>WSSedL1CaDRAFT_10000025_pt1 | contig 88017 bp, 83 predicted proteins | sample WetSurSL1Cattail_FD_9464 | JGI IMG/M metagenome (IMG submission 9464)
CATATATGTGTAATGTTTACTGGCTTGTACAATTTCCATTGTAAGTTTCTCATCCATAGATTATATTTGTATCTGACTATTAGGTTAGCTCAGCAAAGCCCAGCCAGCTTTGGAATGAATTTCCTTCCATATTATATCCCTCACAAGAACTACATACAATCCTAAATGTCGAAAACGGAAGATGAAAAGCGGAATTGGTTCAGCTTTTAAATAAACAAAGCCTCCGGACCGATCCTGTAATTGGATCGGTCTGACGCCCTGCTCTTGCCTATTACCCGAAATGTATCAAGTTTTTCTGCAAGTTCAGAAGTAGGACCAGCATGCCATTTATGAAATACAAGTGTTCGGATTTAGCGCGGTTGCCTCCACTGTTTTATGAATATTGTCGTATGCCCGCCACCTCTTGTTCTGGGCAAATTCCTTTGTCACTCCTAAATATCAGCTTACTCCTTGCATTTTATCACCGTTGCTGACCATTACATTCCCTTCAGACTACCGTATGAAAACCAACCGAATTGTCTACTGTTTAGTCAGTATATGTCCCAGAAAATTTAAAGCCTGTGTCAAGCTGCAAATAGTCACGTACTATATAAATAGATAAGGGTGCAAGATGCGTACATTTAAAAGAAAGCGAGCTATGCTTTATCAGATTTCGCATCTTATTTGATCATGAATCCTGACACTACGTTATTATATGTGCCTACATGAAATTTAGTGAATGAGTTTTTCGGCAAGGAACGAATGAGTAATATTCAGCTATATAAGGAAAGAAGGTTTGCTCATATGCTAAGTCTGCTTTGAACCAAGCAGATTATCAGCTTCGGTAATATTCTCTGGTTGAGCGGTATGAAAACGCCAGGCAGCATCTAAAGGAGACAAATACCCAGATTGCCGACCGACGCACAAAGCGTGAAAACATCGAGGCGTTCATTCGGACCCTTCAGACACAGAAAAACTACTGACCGAGTTTGATGAAAACTTAGGTCAAATCCACCGTTACAAAGCAGATTTGACTTCTTCCAAAATTTCAACATGATTGGTGAAAGCCATTTATCTTTATGATAAGCAATTTGCGTACAGACCGGTAATTGAGCATCTGATTTCTTTCATGGAAATTCCATCCCGTAACACCACCCCAAGAAGCTATTTCTTAAAAACGGCTTTATGCCGTCCAACTGATCATAAATTCATGTTCTTTCGTATAACAGATCTGAATAAGAGTGCCAAATTTACAGAATGCTGAAATACTATAGAAGAGATAAAGCTAATTACTGAGTAAAACTACGAAGTTTCTCTGTTGACTTTATCGTTAAAATCTTCTATAATAAATATGAAATAATATAACTTCTTTTGAGAAACATACAATCGCCTGCATATTTTTGTAGGGCGGTTATTTTTATGTATTTAGTATTTTTTTGTAAATGAGGAAAACTGTATGGAAGAAAAATTGAAAATATCCGCACCGGTATATCAGCAAATCGCCGCGGACATCGCAGCAAAAATTGTTGATAAACGGTATCAGATGGGGGAGAAGGTCTATGCAAGATCTTCTCTTGCCAGCCAATATAATGTTTCTTCTGAGACCGCCAGACGTGCAATTTCCGTTCTGTCGGATTTGGAGATTGTAGAAGTAACCAAAGGTAGCGGTGTTGTGATAAAATCGTATGAGAATGCGGTGAAATTTGTACAGCAGTATATTGATATTCAGTCCATCTATGACTTAAAAAAAAATGTTATAGATTCCATAGAAAGGCAGAAAAGAGAGGCAAAGTTTCTTTCAAAATGTATCGATGGCATTCTTGACCGAACGGAGCGATTTCAGGCGGTTAATCCATTTATTCCGTTTGAAGTGGAAATATCCGATAAAACTCCATATCTGAATAAATCTATTTCTGAAATCAATTTCTGGCATTATACGAATGCAACTATAATTGCGATAAAAAGGGATAAAGCACTGCTTATGTCGCCCGGACCATATGCTGTTTTATGTAGAAACGATATACTTTATTACTGCGGCGATAATGATTGTCAGGAACGCGTTAAAAATTTTCTTTATCCGGCTCAAACGATAGGATCAAAAATCTAATTTCATAAGTAGAACGGTACTCTGAACTTCATCAGGGTACCGTTCTACTTATAATTTCTAGATGATAGGCTTATATTGAGGAGTATTATTGAGAGATTTGGATGGTTAGTAATTGAACCCAAATTTAATTAACTTTATTTGATCAGAGCTTTTTCTTCAAGGAAAGCTTTTGCTACTTCATTGGGCGTTTTACCGTCAACATCCACCGCATAGGTCAGGTTTACCATGGCTTCATTATCAAAAATCCCACCCAATAGGTTCAGTGTTTCTTTCAAATTGGGCGCTGATTTTTCAAAACGATCAAATAGATCAGCACGTACAAGCAGGGCACCGTTATATTCTGGAAAAAAGTTTCGATCGTCTTGTAACACTTTTAGTTTTGCCTTTTTATTTAACCCATCTGTAGCATAAACTTCGGTCACATCAATTTTGCCATTTGCAACAGCGGAATATTTCAATCCTAGGTCAATCGGGTTACCCTCTTTGAAATTAAGCCCGTAAAATTTTACAAACGGATCGTATTTCATGCTTCCTTCTTCGCTGAAAAACTCATGTTCTGCTCCAAATACTAATTTATTTGCTACTGGTACGAGGTCACTCACATTGTTTAGATGATACTCATCCGCGATCCTTTGGGGGACTGCAATGGCATAGGTATTGTTGGTACCGAGTTTATCTAAAAGATAAACATTCTTTTCTTTTAAAGCGACTTCGTTCGCGTATTCATATAATGTTTTTCCTTTTGGAATATCTTTTGTGTCCAACTTTAAATAGGTTGTAAGCAGAGTGCCATCATAGCTGTTCATCAAATCACAGTTTCCTTTTACCAGCTCATTAAAGCCATTTACGGCAGAAACTTCATCTTTGATAATAACCTTTGCGCTTGTGCGGTCTTCAACAAGAAGTTTAACCATCTGATGGATTATCTTCATTTCGGAGAAATTCCCATCCATGATTACAATTTCATTATCACTTGTCTTGGCACTGCAGCCAAAAATCAAAGTAGAGATCAATATAATGCTTAGTAATATTGAGGTAATCTTTTTCATAAATTTATTCCTCTTCTCTCGCTCATGATTTGGAATTGGTGATTTTTACGGAATTCTCACGACAATATAACTTCTTTTCAATCATAGCCATAATAGAGTCAAACAGAACGGCCATACCCATCAGTGACAATGTGCCAGAAAGAATTAATTGCATGTTTTGTATATGAATTCCTCTGTAAATCACTGAGCCGAGCCCACCACCACCGACGAAAGTAGCGAAAACGGCTACACCGATTGCGGTTACCGTAGCAATTCTTATTCCTGTGAAAATCAAGGGAAAAGCAAGGGGCAATTCAACATGAATCAAGCGATAAACCTTGCTCATTCCCATTCCGCGAGCGGCTTCCTTAATCGCAGGATCAACATTATCCAGACCGAGAAACGTATTTTGCACGACGGGTAGAAGGGAATAGAGCAGTAATCCTATGATTACAGTTAGTTTCCCGGCACCGAATAAAACCATTATAATTCCAAGCAGGGCAAGAGCGGGAATTGTTTGAAGGAGGTCAACTGTCCAAAGAATAACCTTACGTACCCGCTTATTGGTATATGCAAGAATTCCAAGTGGCAGACCAATAATGATGGTGGCTGCCATTGAAATCAGGACAATATATAAATGTTCAAAAACAACATTGGCATTCATAACATATCCCTCCTCAGCCCTTTTGGAATGACTCTTTTGCGCAAAACATCTATCAACAATCCCAAACTGACAGCGATCAAGGCGGATGGAATGGCACCCGCTATGATCAGTGTATTATTATTGGTACTTACTCCGATATAGATGAAATCTCCCAGACCACCAAGTCCAATCATTGAGGCGAGCACCGCCCAACTTACAATATAAATGGTAGACATTCTCAGTCCGCCGATTATGGTTGGCAAGGCAAGCGGCAGCTCCACCCGAAAAAGAATCTGTATCGGGGACATTCCGCAGCCTTTTGCAGCATCTCTGTATTCTTCCGAAACTTCTAATAGTCCGGTATATGTATTTTTTAGAATTGGAAATACTGCATATATGGTTAATGCAATGACTACTGTGGTGGGTATCATACCAAGATAAAGAAAAAGTATCCCGATGAATACGATTCCGGGAATGGTTTGAAAAACGGAAATAAGCGGCAATATAAGCTTTGAAAGTTTTGGCATACGGGATAAAAGAATACCTAGAATAAGAGCGATTAGAAAACCGATAGAAACAGAAACGAGAACATATACAAGGTGCGTAATGATAGCGGTTATCAGTTTGTTACCGTATTTCATGAAGAAGTCCATCATACGGTATCACCCCATACCACACTGGCCAAAGCCTTTGACATGCTGGTCTTGGTAATAATTCCTGCTACTTTCCCCTCATCTGTCAGCACGACAACGTATTCACTTCCTTTTTCACTTAGCATGTCGAAAGCGGTTTTTGCCGGTGTAACCATTGAAACCACTGGAGTATCTGCATTGATCAGATCATGGATTATATTTCCTGCTTTTCCACGCTGATTAACGGTTTCTATGGAAAGAACGCCTTTATAGTGATCTTCTTCATCCACAACAATAAGTGAGTCAATTTCATTCCGGCTCATAATAGAAACGCACTCCAGCGTCTTTTTGTCTTCGGTTGTTTTAAATACCTTCGTCTTCATCAGGTCAGAGCAAATCAGTTGGCTCGGTGTAAAATTGTGAACATGTTTCCCCATGAATTCACGGACAACATCGTTTGATGGCATCCGAAGAATGCTCTCAGGGGAATCCATCTGTAAAATTTCACCATTATACATGAAAACAATGTAATCTGCAAGCTTTAGTGCTTCATCCATATCGTGAGTAACAAATATAACAGTTTTTTTCAAGCGCTTTTGAAGAGATTTCACTTCATCCTGCAAAGAATCTCTGGTGATCGGATCCAGTGCGCCAAAAGGTTCATCCATTAAAATGATGGGGGGTTCTGCGGCCAGTGCACGAAGGACTCCAATACGCTGTTGCTGCCCTCCGCTCATTTCGTTCGGATATTTATGCGAGTATTCTTCATAAGGCATGTTTACCATTTCCAGAAGTTCAATTGCTCTTTTCCGACATCGGTCTTTATCCCACTTCAGCAGGCGGGGTACCACACAGATGTTTTCTTCCACTGTCATGTTGGGGAAGAGGCCAATTTGCTGAATAACGTAACCGATTCCACTTCGTAGTTTTTCAGGATTCATATTCAGTATGTTTTTTCCGTTTATGTAGATTTCACCGGAATCCATTTCTATCAGTCGATTTAGCATTTTCAGCGTTGTGGTTTTGCCACATCCGGAGGGACCGATTAACACAATAAATTGTCCATCGGGTATCTCAAGATTTAGGTTTTTAACGACCAAATTGCTGCCGTAAGATTTGCTGACATTCCTGCATTCAATCATGATGTTCTCCTTTCTAGAATAAATAAAATCACATAGAAACAACCTTACAAATACTGGAAGTTGTTTCTTGTATGCTTATCATATCATAACCAACGTGGTATTGTCAAATTGGAACCTATACGAACAAATCAAGAAATCAATGCCCTGTTTTCTATCTGACTGGAACAAAATTTTATGAGTTGACTTTCAGCAATTTGATTAATTCGTCCAAGGTGGTAAACGTCACTGTATAATCTAAATCCAGTACTTTTTCCCTCAGGGCAAGTCAGACTTGTTATTCTTTTGTAATAACTTCAAAAAGTGGTAAGCCGTAATTAAGTCAACTAACATATTCTCCTTGCAGTTTCAAATGCGTAACGGGGTAGAAGTAGAATTAGCATGCCATTAGCAAAATAAACGTGTTCGGATTTAGTACGGTTATCTCCACCATCACCTTGAAACCTAGATGTAATGCGGGTTTCAGGACTTTTTTAATTCTAAATGCTTTTTTTGGATGAGTCCGGTCAAAAAATTATTTCTTTAGGATATCTTTAATACCCGCATTCTGACAATTCTCAATGCTTTCGGATTCTGAATTTTCATTTTGAGGGAGGTCGATGCCATCCGTGTTCTTTACTTCAGGTATTACTTCTTCTGTAATCTTAGTGCCTTCAACTCCAATACTCTCATTGTGAACAAGTTCTTGTATTCTTTTATTCATTACCTTATGTTGGTACGCAATGGCAATAAAGGCTGGAACAATAAAGCTGGTTGTTATCGACAGACTAATTCCATTGACTCCGAGCACTGTTAAAGACAGGATTTTGGCTAACGGAAGTCGAAGAAGAAGAAAGTAGAACGCCATAAAAATCATCGATTTAGTTTGCCGTTGCAACCCGTTTAGCTCACCGACGAAAGATTGTGTGATGCAATTTAAACCATATCCAATTGCGATAATCTCAAAATATCTAACTATAATCATTTTAGCGTCTGAACCTATGCCAAACAAGCTAGCCAAATTTTTCGAAAAAATTGTAACAAGAGCAGTCAGTATTAAATCAAGACTCACAGATAGTAACATTCCCCATTTCAAATATTCTTTTATTTTCCCACTTTGCTTTGCCCCTGAACAAGTTCCAACTGTAGTTGTAACAGCCATATTGATTGTCAATGCAGGATACAGCGAAATTACCTCAAGCTTAGATGCCACACCATAGGCCGCTAGAGATACAATGCCGAAGCTGCTGAACAATGCTTGAATTACTGCGGTACTGATTGTTGGGATCGCTTGCTGAATTGCAGATGGCACGCAGGCCTTCGTAATATCCTTTAGCAATTTGATATTCAATACTTTAAAGTCGAAAGAAAACAGTTTCCTACTGGCTATAGATAAAATCATAATCAGCAAAGAAATAATCTGAGATAATAAAGTTGCAATGGCGGCGCCATTAAGGCCCATCCGCAAAATTAAAATGGGATCGAGAATCGTATTCAGTATCGTGGTTATAATGATCGTAATCATCTGTAAAGAAGCGTTCCCATAACTTCTTAACACCGCTGACAGATACATGTAAAGTTCAATAAAAGGGAAACTCAAGATGCAATAGAATAGATAAGTTCTGGCCGCAGCAAAAATTTCTTTTGGGGTATGAATGGCGGTCAATATTCCGTTTATGCCCAATAGACAGACTAATGTTAATACGACGCCAAACAAAAATAAGCCAATCAGTGATGTGACTAAAATAGAGTTGACTTTTTCTCTATCCTTCGCACCTAAATATTTTGAAAGCACAATCGTTATGCCATTCGTTGCACCTATTACGATTGCAGAAAAGAACATAACCAATGGCACGGACGCTGACTGAGCGGCAAAAGCCTTTTCGCCCAGCAAATTTCCGACCCATAAACCGCCTATAATGTTATATAAAGTAGTGCAAAAATAAGCTATGTATAATGGGATGTACATTATCAATAAATTGTGTGCCACATTTCCCTCGGTAAAGTTGATAGCTTTAATATTTCTCATGGATAAGTCCTCCTATAATAAATATGACTGAATCATTCATTCTTTAATTAGAAAATTTAAGACATTAATTAATTCTTAGAGAATAAGATTTGCTGAAATAATGTTAATTATAATAAGAACGAATGATTCATTCTAAAAATAGCAGAAAATATTCCTAGGCAACTTTTAAATGATATAAGAATGTAAAAGAGCATCAATCGCAACTTCTTTTGAAATCTCTTGAGATATAGTCGTGTTTGTTTCAAAAGCATCGTATTTCACATGCATACTCCACCATGAAAGCGTCTCAATGATAAGTCTCGCATGATACTCCGGATAATTGAGTTCACGGAGTTTACCTTTTTCAATAAACTTAAATACATATTTTTTTATATCTTCACAAAAAAGTCTTCTGAAACTTACATAGTTTGTATAAAGCATTCCACAGTCGGTACCGTTGTTTTGCAAAATCAGAAATCCTACTCCGTATTTCGCAAGAGTATCAAATACATCTGAAAGCATATGCTCAAAGCCATAGGAATCATCATTATCGTTTAGATGTTTTTCAAAGTCTTGGTTGATCCTTTTGCTGAGTTCTAAGATGTCATCTTCCAATGTACTAAAGTCACTTTCTTTTACTGGCACCTGAATATCACTTTCCATGTAATCGCTATCCATGATGCTTTTTAACACAAAATCGAAAATAGCCTTTTTACTTGTAAATAACGTGTATATAGCGCCTACAGAGATTCCGGATGCATTCGCAATATAACTTATCTGCGTTCTTGCATACCCTTTGTTGATGAATAATTTGCTTGCTTCTTCAAATATCGTCTTTAATCGTACATCAATCATAATAGCACTTCCGTCCTTTTAAAATGAATGGTTCATTCACATAATATGCTTTCATAAGTTTTTTGTCAATGAATTTAATGCAACTTCCTTATTCAATTTACTATTTCTACGGACTTTGGAATACATCTGTTTTTTACAGTAAATGCAATAGAGGATTTGCACACTACAGAAGATTTTTATAACATGTAGCATGCAGAGAAGACGGACATGCTCTACTGCTAACACATGCTCCTAATGGTTTTCAATGTTTAACGAGTTTTAGAAGTAGGGCTAGCATGCCATATATAAAATAAACGTGTTCGGATTTAGCGCGGTTACCTCCACCAACGCCAATTGGTTGCGCTCGATATAACGAACTTTTGACAGTTTGTAAATCAGAGTAATTCGGAAAGCTAATTTCCGAATTACTCTGATTACAGGATAATCAAAATTGTGGATTATGTAGAGCTGTCGATATGTTGTTGCAAAACATATTAAATTATTGTGCTTGTTTAAACTGAGGAAGATAGTCCTTGTTTTCGTTAATAATATCATGAAGCAACTTAATTGCAATATTAGAGGAACTTACAAGCGGGTGAATGGTCAAAGCCTGAAGCGCAGCAGCATAATCACCCTTCACGCCGGCTTCAATCGTCAGCTGCTCATAAGCCTTAACGACCTGCAGTAAGCCTCTGATTTTCAAGGGCACATATCCTACATTGAGCGGATGAGCACCCTGCCCGTCGATGATGCAGTTTCTTTCAATAACGGCATTGTCAGGAAGGTCTTTAATCGTACCGTTGTTTAGGATGTTCACGGTCTGCATGTCGCCCTTGCTGTTATAAATGGAATTAATGAGTGAACAGGCTGCGTCGGAGTAATGAGCCCCACCTCTTTCAGCCAATTCCTTCGGCTTTATGTTCAGATTGGGATCTTTGTAGAGCTCAAAAAGGCCTTTTTCAAGTTTTTTAACAACTTGACCTCTGGTGCCGACTGTTTTTGCATCTTTTTGGCATTCTTCCAGCATTTCGTCTGTAAGATAATAATATTTAAGGTAATCGACAGGGAACATGCCTAAAGACTTAAAGAAGGCAGGATCGACATCAATATCAGGAATATTTTTTAACTTCTCATCAGAACCATTTGCCATTTTTTCAACCAGTTCCTCACTGACATCCTTGCCGTTTACAAAGACTTTTCTTCCCCAGAGAAGATGATTAATTCCGATAAAGTCTACAAATACCCGTTCATTGGGAACATGATACATTTCGGCAAACTCACTGACCATTCCAATTGGAACATTGCATAAGCCAATCGCTTTAATATCTGTATGATTGAGCACGGTCTCCGTAATAATACCGGAAGGATTTGTGAAATTAATCAGCCAGGCATCGGGGCATAACTCTTTCATGTCCTTGCAGATATCGAGAATAACAGGAATTGTTCTTAGCGCATTGGCAAATCCGCCCGCACCTGTTGTTTCCTGACCAATCACGTTATATCTCAGCGGAATGGACTCATCCCGAATGCGGGCGTCCATGAGGCCGACTCTGAACTGTGTAGTGACAAAATCAGCGCCGTCCAAAGCTTCTCGTCTGTTTAGCGTGGTGTGAATGGTGATGTCAACACCACTTTTTTTCACCATTCTTTTTGCCATCGCTCCAACTATTTCAAGCTTTTCTTTCCCTTCTTCAATGTCCACAAGGTAAATATCCTTGACCGGTAACTCGGCGTATCTCTTGATAAAACCTTCTATTAACTCTGGGGTATAACTGGATCCTCCACCGATTGTCGCAATTTTTAAACGATTCTTTGACATATTTTATCAGCTCCTTATAGATTATCTGGATTGTAATTGTGTAAATCGATACACACATATACCAAATAAATGCCATTTAAAAATGGCATTGTTTGTTATTTGCATGTATCGCGAATGATGAGCTCCGGATCAAATACAGTAACTTTTGGTTTCATTTTTGGGTTGTTGATTGCTTCTATTAGAAGATTCACACTTTCTGCGCCCATTTTATAAAGCGGCTGCCTCAATGTTGTGAGCTTTGGGTAAACGATATCATAATCTTTTGGTAAATCATCATCAAAACCGATGATTGCAATGTCATCCGGCGTTTTTAATCCATATTCATACATCGCCTTAATTGCCCCGAAGGCTGTTCTGTCGGCTCCGAAAAAGATCGCGTCGGGAAGGTCACCGTCTAATATTATTTTGTGCATCTGTTCATATCCCGATTCTTCCAAGAAGTCGGCGTTAATAATATTGGAAGCGTTGATTGGTATGGAGTAATCATGCATAGCATTAACAAATCCGTTAAAACGGTCAAGTGAAACCTTGTAATTCATATCACCGGAGAAATGGCTGATCTTCTTATATCCTGCTTTGATTAGATGCATCGTGGCTTCATAAGCACCTTTGTAGTTGTCTACCAGTACATTGTTAATCGGAACATCAGGCACGCAGCCTTCGATCAGAACAAAGCAAGAGTTTGAGGATGCAGTATTGTTGATGACGCTCTGATCTCTCAGATAACTTCCATAGGCGATCACTCCATCTGTTCTGCCTTGAGAGAAAAAGTCAATATATTTAGATTTGATATCCGCATTGCCGCGTCCACTGCAAAAAATTACGTTGTAGCCCAGTTTTTCTGCTGTATCCTGCAGGCCGTTGATTAGCTCAAAAAAGTACGAATCGCACAAACTGTCCATTACTACGCCGATTGTTTGTGTTTTCTGTGTTACAAGGGAACGGGCAAGGGCGTTTGGTCTGTAATTCAGATCATCTATCACGGTTTGAATCGCTTTTCTTTTTTCAGGGCTTACACCTGATTTATCGTTAAGTACCCTTGATACCAGTGTTTTTGACACATTGGCTCTTTCAGCGATCTCTGATATAGTAACCATATCCACCTCCAGATATCATTCTAAGTCTAAATTGTAAATCGATAAACTATGTTTATTATAGCATTATGTAATGAGTTGTCAACTTATTTCTTAATTATTTAAGGTATTTCGTGTAATATACACAGAATGCTATTGACTTTTTAATATTCATATGATATAAATTTATTGTCAAATGTAAATCGGTAAACACTCTTGTTCGATAGCAATTCGATAATAAAGAAAAGAGCACTGCTTAAATTGCTATGAGAATTATTTTATTATGAGGAAGTGAGAGATTGAAACGAAAAACGCAGACAATCCATTTCTATTTATTTATTCTGCCATGGATTTTAGGATTTCTGATATTTTCACTCTACCCGATTTTGGCATCGTTGTTTTACAGCTTTACAGATTACAACATCACAAGCAGCCCTGTGTTCGTAGGATTGAAGAACTACATAACAGCGTTCCACGATGAAATATTCTGGAGATCGATAAAAGCCACCTTATACTACACTGCACTGAGCGTTCCGGTTGGATTGTTGTTGTCACTGATTTTCGCGCTGCTGCTCAACCAACTGGCTGTTGGCAAAGGATTGTTCAGAACACTTATGTATCTTCCCAGCATGGTATCAGGTGTATCTATGTCCCTACTGTGGGTATGGATTTTTAATCCACAGTATGGAATGGCGAATTATTTTCTGTCCCTGTTTGGTGTTCAGGGGCCTGCATGGCTGAGCAGTGAAACTTGGGCCGTGCCGTCACTCATCATTATGAGTTTCTGGACCACAGGAGAAGGAATGGTTCTGTTTATCGCGGCGCTGCAGGGTGTTCCGAGATCGCTGAATGAAGCAGCTCTTCTGGACGGAGCCAATTGGTTCGACCGTTTCTGCAATGTTACCATGCCAATGATATCCCCTGTTTTTATGTTCCAGTTGATTATCAATGTGATCAATTCATTCCAGGTGTTTACACAGGCGTTTGTTATGACACAGGGTGGGCCTCATTACGCAACCACATTCTATGTTTACAACATCTATCAAAATGCTTTTGTGGACTTCAAGATGGGTTATGCCTCGGCATTGTCATGGATGTTGCTGATTGTTGTTATGGTCGTAACGGCGCTGATCATGAAATTTTCCAACAAATATGTTTATTATGAGGGCGGTGAAAACGGTTGAACGCTCAGACAGTAAGAAACGGCAGCCGCAAAAAAGCCAAGGCTGGGTCAGTGATTGGCATCTTGGTTCTGATATTCATTACAATTATTATGCTTTTTCCAATTTTTATTATGATTACAACTAGTCTGAAAAGTCTTGGGGAAATCTTCCAATTTCCTCCAAGCATCATTCCAAAAAATCCGAGCTTGGACAATTATGTTAATGTATTTAAAACACTCAACTTTCTTCCGTATTTCAAAAACAGTATTCTGGTCTCAGCCTGTGTCGTGGTCGGTACCCTCTTGTCCTCTTCCCTGGTAGCATTTGGATTTTCAAGGTATGACGCGCCGGGCAAGAAGCTGTTGTTTATGTTGCTGCTGGCAACGATGATGATTCCGTATCCTTCCATTATGATTCCGCAGTTCCTTCTGTTCAACCAGCTACAATGGATTGATACTTTAAAGCCTCTGGTTGTACCGGCATTTTTTGGTTCCGCCTATATGGTCTTTTTACTGAAGCAGTTCTTTGGCTCTTTGAACAATGAACTTTTCGATGCAGCAAGAATAGACGGGTGCAATGAGTTCAGGGTATACCGGAAAATCGCGCTGCCTCTTTGCAAACCGGCACTTGCGACGGTGGCAATCTTTTCGTTTATCTGGAGCTGGGATGATTTGCTCAGCCCGGTAATCTATCTCAACAGTACGGAGAATTACACGCTGCCGGTGCTTCTGGCAAGCATGACGTCCAAATTCAGGGTACCTCCGTGGAACACAATGATGTCGGCTGCTCTGTTGACCGCACTGCCATGCATGTTGCTTTTTATTTTCTGCCAGAAATATTTTGTAGAGGGCATTGTAACTACGGGATTAAAAGGTTAGTTCTTTTGTTATAGCGATTCAACAAATAAATACAAAAATGCTATTTATTTTGAAAGTTGCTATAAGAATACTATAAAAGTTTAAAGGGGGATAAATAATGTTAAAATTCTGTAAGAGAATCGGCGTTTCTTTCCTCACGGCTGCCTTATTAACCAGCATCGTTTCAGGCTGCGGCGGCGGAAAACAAGTGGGCGTTACTCAGACGGGAACGGCTCAAGCAACTTCCGGTTCAAGTTCTGGTTCTTCTAAACCGGTGACAATTACCGTTATGCAGCAAAATGCCCCGGATTATGTTTATTTTACAAATCTGGGAAAAGAATTCACCAAGCTTCATCCGAATGTCACGGTGAAATTTATTGGTGTTCCATACGACCAGTTTGATTCAAAACTTCAGACCATGATTGCGTCTGGCACCCAGCCGGATATCACCACGCATGTTCAACTCATGGGTTTCATGGACTATTACAATAAAGGTCTGCTCACAGACCTTACGCCTTACATACAGAAGTATAACTTTGACTATAAGAAGGATAACATTCCTGACAATGTCATGGATATGGCTAAAGTGGACGGAAAACAGTGGGGTATCCCATTGAACTCCTTTACAACGGTAATGATGTACAACAAAGATATTTTTGACAAGGCCGGAATTGCTTATCCGCCATCGGATTACAATGACAAATCATGGACCTTTGATAAAATGGTTGAAACAGCTAAAAAGCTCACTTCCGGCTCCGGCCAAAACAAAACTTACGGATTGTACTGGAATTGGAACGGCGGCGGTACCATGCAGGATCCCGATTATTTCGGCACCAGTTTGTTCCCAGTCGACACAGCGAAGACTGGACGCGCGACCAGCAATAACTTCTCAAATCCTGCTGTCATTAATGCTTATCAGAGAATCGCAGACCTTACCTTTAAAGACAATATTTCGCCGACTCCTGCATTTGTGACGGCCCTTGCCGGCAGCAACAGCAGCGACCCATTCCTTTCGGGTAAAATTGCGATGGAAGTGCAAGCCGCTTGGGGACTTGCGGGCATCAATGATGTCTCCTTTAAAGTCGGCGTTGCGGCAGTGCCGATTGGGCCGAATCCTAAAATCAGAAACGTTCTTTACACCGATCCGTATTTTGTGCTGAAAGGCTCAAAATGCCCGGACGAAGCATTCCAATTCCTTGCTTTCCTTGCCCAAACGGACAGCCAAATCAAAATGATTCAGCAGAGCGGTGGGGAACCGCCAGCCAATCTGGGTGCCCTTGATACGTATTACAAAAACTTTAAAACAGTTGATGAAAAAGATCTGAAAAACGTAATTGCAGGCTCTTACCAATATGGAGAAGAAGATTTGGAGCACATGATTGTCGGCTCCGGTCAAATTCACGATTTGCTCTTTAATGAACTTTCTCCCGTCAACGCCGGTACGAAAACCGCACAGAGTGTGTGCGTACCTTTGGAGAAAAAACTTGACAGCATATTGAAAGATATCAACAAAAAATAAATACGGATACCACTTTGTTTATGTTGTTCATCTTCTCCTCCGGTAAAACAGTAATTATCTTCAAATCGTATCAGTAACAGCATGAAATAGTATAGGGCTTCGCGCTGTTACTGAACGGTTTTTTCAATCCATTCAAGGAGCCAATATACTTAGGAGGAATATAGGTGAGATATGTTTTAGGAATAGATCAAGGCGGTACAAAAACCGCAGTAGTGATCTTAGACAGGATAGGTAATATTCTGGGTTCTGGCAAAAGTAAAGGCGCATATCATATTTCTGACGGAATTGATTACGCGATGGATTCTATTTTAGACGCAGCCAACTTGGCACTGGAGGAATCCGGCGCAACTTGGAATGAAATTGATGCAATCTCTGCGGGCATGACCGGAATGGACTGGCCTGAGGATTATAGATTGCTGAAGTCGTCGCTGATTCAAACGTTTGGGATAAAAAATGTGCAGGTATGTAACGATTCTATCGTGGCCATGTACAGCGGAACAGTCAAAAAGTACGGCGCGGTACTGTGTGCCGGAACAGGCCTAAATGTCGCGGTAAAAAGCCCGGACGGCGACGAGTTTGTTCTGGGATTTTACATTGATGACAGGGATCAGGGCGGAAGCGCGCTGGGACGTAGAGCCATCCGTAAAGTGTTTGACGCGGAAATCAATCTTTGCAAGCCAACCAAACTGACCGAGCTTTTTTTGCAAAATGCACATGTAAAAACGGTAGATGGACTCCTGCACCGCTATGTTACCGACGAGGAGTTTGGAGGCAAAGCTAAGGATATGGTTCCGCAGATCATCGATCTCGCCAATGACGGTGATTCGGTTGCAATCGAGCTTGTCAAAGAATTTGCACGTGATTTGAGCAGATATGTTTATGTGGGACTTCAGAAATATGATATGTTAGATATGAATATGGATGTGGTTCTTTCGGGAAGTGTGCTCAAGGGGAATGACAATTTGCTGACGCTGGAAATCACCCGAGAATTAAGGAAATTCGCCCGAAATTCTAACGTAATTAATTCCAGATTTGAACCGGTAGTCGGAGCGGGTCTGTCAGCATTGATGATGTTTGAGGATTATGATCATGAAAAAGATTCCATTTTAAAAAATATTTATGCATCAGCTGAAAAATTCAAACTAATTAGATAGAAGTTTGGGTTAGTAGAATAAACTGTGAAAGCTTACATTAAAATACTCCCATTTGTAGAAATACGAATGGGGGTATTACTGTATCCCGGTGAAATAGAAAATTATAGCAGCTGTATAAAATAGTTATTATATGAGAAATGAGGAGTTTGCTATGGATTTAATTCCGTTACCGCATAAGATTACAGAACAGTATGGATTCTTTTTATTTGATTTTAACACTGCGATTGTATTGGAGGAAATGCAAAATGATCATGACTTTGCAACGGCAAAACTGTTGCAGATGGAAATCAAGAAATTGACCGCAATGACTCTGCCCATTAAAAAAGTCCTGCGAAACTCAGAAAAAATGAATCAAAACTGTATCCGCTTTGAATACGCTGACACGATTACAAAAGAAGAAGCCTATCGTTTGACGGTAGAACCCGATGGAATCACTATAGGCGCTTGTTCCAGCCGCGGCTTTCTGTACGGGGCTGCATCGCTGATTCAACTTTGCAGAATATCCGGTGAAGGAATTGGCTGTGTTGAGATTGAGGATGAACCGTCGTTTGCAAACAGAGGTTACATGCTTGATGTCAGTCGCGGAAGAATTCCCAAGATGGACTACTTGAAAAAATTAATTGACCGGTTAGCCCTTTATAAAATTAATCAGCTTCAATTGTATATGGAGAACTGCTTGCAATTGGACGGCTTTGAGGAAGTTTGGTCACAAACGGATCCTTTCACCCCGGAAGAAGTTCTGGAGTTGGATTCTTACTGCAGCATAAGAGGAATTGAATTGGTGCCTTGCATCGCGACTTTTGGTCATTTGTATGATATGCTTCGTTCCAAGAGCTTTCGTAAATACAGCGAAATGGAAACTGAGGTGGGGGAGCCTTTTACGTGGTATAACCGTATGAGATATCATATGATCAATGCGGCTGACCCTGAAAGCTCTACTCTGATTAAAAAGATTCTCGATCAATCTATGCCTTTGTTCCGCAGCAATAAAATTAATATTTGCTGTGATGAAACATTTGATTTGGGTAAAGGGAAAAGTGGCTCAATGACTCAGAATATCGGTTACGCGGAACTGTATTTCTCTTACGTTAATCGTTTAGTGGAATACCTTCAAGACAAAGGAAAAGAGGTCATGATCTGGGGTGACGTTGTTAAAAACCACTCCCAGCATTTGGATAAACTGAATTCACAGGTTACCTGCCTCAATTGGTATTACGATTATGACGCGAAAGAGGAGGATGTTAAAATATTCTCTGATAAAGGGTTAAAGCAGTATGTCTGCCCCAGTGTAACCGGGCACAACCGGCTAGTAAATGACTTTGATTTGAGTTTCACCAATATCCGTGATATGGCCAAATTAGGCAATCAGTTTCATGCTGAAGGTTTCTTAAATACCGAATGGGGAGATTTCGGCCATATTAATATGCCGTCTCTTTCCATTCCCGGCATGATTTACGGTGCGGCACAAGGCTGGAACGTGGGGGACGACAGAAATTTTTGCAGTATCGATCAGACGATTTCTTTTGTGGAATATGGTGATACTTCGAGAAAACTAGTGGGACTGCTGCGTGAACTTTCTCATCAAGACTACATTATATTTGAACAGTTCGTGTATTTCAGAGACTATAAGATTTACGGCAAAACCTATAGTGAATCCGAAATTTTTCTGTATGAGGAAGCGAAAAAAAAGATTATGGAGGTTTCAGAAAGTCAGCTGAAAACAGCAGTTGCGCGATGTGCGGAAATCTTCCATTGCCTGATTCAAAAGAATGCGTATTGTTTTGCGGACCTCCAAGAGAGCATAACAGAATTCTGTATTTCCGCCCGCGGCGTAGCGTTGATGCAGGAATTGACGCTGGTTGTTAAAAAATGTGAGTATGGGCAGGATGTACGTCCACTGCAAGTCCCAAGTGAACTGGCCGGCAGCCTAGAATACTGGCTGATGGATTACTGTAAGGCGTGGAGAGCCAGCAGCCGCGAGAGTGAATTATACCATATTAGAGAATTTGTGGAACAAATTTGTTCCATTCTCAGAAAATATGATGAGAAGCCACATAAACAAAAACTATCGCTTCAATAAATGCGCCAATTTTGTGGTAACCTCAATAACCGTTAGTCGTAATTGAGTCAACGAATATTATAATGCCATAATATATTTAGAGCATTTACTCTAAATATATTGACAATTCGCTATTCTTACAATATTATTAGAGTAAGAGCTCTAATAATATTGTAAGAAGGTATTTCATATGGGATTTTTATGTAAAAACAAACATTTCAATTATCAAGCACTCCGTGCAATTGCGACTGCACCCGCAGGTCAGGCAGATATTTGCGAAGTGACCTCCACATGTCAAAGAATTCAGAACGGAAACTGTGCAAGCTGGTGCTCTGAATGGGAAAAAACAGCTGAACGAATTCGAAAATTCGGAGAAAAATGTTTAGAATCCGGATTTCAAACCAGTGCATCTGAATCTTTTCTTCGCGCATCTAACTACTACCGAACAGCCGAATTCTATCTCAACTATGGCAGTAACAAAGATTATATGGATAAAATAAACAAGTTGAGTACAAAGTGTTTCAACCTTGCAATTCAATATGGGCCTTATGATATAAAACCGGTTGAAATACCGTTTGAAGGAAACAACTTGCCAGGGCATTTTTATCATGCAAATATCGGAAAACTTGTACCGACGGTCATTGTCATATCAGGCAATGATGGAACAAAAGAGGAACTATATGCGATCGGTATTAGTGCCATTAAGCGCGGAATGAACTGCCTTGCTTTTGACGGCCCGGGGCAGGGGGAGAGTATTCGTCGTCGTGGTATTCCATTCCGGTATAATTATGAAACCGCAGTTTCGCCGGTAATCGATTTTGTACTTCAAGATTCATCGGTCGATTCAGATAAAATTGTTTTGTGGGGAGAGAGCCTTGGAGGCTATTTTGCTCCACGCGCAGCAGCATTTGAAAAAAGGCTTTCAGCCTGTGTGGCAAACGGTGGGCTCTATGACTGCCTTAGCTTGAATCCTGAAAAACGGCAAAAAATACTCTGCGATATACAGAAGCACGCAAAAGTCATTAATTTAATTGCTCGACTATTAATGAAAACTAGTGTGGCATTTGATTGGAGATGTAGGCATGGATTTTTGACCTTTGGTGTTGATAACCCGTCCGAATATATGCTAAAATATGAGCCCTATCACCTGGAAGGTGTTACTTCAGAAATAGCCTGTCCTGTTCTTGTAATAGGCAACGAGGATGATAAAAAGGCCTGGCGCAATCAGGCTAAAATCCTATACGATGCTTTGAAATGTCCAAAAGAATACATGTATTTTACGAATGAGGAAGACGCAGGAGCCCATTGTCAAGCAGGATGCCGGATTTATGCAAACGATCGTATCTTTAACTGGATCGAAAAAATATTGGCTGCCAACAAGAACAATTGAATATTACTTGCAAGAGGGAACCAATTATCTTAATATAAAAGGCGGGAGGGGGCGATTATGTGGAACAGAATAAGAAAATTCATGAGCCAAGGCAAAAAAGAAGCGAGGATACCATAGAAAAGATTCTGGATACCGCCTTTGAACTGTTTTGTCAAAACGGCTATTACAAAACCAGCACCAACGAAATCGCAAAAGCTGCCAATATTTCCATAGGTAATCTTTATTTTTATTTTCCTAACAAAGAAACGATTTTTTTAGAAATACTGAATCGATATCATCAGTCTTTTCTGCAAATACATGAGGCTTTTTTAAGTGAGATTGAGAATTCAAATGGAAACCTAAAAAAATTTCTGCGAAGAATAATAGAAAACATTATCAGAAACCACGAAGATTCAAGAGAGCTGAACCGTGAAATCCAAATTCTAAGTTTCTCCAATCCGAAAGTAAGAGATGTGCTTGAAAAGCAGCAGGGACAGATTGAAAAGACCGTTCTTGACTATTTGCAAAAATACAAGGATAAAATTCAGGTGCACGATATCGAAGCGGCAGCGGCAATCGTATTTGCGTTGATTAATTCAGTTGTCGATCAAATAGCCTTTTCAAAGAATAAAATTGATCGTGAACGATTGTTGACAGAAACCGTGAGTGCCGTAGAAGCTTATCTTTTGAGGGCACCCAATAAATAAACTTTAACCATTGTATTTTTTTGCACACCAGAGAAAATACACTTTTGCCTGACCAAATGAACTTTCAAAAGGAATCGTTTATTTGTATCAAACTTTGGTTCACTAGGCAAACAATTGCAATTCCGACTACCCGGAAACGTCCGCGCAATCGGGATTTACCTGATTGAAAAGGAACTCTAAGAACGAACTTGAAAATTCGTTCTTAGAGTTCTGCTTTAGCAAGTTCCAAACGTTTTAGCGTTTGGGGTGGTCTTGACCTGTAAGGTTATAGTATACAACAATTATGTCATCGTACAAGCGAACAAAGAAACTTATCTTTAATGCGGGCTTCGAGGCTTTTATTTTATCCCTAAAACCGATTTGACCGTTACAATCAATAGAAAATGCAGACACCCTTAATATTGGCATAAAATTACTTTTGAAAATGATTCCGATAATATGGAACCGATACCTGTTTATAATAAGTATCAAACTTAACACTTGTATGATTCCAATATTCTGTAAATTCAGGAGATAGATGTGGTATCCAATATTCATCCGTATGAATTTGAGATGTACTTCTTAAATTCGTGTCAATCTGAGCGTAGATGATTTTCTGGTGTTCATCATACATTCGCCTAGCCAGAACTTTTCCTTTACCATCAATAATTTGTGTTGCACCCATAATCTGCCTGATTTGAACCACTTTTTCTCCTGATAATACATAATATTCAAATCGTGCATGATGACTTGCATGGACAAATGGTACACCGAGTAGTTCCGCTACATGGATTGGCGCAATAACCGCCTGCTCTGCACTGAAAGCTTTTAACTTTATGGCTTCTGGTCCGTCACTTTCACATAGCTCCCACCAGCAGGAACCTCCAACTATAAAATCGACCTTGCCTTGCATACGGCGAACTGTGTCATATCGCATATTCTCCCAGCACATAGCCACTCCGATATTTCCTATCGGGGTTTCCAGTACATTGTTTTTATCTCCGTAAGTATAACAGAAATTTTCCAATACAGTCGGAATATCTTTGCTGTGATAAAACATCTGGCCATCCGGGAAAGCAAGACAAAACGTATTCCGTGCATCGATTCCATCAAAAAACAGGTAAGAACCGCCAACTACAATATGGTAAGTTGCTGCCCAGCGTTTTAGATAAGCCGAAGGATCTGTACTTTGTGCAACTGCCTCTATTAACTTTTGTGAGAATGCAAATCCGGTTGTGAAAAACTCAGGAAAAATTACAATATCCGACTGATTTTTCGCAGCCTCACGAACTAAGCTTTCCGCATTGTTAAGGTTTTGAGTGACGTCCGCAAAAATAGTTTCAAAGTGAACTGCTGCTGTTTTCATAACTTAGCACCATCGTTCAAAGAATTTTCATAATAGTCAACCAACGCTAATCTCATTTCAGTTAATGCGTTTTGATCCCAACTGACGCGGTAATATGTCAAAAAGCCTTCATAGCATGCCATGCAACGAAAGGATAGCTCTCGGGCTTTTGAATCTGAGATTCCACTTTTCTTTAATATATTATCAAAAACACAGCAAAGCCTACGCAGAGATAATGTACAACGCTCAGCAATTTCAGGTTCTGTAAGCGAAGTTTCCATTCCTAGTACAGCCAGCGGACAGCCGAAAAATTCCCGCTTTTTGTCTTGTTGTTCTATCTGATCACACAAAGCACCGACAAATTCCGGCCATGACTTGTTTCCTCCCCATGCCATTTGAAACATATCGCTAAGTCTTTTCTCAAAGAAATCGCATACGCACAGCGCCAATTCCTTTTTACTTTTATAATGATAATAAAAAGAGCCCTTGGGTAAGTTTGTACTGACTAAGATATCTTGAATTCCTGTTGAAGTATAGCCATTTTTTAAAAATAGTTCCGCTGCACACTCAAGAATTTTCAGCTTTGTTTGATTTCCTTTGCTCTCTTTTTCCATGCTTCTATCACCTCTATGTACATATTAGACCAATTGGTCTAATATGTCAAGACTTTAGAAAAGAAGACTAATTAAGTCAACTAACACATGCTCTTTACAGTTTTCAATGCGGGTTCTAAGGTTTTTTTAATTTTATAAGATTGTTGAATTTTATGTAACATTAGATATAAAAAACAAGGAGTAGTTGTTCAGCTTTGGTTTACAAGTTTTAGTCTGGTGTATTATATAGTTTTTATATGGATTTTAACTAATACATTCTACTTGCAGTTTCCAATGCGTAACGATGTAGAAGTAGGATTAGCCTACCATTTACAAAATAAACGTGTTCGAATTTAGCGCTGTCATCCCCGCCATGGAATTAAATATTACAGATTCCCTAATCTGTGATATTCATTATAAGTCATATGTTGAATTTTTCTGTAAGAATTCTTTCCTAATCTGTTTCAAAAATTTATCCATGTCATCTGACTCTTTTCCAATATCAATTTCGATTTGTTTTTCAAAATGTTTTTGATTAGTATGATCGTAGTTGGCCAGTTTCTCTAGAGTTTCACGGAACGTTGCAATTTCTTCTTTTGTAAAATTTTTAAAAAGATTCAGAAAATACCGGTTGGAATTGATGGTGTTTTCCTGCATCACAGATAAACCTTCCTCGGTGATACTGATATTTACACTTCTTTTATCCGTTAGACTAGATTCACTGGAAAGATATCCCGCTTTGACCATAAAACTTACGAGCCGATTTACATTTTGTTTACTGGTTCCGAGGGTACTTGCTATATTTACGATGGTTGCTTCCTGTGGCTCCAAATGAGCAATTGCGATAAGCATCATCAGTTGTCTTAAAGTGAGATTTTCTAAGTGGGAATCTGCTTCTGTCTGTATTTTATTTAGAGCTATAAATAAAAGGCTGTATGCTTGGTGCATATCATCTAAAATCTCGAATTCCTTTTTGTAATCATTATCCATTTTAAACCTCCAATATAGTTCAGCTCAGCGGAGCAAAAAACGTCAATATAAGTAAATATATCATAGAATCTTAATTTGGTCAACATGTTGACAAGTTAAATAAAGAATGATATAGTAAACATGTTGACTATATTAAATGGATGAAATATAACGGGATATATATCTGGAGAGAAGGAATTGATTCAAATGAGAATTTTAGTTTATGGTGCTGGAGTAATCGGTTGTGAACTGGCACATGAATTATGCAAAGGCAAAAATGACGTTACAATTCTGGCAAGAGGGAACTGGAAGCAGACTATTGATAAAAACGGTTTGGTAATCCGCCACTATGGTCAATTGCATACAACAAAAGACCCTATAAAAACGTTAGAGGAACTAAAAACAGATGACAAATATGATGTGATTTTTGTGGTGATGCAGTACAATCAGACATTGAATGTCTTACCGCAGATTGCTAAAAATGTAAGCCGCTATATCGTATTGGTAGGAAACAATATATCTCCATTGTATTGCCAGAAGCAAATCTGCAATCGGTCTGCTACAGAAAAAGAGATCGCATTTGGATTTCAGGGGACTGGTGGACGCAGAGAAAACGGGAAAGTCATTAGTATGCATCCGATTCGACTCGGAATGACAATAGGTGGGCTAATAGAGTATCTGACTTCGGAATTTCAAAATAATATTATTACAGCTTTTGAGAAAACGGGATATCAATTGACATGGGAACAGCACATGGAAGGATGGCTTTTATCTCACGCGGCGCATATCTTACCAACCGCATATATTTGCTATAGCCTGGACTGCAATTTGAAACGTACAAGTAAAGAACAGATCGGGCTGGTCATAGATGCGGTAGTGGAAGCTCATAAAATGCTGAAGGAACTTGGGTATCCGATTCGACCGGATGGAGAAGAGGAAGCTTTTGAAGAAAAGCGTAAAAAAAAGCAGCGATCACTCTATTTGATGGTAAAAACTCCAGCGGGAAAATATGTCATCAGCACTCATTGTGCTCATGCAGTTGATGAAATGACCGCATTGGATGAGAAATTTGAGGAATTAAAAAGAAAAGCCAGTATGCCCATGCCGGCCTGGGATAAGCTCCGAAATGAAGCAATGACAGCTCTTGGTAATAACAATAAATAATAGATATCTCATAACCAGCTCTTGGGTTATCAATAATGAGAAAACCCGCAAGCCAGCTTGAATACCGACTGGCCTTTGGCGGTTTCGCTATTTTTTTCTTTCAGAATCGAAGCAATCCTGTAAAAACTATAACGAGATAAATCTGATTATGTTTGATTCGTCTTGGATTAAGGCTTTATATATGCATAGCCTTCATTTTGCTTTTGAATGAGTTCAAGTACTCCAGTAGGTACTACTTTAACAAAAGCCAGAAGGTTCTCTGTATTAATTTCCATGCCATGTATGGAATTATTGCAGGCTACGAATGTAACATTCAATTTCTCAAGTTCGTTCATCAGTTGCTCTATGTTAGTAGAAGCGGCTGCATAAGAAGCTACAGCGTCCCCATTTGCAAGTACCTCTACCGTATATTCACTGGATTTGCAAGCCAACAATAAATTTTTTACATTATGAAGCAGCACTTCCCATTTATCATTTTCATCAATATGAAAAATTACACCTGAAACCATATTTTTACTCCTATCAAACAAATTGTTCAAACTGGGCAAGGCTAATACCGTATCCCATATTTCTGTAAACGGAGATTACTACAAGCGATTTTCTGTTTCCCCCTGATTGTTTGATATTTTGGAATCCTTTCACCGTATATAGGAGTTGCAATTACAACAAGATCACTTTTTACGGACAGAATATTTTTTCTGTTTTGCAGTTGAGTAATACATCACAATTTAAGCCCTTCGCAAAGGATTTTACAATTTTTATTGTGGTACCCTAGTGTCTCATTTCTGGTGTAATCATAAGAAGGATGTGTTATGTATATAATTGCGAAATTCAATGCAATCAGGTTATAATAAAAAATGCGCTTTGTTTCCAGAACGCATTTTTGTGTGCAGTTGAACTGTTAGAGCATTCAATTATTTGGATGCTGTCACAGCATAAAAAGATTCACTGATATCCAAATTGTCAACTGATTTAAAGCCTGAGTCGGAAAGCAGCTCGTTCACATCTTCTCTTTTAATACGATGCTGTAAAGGCGGACCAAAATCGGTTTTGGTTTCATTAAACTCAATCACAGAAATTTTCCCATCTTTGCGGCAAATACGAGATGCTTCTTTAAGAAAACGAGCCTTATCTTCAATTTCATGCAATACCGTACAGATCAGGACAAAATCCACTGACTCGTTTTCAAGTTTAAAATCATACTCATCTGATTTTAAGGGTACGATATTTTTGTACCCAGCCATTTTTGCACGCTTTTTTACCTCAGACAGCATCAATTCTGAAATGTCAATTGCATATATTTTTGCATTCTCACCACCGATTTCCGCAGCCTGAAAGGTAAATAAACCGATACCACAGCCAATGTCGGCCATCGAATCATCTGTTTGGTAGCCGAGTATTTCTAGTGTGTTTTTAGGGGAGAGAAGACGCTTTCTGTCTTCATTTTCAAGTTTATTTCGATTGTTAGGATCAAATTTATCTGCCAAGTTATCCCTCTTTTTACTATTTACTTTAAATTTTCATTTTAAAAGAATGAACCAATCATAAGCCCCATTACAGCTCCGTAAATCATGGAACCGTATGGATTCGAAGTGATTGGACAGGTGCCTGTAGGACATCCCACTTTTTTATAATATAAAAGACCTAATAGACCACCGACAACTGCCCCAATAATTTTTAATTCCATGATTACATTTCCTAATAGCAATTACATAAACATATTTTATATTTACTGTTACTCTAGAACAAGAGCGTTCATTGGGCAGAAGTTTGAGCATTTACCGCATTTTATGCATTTATTTAAATCGACGGTTGGCGATTTAAAACCTTCTTGTGACAAAGCACCAACAGGACAAACTTTGACCGAAGGGCAAGGATGATTTTGTGGGCAACGATCCGTTTTAACAACCAGAGATTTCATTTTGATTTTCCTCTACATTATGTTTTTGATTCTTACGTGTTTTTATTATAATGGATTTAAGATTTTCATTCAGTGATTAGGTCACGCTGGATATGAAAATTAATGCAAGCCAAAAAATAAGGTGTTTGTCATACGGAATGTCAAACACCTTAAATTATTAAAATGTTGACTCGGATATGAACATTATGTCTGTCAGCAATCTGTTTTGCAATCGCAAGCCCAGCAAATCGTTCAGCAGTCTTTGCAGAAACATGCTTTCATTCAGCATTTTTCGGTGATAACTTTTTACTTGCTCCGGGTCGGTTACCACTTCATCACAAAGGGCTTCGATTGAACCTCGAATGACATAACCGGGGTTCTAAGCTATGAGCATCCCACAGAAATGATGGGGCTAGGCGGTGCATTTATTATTTTAAACCCCAGTCAGAAAACAAATATACAGCGCGACTATTTTCTGATGCTTCAGGAGTTTACCGTAAGCGGTCATAAAAAGGGAGAGGTGATACCGGGTATCTATGATCTTAATCCAATGTCACATGATTTTAACTTTTTTACTATGAACGGAAGATGCTTCTATGTGAAACTCCGCCCGAAGTAAACATTAAATATTTTGCATTGTTAAGAGAAATAGCAGTTTATCTATTTGTATCTATTTGCATCTAAATTCTTATGGAAGGCGCAAAAATACATTGACAAAAGTAGATTTGAAGCTTATACTATAACTAATTAATCTATAAATTTAGATTTGGTGGTGATAATATGGAGCATACCTATGCACAAGATGCAAAGGTGTTCAAAGCCTTTTGTGATGAAAACCGTCTGCAAATACTTGAAATGCTTCGCAGTGGTGAAAAATGTGCTTGCAAGCTGTTGGAAAATCTGGATATAGGGCAATCAACCTTGTCACACCATATGAAAATATTATGTGATGCAGGTATTGTTGAAGGGCGTATTGAAGGAAAGTGGACTCACTATTCCATAAGTGAAAAAGGAAGCAACAATGCCAAAGAGCTTTTGAATGTACTAACTGACACGCATATGGCGAATTCCGCTGATCTTTGCTGTTGTAGCAAATAAGATTCTAAAAAGCCATCCAAAGAGATGGCTTTATTAAAATCAAACGCATCTAAATTTTTCGATATGATATTCCGATAAATAGACAGTAGGATTATTCATGCAAACAGTCTGAATCCTGCATAGACCATTGCCACGGATGCGGAAATATATGTCCACACGGGTCAATTACATATGTGGGAGATGATACAGGATGGTTACCTCCCAATGGCGCATTGATGGAACATTCTAAAATCTTGCTGCCACAAAGATTAATAAGTGAAAGAGGTTATAAAAATGTCACTTTTTGGGAAAAAGAAAGAAGAAAACAAAAGCTGCTGCTGCGGGACCTGCGATGATAAAACAATGGAACAGGCAAAGGCAGCGAAATCAACTGGTGCTTCCGTCAAGGTACTTGGTTCCGGTTGTGCTAAGTGCAATGCATTGGAAGCAAGTACAAAAGACGCTCTTGAGCGGCTTGGAATGGATACTGCCATTGACCATGTTACGGATTTTACCCAAATTGCAGCTTATGGCGTTATGACCACACCTGCTTTGGTGGTGGACGGCAAGGTGGTAGCGTACGGCAAAGTATTAAAGACCGAGGAAGTTGTTAAGATTCTGCAAAAAATCAGATAAAATGTATAATGATACTTGTTGCCAAACTAAGAATTTCACGGTCGAAACTTTCCGCTAATTTGAACTTTTACTCAACCAAATGGAAAAAAGTCTTATTAAAAATGGTTGATTATTTTTTAAAAATTATGCCTTGACAAAACAGAAGACTACAATTAGAATGATGCTATGTGTAAATGATAATCATTTGCATATAGCATCTTTTCACCGATTCAATAATTAATATTTTGTAAGAAAAGACACTTTTAGGAAAGAAAAAACGATAGCGACACAACATAGGCATTATTTCATAATAATGAATTTGAAAAATATGCTTTGCCGCAATGTTTCAGGTGTAATTATGACAAAAATTGAAGTAATCTGCGGCTTCTTAGAAAGCGGTAAGACCACCTTGATCCAACACATTTTAGAACAGGATTATATAGAGCAATACCGCCGAATTCTGATCCTGCAATGCGAAGAAGGAATGACGGAATTCAGAGCCTCAACGATGAAAAATAAAAATGTGGTTTTGACTCAGATAGAAGGGCCATATAAAATCCGTGCAAAACTTTTTGCCAAAATCAGAGATGAACTTGAACCGGATTTAATTTTAGTAGAATATAACGGTACATGGCCGATTGAGAAATTGCTGTGCGTGAATCTGCCGGTTGATTATAAAATTGATAAAATTTTGTTTTGCTCTGACGCAAGTACATTTGAATTATACATGAAAAATACAGGAATTTTGATGTTGAATCAGTTAAACAACGTTGATGCCGTGTTTTTTAACCGTTGTGACGGAAATTTTAATACATTAAAAGCGGATGTGAAAAACAATAACCGCCAAGCAGAACTTCTCTTTAGCGATAAATCAGCAGATCAATACCTTGCGACTTTCTTAAAGCCGGAGGAAATCCAAAAGGAAAACCATATTCATAACCGTAACCGGGTTGGTGCTGTGATCTCCCTTGTCTGCATTTATCTGATTATACTGGCAATACCGCTTTATTATAATGCTTTTTCGTTTATTAAAAGCGCTAACATGATTTTTATCGGCATTCTAATGCAGGCTGTTCCCTTCCTGTTAATTGGCGCGTTTGTTTCGGCCTTTTTGCAGGTATTCGTTCCGGACGAAACCCTTGTGCGGATTTTCACCCGGCATAAGTGGCTCGGATTCCCTCTGGCACTGATACTAGGCTTTTTCTTTCCTGTTTGTGACTGCGGCATTGTTCCAATTGCTTCGCGTCTGACACAAAAGGGAGTTCCGCTTCCACAGGCAATGGTATTTATGCTGGCCGCTCCTGCAATGAATCCGGTTACCATCTTGTCTACACTTTATGCGTTTCCGGGGCAGCCTCAGTATGCCCTGTGCCGCATCGGTCTGGGTGCACTGGTCGCACTTCTTGCGGGCTTCGTTTTAAGTGTGATGCATACTAAATCTGAAAATGTTCTGACTGCTTTTTCCACCGCCACATGTTCCTGCGCCTCGGTAACATCCGGTATTCAGAATAGCGGAATGAAGGGGAAAATAGAATCTGTTTTTTTGATTGCGGGTCAAGAGTTTTTTAACATGGGTCGATTCATCGTGATCGGTTCCTTGGCATGTTCCATTTTACAGCAGTCTATTCCCGTATCTTTTTTCGGCGGTACGGGTGCCAAGGTCGTTTTACCGATTGCCATCATGCTGTTGGCAGCTTTCTTTATGTCGGTATGTTCCACTTCCAATGCATTTATAGGCAGAAGTTTTCTAAATGTTTTTCCTACTACTGCTGTGATGGGTTTTATTGTCATGGGACCGATGCTTGATTTAACAAATTTATTTATGATGAGCAGCAGTTTCAAAAAAAAGTTTATTATGCGGCTGATTGTAATCTTAATCGCAATTGCATTCCCTGTGTTTTTGCTGTTTTCTGCACTGCTGAAAGGGGGCACATTATGAAACAAAGAGGAAACTCGGAACTTTTGTTTCAGGTAGTAATTTGCTTTGTACTTTCCGCGCTGTTTGTTTATGCACTGATTTCAGGAAAGGCGTCCGCCTATATTCATCCACGCCTGTACGGCCTTCTCTGGTTTGCTGCCGCCGCGCTGTTTGCGATTGCGGTATTTATGCTGCGGTTCGCTTTTACGCCAAAGCACAATGCTAGACCACTGAAAAGTATTCTTTTAATTGTTCCGATAATTACCGCTGTAATAATTCCTGTTGGCGTGGTACAAAGCCGGGCAATTTCTTTCGGAACTTCAACCAGCAGACAAAATGCCAGTTCTTTCGTGCAAAGTGCAACTTCTTCGCAAGACAAGGGTGTGGTGATACCGGACAGCGCATCTTCTGAAGACGATATCGGAATTGATATTTCTTCCTCCTCATCATCCTCCTCATCGTCTTCTTCAACGGTTCCACAGGAGGATAAAAATGGAGTTATGACCATTAGTGATGAGCAGTTTGCTAAATGGTATACCGATATCAATCAAAATATGAAAAAATATGAGGGAAAAACCATAAAGTTGAAAGGTCAGGTTTTTCGCATGAGCACTTTTGCTAAAAATGAAATTGTACCAGCCCGATATGCGATGGTCTGCTGTGCCGCCGACCTGCAGCCATGCGGAATTCTGTGCCGCAGTGATGCGGTCTCACAGTATAAAGATAACGACTGGGTATGGGTTACAGGGAAAATTAAAATAGAAAATTATCAAAATCAAACCATGCCGGTATGTTATGTAACAAAAATTGAAAAGGCAGATAAGGCAAAAGAAGATTATATTTATTTTACGTATTAAAATGTAGTTTTACTTTTCATTAAGAAATAAGAATAGCTTAGACTGCTACAAAGAAAACCATAAATATAGCAATTTTGAGGGATTAAGCACCTTGTTGTGTATGACGGAGCATAGAACAATTTATTGAATAATTGTAATTTCTAGTCTGATATTTATAATGTTATTGACTTATAAATATAGAAAGATTAAAATTTCAACAAATAGAATGTCTGGAGTGGTTTAATGGCCGAAGAGAGAATAATTAGCTTTAATGACTATATAACTAAGGGGTGTCTGGAATTTTTCGAAAATGATGGGAATCTTCAACCTCTTGAGCTGGTGGATTATTTTATGGATAATCCTGCTTTGGCAATGCACTGTGTTGAGCACCATTATTTAATTCCGGCTGTTTTGCTCACCGTTTCACGAAAAAAGCAAGGAAAATCAGTGGAGCAACTTCAAAGTGACTTGAAGAAAGCGTGCGATCGAGCAAAAAATGTACTTGGTGGATTTTGTGGGTTCTATGGTACGTGCGGTGCTGCCGTAGGCATCGGTATCTATTTGAGCATACTAACTGATACAAATCCTCGTTCAGTTGAAAACTGGTCGCTCGTTAATCTGGCAACTGCAAAAAGCTTGATTAGCATATCTAAAATCAACGGTCCCCGTTGTTGCAAGCGAAACACTTATTTGGCTTTTTCTAGCGCAATCCCTTTTGTAAAGGAAAATCTCGGACTTGATTTGGGTACCGTACCGAAAATAACCTGCCACCACTATCCACAAAACGATGATTGCAAAGGGAAAGAATGTCCATTTTTCCCCGCGTAATCGTTATTAATCTAATCTGAGAATCTTTCATACATTCTCGATGCATGTGTTTTCAAGCTTAAATGCCCCACCTTCTTTGGAAATATGTCCAAAGAAGGTGGGGCATTGTTCATTTTTGTTTTTTACGATATAGTTTCGGAACAGGTGCAGAAATTGCATAGTGCCTCGGTAAATGCTGACCGCTATTGAGGAGACAGGATCAATTCAATGATAATCCGGAAGCTCATTTTTAAAAATATTATAAGAAATTGCGCGGTTGTATTGACAAAATCAAATTGCAGGCTTAAAATGTGTCTAAATGCAAATGACTTGCAATAAATTGTAGCTTCTTGCATCCGTACTTTACAGAATTCTTGTGTGAAAGAGTTGCCTCTGGGCTTTTCCCGGCAGGCAGTTCTTTCTTTTGCAATGGGGGATAAGCAGTTGGATAAAGAAAAATATAAAATTACACAGACATCTTCAGAAAATAAAATTCCTGAGTTGACTGAAGTGGTAGCGAGGCAAATCTGCGGATTTGATGATATGGAGTTCTTAAATGACTTTTTGGAAGTAATCCCAGATGATTTTTCGGGGAATGTTCTCGCAATACCAGTCGGTGAGATAGAATCGTCCTATGAAAAGTATGGCAGAATGAAAAATGCAAATATCATCGTTCTCGATCATTCACCGGAGCGACTCAGTCAAATGCAGAATTGGGCAAAAAAAACAGATGCTTCTCATATAAAATTGAAACAGTTTTCTGCAAACTATCTGCCTTTTCCAGATGAAAGCTTTAATTTAGTACTGTCAGTCAACGGATTTCATCAATTTGAGGACAAAGACTTGGCTTTTCAGGAAATACATAGAGTTCTGAAAAGCGGAGGAACTTTTTGTGCCTGTTTTTATATCCGTGGAGAAAGCAAACAGGCAGATTTAATTGTAGAACATATTGAGAGAGATACAGATATGTTTTGTCCACCCTATTATACAGAAAAAGATGTTGAATGTAAATTGAAAAGCTTATATGCAAGCGGAGATATACATCTTCAAAAATCAATCCTATTCTTGAAATGCGTCAAATAGAAGAATTGGGTTTAGTGCTTATTATAGCGTTCACCAGTTTTTGATGGGCAAACGCCATATTTATCATCAATTAAAATTAGCAACCTATAAAAATTTTAGATTGGAGAAAGATAACGATGAGTACAAAAATTGATATTATATCTGGATTTTTAGGCGCAGGAAAGACAACTCTGATAAAAAAATTATTAAATGGTGATTTATCTTTTGGAAAAGTCGTAATCATCGAAAATGAATTTGGGCAGATCGGGATTGATGGGGGATTCTTAAAAGATACGGGAATTCAGATCAAAGAAATAAATTCAGGATGCATTTGTTGTTCATTGGTGGGGGATTTTAATGCCGCTTTAAAGGAAGTATTAAAAAAGTTTCAGCCGGACAGAATTATTATAGAGCCATCCGGTGTGGGTAAACTTTCAGATATTATCACTGCGTGTAAAAAGGCAGTCAATCAGTCTGACAGTGAGATGAATATATGTGCGGCAGTTGTTGATCCAATAAAATACAAGATATATATTAAGAATTTTTCTGAGTTTTTCAGTAATCAAATTGAATATGCGAAAACAATTATATTGAGCAGAACGCAAATGATTGCAGAAGAAAAACTGTTAGAAGTTGTAAAAGACATAAAAAGCCGCAATCATGCTGCGAATATCATTACAACTCCGTGGGATGAATTAACTGCCGAAACAATGATATCCGTTGCAGAACAGGATATTTCAACCTCGTTAATGAACCAAATTCCAGTTAAAGTCAAGGTGTATAAGCAGGACAGCCACGTTCACTGTTCCTGCGGTCATGCAGAACTTCAGCATGAACATAAGGTCTGCTCATGCGATGAGCACAAACATGAACACTGCACCGGTGAAGGTCATCACCATGCTGCTGACGAGGTGTTTGAAAATTGGGGAATTGAAACTCCTCATATATTCACTGAAAATGAAATTAAGGATGCCCTGAAGATACTATCTGATTCTGACAGTTTTGGAACCGTATTACGTGCAAAAGGTATTATACCAATTGATGAAAAAAACTGGGTGCAGTTTGACTTTGTTCCGGAGGAATTTGAGCTTAAGCCTATAGCTCCTGACTATACAGGCCGTTTGTGTGTCATTGGAGTAAATCTTAATGATGTAAAATTAGCAGAACTGTTTCATGTTTAAGTAACGCTTCAAACGAGTTTAATAATGACGTTTCGGTATATTTGTTAATAGAATTGCTGATATTACTGTTGTAAAGGGAATTGTTAACAGCATACCTAGACTGCCGACCAATGATTGTAGAAACTCAATAATGATTTCTTCTTTATTAAGCAATTGAAGCAGAGGATAGTTTGATGCGGAATAAATAACGACTGTTACTAAACTGCTTCCTATATAAGCGAGAATTAGAGTATTCGCCATAGTTCCCATAATATCTTTCCCTATGTTTAATCCTGATTTTATAATAGAAGATCGCGATACTTTATTTCCGCTATTGCTTATTTCGTCTAATGATGAAGAAATAGACATAGCCACGTCCATAGTTGCACCTAAAGCTCCTATGGTCACCATAGCAAAAACAATAGCTCTAAGATTTAGCGGTTGATTTACAAATAATTCTGTTAATCTGGTTGATTCATCATTATAAAATCCGGTAAGTTTCATTGTCTCGTCCATAATACAATAAATACAGCCGGAAAAAACGACTCCGCCTGCGCAGCCAATCGCAGCAGCCAAGCTTTTTTTATTGATACCGCTCGTTAAAACAAAGGTCACTTCGATTATAAAGATACAGATAATAATGGTAGATAAATAAATATTATACCCGGCCATAATAAAAGGGACAAATACGTAAAAAATAGACAAGCAGGTAAATGCTAAAGAAAGAATGGCACTTACCCCTTTTTTTCCTCCGAATAACAGAATTAAGACAATAAAAATTATGCATAAAATTATTATTTGATCAATTCTCTCATAATTTTCGAATGCCCATTCAGTGGTATTGTCAGATGAAAGTTTGCTTAAAACGACATTATCTTTTTCACTTACAACTTTGGGCATGGTTGCATTATTTAAGTAAGAATATTGCGTCGCATGCACAATTAAATCTTTGGCTTTTCCATTTGTGATTTTTGCAGTGAATTTTACAATGTTTATCGTTTTGTCATCTTGTTTAGGAGAAACGCTGTCTATCTTTAAGACTTGCGCAAACACTTGATCTTCCAACTCTGACTCACGGTTTTGTACCAAGATATTTTCAGAATGGCTGGTAGCAATCTTATTGCCGCAATATAAAAATAAGATAGAAATGACTAAAACCCAAAAGCAGATCCATTTATTATTCTTGTTCATTTTACCCTCCAACGAAATGCTTTTATCAAAATAATATGAAAACGCAATGGATTTATGACAATATCCCAAAGGGTACAAAAGTAGTTATAGAATAATCAGTAAATGATAATGTATTCAGCTTGATTCGAAAATTGGTTTTAAAAGCTGAATTTTAAGTTATGAACTCTCATTTATTGACATACGCCAGTTATGCCTGTAAACTATATTTGTATTCTTGTTATGGCTATTACGACAATACAATGGAGCTGATATAATTGGCAAGACCAACAAAATGGAGAAAAATTGAGAATATTCCTACGATTCCCTACTTCATCCCATCGGAAACAGATGTTGCTGAAATACCTGAGAATATATTGAAGCTGGAAGAGCTGGAAGCGATACGTCTTAAAGATTTAGAGGGTCTCGAGCAGGGAGAATGTGCTGAAAAAATGGAGGTGTCCCGTCCAACTTTTCAACGTATCCTTTTATCTGCTAGAGAGAAAATTGCTGATAGCCTAATAAACGGAAAAACAATACACATAGAAGGCGGTAACTTCACCCGCAACATTTGTCCGGTAAGATGTATTGATTGCGGCAAGGAATGGATGGAAAGTTATGAAAATCTTGAATCGATAAAAAATGGTGAATATGCCTGCCCATCCTGCGGCTCTAAAAAAGTGATCTGCGGTAAGAATTGTAAGGGAAAGTTTTGCCGAAGAAATTGCTGGCGGTATGGTAGAGAAGATGAGTAGTATTATAAAAAAGTAAGGTCGGAAGAATAAACATCTTTCCAATCTTACTTTTTTATTTAAACTGGAATATTGACATATGCTTATAATCGTACTAAAATACAAGTTATGAGCATAAGATCATAATTCATCTTGATACAGAAACAATCGTTTTAAAAAGGAGTTTTATAAAATGGAAAAAAGTACAGCAAATATGAAATCCTGTCTACAGCCTATGCCTAAAGTGCTTGTCTCCTGCCGGGGATTGAACGGTGAAAACAATGTACTGGCGGTAGGCTATTGCGGTAATTGCAGTTATGATCCGCCAATGGTTATGGTTGGCATTGTCCCGACAAGATATTCTTATCAGATGATCAAAGAATCAGGATGCTTTGTGGTAAACCTTGTGGACAAAAGTTATCAGAAAACCTTTGATTACCTGGGAAGCCACAGTAAACGGGATGAAGATAAACTTGCAGTGATGAATGTCGTGCTGAAGGAAGGCGAAAAGGTAAACGCCCCCATTCTGCCGGATTGTCCTGTGAATATTGAATGTAAAGTAGTCGATTCCATTGTTACGGGTTCACATGAGATGTTCATCGGAAAGATTGAATATGTTCATGCCGATGCGAATTTAGTTGACAGTGAAGGCAATATTAATTTTTCTCAAATTAACTTTATCTGATCGTTAACGGTTTACGAATGCTATCTTGTATAGCAGGATCCATTTATGTTTTAAGTATATGCCCGTGACATCACCGCAGGCTACGACAGGAACTTGTGGCTCAATTCAAAGCAGAAAACGAATCAATTGTATGCCGCTTTTGTTGGGTTTAAGTTCTGGACCCGACAGTTTTATTCCGGGACTAAGGACTAAAGAATGCTATAAAAACGTCCTTGTGTCGAATTGGTAGGATGTGCGGCCGAGATCACGGAAAAGATAATAGAAAGTAAAAGTAATATGGAGAAACGCTGAAATCAACAGGTTCTGTCTGTCATGAGCACCAGCATGCTGATGAGTATGGAGAGTAATACTACTCTTCAGTTTTAGAATGAAATTATACAAAGCAACACCCGGCAAGGCATGAATTTACCTTGTTGGGTGTTGCTAATTTGTTCAAATCCAGGTAACTGTTGATTGAGTCGCCAAAGAGGGATTCAGAGCCGCGAAAATACTGAATTGAGTGGCTTAAGAACTACTGAGAATACCGAAACTTTAATGGAGGTATATACTTGGATACGTATCTATTGTATGGGATAGCGGCATTACTCTTAGGGCTTTCTTTTTTTAAGGATAAAAAGAAAACTAAGATGTCACTCAAAAAGGCTTGGAAAGCATTTGAAAACATCCTGCCGGAATTTCTGGTTGTTATATTGCTTGTGGGCGTATTGCTTGCCGTATTAAATACCGAAGTCATTTCAAAAATTATCGGTGCTGATTCCGGTTGGATTGGTGTTGTTATTGCCGCTATGGTGGGTGCAATCACGCTGATACCGGGGTTTGTTGCGTTTCCTACTGCTGCAATGCTTTTGAAAAGCGGTGCAGGGTACATGCAGATCGGCGCATTTGTCTCAACGTTAATGATGGTTGGTATTGTAACTATGCCAGTAGAGATGAAGTATTTCGGGAAAAAGCTTACTCTTTTGCGGAATGTGCTGGCGTTTGTTTTTTCCTTTGTAGTAGCAGCAATTATTGGAATGGTGGTGGGTGGAACATGAAAGCAATTTTAAAAAGATATCGTGCATTTCTCATTACAATAGCAATGATTATAATCCTTACTGTTATCAACAGGCAGATTGGGTTCAAAGCGTTGGGTATCTCGGCGTATTCGCTTAAGGAAATGATACTGGTAATTCCGCCCGTTTTTGTACTGCTCGGCCTTCTAGACGTCTGGATACCTCGGGAAACTATGATAAAATACATGGGAGAAGGTTCTGGATTAAAAGGGGTTGTGTTATCCATCATGATAGGTTCGGCTGCGGCTGGTCCACTTTATGGAGCGTTTCCGGTAGCGGCAGTATTTATGAAAAAAGGTGTCAAATTCAGTAATATCCTTATTTTTATTGGTGCGTGGTCAACTACTAAAATACCCATGTTTTTGTTTGAAACGGCGGCGCTTGGCTCAAAATTTGCAATTACGAGGCTGCTGATTGATATTCCTGGTATTATTATCATCGCCTATGTACTCACTAAAATCGTATCAATAGATGAGGTTAAAAAAATTTATGACAATGCCAAAAATATAAAGTAAGGAAACGATTAAATATAATAATTAAGGTTCAGTTGAAAAAATCAGGTGACTCTTCCTATTTTTATCAAGACTAAAGCACTGCATTACAATTTGAATATCATTAGGAGAGTATATTATGTGGTTTTGGCTTTCACTTGTTGCCATTTTGTTTTGGAGCGGCTCTGACCTTTTTTCAAAAATTGGTTCAAAGCCCAATGATAAATACAGCCATTGGAAAATGGTCATCGCGGTTGGTACGGTTATGGGTATTCATGCTATTATCGAACTTTGCCGTGGGGTTGAGTTCCGGTTTTCTGATATCCTTACATATTTACCGGTATCTTTTTTATATATTTTTGCAATGATACTTGGTTATGTAGGCTTGCGTTATGTAGTACTTTCTGTTTCCACCCCAATTTGTAATTCATCGGGTGCGGTTGCCGCATTGCTATGCTTTTTTATTCTGAAACAGGAAATGAGTGCATTACAGTTTTTTGCAGTAGCATTGGTGTGTATTGGTATTTTTTTGCTGTCTGTAATTGAAAAGAAACAGGATGACGCAGAACGTATGCAAGCCGGCATAGTCCCGGACAGAAAGTATACGCATAGCTTTATTGCTATTTTCTTTCCGATTTTTTATTGCATGATAGACGGACTCGGCACCTTTGCAGATGCCCTGGTTCTCGACAAATATATCAAAGAAGGAACTGCCAATATTGCATACGAACTTACATTTTTTATCTTGGCAATTTTTGCTTTTGTGTATGTGGTCTTCATTAAAAAACAAAGAATTAGACTTTCCGCAGAAAAGCCGAAAATGCTTGCAGGCGTATTTGAAACCGCCGGACAATTCGCATATATTTTTGCACTGGGTGACAACGCGATTATAGCGGCTCCCTTGATTTCATCTTACTGCATCTTTTCCCTTGTATGGGCGAGAATCATATTGAAGGAAAAACTTCAGTGGAAGCAATACCTTGTCATTGCCGTCGCTGCAGTTGGCATTGTAATACTTGGCATGGGATGAAAATAATTATCTTTAAGGGTGGATGTACTATATTAGGGAAAGGGGATTGACTATGCGTATTACTCTTGAAGCGAATTATGCAATTCGGATTATTGACTGCCTGGCAAACGTTGAATCAAGGCTGAGTGCCAAAACAATATCGGAACGTACGGGAGTCAGTTTAAGGTTTGCATTAAAAATTTTAAGAAAACTATGCATAGCTAAGTTAATTCATTCCTATAAGGGTGCAAACGGCGGCTATGAATTGTCTAGAAGTCCCCGCGAAATAAACTTGAAAGACGTGATTGAAACAGTAGATGGCCCGATTGCTATTAATCGTTGTGAAGAAAACTGTATTTGCAGTAAAGTGGAGAATGTAGAGCTATGCGCATATTTCTCCATATTTACAGAAATGTCAGAAATGATCCGTGATAAACTGGCAAGTATCAATTTTGATAGAAAATCTCCTCCAGTAACAACCAAATAAAGCACCCGCAAGGTTTGGCAGTTTAGTAATGCCTGCTAAGGAAAGCCAATGCATTGCTGTTTTAGGAAATAACGGTGCCAGGGAAAGCACCTTAATTAAGTGCCCTTAATGGCCTTCCGTATCGGCGCTGCTGGCAGTTGAAACTTGGCAGGGATAAATCATTCAAAAGGATTACCTTTCGTAGACATTTTAAAAAGTATAGTATTTTGTTAATGCATGGTTCGAATACTCACTTCTATCCTTTTTGTCAGAAGAACCAAAACAAGAACAGCAACAGAAACAAGCGCAGTAAAACCTCCCGGAGCCACATTGAGATAAAAGGAAAGAAACAATCCAAGCATAATATCTATCATACTGAAAATAATGGAAAAGATTAATGTGATTTTAAATCCTTTCCCTAATTGCAGAGCCGTAGCGACCGGAAGCGCAATCATCGAACTGAGTACTAAGACACCGACGATTCGGATCGATACGGATATTGCAGAAGCCACAAGGATAGAAAAGATATAATTGATTAATTTGACCTTTACGCCTGCAATTTTAGCGGTTTCTTCATCATACGCAATATAAAGCATCTGATGATATAAGAAGATGAGAGCTAGAACAGAAATTGCGCTGAGGATAACAACCATAACCATATCAAATTGGGTTACGGTAAGGATACTTCCAAACATGAAGGAATCCGCATTGGCATGGAGCTTTCCGGAGCTGATGATTGTGATAGCGGTACCTACGCTTAAAGCAAGCACAATAGTAAGAATCAGATCTGTATATTTTTTAAAATACGTTCTGAGAAACTCAATCAAGGCACCGCAGATCGATGTAAAAATGAACGCTCCAAGGACGGGACTTTGATCAAACATTAAACCGATTGTAATACCTGCCAGTGAAGCATGTGCCAATGTATCTCCAATCATTGAATAGCGTCTAAGAACTAAAAAAATTCCAATACAGGGACATAAGATCGAAATGAATATGGAAACAAATAACGCATTTTGCATAAAACTATAGTTTAACATTTTATTGAATCATCCTTACTTAGTTTTCTTTAAATATTCATCTGCATATTTTTGGGGAGAGCAAAGATGTCCCTGACCATTTATCAGATGATAAATCAATGTGGAATTTGAAATAGCAGCATCTAAATTATGTTCTACTGAAACGATAGTGATTTGATTATGCTGGTTTATTTCCTTTAAAAAGCCATAAATTTCCTTTTGGCTTCCAACATCAACCCCGGTAGAAGGTTCATCTAGAATCAGTAAATCAGGATCACCGATTAAGGCTCTGGCAATTAAAATTTTCTGGGTCTGACCTCCAGATAAGGTACCCACTAACGCACTTGAAAATGAAGACATTCCGACCTGATCAAGATTTTTTGCAAGGATGTCCTTGTTTTTCAATTTCAAAAGTTTTCGGTAAGAGTTTAACATTTCGTAAACTGTAATAGGAAAATTCGAATTTGAAAAATCGTTCTTTTGTGGTACATATCCAATCCTTTTGGCTTGAGATGTAATAATCCCATCAGTCGGTTTTATAAATTTCAAGATTAATCGCATTAGAGTGCTTTTGCCACAACCATTTTCACCTACTACCGAAACATATTCCCCTTTGTGTATTTCAAGGTTAATCTCATTAAGAACATAAGGTGGGGATCCCGTGTAAGAAAAGTATAAGTTTTGTGCTTGAATCATAACGAATCTCCTTATCTATATCAGTAGAACTATAAAAAGAATATTTTATGCGCTTGACAAATATATCCTTCCGGATTATATTATAAATACAAATGGTTTGCATTTGCAAGTAAAATTTTTTGGAGGTTGAAAAAATGTTAAAGCGAAGTATTGCTTTACTACTGTGTTTCGCTGCTGTTATGAGTGTAGGTCTCACAGCGTGCAGCAGTAGTAATTCGGTGAGCTCGATGGTGTCCAGCGAGGCTTCATCTGCGAGTAAGGCTTCAGAAGAAAGTAAAGTTTCGGACAGTAAGATAAAAGTTTCCGTAACTTTCAATGCAATGTATGAATTCGTTCATGCAGTCGGCAAGGATAAGGTAGAAATTTCCACCATTATACCTGACGGAACAGAACCACATGATTTTGAGCCGAAAGCACAGGATCTTGTTGGACTTAGTACAGCGCAAGTCTTTGTGTACAGCGGGTTCGGCATGGAGGCTTGGACGGACAACGCGATTAAGTCTGCAAATAATCCGAACTTGATTGCTGTGGAAGCTTCGAAAGGTGCGAAACCAATTAAAAATACTGACCCAGGTGAGATAAAAGAACACGGGCAGTACGATCCTCATATTTGGCTTAGTTTGAAAGGTGCTGAAATTGAGGTAAAAAACATTAAAGACGCATTGGTCAAAGCAGATTCGGCCAATAAAGACTATTATGAGAAAAATTGCAGTGATTTTATTGCACAATTAGAAAATCTTTACACGAAATATGACAGCAAATTCAAAAATGCGAAGAAAAAGAGTTTCGTCACAGGTCATGCTGCTTTCGGCTATCTTTGCCGCGATTTCGGCTTGAAACAAAACAGTGTTGAGGATGTTTTTGCTGAAGGAGAACCCAGCGCACAGCAGTTGGTTGAACTTGTCAAGTTTTGCAAAGAGAACAAAGTTACCACTATTTTCGCGGAAGAGATGGCAAGTCCCGACGTTTCGAAAACATTGGCAAAAGAAGTTGGAGCAAAGGTTGAAACAATTTATACCGTTGAAAGCGGAGAAGACAGCAAGACCTATTTGGAGCGGGTTGAGAGTGATTTGACCAAAATAGATGCCAGTTTGGAAGGTTAAGTTAAAAAACGTTAACACAATTGTTGAAGATCATGTACAAATTTAGAGTGGATTTCATTATGGCAAGGGACCTTAACTTTGTGTTCATACACGAATTAAGGTCCTTTCTATACGTCGCAACAGAAAACGGGCTGAGGAGAATACGAAACAAAGGAAATAAGTTGCTTTTTGAATCGACTCGGCTTGAAGAAGATCAATCTAGGGCTTGAATTGTGAATTACAGTTAATTTACTTTTAGATAAAATATTGTTACGAATTCTTGACAGAAGCAATGAAAGATGATATTATATATGCAAATGAGAGTTATTCGCATTTGAATGTGCCCTCGTAGCTTAATAAAGAGTCTTGGTGTTTTCCAATGGATGTCGGTTTAACTCCGTCCCGGGGCAAATTTATTTTAGTGAGGTAATCAAGTATGTATGAAGACAAGACATTGATTTGTCAGGAATGCGGGCAAGAATTTATCTTTACCGCCAGTGAGCAAGAGTTTTACGCGTCCAAGGGTTTCACCAATGAACCAAAGCGCTGCCCGGAATGCCGCCGGAAACGCAAAGAGTCTTCCTTCAATAAACCGGAGAGAAAGATGTATGATGCCATTTGCGCGAACTGTGGGAAACCCTGCAAAGTTCCCTTTGAGCCTAGGGAAGACCGCCCGGTTTACTGCAGCGAGTGCTTTGCAAAAATGAGAGCAGAAGCATGAACCACTTTGAATCATTTTGAAAGACGAAAACAAATTTCCCGTATTGTGATTCGGGAAGGTGTGCATCAATGGTAGATTCCCAACATCAGAAAGGCCAATTAGTGGATATTTGAGAAGGTGGTGCAGTAAGTGTTATGCGGGAGAAAATTACGTTAGCCTGTACGGAAACAGGAGATCGAAACTACACGACAACGAAAAATAAAAAGACACATCCGGAACGCTTGGAAATGATGAAGTATTGTCCCAGACTTCGGAAGCATACCCTGCACAAGGAAACGAAGTAATTGCCCCTCGTAAGCGAATCGACTCGCAGATAATAAATTTTATCCCCATCAGACAATTAACAGTACCAAATAAGTGGACATTCATGAACTGAACCAGCAAAAACGGACATTGCAAAAGAGCCCTCAATCGTAGGATAATAAAACTACGATTGAGGGCAAATTGTATCTTAGTACTGCAGGTCTGATTATATATTTTAGTGGAACTTTTCTTCTTTCTGAAATGTGCTATAATAATAAAATAAGGTACTTAGCTCTTTTTATTCATTCTTCCTGTGAGTACAAAGGAGATTCTTATAGTCTAGTATTGACATTTCATAATTAAAATATATAAATGGGAGCGATATATATGAATAAAGCCGACCATCGTGAGGATTTGAAGCGCACTGGATTAAAAAACACAAAGCGCAGGGCAGCTATTTTAGAAATATTAGAAAAGCAACCCCAGCCAGTAACTGCTGAACAAATATATATTGAGCTAAATAAATTAGAAATTTCAATCAGTTTGTCAACGGTTTATAGAGAATTGGACAGCTTAGTGTTCAATCGCTTAGCGGTCAAAGTGAAAATAAATGAAAGCAATAAGGCTCTTTACGAATACAACAGAATGATACACAAGCACTATTTAGTGTGCTTAGGCTGTAAAAAAATGATTTCGATTGACGTTTGCCCTCTGAAGGCCTATGAAAAAAAACTTGAAGAGCAAACTCATTTTACGATCACTGACCATAAGTTAAATCTTTATGGTTATTGTCCGGAATGCCAAGAGAAAGGATTACATAAAAAAGTTTAAATAACTTTTTTATGGTTGCTAAATTTTTCTGATTTTTTTGATATAATATGTCTAATGATGAAATCGGATAGGCTGCATTTCAATTTACGATTGAGGTCGATTTTAAAGTTATTTTTGAAGCTAGAAAGCTCTTTTTTGGGCTTTCTTTTTTTGTTTGATAATTGAATTTCGACAACATCCAGTATGACCAGAAACAGGATGAGTTGGTATCCACGGTCGTATTACAATTAGCTTAAAATGTTAGAAACAAATCTGCCCTTTTTAAATATGACGGATTGAAATCACTTGGACTATCAGATGTTGTATTTGTCATTGTGATATCCTTCAATCAGTAAAATAGGTTGCATGAGGATGAAAATTACCGTTGGAGTGTAGAATCGTAGTACCTCTTTCACGACAAGGTCACGTACAATTTTGGAGTTTCTGGGCTCAAACGTTAAATATTGTTCGTTTAGTCGTTCCAGAGAGCACGCGATCCCAACCTTAATCAAAACCCTTCTATTGATTCAAGAAGTTTTATTTTTAAACATATTGACAAAAATCGATATGTAGAATATAATATATCATATCGATTTAAATAGATATGATGTGTAATAAATGGAGAATAGATATGAGGATAATGCAAAAGTTTTAAAGCCCTATGCGACCCGAATCGATTGATGATTCTTGAAATGCTGCAGAGTGGTGATAAATGTGCTTGTAAAATATTAGAGGATCTTAATATTGTGCAATCAACCTTATCAAACCATATGAAAATACTATGTGAATCAGGAATTGTTAGCAGTCATCGTGTCGGAAAATGGACGCACTATTCACTAAATAAAGAAGGCTGCGAAACAGCAAAAAATTTATTATTCGAAATTACAACGACAGCCTATTAATTACTCAAGAAAGCAGGAAATTATATTATGCTTATATTTGAATGGCTCAATGACCAATTACTTAAGATGCAGTGGTTATCGGACTTAATCAAGCTTCTAGTTCAAAATGTATTTGGACTTAAAGTGGATGAACGACTCGGTGGTAGTATCCATTTCTTTCTTTACGATACGGTAAAAATATTCATTCTATTGTCGGTACTAATTTTTATCATTTCATACATTCAAAGCTTTTTTCCTCCGGAACGCACGAAAAAGATATTGGGTCATTTCCATGGAATCTGGGCAAATGTTTTAGGGGCTCTGCTTGGAACAGTAACGCCGTTTTGTTCCTGCTCTTCCATCCCACTGTTTATTGGCTTTACTAACGCCGGACTGCCACTTGGAGTGACTTTTTCGTTCCTTATTTCGTCTCCCCTTGTGGATTTGGCTTCTTTGCTTCTGATTGCAAGCATTTTTAATTGGAAAATTGCAATTGCTTATGTGGTTGTGGGCGTTGTTTTGGCAGTTGTTTCCGGCACCATTATTGAGAAGGCGAAACTAGATAAGTATGTGGAGCCTTTTATTTTCAGCAATAAAATGATGGAAGTTGAACAGGAGAAATTGAGTCGGCGAGACCGAATCGAATTTTCACAGAGTCAGGTACTTGGTATTGTAAAAAAAGTTTGGCTTTATGTGTTAGTTGGCGTAGGGATCGGAGCGGCCATCCATAACTGGATTCCGCAAGAAATTATTTCCGCCGTTCTCGGGCAGGATAAACCATTCTCAGTACTCTTAGCAACAGTTGTCGGTGTTCCAATGTACGCCGATATTTTCGGAACGCTGCCTATTGCTGAAGCCCTCGTTTCAAAAGGTGTGGGATTGGGTACCGTTCTGTCTTTCATGATGGCAGTTACGGCACTTTCACTTCCCTCAATTATCATGTTGAAGAAAGTAGTCAAAACAAAACTTTTAACCATTTTTATTGGTATTGTGACAGCCGGAATAATAATCATTGGTTATGCCTTTAATGCGTTTGGCTATCTTTTAGTGTAGGGGTACAGAATTGGATACATATATATTGTATGGTGTAACCATGCAACTTTTAGTACTTTCTTTTTTAAAGATAAAAAGAATCTACGAGAAATTTGGCTTTTGTTAAATAGATATTTTATAAAGATTGTAATATTTTTTGTAAGAATCCGCTATTCCATCAATACGGATTGACTTCTGGCTTACTATCATGTATATTAAATTACAAATGAATTTGACTATTGATTTACAAATAGCTGTTTGCATGGAGAAAGCATGCAAACCGGAAATTTACGTATTTAGAAAGTATAACTTAAAATTCAATAAGGTAATTAAACAGGTGCCAAAAAGAATTCGTGCTTTTTGGTGAAAAGAGAAGTTGGGTAAAATCCCACACGGTCCCGCCGCTGTAATGTGGAGTCCCCTCAAATATACCACTGGTTAATCCGGGAAGGTTGAGTGGATGATGAAGCTGAGTCAGAAGAACTGCCTGTTTTTGTATAATTACACTCTACGAGCGATAGGGGGGTAACTGTGATGAAATTAAATCATTCATCTGTTAATACCTCTTAGCATTTAATTATGTTAGGAGGTTATTTTTTTGTAATATCAAGTAAATCAGGGAAACTGAAAAGGCATAACAATTACCGTAAATACATAAATAAGCGAGGGAAATAGAAATGCATATTGAAGATGGTATTTTATCAGCCCAGGCATGCGCAGCCTATTATGCTGTTACTGCGGGAACGCTTGTACCCGGTGTTCTTGAAATAAAAAGGAAAGTTTCGGAGAACACCTATTATAAACCGTTTCTTGCCATGGTCGGTGTATCCGTATTTGTTATCTCGGCAATGCATCTTCCGGTTGTCGTTACAGGTTCCTGTTCTCACCCATGTGGAACTCCTTTGGCCTCGATTATCATTGGGCCGTTCGCTTCCATCGTGATATCGACCATTGTTTTATTTTTTCAGGCTTTGTTTCTGGGGCACGGGGGGATTACGGCGCTTGGAGCGAATACGGTTTCTATGGGAATTGTAGGGTCACTATCCGGCTTCCTGACTTGGAAGTTGTTCCGTGCGTGCCGCAGTCCGCTCTGGCTGGCCGCAGCGCTGGCAGGTTTTATAGGCGACCTCGCCACCTATCTGGCAAGCGCACTGGAGCTTGCCATCAGCCTTCACGGGAATGTCCCTCTGGTCAGACAGTGGATGATATTTTTTATGGGATATGGACCCACCCAGCTGCCGTTAGCAGTAGCAGAAGCCGTTTTTACAGCAGCGGTTCTTCAGGCAATGTTGAGCAGACGCCCGGACTTGCTGCCAAATATTTTAACCAAACGAGAAATGATGAAAAGGAAGGGTTTCAATGCAAACGACTAAACCAACCGTTCAAAAACATGGCATCAAATGGTTCGATAGTTTTACAAAAGTAATGCTAACCGTTATGGTTACCCTGCTTGTTGTTATTTTTATCTCCGGCAAATATATGTACGCTCACGATATGGAGGCGGGCGGTACGGATGATAAGGTCAACACGATGGCCACCGATGTTTCCAAGAGCGAGCATCATCCGTTTACCGAGTTGCCGGGCGATGCTCAGGTCGGTGCATTTTCAGTTGCTAATTTCTTTGCCGGTTTGATTGTCGGCCATCACTGGGAAATGCTTTTTTGTAAACGTGCCCCAAAAGAAGAATCAAGTCTGGAAGATCAGGCGGAATAAGAAATGCAGCTGAGTTTTTTCAAATCAGTGGAAAATAGGGACACTCCGTTGCATCGTCTGGATGGACGATTGAAAACAGTATTTTTTCTTGTATGCATTGTTGTCGCTACTGTTATAAGTCACTGGTATCTGGCACTTTTTCTATGGTTCGCTGCCATGGGAGCATTTACCTTGCTGGGCCTTCCAAAACGGTATTTATTGTCGCGGCTGTCCATGCCCTTCGGCATATCATGGCTTGTTTTTCTGAGCTTGATGTTTACGAACGGAAGCCATCCACTTTGGGTTATGATGACAAGTCCCTTTCTTTTAACCGTTTACTCCGAAGGGATACAACTGGGATTTTTAATGATGCTCAGAATTATGGCAGCCGTAACCTTGGCTAGTGTCCTCTCTTTCAGCACACCTATGGTAGAAATTCTGGAAACTCTGCGTTTTTTCAAAATTCCGGGAATTATGGTGGATATTGCGGACTTGATGATTCGTTATGTGTACCTATTGGATGAAACGGCTCACAAGATGCGTCAGGCGCAGATGAGCAGGACGACCGGTAAGCTCTCATGGGTCGCACAAATCCAGAATGCCGGAAAGGTTGCCGGATATGTATTGTTAAAGTCTATTGACCGTAGCATAAAAATATACAATTCTATGCTTGCAAGAGGCTACAATCAGGAAAGTACCGCTCCTGTCTATTTTACGAGGCCAGTTTCCGCAACAGACCTAAAAAAAGGAATGTTTTTGATGCTTTTTCCTATTGCGACTCTGGCAGTAAATTATTGGATTTAAGAAGGGAAACACAGATGTGTCTTATTGATGTTCAGGGAGTCAGCTATACCTATGCGGACGGTTACGCCGCGCTGGATCAGATCAGCCTAAAAATTGAGAAAGGCGAACGGATTGCGGTACTCGGACCAAACGGAGCCGGAAAGTCCACCCTCTTTCAACTCCTAAACGGCCTTTTGCAAGCGTCATCGGGTAATGTTTCGATCGGCGGCCTTGCGGTCGAGAAGAAGAATCTGTTTCAGATTCGCGCCAAAGTCGGCATCGTCTTTCAGGATTCAGACGACCAGCTTTTCAATTCTACGGTTCGGCAGGAGGTAGCTTACGGACTTATGAACATGCACGTTTCCGGAAAAGAACTGGATGATAGGGTGGATTGGGCGCTGGGCGTAGCAGGTATCAGCGGCTACGCAGGAAAAAGCCCCCACAACTTAAGCGGCGGTGAAAAGAAAAGGGTTGCACTGGCTAGCGTTTTGGCTATGAAACCCGAGGTGCTTGTTCTGGATGAGCCTACCGCCGGACTTGATCCGCATGGAGTGAGCAATCTTGTCAAACTGCTGAACTCCATTAATCAGGAAATGGGAATGACGTTGATCTTTGCTTCACATGACGCGGATCTCATCCCATTGCTGGCAGACCGCGTGTACCTGATGAACGGTGGAAGAATCGTGTTGTTCGGGTCCACGGAAGAGGTGTTCCGGCAGAAGGAAGTGATCCGAAAAATCGGACTTAGATTGCCGAGGGTTGCCCATTTAACCGAAATACTGGAGCAGGACGGCTGTTTGAAGCAGGATAGCCTCCCTCTTACCATAGGTCAGGCCCGGAGCGTGTTTAAAAAGAACCTTCGTTTGGAATGACCAGATGGAACGAGGCTGAAGGTTAATGCATTGAAAACAGAAGGGAGTGAATGGTGCCTCAATGAACAAGAATCCGGAAGTTATTGTGAAAAACGGAAAACAATTGCGCTATGGTTACACAACGGGAAGCTGTGCGGCAGCAGCGGCAACCGCCGCCGCTGAAATGTTATTATCCGGTGTCCGGGTTGATTCGGTACCCATTACTCTGCCCGGAGGCGAAACTGTTGTGTTTGAAACAGCCGGCGTACTGCTCACTCCGGAAAAGGCAGCGTGCAGCGTAATAAAAGATGCAGGAGACGACCCCGACGTGACCGACGGGATTGAAATTACCGCCGAGGTTACCTTCTGTGAAGGTGAAATTGTCATTACAGGCGGCACAGGCGTAGGCGTTGTAACCGGCAAAGGTTTGCAATGCAAAGTGGGAGAGGCGGCAATCAATCCTGTACCGCGCAAAATGATCACACAGAATGTGAAGCGTATGTGTGAAAAATATTTCTGTAAAAAAGGGATTTATATTAAAATATCCGCTTTAAATGGAGAGAAAATCGCCCAAAAAACCTTTAATCCGAGATTGGGAATTGTAGGGGGAATTTCGATTCTAGGGACTACCGGTATTGTGGAGCCTATGAGTGAACAGGCTTTAATTGAAACGATCAAGGTACTGATTCGCAAAGCGAAGGCTCAAAACGGAGAAACCATACTGATTTCCCCCGGCAATTACGGCAGGGATTACTGCATCCGGCAGCTGGGTATTGATTTGAATCTGGGAATCAAATTTTCCAACTTCATCGGTGAGACTCTGGACTATCTCGTTTACGAGGGCTTCAAGGAGATTTTGCTGGTAGGACACGTCGGCAAGTTGGTTAAAATTGCCGGTGGAGTCATGAACACTCACTCCTCTGTTGCAGATTGCCGCATGGAAATTTTAGGTGTCCACAGTGCAATGGCGGGCGCGGATTCATCCACGGTCAAGAAGATTATGGAATGTAAAACAACCGACGAGGCTATAGAAATAATTGAAAATAACAATCTGGCGGAAGCCGTTTTCCAATCCATTTTGGAAAAAATTCTGTTTCAGATTGATTACCGTACAAAAGGAAAATGTCAGGTTGAAATCATTATTTTTACAACTAACGACAAAATTATCGCCCAAACAGACCAAGCGGAGCGTTTGGCTGAGAAAATAAGAGGGATGCACCCATGAATAAAAAAGGAAAATTTTTCAGTGTTGGCACCGGCCCTGGAGACCCGAAGCTAATGACCTATCTGGCGGTGGAAACCATCTGTTTTTGCGATATTATTGCAGTTCCAAACAGCGGAGCCGCGGAAAATGCGGTTTTAAAAATTGCAGCGCAGCATATCAAGGAGAAAGAAATTGTTTTCTGCGACATGCCCATGACCCGTGATTCGGAAAAGCTTGATGAAAGTCACATGACAGCTGCGAAAAAGCTGGCAGAATATCTTGACAGCGGAAAAAACGTGGCATTTTTAACCTTGGGCGACCCGACAATTTATTCTACTACCATGTATGTTCACCAAAAGCTGCAAAGCATGGGATATGAAACCGAAGTAATTCCGGGTGTTCCCTCTTTTTGTGCCGTTGCCGCCAAATTAAACATTCCTCTTTGCGAGGGCGGAGAAATGCTACACATCATCCCTGCTTCCTACCGGAATGTGGAAGACGCACTGGAATACCGCGGCAACAAAGTTTTAATGAAATCCGGAAAAAGCATAGCCAAAATTAAAGAGCTTCTTACCGATCAAACCGCAATGGCGGTGGAATGCTGCGGAATGAAGAATGAAAAAATACACCGCGATCTTTCCGGTTTGGATGAAAGCTCAAGCTATTTAAGCGTGTTGGTCGTAAAGGAGAAAAAGCCATGATTTATTTTATAGGGGCAGGCCCGGGTGCGGTTGATTTAATTACCGTGAGAGGTAAAGAAAAGCTGGAGCAGGCCGAGATTGTGATTTACGCCGGCTCGCTTGTAAACCCCGGACTTTTGGAATACACGAAGCCGGGCTGCCGGATCTATAACAGTGCAAAAATGACTTTGGAAGAGGTCGTCGGTGTGATGGCGGCGGAAAAAAGCCGTGATAAGCTGATTGTACGGCTCCATACCGGAGACCCCTGCATTTACGGAGCAATTCGGGAACAAATGGATTTGCTTGACGCTTACCGGCTGGACTACGAGGTTGTCCCTGGGGTCAGCTCTTTTATCGGCGCCGCTTCCGCCTTAAAAGCGGAGTTTACCCTGCCAGACGTAAGCCAGACCGTTATTCTGACCCGCATGGAGGGTCGGACTCCTGTGCCGGAAAAAGAGGAAATTTCAAAGCTTGCAGCACACAATGCCTCTATGGTAGTGTTTTTATCCACCACCATGCTGGGCGAGCTTTCCAACCGTCTGATTGCCGGCGGCTATAAGGAGGCGACTCCGGCGGCCATTGTTTACAAGGCGACCTGGCCCGATGAGAAGGTCGTTGTTACGACCGTCGGGGAGATAGAAAAAACGGCAGCGGAAAATGATATTCATAAAATGGCGCTGATTCTGGTCGGTGGCTTTTTGGGAAAAGATTATTCCCGTTCAAAGCTTTATGATCCTGCTTTCACCCATGAATTTAGAGAGGCGACAAAGTGAGATTAGGGCTGATCTACTTTACCTCAAACGGAGAGGTGCTTTCACACAAGCTGCTTCACTTGTCCGGCGCAGAGTTTTTGATTTTTGACAAGAAAAAGGCTGCGATAAAAGAGTTTGTTCAAACCAACTTTTCGTTTTGCGACGGACTTGTTTTTGTCTGCGCAGCTGGGATCGCCGTCAGGCTGATCGCTCCCTTCCTAAAAGCAAAGGACACAGACCCGGCTGTCGTAGTCATTGACGAGCACGGCACATTTGCGGTGCCGGTTCTTTCCGGCCACTTGGGCGGAGCGAACGAGCTGACTTACGCGATTTGTGAACAAATCGGCGCTATTCCCGTTATTACAACCGCGACAGATATTAACCGCAAATTTGCAGTTGACGTATGGAGCAAAATATCCGGCTGCGTAATCGGGAATATCAGCAAAATTAAATCGATTTCAAGTGCGATTTTATCAGGGGGAAAAGTGGGAATTGTCAGTGACTTTGAAATGTTCGGAACGCTTCCCGAACAAGTTATACAGGACACCACCTTAAAAACAGGAATCTGCGTTTCATTGAGCGAAACCAAGAATCCCTTTGAAATCACCCTGAATGCGATTCCGAAAATTGTGACCATCGGGGTAGGCTGCCGGAAGAATACGGATACCACGGCGTTTGAGAGCTATCTTTTGGAAACGCTTAAAAAAGGTGATATCTCAATAAAATCTGTGATTGGGCTCTCTTCTATCGATTTAAAAAAAAGTGAGCGCTGTATTTTAAAGTTCTGCGAAAAATATGACATTCCTTTTCATACCTATTCTGCACAGGAGCTTGCGTCGGTTCCCGGTGATTTCACTGTATCGGAATTTGTTAAAAAAACGACCGGCGTTGGCAATATCTGTGAGCGCAGCGCCCTGTACCGAAACAGCGGTGAACTTCTCGTGAAAAAGCAATCGAAAGATGGCATGACTGTGGCGGTTGCATGTAAAAAATGGAGATGTATATTTTGAATATCATTATGGCGGGAATAGACTACTCTATGGCTGGAATAGATATCAGAGAAAAATTTTCTTTTACGAAGTCCTCTCAAACGTCCATCTATGAACAATTGAAAAGAGACGAGGATATTCTGGGCTCAGTCATTGTTTCAACCTGCAACCGTACGGAAATTTATCTATCCTGTGCAAACGATTATGAGAAGAACCCTTTTGAACTGCTTTGTAAGATTGCAGATATCAATTACAGCGATTATGAAACGCTGCACAGGGTACGCAGCGGCAGTGCTGCGTTTCAGCATTTGTGCCGTTTGGCCTGCGGAGCGAGATCACAGATTTGGGGCGAAGATCAAATTATCTCTCAGGTAAAAAATTCGCTGGTGTTCGCCCGGGAAAACAACGCGACAGACAGTATTTTGGAAGTCCTGTTCCGCACGGCGATTACTGCGGCGAAAAAAATTAAAACCACCATTAAATTTTCCAGGGAGGAAAGCACGGTAGCACTGAAAACTTTAGCCATCCTCAGGAAGCAGCCGGAGACTCCCAAAAAAGTGCTGGTTATCGGCAACGGAGAAGTGGGAAAAATGGTTGCAAAAACCCTGTTCGAAAACGGATTTGAAGCAGCCATGACACTGCGTCAGTATAAATACAGCGACGCAAAGATTCCTGACGGCGTTACGGCGTTTGACTACAGCGAGCGCTACCGTAGAATAGGCGAATTCGACGCGGTAGTAAGCGCGACGCTAAGCCCTCATTATACAATTGAAAAAGATAAGCTTCTCATGTCCCCAAAAATTCCTAAGATCATGATTGATCTGGCTGTACCGCGCGATATTGAAATCAGCGTCGGCTTTTTGGGCGGCATTGCTTTATATGATATTGATACCATTGCGAAGGATACCATTTCCATGAACCACGCAAGGCAGCTTTCGGAAATTGATAAAATCATTGAAAAATACCGGAATGACTTTATGAAATGGAATAAATATAAGGAGCTTGTGGCCATTTGAAAAAGATATTTGTAGTCGGGCTGGGACCCGGTAATGAAAAATTTATGACGGAACAGGCGAAAAGTGCCCTGCGGGAAAGCGAAGTCATTGTCGGCTATAACTTGTACGTGCAGTTAATTGCAGAGCTGATTGAGGGTAAAAAAATAGAATCCACCCCCATGAAGCAAGAGGTGGATCGCTGTAAAATCGCCCTGAATTACGCACTCGAAGGTAATACCGTTTCCATGGTATGCAGCGGAGACGCCGGAGTTTATGGAATGGCGGGCATTATGTTTGAGGTTGCACAGGACCACCCGGAAGTTGAAATTGAGGTCGTGTCCGGCATCACCGCGGCATGCTCCAGCGCGGCGGTTTTAGGCGCTCCCCTCATTCACGATTTCGCAGTGATCAGCCTGAGCGATTTATTAACCCCGTGGGAAAAGATTGTGAAAAGGCTCCGGCTGGCCGCCGACGCAGATTTCGTCATTTGCCTTTATAATCCTTCCAGCAAAAAGCGCTATGACTATTTGAAAAAAGCCTGTGAAGAAATGCTTCTGTTTAAGTCCCCGCAAACAAAATGCGGTTATGTAAAAAACATAGGCAGAGATGGCGAAACGGCAGATTTTTGTACGCTTGAGGAATTAAAAGATGTCGATGCGGACATGTTTACCACTGTGATTATCGGAAACAGCCAGACTAAAATGATTCATGGGAAGCTTGTAACACCCCGTGGATATAAAGGCGTGTGATCGTAATGGAACGGATTTTGATTTTTGCAGGCACGACGGAGGGGCGCAGACTTTATGAGCTGATGACCCAACATGGAATTCACACCGATATTTCTGTGGCCACCGAATATGGCAGTCGCTTGATAGATGGCGGTGAAAACCATATTTATGCAGGGCGCCTTTTGCCGGATCAGATGAAAAATCTGATTGTGCAAGAGGCCTACACGCTCGTCATCGACGCAACCCATCCATACGCCGCCGAAGTAACGGCCAATATTCAGTCCGTTTGCGGAGATTTAGCTGTGCCGTATATCAGACTGCTGCGGGAAGGCAGCAAGAATCAGAATGTGATTGCCTGTGCTACGACTGCAGAGGCCGTCAAATATTTAGGGGAACACAAGGGTAACGTGCTTTCCACCATCGGGAGTAAAGAACTCCCTTGTTTTACGAGCCTAGAGAATTTTCAAACACGGATTGTAGCGAGGATTCTCCCTTTACCGGACGCGGTAAACGCGTGCTTGCAACTTGGTTGGAAAGGCGGAAATCTAATCTGCATGCAGGGCCCATTCTCCTACGAAATGAATCTTGCCATGTTAAAGCAGTATGACTGCAAATATCTGCTGACAAAGGATTCCGGCAAAGCGGGCGGTTTTGAGGAGAAAATAAAAGCGGCGAAGACTGCAAATGCAAAGGTAATCCTGATTGACCGGCCGAAGGAAACAAACGGCCTATCCTTTGAAAAAGTAATAGAAATTATCGAAAAAAAGTGCCGGATCAAAATTAGCGGAGAACAGCCCAGCGTCAAACGGAACTATTTCCCGCTGTTTGTCAATTTTGAAAATAAGAATATTCTTGTAGCAGGCGGGGGTACGGTGGCCACAAGGCGAATAAAAACGCTGTGCCGATTCAGCTGCCGCGTGAAAGTCGTCTCGCCCAAAATCACGGAGGAACTTGCGGAACGAATAAAATCCGGTGAAATTGATTATGAGCAGAGAACCTATCAAACTGAGGATCTACGGCACGCCGATTTCGTTGTCGCTGCGACAGACAGCAGGGAAGCGAACCGCCAAATCGGCAATGATGCAAAAGAAAAGGGACTATTCGTTAGCGTGGCCGACTCCAAGGAAGAGTGTAATTTTTATTTTCCTGCAATTATAGAAGATAACGACGTTGTGATCGGCATTACAAGTCAGGGAAAATCCCACAAAACAGTATCCCGTCTTTCAGAAATCATAAGGGGGATTTTGCGGAATGAAGATTAGAATTGGGAGCAGAGAAAGCAGGCTTGCGGTAGTCCAGTCCCAAATTGTCATGGATTACATAAAGCGGTATTGTCCTGAACATGAAGTCGAACTGATTACGATGAAAACCACAGGCGACATCATTTTAGACAAAACGCTGGACGAGGTTGGAGGTAAAGGCCTGTTCGTCAAGGAGCTTGACCGGGCACTGCTCGACAAAGAGGTGGACATCACCGTGCACAGCTTTAAAGATATGCCGATGGAAGTCAATCCGGCACTGCCGATTGTGGCGGTTTCCAAGCGGGAGGACCCCCGTGATGTTCTGGTTTTGCCAAAAGGGCAGACCGAAATTGATTTTAAAAAACCAATCGGCTGCTCCAGCGCTAGAAGAAGAATTCAGCTTCAAAAGCTGTTTCCGCAGTGCAAAATTGAGCCTGTCCGTGGCAACGTTTTAACCCGGATTAGCAAGCTGGACAGCGGTGAATTCTCTGCCCTTGTACTGGCCTACGCGGGATTGCATCGGTTGGGACTTAACGAAAGAATCAGCCGCGTGTTCGAACCCAGCGAAATTTTGCCGGCGGCCTGTCAGGGGATTCTGGCAATTCAGGCAAGGGCGGATTATGACATATCATTCCTGGGTGACTTTAACGACAGGGATGCACTTGATATCTCGCTTGCAGAAAGGAGCTTTGTAAAGGCTCTGGACGGCGGCTGCAGTTCCCCCGTTGCAGCCTACGGGGAGCTTCAGGGCGATGACATCCTTTTGACCGGCTTGTACTTGGAGGAAAAGACAAACAAAGTATTGATCAGCGCAAAAAAAGGCAGCCGTAGTTTCGCGTCTGAACTGGGAATGGAACTGGCTGAGGAACTAAAAAAGGAGGTGTAAGATTGGCTAAACCAGGGAAAGTATTTTTAATCGGAGCCGGCCCCGGCGATGAGGGGCTTCTCACTATGAAAGCTGCAAAAATTATTGAAAATGCGCAGGTTATTGTCTACGACCGCCTTGTGGACAGGAGCATCCTCGCAAGACTGCCGGAGACGGCAATCAAGATAAACGTGGGAAAGAATGCGGGAAACCACCCCGTCCCCCAAGATGAAATCAATCAGATCCTTTTGGGAAAAGCGCTGGAGGGCTATGACGTTGTCCGACTGAAGGGCGGCGATAGCTTCCTGTTCGGCAGAGGCGGTGAAGAACTCGAACTCTTGTATGAAAACAATATCGAATTTGAGGTCGTACCCGGCGTTACATCCGCTCTGGCGGCGGCCGCCTACGCGGGAATTCCGGTCACCCACAGGGATTTCTGTTCTTCTCTGCACATTATTACCGGCCACAAAAAGAGCGACGGCGCCCTCAATATCGATTACAGTTCACTGGTAAAGTTGAATGGCACGCTTATTTTTATGATGTCCGTTGCCAGCATTGGTGAAATTGCGGACGGACTCATGAAAAACGGCATGGACAGGGCGATGCCATGTGCTGTTGTGGAAAATGGTACCCGGAGTAATCAGCGAAAATTTGTGGCCGACATATCCTCCATTTCGGATATCATTCTGGAGAACAATGTAAAATCTCCCGCCTTGATTGTGGTCGGCAAGGTTTGCAGTCTCTCTAATCAATTTGACTGGTTTTCGCGGCTGCCATTAAAAGGAGTCAGCGTTCTGGTTACCCGCCCAAAAGCTTCATCCGGAAGACTTGCCTCGCAGTTAAAGGAGAAAGGTGCCGAGGTAGTTCAGATTCCGTCGATTCAAATTAACCGGGTTGAATTCTCCCTGCCTGCCCTTGAAAATTATAATTGGCTAATTTTTTCCAGCGCAGCCGGTGTATCCTGCTTTTTTGAAAAATTGTATGCTTTAGGGATGGATGCAAGGTCACTCTGCGGAAAGAGGATCGCGGTAGTTGGCAGCGAGACTGCTAAAGCACTTCTGCAGTACGGCATAACCGCAGATTTTGTGCCCTCCGTGTACAGCGGAGAAGCACTGGCAAATGAAATGCTCCGTAAAGGCGTCATTTCCTCCGCTGACCGCGTGCTGATTTTCAGAGCGAAAAAAGCTTCTCCCGGGTTGACCGAAATTCTGGATAATCATAAGATCATATTTGACGAGATTGTGGTTTACGAAACGGAGTATATTAAAAACGACACAATTCATCCAAATGATTTTGATTATGTCACCTTTACCAGTGCAAGCTGTGTGGATGGGTTTGTCAATTCCGTCGGCAGCGGGGATTTGAGCAGCTTCAACGCAATCTGCATCGGTGAGCAGACGGCGCGGGAAGCAAGAAAATATGGGATGAACGTTAAAATTTCAAGGGAAACAACCGTGGATTCCATGGTGAAATTAGTGTGTGAGGTGCAGCATGAACAACATGAGTAGCAGGCCAAGAAGGCTCCGGTTCAATCAGGATATCCGTGATTTGTCCCGGGAAACAAGGGTCAGCGCAAATTCGCTGATTCTGCCCCTTTTCTTAAAAGAGGGTGCCAACATCAAAACGGAAATATCGTCTTTGGATAACCAGTATCATTACAGTCCCGACATGATTTTTGACGGCATCGAGCGCGGTTTGAAAGCCGGGGTCAATAAATTTTTGCTGTTCGGGCTGCCGGATAAAAAAGACGAGGTGGGCTGTGAGGCCTACAACGATGAGGGGATTGTCCAACAGGGACTGAAGGCGATTAAAGAACGATACAAAGACGAGGTATATCTTATTACCGATATTTGCATGTGCGAATACACCTCCCACGGTCACTGCGGCATTTTGGACGGTCATTATGTAAACAATGACAAAACTCTGGAGTACCTGGCAAGAATTGCCGTCTCCCACGCCAAAGCGGGCGCCGACATGGTCGCCCCTTCCGACATGATGGACGGCAGGGTTGGCGCAATCCGCGGCGGTCTGGATAAAAGCGGATTTCTCAATACCCCCATCCTGTCCTACTCTGTAAAATACGCCTCCTCTTTCTATGGCCCTTTTCGTGACGCGGCAGGTTCCGCTCCCAGCTTTGGAGACCGTAAAACCTATCAAATGGATTATCACAATGTAAAGGAAGGCCTGAAAGAAGCGTTGCTCGACGAGCAGGAGGGAGCGGATATGCTGATGGTAAAGCCTGCCCTCTCTTATCTTGACGTAATCAAAGAGGTGGCAAGCCACACAAATCTTCCGCTGGCTGCTTACAGCGTAAGCGGCGAATATGCCATGATAAAGGCTGCTGCAAAAATGGGTCTTATCAACGAATACGGCGTGATGTGCGAAAACGCAATCTCTGTGTACCGTGCAGGCGCAAATATTTTGATTACATATTACGCAAAGGAACTGGCTCAAGCGATTCAAAAAGGAGATATCGGATGATGAGCAGATCGGAAAAGTTATTTGAACGGGCAAAGTTAGTTATGCCCGGCGGGGTCAACAGTCCTGTTCGCGCGTTTAATGCGGTGGGCGGCAGCCCACGCTTTATCAAATCAGCAAAGGGCGCGAGAATTTACGATGTTGACGGAAACGAATATATTGATTATGTAAACTCATGGGGACCCATGATTCTGGGTCATGCAAATCCCAAAGTACTGGATGCAGTGGCAAAAACCATGATGGATGGTCTGAGTTTTGGCGCGGCGACCGAGTTGGAGGTCGATATGGCCGAGCTGATTATCGACATAGTAAAGCCGGTTGAAATGGTACGCATGGTAAACAGCGGCACCGAAGCCGTCATGAGTGCGTTAAGGCTTGCTAGGGGTTACACTGGCAGGGAGAAAATTATAAAATTTGCCGGTTGTTACCACGGCCATTCCGACAGCATGCTGGTGAAGGCAGGTTCCGGCGCACTGACAAACGGCAGTCCGGACAGCAGCGGCGTGACAAAAGGCACCGCAGTGGATACATTAGTGGCGGAATATAACAATCTGGAGTCTGTCAGTGAGTTATTTCAAAGTAACCGAAATGAAATTGCAGCGGTGATTGTAGAGCCTGTGGCGGCCAATATGGGCGTAGTGCCACCCCAAAAAGGTTTTTTGGAAGGCCTGCGGAAATTGTGCAATGAAAATAACAGCTTGTTGATTTTTGATGAAGTCATCACCGGTTTTCGACTGAGCTTGGGTGGCGCCATGGCGTATTTTGACGTGGAAGCAGATATCGTGACCTACGGAAAAATTATCGGCGGCGGTATGCCCGTCGGCGCTTACGGTGGAAAAAAGGAAATCATGAAGTTGATTGCACCGATCGGCAGCGTATATCAGGCGGGAACCTTGTCGGGGAATCCCGTTGCCATGGCGGCCGGAATTGTCACCCTGACCGAGCTGAGAAATCATCCTGAGATTTATACCCATATCAACGCGATGACTGCCCGTCTGGCGGATGGAATCCGGAAATCCGGTCAGTATACGGTCAATTACATTGGTTCTCTGCTTTCCGTATTTTTTACGGAGCAGGAAGTTTGTGATTATAATACGGCAAAAAGCAGCGATACCAAAAAATTTGCGGCTTATTTTCAGCACTTATTGGCAAACGCTGTGTATGTGGCTCCTGCTCAGTTCGAGGCGCTGTTTCTCTGTAATGCACATACCAATGAGGATATTGACAAAACAATCAGCATTATCCAAGCATTTCAGAAGTGAAGAGGAAAGGAATGGTCATAAAAATGAAGGGCGTTTTAATTTTAGCTCATGGCAGCCGTGAAAAGCAGACCCAAGATACCTTTAACACGATAGTGGAAATGGCGATAAAAGAGGTCGATGTTATGGTGGAAACCGCTTATATGGAGTTTTCAGAAAAGAATATCGAAGCGGGGCTCAGTGCGCTTGTGGCAAAGGGCGCGACCGAGATTAAAGTGGTTCCATATTTTTTATTCAGCGGCATGCACATACGCAGGGATATCCCGAAAGAAATCGACGAATTTTTGAAGAATCACAGTGGTATTACCGTAAAAATGGGTCAAACACTGGGCGCGGACCCGCGCCTTGCTGATGTTCTGGCTGACAGAATTATGGAATAAAATGATGAAAGTATATGTAATTGGGGCAGGCCCCGGAAAAATTGATTTTTTGAGTGGATACGCCGCAGAAGTAATCGCGGAAGCCGATCTGCTCATCGCCACTGACAGATTGTATGAAAAATTCAAATTGCTGAACAAAAACAGCGTTGCCTGTTCCCTTTCAAATATGCAAGAGCAGATTCAAGCCAACCGAGCAGTGAACAGCATTGCCATTCTGGCTTCCGGTGATGTCGGATTCTACAGTATTTCCAGTACCCTCAAAAAAGTTTTGACCGGCTGCGAAGTTACATGGATCAACGGCATCAGCAGTATGCAGTATCTAATGGCGAAAATGCAGATTGCTTATGAAAATATCAAAACAGTCAGCGTCCATGGCAGGGAAGTTTCCATCATCCCTGCAGTTTGCTACAATGAAACTGTGTTTGTGCTGACCGGTGGAAAATATAAGGCCCACGATGTGATTGACGAGCTGATCCTCTCCGGTCTGGGAAAGGTTACCGTAACTGTCGGAGAAAATCTGTCTGACGCTTCAGAACGGATTCTTACTGAGACAGCTCAAAATCTAAAAGGCATTCCCTTTCAGGATTTATCGGTGATGTTGATTCATAACAAGAATTATGTAAACGCTTCTCTTCTTTTGAAGGATGGGGACTTTACCCGGGCGAAAGTTCCTATGACAAAGGAAGAGGTTCGCAATTTGAGCCTTTCAAAGCTGAATATTCTTCCCGGAGATGTGGTATACGACATTGGCGCGGGCACGGGCTCCGTTTCCATCGCCATGGCGCGCCTCGCCTGTGAAAGCTATGTTTATGCAATTGAGAAAGAGGAAGACGCGGTTGCGCTCCTTTTGCAGAACAGAGAAAAGTTGGGCGCTTATAATCTAAAGGCAATCCATGCAGCCGCGCCCGAGGGCATTTTTGATCTGCCCGCCCCCGACAAAGTTTTTGTGGGTGGCAGCAACGGAAATTTGGAAAAAATCTTTGAAGCTGTGCTGGAAAAAAATCCACAAGTAAAAATTGTTGTGAATGCCATTACACTGGAGACGCTGAATGAAGCCTGCACCTGCTTTGAAAAGATTGGTGCCGAGCCGGAGATATTCTGCGTCAACAGTGCAAAGTCCGAAAAAATCGGCCGGTATCACATAATGAAAGCACAGAATCCCGTCTATATTATAAGCGGTGAAAAAGATGAGTAATTCTAAGCAGAATACTCTCAGATCATGTTTATGGGAACGGGCGACGGATTACGAAAAAACCAGTCGGGAAATGGAGTGGAAAGATGAAAATTGAAAATATAAAGCCCGCTGATATTGAAAGACGAAGCTTTGAAATCATCACCCAGATGCTTGGTGATAAAAAGATTGATCCTCAAAATGAAAATATCATCAAACGGGCGATTCACACTTCCGCAGATTTTGATTATGCAGATAATTTATACTTTTCCGATGATGTGGCGGAAATCTTGAAAGATGCCATAAAAAATGGTGCCGATATTGTTACCGACACGCAAATGGCAAAATCAGGCATAAATAAAAAGCTTCTGGGTAAATTTGGCGGCGAGGTACACTGTTTTATGTCAGATGAGGATGTAGCACTGGAGGCAAAAAGCAGAGGTGTAACTAGGGCTGTCGTATGCATGGAAAAGGCCTGCACTCTGCAAAAGCCGGTACTCTTTGCAATCGGAAATGCGCCCACAGCTTTGCTTCGGCTGAAAGAGCTGATCGAAGAGAATAGAATTTCGCCGGTCGGCATCGTCGGTGTGCCGGTAGGTTTTGTTAACGTAATCGAGTCAAAGGAACAGATTATGACCGCTGGTGTGCCCTGTATTATCGCCCGCGGCAGAAAGGGCGGGAGCAATATCGCGGCGGCGATCTGCAACGCAATTTTGTATATGATTCAAATATAAAGTTACGAACACTACTTATTGAATAATTGACAGCAAAATTTTAATAAATTCCTTCTGCGGAAGCCCTTTTGAAACCACGCGATACCCAATGCCGTCATACAGGAATTCAGCGGAATATTGATCGTAAGTTTGTACCGGACTGCTGTTTTCACTGTAAAGACCGACTCCGATTTTTTCATACCCCACAGACAGTGTGTGCCCGTTGATATTGGACGGGGTCTGATTGCTTGCGCGATAGATGACGCAGTCGTGTGGGAGCTTCCCCTTGGACACCTTGACTTCCAATGATGGGGCAGAGGCATCGTCGGGACTGCCATTGTAATAATAGGAGATGTTATCATAGTTAACCGTACCGTCATTGTTCATGACGACGAACTGATTCGTTTTTCCCGCCGTTTGTTCCGCGGTGCTGAAAATTGTGGGAAGATAGCCCGGTCGTACATCTTTGCCCAAGTACTTCACCACTTGGGCCGGTGTCCATTCTTCCTCATGGGTAGTTTTTGGGTCAAAATAAAGTTTTGCGCTGGTTGCCGGCGCGTTTGCATCAACGAAATTCAGTACACCGTTTGACAATTTTACTACCGCTTCATATTTTCCGTTTTGGAGCACAGTTTCGATTCCTGAATTTCCTGAGCTCGTAGGGGTAGAAGCCATACTGGAACTTCCTGCGCTTGTCGGGCTGACAGTTTTTGGCTGCCCGAGATGAAAGGATATGGCGACGACCGCTATAACCGCAAGGCAGGCAGTTGCTGTGCTAAGTCGCGTTATTTTCATTCTGCTCAATCCTTTCGGGTCAATATGAGAATGCATTTTATTTTTTGTTTTAATGAGCAAATCTTCATCGGGCTGAATCCCAGTAAACATTGATTTATAATATTTTCTAAACATAGTCATAATCTCCTTTCAGCTTTGTCCGCAGCAACTCCCTTGCTCTGGTGAGCCGCGTCCTCACAGCGGACTCTTTCATATTAAGAACTTCACTTACCTGCGCAATAGACATATCCTCGTAGTAAAAGAGATAAATAACGGAGCGATAGATGGGGGGCAGCTGCGATAGCGCATGGGAAATATCATTTTCCTCCGGCATTTCAAACACCATTTCTTGGTCAAAACCGACTGTATGGCGGAACCAGGCGGAGTTCCACAGCTTTTTACAGAAATTAATGGTGACGCGAATCAGCCACGCCTTTTCATGTTCGCTGGATTCGAAGACGCGATTACTCTTAATATACTGGAGAAACACTTCTTGAAATATGTCATCCGCATCACTTCTATTTTGTGTTTGAGAATATGCGATTCGATAAACCAAGTTGGCATATTGCTGAAGAACTCGTTCGATGTCATCGTCTGTATGCAACGATTTTTGCATCACTTCGCCCCCCTTTTCATTAGCAATACCCCGCAGATCGGTAAAAAGCTACAGAGAATGTAGAAATATTTTCCTTAGACCCTATTTATTCTTGATTTCAAAGTTCGTTGAGTTTAGCCAAGAAACAATACAAATCCGAACTATGTAAAAAAGGCCTCAAATCGCAGGATAATTAAACTACGATTTGGGAACCTTTTGCGTTATTAAGAGAAACAATAACGGTTTATCTATGTGCATCCATTCGCATTTCGTTTTTATGAGAAAATGCGAGTTTTAGAAGTACCGGCGTTACAATCGTGGTGAGTATGACAACGATGATGGTGGGAACAAAAACTTCCTGCGATATGATTTGATTTTGCAGACCAATGTTGGCTGTTATAATAGCAACTTCTCCTCGTGATATCATGCCGACTCCGATTTGAATGGATTCACTGCGGCTCATCTTGAAGAAACGCGCTGTAATGCCGCAGCCGATTACTTTTCCTAATACGGCAACGATAAACATGATTAAAGTTATGGCAAGCACTTTGGAGCTAAACCCGTTTAAAGTTGTTTCAATACCAACGCTTGCAAAAAAGATAGGCGATAGGAAGCCAGATGAAATTGCCTTAACGTTACGTTCAAGATACTCTTTATGTGTAAATTGTGAGAGCAACAACCCGCAAAGATATGCGCCGGTTATAGCTGCAATTCCAAGTTTTTCTGCGATTAATGCGAGGAGCAAAGCGGCGGCAAGCGAAAAAGTAAGCAAGGTCGCGCTTGGTTTTATATTTTTTGTCAATTTGTTGATTAGCTTTGGCAAAAAGATGATTGCAAGAATTCCAACAAGGCAGAATATTCCAATCCCAATCAAAGTAGTGGCTAACGAAGTATTTCCACTTTTGTTATCCAAGCTTCCAGAGGTGGCCAGAAGTACCGATATCAATATAAGTCCTAAAACATCATCTATCACTGCGGCTCCAAGAATGTTGATCCCTGCGCGTGAATTGAGCTTGCCAAGTTCTGTTAATGTCTCTACGGTTATGCTGACGCTTGTGGCTGTCAGTATGACGCCGATAAAAATATTCTCAACAATATTACTGTAAAAAAGGAAAGCACACAGTGTACCAAGCACAAGTGGAACCATAATTCCCATCACCGCAATCAATAATGCGGACTTTCCGGCTTTCTTGAATTCTTCAACATTTGTTTCAAGACCTGCAAGAAACATTAGCAGAATAACACCGAGATTTGAAAGCAGTTTTACATTGTCATCATATTGCACAGCACTTAATACCACCGGCCCAAGAATTACGCCAGCTATTAAAGCTCCTAGCACTTCGGGCATTTTTAGCTTTCGGCTGATGATTCCGCCTACCTTTGTCGCAATCAGTATCAAAGCAATGTCGAGCAAAACTTTTTCCATAAATATGAATTCTCCAATCAAAAAAATAAAAGTGGAAAGCCCAAAACGGACTTCCCACCCAAGAAGCTATTTCTTGAAAACGGCTTTACGCCGTCCAACCGATCATAAATTTATGACTTTAGTATAACAGATCTGAATGAGAGTGTCAAATTTACGAAATGTTATAATTGGTTACATTGAGAAAAGGCAGCCGGTACATGCATAGATAGGTTTTGTTGATGATCTTTTTTTATGCAGTTAACTCCATTATTGTAGCTTATTACTTTGTGAAAAATTCTCAAAAAATGCGTGTATAACCGTCAATGGGTAACAGCTAAACGAGCCAATTCAAAAGACGGGCATGCATTACTCTTTCGAACAGGCACCGGCGTTACGCTAACATCCGGAGTATGTGTGGAAATACTACAGAAATGTTATCATCGCCTCAAAGGGATTGACCTGCAGATTTTGCGTGGATACTCTTCCTGTATTTCTAGAGACATTTACACTACACTTTTTTCAATTGCGTAGTGGCATTCGGTGAAAAAGTGCGAACATAAAACTCAATATCGTTTAGGTGCTGAATGATTAATTCTTTCTCAATTCCACTCGGAGCATAGACCGTATATAATACCTTTTTGGTTTTAGTATCGATGCAGGTCCGATGATCTGGTCCTTTCAATATGCTTGAAATAACCGACTGGCTGTCTGCAATCATAATATCGTTAGGTATTGCGGTAATCTGTTTATCGTTCATGCCTGTATAAGTTTCTGTTCCGGTAGAAGGTTTAAGAGTAATCGGTTGTTTGATTTTTTCCAGATCATGTCCGGCAGTCAACAGCATGTTTTTCAGTTCGGCCATGAACATCGCTTCCACCAGCGGGGAAACGCAAGGAATCGTTTTTTCGTGAATTACTGAATTCAATTGAAGCAATACGTGGTAGGTGTATCCGAATTTTTTATAGTATGAAATATAGACATCCATAGGATGCAAGGCCTTTAATTCTTGACTGGTTGTTTGCTCGTGCTTCTTTTTTATATTCTCTTCCAAGTCGTGTTTCAAGTTGTCCAATGTATCATGTGTAGAAAGATTATCCACATCTGTCATAATAAGAACACCCAAAGAGCAGCCATTTATTCCACTGTTTAATTCATCCAAAAGCTGAAACATCTTAGCTCACCAATTCCTTTCCTTTTTCACAAACATTGTTTGAGATTTGCTGTATCCAATCAAAACCATTCCCAGAATAATCAAAAATCCGCCTGACCATTGCCGGCAGTCCGCACTCTCTCCCAATAATAGAACAGACAGCAGTAGCGATGTAAGGGGCATCATCCCTGAAAAAGCAGCAGCGGTAGAAGCGTGGCATCGTTTGATTCCTTCATACCAAAAAATAAATGCCAGTGCGGTGATAAATACTCCATACCATATCAACGAAAGCCATTGCTGCAACTCCAATTTTGGAAGCAATTGAACAGGCCGCTCAAATAATGCCGGAATTATGCAGAGAAACAAAGCCATAGCAGAGACCAGTGTGGTTTGTACCAGAGGGTGAATGGATGTTTTATTATTCGATTGTGTTTTGATTACGGCAATCCGGGAGCACGTATTAAACAGGGATTCACATATGGAAGCGCAAAGAACAAGAACATTTCCAATCAGGTGTTCCAACACAAAATTACCTTTAGGCATAAACAAGCCTTGCACCAGAAGAATTCCGCTGACAGTGCAGAAAATACCAATCCATTTTTTTCGGGTCATTGTTTCCTTCAGCAGAACTTTTGCAATAATTGCCGTTATTGCAGGAGTGGCACCGGTTAAAATTCCGGCTTCTGCAGAACTTGTATGTAACAGACCAAACAGAAGAAACATACGAAACAGGAAAATTCCGAATAGTGCCTGAACAAACAAAAGAATCCAGTCCAAGGCAGACATCTGCCGAATTGTCATTCTGATTTTTTTCCCTGTCAGTGGTATCAAACACAAAAGCGCGAAAAACAGGCTCACGGCCGTTATAGTAAACGTTCCCAACTTTCCGGTGACAAATCGTGCCGAAATTACAGAAGTTCCGGCCAATGTAAAAGCTCCAAACAAAAAGAGCATGCCTCTTATCTGCTTCAATCTTATAACTCCTTCAAAAAAATAGGTACAGCATCAGCTGAATATGCTATAATTATATCCGGTAAACTGGCATGGATAAAGTTCCAGTTCGGCGTAAATTATGCCAGTCCAGTTGGAGAAGGTATGTGTAGTATCAAATTACAGCGACAAAATGCAGTCCCAATCAAGCGCCAGATTTATCAGGCACTGACGGAACAGATTTTAAGCGGCAGGCTAAAAGCAGGGGATGCATTGCCTTCCACGCGGGAATTGGCAGCACAGATGAAAGTGTCCCGAAATACCGTGTGTGAAGCTTACGACATGTTGATTACCGAAGGATTCGTTTTGAGTCGTCAGGGAGCACCTACCCGAGTGGCCGATGGCCTATACATGGATCGGACTTCGGAACCCGCACCACCGGCGCGGAAAAAAAGAGATCCGCTTTATTCTGCCGATTTCCAGACAGGCCGACCCGATCTTCGATATTTTCCACAGTATCTTTGGCAACAGATTCTGCACAAAACTTCGGAAGAACTATCTCTGACTCAACTTGGTTACAGCGGCCCTCAGGGAATGAGAAAACTTAGAGAAGAAATCTCTGCGTGGCTTTTTCGGAGTAAAGGCCTTATCGTAGATGCCGACGATATTTTCATTACGTCGGGTGCGACCCATGCACTTCACTTGATTTCCGGCCTGTTGTCTGGGCATGGAAATAAGATAGCGATAGAAGATCCCTGCAACAAGGGAATTCTGCAAACTTTTTTGGATGCAGGCTGTGAGGTTCAGCCGATTCCGGTAGATGAAAATGGGATTCAGCCGGAATATCTGAATGGAACCGACGTCCGTGCGGTATATGTTACACCGTCGCATCAGTTTCCTTTGGGAGGTATACTACCTGCAGGCCGTCGTGCAGAATTAATCCGATTTGCCAAAAAAAATGGAATCTACCTTGTGGAGGATGACTACGACAGTGAATTCCGATACGTCGGTGAGCCGGTTGCACCGCTGTATGCCATGGATCCTAAAAAAGTTATTTATGTTGGGACTTTCAGTAAGGTGCTTTTTCCGGCTATCCGTATTGGTTATGTTATTCTGCCAAGGGAATTACAACAGGGTTGGTGTGAACTGCGTACCCATACGGATGTTCAAAATTCCCCGTTTGAGCAGGCAGCATTAGCGGAGTTTTTGAGATCAAGAAAATTTGATCGGCATATCCGAAACATGTGTAAATTGTATGGGAAACGCAGAAAAGTGTTGCTCGAAGCGTTAAAAGAAGTTTTTGGCGACGCGTGGCGCGTTTGGGGCGATTCCGCCGGGCTCCATCTTGCAGTTGAATTTCCCGGAATGCGCTTTGATGAACCCTTTTTAAAGAGATGCGCTGATTTTGGAATTCGAGTTTCTACAGTTGAACAGCACAGCATCCAAAAAGGCCGCCATTTGGACAAGCTGTTGCTTGGATATGGACATATGGAGCCGAATGAGATTCAAGGGGGAGTTTCACGATTACATTCCGTTATTCAAATATGATGGTAAATAATTTTTCCATGTGTTTTGTTCCTCTTTATTAATCTAATAAAATTTGAATATAATAGCTTCAGTTCAATGAATAGAAAGGAAGAATTTATATATGTTCAAACATGAAAAGCAGTTGTTAATGGATGTGAAGGTTGATGGGCCGAATCCCAATTACGCAAACATGATGCAGGAGCAACTTGGGGGTCCTCAGGGAGAACTGAAAGCTGCTATGCAGTATATTTCTCAAAGTTACCGCATCAAGGATCAGAAGATAAAAGATCTCTTCTTGGACATTGGATCTGAGGAACTGGGACACATGGAAATGGCAAGTTTTATGATGAAAGCAACCTTAAGAATGCAAAGCCGCCCAAATTCAATGTTCCTAACCCGTCGGCGCCGCAGCAGGGTCAAGGAATGGTACACTAAAATAAGAAAAAGCTCCGGGCTTAACTGCCCGGAGCTTTTCTATTGATTAACCTACAAGCGGATGTTTGTTTGATGTTTATTGCCGTATGGTTGGCTATTGAGATATATTGGGTTCATTGAATTATACAATCAGGCACGGAGTAGGAACATCAGCTATGTATATGGAACGCAAATGGTACATTAGCGCTAAAGCGAGTCCACATGCAGGTCTAGCTGTGGACGCGCAGATCATTCAATTTATTGAGTCTCTTGATCGCTTTATTAATTCCATTAAAGCGATATAGGATAAACTATCTGAATTATCGCTCTATATTCGTTATTATTTATTGACAATGTTTATATTTGGAACCATAATAATGATATTAATGAAAATCAATAGATTCATTGAATGCGATCCAGTTGAGCTTTTTGTGGTATAAAAGCCCAAAGTTATGACAAATCAAGAAGGGAGGACCCATATGAAATATGTATTAAAGTGGTTTTTGGATTTAAAGATCATCTCAAAGATTATGATTTGCTACGTTGCTATGCTCGTCATTTTTTTGTCTGTTGGCAATATTACCTATCACCAGTATCAAGATCTTACTGCAAGCAAGGTTCAGCAAATGTCTGTCGAGACTGCTCACTCGGTTAATAACAACCTCGACTTTATTTTTGACACCATGAATAACCAGAGTATCATACTCTTATCAAATCAGACAATACAATCTGCAATGGAACAATCCGTTCAGAAATATAATTTCGTGCTGCAGACTAAGGTTTGTAATTATCTGGCTGATTTTATGAATTTTAACGACATGATTTCATCAATCTATATATTTGATAAAAATGGAATTGAATATTACGTCGACAGCACCTCATTTAAAAATATGAGTCTGGATAAGATCCGCAAAGCAGACTGGTACCCGCAGCTTGTAGAGTTAAATGGCGGTTATTTGCTAAAACTGGACGGCGGAGGAACTTTCACGCCGGGAAAAGACAACTACATTTCTCTGATCCGGGTAATTAATAATATTAACACGCAGAAGCCGATGGGGTACATGGTAATAAATATAGCCACCAAATCGATTCTTCGCACTGTCATGAAGCAGAACAATGCATATGATATGCAAATTGTCCTAAAGGATGAATCAGGTCAGAATATTTTCGACTCAACTCCGGCTGGTGTGAAAAATTATGCAAATTCCATCGTCAAGATTCCGTCAGGCGGTTCCGAGATACTTAAAATTAACGGAGGAAGTTATATTGTATCGTCCCTTGACAATCGCTACGGTTGGGGGCTCACCAACATTACTCCGTTTAGTGAATTTACAAAGCAAATTGTTGCAACGAACATCACTCTGGTCATATTTATTTTGGCATTTGGAACGTTGTTTTTAGCAACGTTTATTGTGATATCTCTATTAATCACAAGGCCAATTCGAAAGCTTGCAATCTCAATGAAAGCAGTGGAGAATGGTGATTTTAGGGAAATAAGTGTAAAAACCGGAAACGACGAGATCGGGCACCTGAAGGATGTATACAACATGATGGTGCGCAGAATCGCTCTCTTAATTGACGATATTATAAGAGAGCAGACAATTAAGAGAAAAAAGGAACTGGAGGTACTGCAGATGCAGATCAAGCCTCATTTCCTTTACAACTCTTTCGATGCGATTGGTTCTTTGGCCCTATCCGGCAACAACAGCGACGTCTTTCGGCTTGTCCAATCACTCGGCAGATTTTACCGAGGATTTTTAAGTGCCTGTGATGAAGCAATTACAGTGAAAAAGGAACTTGAAATCACCGATAGCTACATAACCATCCAAAAGATTCGCTTTCCAAACAAATTTACCGTTGTGAAGGAAATTGATCCCCAAGTTCTGGAAGTTAAAATTCCGAGTCTAACTCTCCAACCACTGGTGGAAAACGCCATTGACCACGGAATTCGCGGTAAGTTTGGTACGGGAGTTTTGACTATCAAAGCATGTGCATTGGAAGATTCCATACAGATTACTGTGGAGGACGACGGTGTTGGAATGGAGGAGGAAAAAACAGCTGAAATTCTGGAGCACCATTCAAAAGGGGTCGGCATGAAGGCGACTATGGAAAAGCTCAATCTTTATTTTGAAGCTGAAAATGTGCTCAAAATTCAAAGTAAAAAAGGCTGCGGCACGAAAATTACAATTACCATACCGATAGATCGGGGGACTCATATTGGATAACAAGGAAAATGACTTAATCAAGGTTGTTATCGTAGACGATGAATATTTAGAACGTAATTTGCTGAAAAAATGCATTGACTGGTCTTCCTTAAACATGAAAATTGTGGGGGAGGCGCAGGATGCAGCCGAAGCTCTCGATTTGATCTGTCGCGAAAGCCCAGACGTACTGTTTACAGATATTCAAATGCCCGGTACAGATGGAATCGGGCTAAGCGAATTCGCTTTGAAAAAGTTTCCGGAAATACATGTTGTGGTACTCACGGGCTTTGACAAGTTTGAATATGCACAGCGCAGCATTAAGGCAGGTATTTCGGATTATCTACTGAAGCCAATTGACGGTGAAGAAGTTCAAAAAACAGCTGTTAAGCTAAAAGAACAGATTGAAAGTGACAGAAAAAGCAATCAGGAGGATTCTGAGCTTAAAAAGCAGCTTTATGACAATCTTCCTTATTTACGTGAGCACTTTTTCAATGAGCTCATGCTAGGCAAAATAGAAGGCGTCCGTGAAAAAATGTCATTCCTCGGAGTTCATTTTGAAAACTCCGTCTTTCAGGTAGCCACGTTCGAAATAGTTCCAGAAGCAGCACCGTCTGATGAGGAATCCCAATTTCTTCTGAGCATGCGAGTGCGCAAGGAAATCAATGACTTTTTTCAGTCCTGTGAAAACACTTTTGTGTCTGCCCATACAACCGACCGCATTGTGATACTGAATAACAATTCCCGGATAGACCTTTACGAGCAGTGCGAGATTCTGCTCAAACAAACTGCAGAGAAGCTTCCTTACCCCTTTTGTATCGGCATTGGCAGTATGAAAAAGCAGATTGATGAAATTTGCATTTCCTACAGGGAAGCACTCGAGGCGGTCCACTACAGAGTCGCCTTTGGCAACAATAAGGTAATTTTATACGATACGATCCGCTTTCCTTGCGGGGCCGAATCATTGAATAGCAAAGGGTATGTTGAACAACTCAATTTTTATATCAAAACAGGCCTAACTGATAAAATACAGGATACCATTCAGAAAATCTGTGAAGGTATCGATTTAAAAAAAGCATCTGCTTTAGAAACCCTTCGGATGGCCGCTATGAATATCAACCTTACCATTTTTCGGTCAATGGCAGAGGCAGGTCTCGAACCTGATGAAATTTATCGTTTCGAGCTTCAAACAAACAGCAGAGTCTTTCAGCTCCGAACCCTTCCGGAAACAGAAGAATTTTTAAAAGAAATCGTCAGCAAATGCCTTGATTTACTCGATCAACGGCAGAACAGCCAGATCAGCAGCTTAATTGAAGTCGTTAAAAACTATATACGCGAAAACTACATGAACAGTAGTCTTTCCCTTTCAGATCTGGCTGAAAAGTTGTATTTTAACCCAAGTTATCTCAGCCGAACCTTCAAGAAAAAAGCTGGTGTCAGTTTCACAGAATATCTGATGGAAGTAAGGATGACCAAAGCAGCCGAACTTATGAGGAATGGTGAATTGAAGGCTTTTGAAATTGCAACAGCCGTCGGTATCCCAGAACCGAATTATTTTAGTACCTCTTTTAAAAAGTACACAGGAGTTTCTGTCAGTCAATACCGTAAACCTCTTAATATTAAGGAATCCTAATATTATTTATTCTGTGGCCTGATTATGGGAACCTTCTGCAATTGGTTGCCAGATTTTGTCGAATCTGGAATAAATACTTTTAAAATCCTCCAAAAGTCAAACGTTTTTAATATAGGTAAAAAAAGCAAAGGAAAAAGTAATAAAAATTGATTCTATAATCTGAAAAAATCAGTAAAATAGACAGTGATAAGATTTTTATCAGAAAAGGAGAGGATTTATTTGAAACATTTGATTTCTAAAATTGGCACAGTAATGCTGGCAGGCGTAATGACGGCAAGTTTTACGGCATGTAGCTCTTCTGCTCCTGCATCACAGCAGGCTGCATCCAGCACTCCGGCATCTTCCGCGGCCGACGCCCCCGCTTCCACAGCTTCCACAGCATCCACAGAAAAGGTGACGCTGACATTCTGGAATAACTACACCAATGATACTCAGCACACGATGGCTGACACCATCAAGAAGTGGAACACTGATCACCCGGATATTCAAATTGATGCAAGTGCAACCGAAAACAACGCATACAAGATGAAAATTAAAACAGCAATCGCAGCCAACGACGCTCCTGACATTATCTACACATGGGCTGGCGGCTTCACACAACCTTTTGTAGATGCCGGTAAAATTCTTCCTTTGGATGATTACTTGAATGACGGTACAAAAGACAAGCTGCTTGATGGGGCATTGACTAACATCACCTACAACGGAAAAGTATATGGTCTTACATACAATCAGCAGGCAGGCGCCTTGTACGTCAACAACGATTTGTTCAAGCAGAACAATGTTAAAGTACCGACTACATTTGAAGAATTGCTCAGCGCAGTTAAAACCTTCAAGTCCAAAGGCATGGTACCTATGGGTGTTGGTGAAAAAGATGAATGGCCGGGAATGTGGTATTATGACATGATCGCCCTTCGTGAAGCCGGCGCACAGACATCGCTTGATGCTTTGAACAAGAAAGCATCCTACAATCAAGATTCATTTGTAAATGCTGCAAAAAAGCTGGAGGATCTTGTGGATGCAGGAGCATTTGCTCCCGGCGCTCTAAGCGTAACGAGAGACGAGGCCGTTGCACAGTTCACACAAGGTAAAGTCCCAATGTATTTCGGCGGAAATTTTGATGCTCAGGTCATTGATGACTCTCTGAAAGGCAAAGTGAGTGCCGTCAAATTTCCAAGTATTTCAGGTGGAAAAGGCGTAAATACGGAATATCTTGGCGGTGGTGCGGATGCTCTTTGCATTAGTGCAAATACAAAATATAAAGATCAAGCTGTTCAGGCTGTCAAATTTCTGGCGTCTTCTTTCTCGACCAGCATGTATGTTACAGGCGGCGGTTTGCCGGAATGGAAATACGATACGGTCGATCAGTCCAAAATCGATCCGCTTTCCAAACAAATCATGGATGACATCGTAACAGGCTCGACCGGAAGCGTTCCGGCTTGGGATCTTTACCTTTTAGGAAACGATGCACAGACACATCTGGATTTAGTACAAAGCCTGTTTGGAAAACAAATTACTCCACAGCAATTTGGCGAACAAATGCAGCAAAAGGTGAACAAGGCTTCCTAATGATATGATGGTCGGTTTTCCCTGTTATCGGCTTTCGCTTGTAACAGGGAAAACATTTTTTTCTGCCTATAAATATAGGGTATAACAAAGAACATCTACTGCTCGTTCCCGTTTCCGGAAAGAAGGTTTGATAATATGGAAAAACTAATGAAAGACAAAAAAGCGATTTTTCTTTTCGCTTTCCCCACATTTCTGCTCTTTACCGTGATCGTTGTCCTACCAATCTTTTTCTCGCTTTACTACAGCACGTTGCAGTGGGACGGTTTTAGCAAAGCCATATCTGTGGGTTTTTCCAATTATGTAAATCTGTTTGTGAACAACACGGATGGATTTTCTCAGTCGGTAATCAACTCCCTAATCCTAGCTCTGATTTCTGTTTGTATTCAACTCCCGATTTCCTTGCTTCTGGCAATCATCCTGTCTAGAGGAATCAAGAAGGAGCGTTTTTTCAGAACAGTTTATTTTATCCCAGTGATTATCTCCACAGTTGTAATCGGGCAGCTTTGGATGAAAATTTACAATGAAGATTACGGCATTCTCAATACAGTGCTCCGGTCCCTTGGACTCGGCTCTCTCGCTAATTCGTGGCTTGCGAATCCCAGCACAGCGCTTGGCTCGGTTTTCGTCGCCATGTTGTGGCAATATGTTGGCTATCACATGTTGCTGATGTATGCAAGCGCCAAATCAATTTCTCCGGATATTTATGAAGCGGCCCGCATTGACGGGGCAAGTGAAGCAAAAATGGCGTTTCGGATCACAATCCCATTAATGAAACCGATTCTGTCTGTGTGTGTCGTTTTTGCCGTGACAGGTTCGTTTAAAGCATTTGACTTGATCTATGTTATGACGGGCGGAGGACCGATGCATTCCACAGACGTTCCTACCACGCTGATGTACACCACGATTTTCTCGCGATATCAATACGGATATGGCAGTGCCATGGCTATTTTTATTATTATTGAATGCCTTGTCTGCACCGTTATCATTCAGAAGCTTTTCAGCAAAAATGCAGACTATTGAAGAGTGGAGGATGAAAATGAAAAATAACAATGCATCTGTCATACAAAAAGATCGATCAAGAAAAATCCGATTTCCTTCCCTTCTCTTATATCTGTTCCTTGGGATCTATGCGATTATACAGGTATACCCATTAATTTGGCTTTTTCTTTTTTCATTTAAAAATAACAATGAAATTTTCGGCGGCAATGCGATGGGAATTCCGCAAGTTTGGAGAATATCCAACTACTTAACAGTACTGACTAGTGGAAATGTGGCTGTCTATCTGATGAATAGCGTAATTGTGACCGCCGTCACCATTTTAATATCCACTATACTTATTACCACCTCAGCCTATTCAATTGTCCGTCTGCATTGGAAAATGAGCAAAGTATTTCTAACTTACATTCTACTTGGTCTGATGGTTCCCATTCATGCTACTTTGCTGCCATTGTTTATTATCTTAAGAAACCTGAATCTCTTAAATTCCTATTTATCGTTGATTCTGCCTTATGTCGTTTTCGCTCTTCCTATGGGTGTCTTTATCATGGTGGGCTTTTTAAAGAGCATACCGAAGGAACTGGAGGAATCGGCCTGCCTGGACGGCTGTGGAATCTATAAAACTTTTTACTATATTGTGGTGCCATTGCTTAAACCTGCCATCGCAACCGTCGCCATTTTCACATTTCTCTCCTCATGGAACGAGTTGATGTTTGCCAATACCTTTATCAACAGCGAACGTCTCAAGACGTTAACGGTGGGCATCATGTCTCTTTCCGGCCAACAAGGAACACAGTGGGGCTCCATCGGCGCCGGTCTTGTAATTGCTACCGTTCCAACACTACTGATCTATTTTCTGCTCAGCGACCAACTGCAAAAAAGTATGATAGCTGGTGCCGTAAAAGGGTAAAGTTCGGATTTTTAGATAGAGGAGAATCTAGATGGAATCATATAGAAACGAAAACCTAACTTTTGAACAACGGGCAAAAGACCTTGTTTCCAGAATGACACTGGAGGAAAAAGTAACGCAGATGCTTTTTCAGTCTCCGGCTATTCAACGTCTCGGGATTCCCTCATACAACTGGTGGTGTGAAGCCTTGCATGGGGTAGCCAGAGCGGGCGTCGCTACTGTCTTTCCTCAGGCGATAGGCATAGCAGCCACTTTTGATGAGAATTTGATAGAAAAAATGGCCGATATTATCTCCACAGAGGGGCGTGCGAAATATCATGAATTCCAGAGAAAGGGCGATCATGACATCTATAAGGGGCTTACATTCTGGTCTCCGAATATCAATATATTCAGAGATCCTCGGTGGGGCCGGGGTCATGAAACTTATGGGGAAGATCCCTATCTGACGGCGAAACTGGGCAGTGCATTTGTAAGAGGGATACAGGGAAAAGATCATAAATATCTGAAAGCTGCTGCTTGTGCGAAACATTTTGCAGTTCACAGTGGCCCTGAAAGTGAACGGCATAGTTTTAACGCTGTAGTATCGAAAAAAGATTTGTGGGAGACATATCTCCCTGCCTTTAAGGAACTTGTTACAAACGCCAAAGTGGAAGGCGTTATGGGTGCATATAACCGGACAAATGGAGAACCTTGCTGCGGAAGTAAAACTCTGTTGAAAGATATCCTAAGAGATGAATGGGGATTTAAGGGTTATGTTACTTCTGATTGTTGGGCAATTAAGGATTTCCATGAAAATCACATGGTTACAAAAACTGCCCCGGAATCGGTTGCGCTTTCGGTCAACAACGGTTGTGATACCAACTGCGGCAGTATGTTTGCCAATCTTCTCATTGCACACGAAGAGGGGCTTGTCCGTGAGAGTGCAATAGATGAAGCGGTAGTTCGGCTGATGATCACCCGCATGAAACTTGGCATGTTTGATGACCCAGAGCATGTACCTTTTGCGGATACGCCGTATGAAATAAACGATTGCATCGAGCATAGAAAATTTAATTTAGAAGTAGCGAAAAAGTCTTTGGTCTTATTGAAAAATAAAGATCATTTACTTCCATTATATAAAAGCAAGCTGAAATCGATAGCGGTTATTGGACCAAATGCGGATAGCAGAGAAGCCCTTTCTGGAAATTACTGCGGGACTTCATCAGGATATCATACAGTATTGGAAGGAATCAATGATTATTTAAATGATGAGATCAGAGTCTATTACGCAGAAGGATGTCATTTATATAAGGACAGAGTAGAACCGCTTGCGTTAAAATCTGATCGTATTTCTGAGGCGGTTTCCGCAGCAGAAAAGTCTGATGCTGTGGTATTGTGCCTTGGACTAGACGCAACCCTTGAGGGCGAAGAAGGCGATGCCGGTAATTCATACGCTAGCGGTGATAAACCGAACCTTGATTTGCCCGGTGAACAGCAAGAGTTAATGGAAGCTGTCGTTGCGGTAGGGAGACCTGTGATTCTGGTATTGCTTTCCGGCAGTGCTTTAGCAGTTAGCTGGGCAGATGAACATGTGCAAGCGATTGTTCAGGCATGGTACCCGGGAGCGATGGGAGGAAAGGCAATTGCTTCGATGCTTTTTGGAGACTACAGCCCCAGTGGCAGATTGCCTGTTACTTTCTATAAAACTTCCGAAGAATTGCCGGATTTCCGTGATTATTCCATGGAAAACAGGACGTACCGCTATATGAAACAGGAGGCTTTGTACCCGTTTGGTTATGGCCTAAGTTATACAAAATTTAAATATTCCGTTCCTGTACTCAGCGATACAAATATAAGAGCCGGTTTAGATATCGATGTGTATACTTATGTCACAAACACAGGAAGTACAAAGTCGGAGGAAGTCGTACAACTCTATTTACAGGACGAAGAAGCTAGTACCTGTGTTCCAAAATGGCAGCTTGCAGGAATAAAAAAAATATGCTTAGAGACCGGCGAATCCGCCAAAGTTCAATTTCATGTAACAGCAAGGCAAATGTGCATCATTGATGACGAGGGCTGCTGTATTCTCGAGCCCGGTGAGTTCCGTGTTTATATCGGTGGCAGCCAACCAGATAGCCGCAGTATGAAGTTATTGACGACACAAGTGAATTATGCCGATTTTTCAGTAATTGGTGATAAGCTGCCAATGGCACGCTAATCACAATTACGATATAGCATAAATTCAGAAAATTGACTCTGCTTTCAACCTAAGTTAATTGACATATTTGTAAGGTATTACGCACGAACGGGAGTAGGCAAGCACCTCACATAAATTCAAAGTGGCATTCAACAGCACAACTAGTTCATATTCAGTTCATATCTAAAAGGTAGGTTATTGATAGATATAATCGATGTATTATTGATTGGAGGTCTATCATGATCAATATTTTAATAGTAGAAGATAACGAAAAGCTCAGAAAACTGATGCGCATTCATCTAACACGCGCGGGATATCATGTTTATGAGGCAGAAAACGGAATTGCTGCACTGAGTGTACTCGAGGATGTCTCTATCCATTTGATGATTGCAGATATTATGATGCCCAAGATGGACGGTTATGAATTGACCGGCGAGCTGCGCAGTGCAAAAATCACACTTCCTGTACTAATAGTCACAGCAAAGGAAGCCCTTGAAGATAAGCGAAAGGGTTTTAAAATAGGTGCGGACGACTATATGGTGAAGCCGATAGACTTTGAGGAAATGCTGCTTCGGGTCGAGGCGCTTTTGCGCCGCTCCAATTTATCCGGAGAGCATTTTCTTGCGGTTGGGGCTTCAACATTGGATTCCGATGCGCTGACAGTAAACTCAAATAGTCAGACAATCACCCTTCCTCAAAAAGAATTTTATCTTTTGCATATGCTGCTATCCTATCCCAATAAGATTTTTACGCGGCAGACGCTGATGGATGAAATATGGGGTTATGAGAGCGAAACCGATCCACGCACGGTTGATGTCCATATTAAACGCTTGCGCGAAAAATTTCATGATTCCGAAGATTTTGAAATTGAGACCGTCAGGGGGCTTGGATATAAGGCGGTGGTCAAACGGTGAAGCACATGCGAAACAGGCTGATATTTTTAATGACAGGTATCGTACTGGTTGCATCCTTTCTTTCGGTGCCAGTTTCGGTGTTGATAATGCGAAATATAATCTCTATAAATATGCCAAATGCGTTTATTCTTGGCATTGCGGTTAGAGAAGTTGTAACGCCGATTTTAATTATTTTATTTTGTATAATCATTATTGGAATCTCTTCACGCAGAGCCGTATCACCCATCGTGGAATTATCCAATGCAACCAGGCAAATTGCAGCGGGAAACTTCGATATTTCCTTTCAAGGTATAAACAGGAAGGATGAACCGGGGCAGCTTGCCCGTGACTTTACTCTGATGGCTCAGGAATTAAAGTCGAACACTTATTTGCGCAAAGACTTTATCTCCAATGTATCCCATGAGTTTAAAACGCCATTATCTATTATTTCCGGATACGCAGAACTGCTTGATGGCGATGAGCTAACAGATAAAGAACGACACGAATACATCCTTACGATACAAAAGGAAAGCAAAAGACTCATCAAGCTTACAAGTGACCTCCTTAGCATATCAAAGTTGGAAAACCAAAAGATTCAGGAACAACCGGTAAAATTTAGTCTGGATGAACAAATTCGTCAGGCTGTGCTGTTGTTCCAGCCTGAATGGAGCGCGAAAAATATATTTCTTGATATCGATGTTCCGGAAATCACATATAAGGGAAATGAGGCGCTCCTTGCCCAAGTATGGAACAATTTACTTGACAATGCCATCAAGTTTACCGGAGACAGCGGTGTGATCTGCGTCTACGCGCGAGTCATAGGGAACAGCGTAACCGTGAAGGTTTCCGATGACGGCGAGGGAATGAATGAAGAAGTACAGGCCCGGTTATTTGAACAATTTTTTCAAGGCGACTCATCCCATTCTAAACAGGGGTACGGTCTTGGACTGGCTCTTGTAAAAAAGATCGTTGATGTTGCTGGCGGGAGCATCTCGCTCACCAGTAAACTCGGGTCAGGCTCAACATTTGTTGTTACCCTGCCGGTTCATGAGACTGTAAAAGTCAATTCAACCCATCGACTAAAGCCGATGGGTTGAATTTGAGACTAAAGTTTCCTGAAAAATATGTCCACAGACAGGGGAACGCCGCTCCTGCGTGCACTCGCACCTAAAGTTTTGAAGCGTAATGAAATTTAATAAAAATTAACTCCCCATTTGCTAAGGTTGCCGTACTTTTTGGACGGCAACCTTTTTTGTTTCTATTGATTTCCCGGTTCACAATTGGTTCATGCTGAACAATTATGCTATTAGCATACATTAAGTACAGGAAGCAGGTTCTAAAAGTATGACTCAAATATTCAAATATATGAAAAAGAAAGAATGGATGTTGATTCTGTGCAGCTTGGTGTTTATTGTTGCACAAGTCTATCTCGACTTAAAACTACCCGACTATATGGCTGAAATCACTCAGCTTGTTCAGAGTGGCAGTAATCAAATAGATAAGATTCTTGCCGCAGGCGGATGGATGATTCTGTGTGCGCTCGGAAGCCTTGTATCTTCCTTTGTTGTCGCGGGCTTTGCAGCACGGGTTGCTTCAACCTTTTCAAAAGAATTACGTGAATTGCAGTTTGATAATGTTGAAGCCTTTTCCATGGAGGAAATTAACGGATTTTCTACTGCAAGTCTAATCACTCGCTCCACCAACGATGTCACTCAGGTACAGACGCTTATTGCAATGGGCTTGCAGGCAATTATTAAGGCACCGATTATGGCTGTATTTGCGATTACAAAGATTGCAAATAAAAGTTGGCAATGGACAACGACAACTGCCGTTGCAGTATTTGTTCTTATTATAATGATCAGCGTCATTATCATATTTGTAATTCCGAGGTTTAAAAAGATTCAGGGGCTTACAGATAATCTCAACCGGGTAACAAGCGAAAACCTTACAGGGCTTAGTGTCGTCAGGGCATATAACTCAGAGAAATATCAGGAAAACAAATTTGAAATTGCGAACAATGAGCTTACCAGCAATAATCTTTATGCAAATCGCGTTATGGCAATTATGCAACCGGGCATGACAACAATTATGAGTGGGCTCAGCCTGGCGATTTATTGGATCGGTGCTTATCTCATTAACGCTGCGGGAGCTACTGAAAAAATCACTTTATTTTCCAACATGGTTGTATTCTCTTCTTATGCAATGCAGGTAATCATGGCATTTATGATGCTTAGCATGATTTTTATCATGCTGCCTCGCGCCTCAGTATCTGCCAAGCGTATTGCTGAAGTAATTGAAACAAAGCCTACGATACTTGATGGTACCATAACTGAACCGACCAAAGGCATAGCAGGAGAAGTCGAATTCCGTAATGTCAGTTTTAAATATCCCGATGCGGCAGAGTATGTGCTAAATGATGTAAGCTTCACAGCGCACAAGGGCGAAACGGTCGCGTTTATTGGTTCGACGGGCAGCGGAAAGAGTACCCTGATCAACCTGGTTCCCCGCTTCTATGATGCGACAGAGGGAGAAGTGCTCATCGATGGTGTGAACGTTCGTGAATACACACAGAAAGCACTTCATAACAAACTTGGCTATGTTCCCCAAAGAGCCGTGATGTTTTCCGGTACAGTCACATCCAACGTAGCATATGGCGACAACGGCAGCAATGCTTACACGGACGAAGATGTGAAGAAGGCGGTTGAGATTGCGCAAAGCAAAGATTTCGTCGAAAATATGCCTGAGAAGTACGAGGGAGACATTTCTCAGGGTGGAACGAATGTATCCGGTGGCCAGAAGCAACGGCTATCCATTGCGCGTGCGGTTTGCAGAAAACCGGAAATATATATTTTTGATGACTCCTTCTCTGCACTGGACTATAAGACGGATCGGATGTTACGTTCCGTACTGAAAAAGGAAACCGTTGCTACCACTTCTCTCATCGTTGCACAGCGCATCGGTACGATTAAAGATGCAGATAAAATCATCGTGCTTGATGAAGGAAGCGTGGTCGACACGGGAACCCATGAGGAATTAATGAAAAAATGCAAGGTGTATCAAGAAATTGCGCTTTCACAGCTTTCAAAGGAGGAACTGGCGTAATGAGTAAAAATGAATATAAGATTGGTGAAAATGGGAACATTCCGCAGAATGGTTCCGGCGGCCCCAGAGGCTTTGGAGGGCCAGGCGGCCCTGGGGGAATGAGGGCAACCGGAGAAAATGCGAAAGATTTCAAACAAACCTGGAAAAAGTTAATTGATTATTGCAAACCTTATCTGGCAGTAATCATTACAGCGCTTTTCTGTTCTGTGGTAGGTACGATATTTACTCTTGTCGGCCCGAACAAGCTCAGCGAGATTACAGACCTGATTACCAAAGGGCTTAAAACAGGAATTGATTTAAACGCTGTTGTTAAAATTGGTGTCACGCTCGTGGTGCTCTATGGAATGGGCGCGTTGCTCTCCTTTGCTCAAGGATATATCATGGCTACGGTAACGCAAAAGGTTACCAAAAGTCTGCGCTCGGATATATCCCATAAAATCAACAGGCTGCCGTTTTGGTACTATAACAAAACCACACATGGAGATGTGTTGAGCCGTGTGACCAACGATGTTGATACGATTGGACAAACCATGAACCAAAGCATTGGCACGCTCATATCCGCCGCGACTCTTTTTCTTGGTTCGCTCATCATGATGCTTTTCACGAATGTAATCATGACGATTGCAGCAGTTGTTTCCACCCTCATCGGCTTTGCACTGATGATGATAATCATGTCGAAGTCACAAAAATACTTTACGAGTCAGCAGCGTTATCTTGGAGCAATGAATGGTCATGTTGAGGAAATTTATTCAGGACATAACGTAGTGAAAGCATATAATGGCGAAAAATCATCAAAGAAAGACTTTGATGACATTAATGAAAAACTCTGTGACAGCGCGTTCAAGTCTCAGCTTCTGTCCGGTTTGATGATGCCGATCATGTCGTTCATTGGAAATTTTGGTTATGTTGCTGTTTGTATTTCAGGTGCAATTCTTGCCATCAACGGCTCAATTACTTTTGGAGTTATCGTTGCATTCATGCTCTATATTAGGCTGTTCACGCAGCCTCTTTCGCAGCTTGCACAGGCCGCTACAAGCCTTCAGTTTACAGCCGCTGCCAGCGAACGTGTTTTTGGATTTCTGGATGAAGAAGAAATGCCAGACGAAAGCCATAAGACAACGCACCTTTCTTCTGCAAGGGGGGAGGTCGAATTTCACAATGTGAGTTTCGGGTATGAAGATTCTGATGAAACAGTGATTCATAATTTCTCAGCAAAAGCGAATTCAGGTCAGAAAATCGCCATCGTCGGCCCAACAGGAGCGGGCAAAACTACAATTGTCAATTTGCTTATGCGCTTCCATGAAATCAAAGACGGTGAAATACTGATTGACGGGGTACCGATCAGTAAACTTACCCGTGAAAATGTTCATGATCTGTTCTGTATGGTTCTTCAAAATACATGGCTGTTTGAGGGTACCATCAGGGAAAATATTGTTTATTGTAAGGAAGATGTGAATGATGCCGAAGTGGTAAGGGTTTGCAAATCGGTAGGCATCCATCATTTCATAAAGACGTTGCCACACGGATATGACACAATTCTTAGCAATGAATCAAGTCTTTCAGCGGGTCAGAAGCAGCAGATTACAATCGCACGCGCTATGATTGAAAACGCTCCGATGCTGATACTTGATGAAGCGACAAGCTCCGTCGATACCCGTACTGAGGTGCTGATACAGCGGGCTATGGATAAACTCATGGAGGGCAGAACTTCCTTTGTTATCGCGCATCGTCTTTCCACCATCAAAAATGCCGATATTATTTTGGTAATGAAGGATGGTGATATTATTGAAAGTGGTAATCATCAGGAGCTGCTTGCAAAAGGAGGCTTCTATGCGGAACTGTACAACAGCCAGTTTGAAAAGGCATCGTAAAGACGTCTTTTTTTAAGCTTTTACCGCTTATTTTTGCTATTGTAATAATCTAATAGTACAAATAACATTTATTATAAAATACGCATTATTAAAAAGGAGTAAATACTATCATGAAGAAAAAGAATAAAATACTTATCACAGCCGGCGTTGTTGCCGTCGCCGCAATTGGAGTGTTAGTTTGGCATCCGTGGAAGGCTAATACAGCCGCCACAGTGTCGGTGCAGACCACCCAGTTAAGCAAAACATCCATCAGTAATATCGTCAGCACATCCGGTGTAATCCAAAGCACTGATTCCGTAAATGTCTACATAGACCTTACCTATACGATAAAGCAGGTAAACGTCAAAGTCGGCGACCACGTAAACGCGGGTGATGTACTTTGCGTGCTTGATTCCAAAGATTTAAAAGACAGCATTACTCAAAAGCAGGCCTCCATTAATACCAATGCAGCACAGGCGGCACAAAAGATAAAGACAAGTGAAAAAACGTATGACAATACCAAAAGTACCTTAAGCGCGGGTCTCAACACACAAGTAAACGACGCGGCGGATAAAGTAGCTTCGGCTCGGCAAGACCTTGAAACCGCGCAGCAAAAGCTAAGTGATGCACAAAAACATGTCGATACCAATACGGATTCCGCTCTGATTTCCGCAAAGTCGGCGGTGGACAGCGCCCAGCTCAATCTTGACAACGCGACCAAAACATACAATGATTATAAAAAGCAATATAAAGATGAATTGGATACCTACGAGGTTAAAGAACAGCTCCACACGTACTCTAATGCGATACAATCCGCTCAGCTTACCCTTGATACCGCAAAAAAAACACTGACCGCTCTCCAAACTACAACGGATGAAGATGTGGTGACCTACACGAAAGCAGTAGCCACCGCCCAGACGAATTACGACAGCGCTGTCAAATCGCAAAAAGCAATTTTGGCTTCTGTAAATCAAAGTCTGGATACTTCTGCCGACAGTATCACAACAGACAAGCTTTCCGCAGATCAAACGACGGCGCAGAAAGAATTGGAAGCTTTGCAGACGAAGCTGGCCAAATGCTCCGTTACAGCACCATCCTCTGGCACGATTACTGCAGTAAACGCCGTGCAGAATGCGCCCGCGAATGGCCTTCTGTTTGTCATAGAAGATACCAGCGGACTCAAGATGACGGTTAAAATAAAAGAATATGATATTGCGAGTGTAAAAACCGGTATGAAAGCCGTAATTAAGGCAGATGCCATCAGCGGCAAGGAATTCGAAGGGGTTTTACAGAAAATTGCTCCAACCTCCTTAAAGGGAACCGACGGAAAAACCACAAGCAGCACCGATGCGGAATTTGAAGCGGATGTCTTGGTGACTTCAAAGGATTCCGGCCTGTTAATTGGAATGAACGGCACGGCCGACATTATTCTGGAAAAAAAGGATTCTGTTTATACGGTACCGTTTGACGCGGTAACAACTGACGCACAGGGTAAAAATATCGTCTATTCCGTCACAGCGCAAAAAGACGGAACCTATAAAACAAGCTCCCTTCCCGTTACGGTAGGAATTGAGACCGATTCTGAAATTGAGATTTCCGGCAGCGGCTTAAACGACGGGCTAAAAATCGTTTCAGAAGGAAAGCAGATTACGGAAGGGTTAACTGTGAAGCTAGCGGGTGCAACAGGGGCAACGAATGCAAGTGAATCATCGGGTACAAGTAAATGAGCAAAAAAACAGTAATTGATATGACCGATATTGTCAAAACCTTTTATATGGGCACACCCAACGAACTGGAAATTTTACATGGGATTGATCTTAAGGTTTACGAGGGTGAATTTATATCAATCGTCGGCGCCTCCGGATCCGGAAAATCCACTCTAATGAATATTGTTGGTGCGCTTGATCGGCCGACTTCAGGCGAATATATCCTGGACGGCGTTTCAATTAATAAAATGAGCAGCAACGAGCTTTCCCAGATTCGGAATAAAAAGATTGGTTTTGTTTTTCAGACCTTCAACTTAATCCCGCGTTCCACTGCACTCGGCAACGTGGAACTTCCTATGCTTTATGCAGGTCTTTCCTCCAAAGTAAGGTCTACACGGGCAAAGGAACTGCTTGAACTGGTCGAAATGTCCGACCGTTCAAAACATATGCCTAATGAGCTTTCCGGCGGGCAAAAGCAAAGAGTTTCCATTGCCCGCGCCATGGCCAATGACCCTGCGATTATTCTCGCGGATGAGCCTACCGGTGCGCTCGACAGCAACACCGGCAGGCTGGTGATGGATTTATTTCATTCGCTCCACAAAAATCAAGGGAAGACAATTGTTTTAATCACGCACAATAACGATTTGGCACAAGAAACGGAACGGATTGTCACCATCCATGACGGAAGAATCAGAAGTGACAAAAACATGATTCCAGAAGAGCAGGAGGTAAACCATGAATCTGCTTGAAAATATTTCTCTTGCTATTAATGGTCTGATTGCAAACAAAATGCGTGCCCTGCTTACCATGCTGGGTATTATTATCGGTATCGGCTCCGTCATTGCCATTTCTTCTGTGGGCACAGCAATGACCAGCTCTGTCAACAGTGCAATGTCAAGTTTCGGTGTTACAAACATAACTGTATCGCTCCGAACAAAAGATGACAGCAGTGGCGGTATGGGTGGCATGGGAGGAGGCTCCGGCTCTAGTTCCGCCTCCGCGGATGACTTGATTTCAGATGATATGCTGGCGAAATACCAAAAAAAATACGGAGATAAAATTACAGACATCGGGTTGACCCAAAGCGTCGGCGTTGGGAAAATGACCTCCAACCATAAGACAACCAGCGTAAACATATCCGGCGTAAACGACGGATATGAAGTTACCGGTAACATCACCCTGCTCAAGGGCAGGTTTATCAGTGAAAATGACGACAATCGTCAGAAGAAAGTTACAGTTGTTTCCGAAAATCTTGTAAGCAACCTATTTTCAGCAAGTCAAAATCCGCTTGGTCAGGAAATTAAAGTGGAAACCTCCTACGGTTATCAAACCTACACCATAGTTGGCGTTTACAAGGAAGCTTCTTCCTCAAGCATAATGAGAAAACAGGATACCCGCACTACCTTTTACATCCCGGTTACCACTGCGAAAAATCTGACGAATGGTGACGAAGGTTACCAAAGTGTCACCGTTGCAGCCAAAACCGGAACCGACTGCACGCAATTTGCTGATGATACTCAAACTTTTTTTAATACCTATTATACAAAAAATAAAACGTATCAGTGTGAGGCAATGAGCATGGAATCCATGATTTCTCAAACAAACACCATGCTCAGCACCCTTTCTCTTGCTATTTCAGTCATTGCGGCGATTTCCCTGCTGGTCGGCGGCATTGGCGTCATGAATATCATGCTGGTCTCCGTAACGGAGCGTACGCGTGAAATCGGTGTACGCAAAGCGCTCGGCGCACCGGACAGTGCCATTCGTGCCCAATTTATCGTAGAGTCCATAATTATATGCGTCATCGGCGGTATTTTTGGAATCGTCTT
>WSSedL1CaDRAFT_10000026_pt1 | contig 86341 bp, 56 predicted proteins | sample WetSurSL1Cattail_FD_9464 | JGI IMG/M metagenome (IMG submission 9464)
TTATCTTGCAGTTTCCTGCATAGGCGCAATACCGGCGGTTTTAGCATACCCAAATGCAAGACTTCATCCTGATAAGTTCAGGCAGGGAATAGAAGGAATGTCTCAGCGTTCCGGATTGGATTGGATTCTTACTGAAAGAGAGCTTGAGACTGTTATTAAACCATTAGCCGAAAGAAGCGGAAGCACAATTAAAGGGCTCCGTTTTCCGTTGGAATGGGAATCTGGTCTTAAATTAGACGGCTCTGCGCTTACTGAAGTTTTGGATGTGCGGAATAACTTAAACGAAAATTCTCCTTTCCTTCTTCAACACTCTTCAGGCACAACAGGACTTCAAAAACCAGTCTTGCTTTCGCACAGAGCAGTTTTAACTCATGTTTCCAATTATGCAAAAGCTATTAATCTTTCAGAAAACGATAAAGTAGTCTCGTGGCTTCCACTATATCACGATATGGGGCTTATTGCGGCGTTTCATCTGCCTCTGGCATATGGAATTACGTCGGTTCAGATAAATCCGTTTGAGTGGGTTCTTGCGCCCGTTATTTTACTTGAAGCTATTACAAAAGAAAAGGGAACGCTTACGTTGCTACCTAATTTTGCGTATAATATGCTGGCTGATAAAATTCAGGACGACGAGCTTGAAGATGTTTCGTTGGAATCTGTAAGAATGTTTATTAATTGCAGCGAACCTGTAAGAGACGAAAGCCATAAAAAGTTTTATGCGCGGTTTTCTAAATATGGTTTAAAGGAAAGAAGGCTGACAGTATGTTATGCGGCGGCTGAAACTACTTTTGCTATTACCCAACAGCCTCCGGAAACAGAAGTAAAAACAATTACAGTGGATAGGGGGGAACTATCGCAGGGCAATATAAAACTGGCCGATAATGAAAATTTGGGACGCGTATGCGTTTCTTCAGGAAAGCCTGTTAAGGGTTGTTCATTAAGAATTATTAGCGAAAATAATCAGGATTTGCCTGACGGAAAAGTCGGCGAAATTGTAATTAAATCGGTTTCATTATTTGACGGCTACAGAAATTATCCTGAAAAAACAGCCGAAGCTATTAAAGACGGCTGGTACTACAGCGGCGATCTTGGTTTTAAATATGAAGATTATTACTATGTTATTGGCCGTAAAAAAGATATAATAATTGCTACCGGCAACAATATTTACCCTGAAGATATAGAAGACGTTGTAGGCAGGGTTGAAGGAGTGATTCCAGGCAGAGTAGTTGCGTTTGGCGAGTATGACGACGAAGTAGGCAGCGAACTTGTAAGCGTTGCAGCAGAGACTAATATTACAGATGAAAAGTTACAGCATCAACTAAAATTAGCCATAATAAAAACCGGAATGCAGATAGACATTAGTCTTAAAAAAATATATTTAGTCCCTCCAAGATGGCTTATAAAAAGCTCTGCAGGCAAGCCAAGCAGAAAAGCCAATATGGAAAGATTAATTAATAAAGAAGAAATTAAATGGAGCTAAAATGATCTCAGACAAATTAAAAAAAGTAATACTAACGGAATTAAGTCTTGACGAGTTTACAATTGAAGATGAAACCCGCGCAGATGAAATTCCTGGATGGGACTCTTTGAATCACATCAACGTTATTCTTGCAATTGAAAAAAGTTATGACGTTCGGTTTAAGAGCGTAGAAGTTCTGCGATGTAAAAACATTGGCGACCTTCAAAAATTGGTCGATTCAAAAGTATCTAAGTAATTTATAAAAAGGAGAAAAAATGCTCATAAACATCGACTTCGCAAAACTAATCCACCTGTTTGTTTATGAACCTTCAGACCCTCTGTTGTTCAATTCAAGTTTCTTTTTATTCCTGTTTTTTGCGCTTCTTGTTTTATACAAACTGTTTTCCAAACATGCCAACCTAAGAATATTTACTCTCATTATATTTTCGTTGTTCTTTTATTATAAAGCCAGCGGGATGTTTTTTGTTCTGCTTATATTTAGCTCGCTTGTAAACTTTTACTCCGGAAAGCTTATTTATAAGAGTAAGGAAGGCCTTACGCGCAAAGCGATTCTTATTGCAACTTTAGTATTGAATTTAGGGACTTTGGCTTATTTTAAGTATACGAACTTTTTTATTGGAATACTTAATGATCTGCATATTGGCAAGATGGATCCTCTTGAAATACTGCTTCCAATTGGAATATCGTTCTTTACATTTAAAGCTTTGAGCTATGTAATTGATATATACATGGAAACCCTTGAGCCCATAGACAGCTTAGTGGATTTTTCGTTATTTATATTTTTCTTTCCAAACATATTGGCCGGCCCAATAGACAGAGCTGCTGACTTTTTACCGCAAATCAGAAAAGACGTAAATATATCCAAAGAGGACGTTGGTAAAGCTTTAGCTCTAATAATTTCCGGTTTGTTTAAAAAAGCCGTTATTGCCGATTACATAAGCCTAAACTTTGTATCGCGCGTTTTTGCCGGACCAACGCGATTTACCGGCGTAGAAAACCTGCTTGCAGTCTACGGCTATACTCTGCAAATCTATTGCGATTTTTCCGGGTATTCCGATATGGCAATTGGCATAGCTTTATTGTTAGGCTTTAAGCTAATGGATAACTTTAATTCGCCGTATCAGGCTTCAAGCGTAGCCGAATTTTGGAGGAGATGGCATATTTCGTTATCTACCTGGCTGTTAGATTATTTGTTCCGCCCATTACAAATGAGTTTTAGAAACTGGAGAATTTACGGAAACGCTATAGCGTTATTCATTACTTTTACAGTTTGCGGGTTTTGGCACGGAGCAAGTTGGGCGTTTATTTTCTGGGGCGCTTTGCATGGCTTTTATATGGTGTTCTCGTTGTTTACTAAAAATATAAGAACAAAATTCTATAAAAAACTTGGCATAGAAAAATCATTTGGTTTACGAGTATTCCAGACTATTGTTACGTTTCATCTTCTTGCGTTTGCATGGATATTTTTTGGAGTTTCGTCATTTCAGGTATCAATAGATATTTTAAGCCAGATAAAAAATTACTTCCATCCGGAAGTTTTTGTGCAGTTTATCGGGGGATATAAAGCAGTCTTTGTAATTATGATAATTGGTTATATATTGCACTTTGTTCCTAAAAAAATAGAGCTTAAAGCGCAGGAATTGTTAGGCAAAACTCCATTAATAGGTCAGGCGGTAATTTTAGCTTTTATTATATGGGTAGCGGTTCAGGTGCAATCGGCTGAATTGCAGCCGTTTATATATTTTAAATTTTAGTTAACAAAGGTTAAATATTATAAAAAAGGAAGTTATGAAATTTATTTTACTTTTATTATCTGCAGTATTGATAACAAATGTTTATTCACAGGATAAAAAACCGATGGATGAAGTTCAAAACATAATCAAAGAAACAAAACTAAAATATGCTCCTGACGACAGAACGGCTATATTTACTATTAAAGCAATTAAGCAGGACAAGAGCGTTTATTTAGAAGGCAAAACTAATATTCCGGAAGCTAAAGCCGAGCTGCTTAGTAAAATTGCCGAATTGAAAATTAAATGCGACGATTGGATTGTCTCGCTGCCAACAAAGGATTTGGGCGAAGAAGTTTATGGAGTTATAAATCAATCAGTTGCTAATCTGAAAACAGCTTCAAGCCATGCGTCGGAAATGGCTACTCAGAGCCTACTTGGCTTTCCTGTAAAAGTTTTGGAAAAAACACACGACGATTGGTATCGCATTCAGACTCCGGAAAAATATATTGCATGGGTTGAAGGCGATGGCGTAGCTCTTAAAAGCAAAAAAGAATTAGACGATTATTTTAGCGCAAAAAAAATAATTTATACTAATTATGCCGGGTTCTCATATCAATCGCCTGATAGTAAATCGCAGGTAGTATCTGATATTGTAAAAGGAGACGTCCTTAAATTTGTTCAAACAAAAGATAGTTTTACTGAAGTTGAATATCCTGACGGAAGGCATGCTTTTCTTGAAAATGATAATATAAAAGATTTGAACGACTGGTATAACGTCATTACCGTAAATACAAACGATATAATTGAGACTGCAAAGAAATTTGTAGGTATTCCATATTTCTGGGGCGGCACGTCTGTTAAGGCTATGGATTGCAGCGGTTTTACTAAAACCGTGTATTATCTAAACGGGATATTGCTTAATAGAGACGCGTCTCAGCAGGTAAATCAGGGAGAATTAGTAGATACAAAAGACGGGTTTACAAAATTACAAAAAGGAGATTTACTCTTTTTCGGAACCAAAGGAACGGATTCCACTAAAGAAAGAGTGACTCACGTAGGCATGTATATTGGCAACTATGAATATATCCATTGTTCTGGGAGAGTTAGATTTAACAGCTTCGATAATTCAAAAGAAAATTTTAACGCTTTTAGATTCAACTCGTTTATTAAAGCGAAAAGAATAGTCGGCGTTATTAACAAAAATGTAAATGAATTAATTAACAGTAACAACTTTTATAGTAAATAATATGAAACAAAACAGAAGAAATTTCTTGAAAACTACCGGCATGCTTGCAGCCGGGGCTACATTGGTTGGCGGAATATCGACAAACATTTTTGCAAACAAAAAAACAAGTTTAATTATGGACAATTCAAAAATGAAATTCAGTTACAGGCCTTATACGCTTGAATTAAAACACGTTTTTACGGTATCTTCATTTTCAAGATCGACTACTCCCGTAGTTTTAACAGAGCTTGAATATGAAGGAGTGACCGGGTATGGCGAAGCTTCGATGCCTCCTTATTTGGGCGAGTCGCATGAAACAGTTTTGAAATTCCTTTCAAAAGTTGATATGACAAAATACGCCAATCCTTTTGATCTTGAAGAAATTTTAGCCGATATAGATAAAATTGCGCCGGGCAACTGCGCGGCAAAAGCCTCTGTGGATATTGCTTTGCATGATCTTGTAGGCAAAATAATGAAACAACCATGGTATAATATTTGGGGATACGATAAGGAAAAAACTCCTTATACTACTTATACTATTGGTATTGATAAGCCTGACGTAGTGAGACAAAAAGTTAAAGAAGCTGACGAGTTTAAATTTTTAAAAGTTAAACTTGGCAGAGATAACGATAAAGAAATGATTGAAACAATCAGAAGCGTGACTGACAGACCATTGACGGTAGACGTTAACCAGGGATGGAAAGATAAACACTTTGCTCTTGATATGGCTGACTGGCTTAAATCAAAAGGCGTGGTTTTTTTAGAGCAGCCAATGCCAAAAGAAAATCTTGAAGACCATGCATGGCTTACAGAACGCAGCCCAATACCAATAATGGCCGATGAAGCAGTTCAGAGAATTGCCGACGTTAAAAAAATCCATGGCGCTTATTCAGGAATTAATATTAAGTTAATGAAATGCACCGGTATGAGAGAAGCTAATAAGATGGTTACTTTAGCGCGCTCATTAGGAATGAAGGTTATGATTGGCTGTATGACTGAAACTTCATGCGCTATTTCAGCGGCTTCTCATTTATCGCCTATGGCAGATTGGGCTGATCTTGACGGAGCTTTATTAATTAGCAATGACGTCTATGACGGCACTAAAGTGATTAAAGGTAAAGTTACTCCGACTGACAGGCCTGGGCTTGGAATAGTAAAATTATAAAATTGAATTATTTGTAAGTTTTTGTTGTTTGATATCTTGAATGTTGGTTGAAGTTAAATTAAAAATCTAAAATTTATTATTCAATTAATTTACAGGAAAAACTAATGACAAGAAAATACATATCAAATAAAGACGAAACAGTAAGGATGTTTGAAAGCAACTTTATGGAAACCCTTTCAAAAGTTCATCCGTCAGTTCCGGTAATTATTTTTGTTCCGGTTATTTTATATTCGTTATATAGCGCTATTGTTATTTCCGGATTATCTTTCGCAACAGTTCTCGGTCTTGCGATATTCGGATTATTTATATGGTCGATAACTGAATATACTTTGCATCGCTTCGTGTTTCATATGAAGCTGACTTCGCCTGTAGGCAGGCGGATCCACTTTATTTTTCATGGAGTGCATCACGATTATCCAAACGACTCAAGGAGGTTAGTAATGCCTCCTTCAGTCAGTTTGCCATTAGCGGCTATGTTCTATTTATTATTTTACTATTTAATTGGTTCTAAGTTTGTTTTTCCATTTTTTGCAGGTTTTATAACTGGTTATCTTGTTTACGATATGACTCATTACGCAATTCATCATTTTAATATGCATTCAAAGTTTTTGCTTGCAATAAAGAAGCATCATATAAAACACCATTATCAGAATGAAGATAAAGGATTTGGAGTAAGCTCGCCTTTCTGGGATTTGATTTTTGATACGCATTACTTTTCAAATAACACAAAAACTAATATTGTAAATCAGTCGGAACAAAATCAGGAATAGATGAAAAATACAAATTGTATATTATCTCTTATTGTTATGCTACTGCTTGTAATTGGGTGTGGAAGCGCGGCTCCAAATAAGTTTTTTATCCGCTTAAATCAAGTTGGATATCTTCCTGACGATTACAAAGGGGGCGTTGTAATTTCGGAAGAAGATATTTCAGGAAAAACTTTCCGCGTTATAGATGCCAGTAATAAAGCTGTTCTTTCAAAGCGTATTGGTAAAAGTTTTGGTAAATATGGCAGCTTTAACTATTCTTACCGAATAGATTATTCAAACGTTAAAAATACGGGTTCTTACTATATAGAACTGGAAGGGCAAAAATCCTTTTCATTTGAAATACGGAAAAATATTTTTAATAAAGTCGTCGATTCACTCATGCTGTTTTTCAAAGTCCAGCGGTGCGGGCCGACAAACCCGTTATTGCATGGCGTGTGCCACTTGTACGACGTGAGCAAATTAGTAGGAGACCCGGGAGCAACTGGCGTTGTAGACTTAACCGGAGGCTGGCATGATGCGGGCGATTATGTTAAATTCTTAAATACTACGGCTTACACTACTTATATGCTTATTTTCTCTTATGAGTTTGATAAAACTAGATTTGGTTTTGATAATAATCATAATGGAATTCCAGATGTTTTGGAAGAAGCTAAAATAGGCATCGACTGGCTTTTAAGATGTAATTATTCAAAATATAAATTAGCTACTCAGGTTCAGGATTTATCAGATCATGACGTGGGCTGGCGCTTGCCTGAAAATGATACTCTGCGATATATTCGTTCAGGATTTGCCGGAATAGGTAAAAATCAGGTGGGAATTTATTCCGCTGTAATGGCTCTGGCTTCGCGCGTATGGCGGCAAACATTTTACGATGATCAGTTTGCTGATAAATGCCTGACGGCAGCCGAGAATATTTACTCCTTAAGAAACTCGGCGCCAGACGTAGATAAAAGCGTTACTGGCATGTATCAGGATACCAGATTTTGGGGCAAGTTAAGTTTGGGCGCAGTTGAATTGTATCTTACTACAAAATCAGATGAATTTTTACATGATGCAAAAGAGTATGCGGATAATGCAAAATCGGATTATTGGTGGAGCTGGGGCGATATAAATTCTCTTGCAGATTATCGCCTTGGAAAAATTGAGCCCAAATATCAGCAGTATATTTTAAATAATCTTAATGGTTTTAACAGTACGCGTTATAAAAACCTGTATGAAGAAGGAATGCCTGCAACTTGGGGAACAACTAACTCGCTTTTAGGCGTAACGCTTCAGGCAATTTTGTATAAAGACCTGACAGGAGTTTCTGTGTTCGATTCGTTAGCCGTTTCTCAAAGAGATTATATCCTTGGTAAAAACAATTGGGGACTCTCTTTTATTTACAACATTGGCAAAACGTATCCCAAAAATATACATCATCAGATTGCATATTTGCATGGCGGGTATTTGCCGGGAGCAGTTGTCGCTGGACCTGCGCCTATCGGTTTGATGAATAATTACAAAATTGATAGAAGCAATTTTACATATAACCGTTTTAATCTCGATTCGGTTAAGTATTATGACGACCGTTTTGATTTTTTGACCAACGAACCGACAATTGTCACCAATGCCACTGCAGTTTTTGTGTTTGGATATTATTCAAAGAGAAACTGAAGTGATTTAAAGCATTGCATTAGTTTACTCAAAAAAGTAAATTTGCGCACTTGTTTAATAAGTTATTGTGTGTCAATTCCAAACTATTGCGAAGCATATAAACAGATATTTCTTCTTTTATAAAAAGGGTTGTATTATTATGAGACATATAATGACTGTTTTTCTAAAAATGATACAGCAAAGACATAAAAAGTTGATTATATAAGGCTTTTTAGCTCGGCGCTATATTTGCAGATAAACTTGCAATAATTGAGAGCTATTTTACTATGAAAAAGAAAATACAAATAATCCCTTCTGGCATATCATTGGTTGATAAAGCCTGGGGCGGATTTTATAGAGGCGGAACTTACCTGATGATTGGTCAAAGAAAATCGGGCAGAACTTTGCTTGGTTTACAATATGCAATGGAAACCGCTAAACAAAAAGAAGTCTGTTTGTATTTTACCAACATGAGACCGAAAGATCTTATGATACATGCCGCATCGATTGATTTTGATCTGCAAAGCTATATGAATCAGAATTTGATAATTGTTGTAAGAGTTGCCGCTCCAAATGATTTAGATGAAATTAGGAATCCAGATAATTTTTTGGTAGAATATATAAAAGACATAGTAACGGTTGTAGATCAATATTATCCAAGCAGGATAATATTTGACGAATTAACGCCGTTTATTGGTTTTAGAAATTTATCGCTATTACAAAATACTTTTTTGCAAACTATAGAAACTATTGAAGAAAGAGGAATTACAAGCCTTTTCGTATTAGGCGAACCGGCTACTGAAATTGCCCAGTCAATTGTTGATTCATTGGCTCAGTATGCTACTGCGCTTGTTTATCTTCAGAAAAAAGCTCCGCAAAATGGCATTAGCCATGGCGGAAAAATGACTATTACTCCTAATATAGGGCATACTGAAGGACAGTTTTCTGCAAATTATAGCATTGAGCCGTATAAAGGGATTACAGTAGATTTTCAGCCTCCTGCGCATTTTCATACGACAAACCCTGCTATGACTTCGATCGACTTTCCTCAATCGGCAAGAACTACCGCAGAATCAGACGCGATAGGGTATAGGTCTCTTTCTAATATTGATATCCCGGTAAATGAAGGATTTGTGCATTCAAATTACTATGATCTAAACGATTTTTCTCTTATCCTTAATAATCAGATTGCGCTTTATAAAAGCACTGGACAGGCGTTTAGCCTTATTTCATTTAAATTAGATAAAAATGCAGAAAATCAGAATTTGTTGAATGTAAATCAACTTCAAAATTCAATAAGACTTTCTACAGATAAAAAAGATAAAATTTGCGCGCTTAATAACAAGGTGATTGTTCTTCTTACAAAGGAAGAGCAAAAAAATATTCCCGGGTTGATTTCAAAAGTGAAAGCAAATCTGCCAAGCGTTGAACAAAGTTATTTGAATATGGTTGTGAAATACATTTCTGTAATTATTATTGCCGTTGACGAAACGATTGAAAACGCAGATTCTTTTTTTCAAAAAATATTAATTGAGGAACCAAATAATAAGAGCGAATTAGGATTTTATTAAAAAGTTATGAAAAGAAATTTTACCGTAATAGCTGTATTGTTAATTCTCATTTTGCAGAGTGGGGCAATATTTTGTCAGGGAAACGTTGAGGCCATAAAATCTGAAGCTTTAAAACAAATGCAGTATGGTCGTTACGGCGAAGCAATTGATTTATTAAACAAATTTATTTCGGCTAAACCGCAAAATCCTGAAGGTTATAACTACAGAGGTTTATGTTATGAAAAAAGAGGACAGTTAGAAATGGCCGTCTTCGATTTTAGAGCAGCCAGAAAAATTGCTCCAAATAATAAAGACATAAATAATAACCTAAATAGGGCTACGCAAAACTGGTATGGTCAGCTTTATAAAAAAATTGAAGGCCATAAAAGAGAAATTGCTATTAACCCAGGCAAAGCGGTTAATTATTTAGAGATTGGCAAATGCTTTAAGAATTTTGGCAATTGGAGCAAAGCTGAAGAATGGTATGACGATTACTTAAAACGCGAAGAGCCTTCTGCAGACGAAGTAATACGCTATACGGAAATACTTGCCAAGACAAACCATCTTGAAAAAGGGGAAAGAATTCTAAAAAGATTTGTTGAAAAATATCCGAACGACTGGCGTTTATTAAGCCGTTATGGATATTTTAGTCTATGGCTTGGTAAAACAAAACTTGCTATAGAATTGTTTGAAAGAGCTCTTGCCATTAAACCATTTTTTAAAGAAGCTCTCGACGGATTGGATCAGGCTAAGGGGAAAGGATATAACTATACATTTTTTGACACTACAGGACGCCATAACGCAAAACCTGTAGAACCTAAGGAATATCCAATCGATAAGTACTACCGTATGCTTAAGAAAGGGAAAAATAACGACGAAACGAGATTTTTATTAGTAGCTGAGTTGTGGAAAGAAAAAAGAATTGAAGAAGCTTACCAGCAATTGAAAATTTTATCGGAAAAATATTCCGGTACAGAAAGATATGAAGCCGACTGGAAAAAAGTAAAAGATTACCGGGATAGCGTTTATACTGAAAAACTAAACGATTATAAGGCTAAGTTTGAAAAGGATCCAAAAGACAAAGAGTCGCTTCTTAAATTAATAGAATATTATAAACTACTTCAGAATTATGACGACGCTACAGCCGCTATAGATAAGTACTATTCCACTGTTCCTGATGATAACGATATAAAAATTCGTTATGCTTACGCGCAGATTTTGGCGTGGAATAAAGATTTTGCAAAAGCTAAAGACCAAATGGATATAGTTCTGAAAGGCGATCCTGATAATCTGGATTATCAGCTGTTTAGAGGAGAACTATCAGTTTGGATGGCTAAAGATTTAGATGTAGCTAAAGGATATCTTGAAAATGTAGCCCAAAAAAGACCGAAAAATATAGAATCTTATATTGCTCTTAGCTCTTTGAACTTGCAACAGTTGAATTTTGCAGCAGCTCAGGAGTATGCCGATAAAGCTAAATCGATTGACCCTAATAATGAAAATATTTCTAAATTACAGGCTAATATAGATTTTCAAAAATTAAGGGCTGAAGAAGAAAAGATTTTTAATATACTTGAAGAGGGAAGAAAACTTTGCGTGGAAAATAAATATCCCGAAGCTCTCGCTAAGTATGACGAGTATCTTTCAAAGGCCGAAAAAAACAGAACTGTTATGATAGAATATGCAGACGTTGCAGCCTGCGCTTTACAGTATGATAAATCCATTGAAACTTACAATACTCTTTTGACAGAACAATACGACCCGGAATTAGATTTTCTTAGAGCAAAAACATATTACTGGATGGGGGATACGCTAAACGCACTGAACGAACTTAGAAGAATTGCTCCAACCAGAAAAGACGACTTTTTCGTTAATCTTTATCTGGGAGACGCTTATATGAAAATGCATGATTATGACTCGGCAGGAGTTGTATATGACCGACTTATGGCAACTCAGTTAGATTCGTCTCAAACTGAAATGGTTAGGCAAAGAATTGGTTGGCTTCCTGTAACTGGTTTGGGAAGCGTTTTTTCTTCATTCCCACAATATGTGCTGATTTCTCCAGACGGATATTATTATGGAGATAATTTAGGATTTAGTTACAACTCACAGGGACTTAGAGTTGAGCTTGGGATGCTGTCTTTCTTGACTCTTGGAGCCCAGGCTTACAGAAGCACGTTATCTTCCAAAGTTAATACAGACGCAAAAATTTATTATGGCCAGATAACAAATATTAATACTGTAAAATGGAGCTTATACTTAAGATTCCATAAGTATGTATTAAGCGGAGTAAGTTTTGGTAAATCGTATTATACTGATTTAGTTAATACAAAGAAAGACGTTTATGACGCTTTTCTTAACTATGAAGTTCCTAAACGACAAGGCTTATCGTTATACTTTAATCGGTTAGACGCATCGCAGGTAGCATATTCGCCTCATTTAGTTGGGCTTAGAATGAATGCCGACGTCGCTAAAATAAGCGGATTTGTTCAGATACCTTCTGGATTTAAGATATCGTCATCGTATACATATCTTAAAATATCTGATGGAAACCGGGGAGCAAATTTTGAACTTAGATTAGGAAAATACTTTTATCCTGATTTTATTGCAGGTTATGAGTTTTATTCTACTGTGTATGGAAGATACTCAAGCTATTACTTCTCTCCAACATCCAAGAAAAATCCATATTCTTCGCATAGTCTTTGGGCGGATTGGGATATAATAAATGAGGATCCGTTTAATGCAGCAATTGGCGGGAAGGTTGGATTTATTCCCACAAGTAATTATATTTTAAGAGAAATTTACGGAACTATTTCTTATAAAATAGGCGATAGATTTGTAATTAAAGGAAGAGCAAGTTATTCGAGTTCAATTAACGTTGTGGTTGGTTACGGAGCCAGATCGTTTAGCATTTCGGCATATTGGACTTTATAAGAATGTGCTATTTTGAGAATTTCTTGTTTTTTAGTATTCTTTTGAGACACTTTTAAACCGATTAATTAAATAAAGTTAGTTAAATCAATTAAATTAAAGACATTATAGAAATGGCGCTATAATTGATCTTTTCCTTTTGTAAAAAGGCGCTTAATGTATGAACCCAAATGTTAGAAAGACGGCAATAATCTTAGACAATAGAGAAGAGATTACGCCTGAACAAAATAAAGAACCTATATTAATTAGACGAATGATCGTATCGGGAGTTATTTCCGCTATTTTATTTGCTATAATATATTATACATTGCCAATGACAATTCTCTCTACTAGTTCGCTATTTGAGTATTCTACAATTGTCGCGCTGGTTATCTTTTTGTTCTTTTTGTTATTAAGATATTTTGGAATTTTGGTTTTTGCATACCTTTATGCCAATGAGTATGCTTTTAAGAAAGAAAATGGATACGCGCCTTTTGTTTCTATAATTGTGCCTGTTTACAACGAAGAAAAAGTAGTAGGCGATTCTATAAAATCGTTGTTGAAGCTTGATTATTCAAATTATGAAATTATTGTAGTAAATGACGGTTCTACCGACCGCACAAAAGACGTAGCAGAAACATTAGTTGGTTTTCAAAAAGGGAAGCATTGCGATATTAAAGTTTCTCTTATAAATAAACCAAACGGCGGAAAAGCTAAATCGTTAAACGCTGGAATAAAATATTCAAAAGCGGATTTTGTTTTATGCATGGACGGCGACTCTACTTTATCTGAAGGAACCTTAAAATTAGCGGTAAGGCACTTTGTAAACCCTAAAATTGGAGCCGTTGCAGGCAATGTAAAGGTTATTAACCGGCATAAATTATATACTGATTTACAGGCTTTGGAGTATATTGAAGGATTAAATATGGCGCGTAGCGCGCAAAGTTTTGCTAATCTTGTAAATATTATTCCGGGTCCAATTGGCGTTTTTAGAAGAAAAGCTTTGCAGGATGCAGGATTTTATGCAAGCGATACGTTTGCAGAAGACGCCGATCTTACGTTAAATATTCTTTCGAAGGGTTGGAAAATATACTATGAACCCCGGGCTATTTCGTTTACAGAAGCTCCTGAAAAATTACAACAGCTTCTTAAACAACGATATCGTTGGACAAGAGGCATTTTACAGTCATTACGAAAACATAGTAATTTAATGACTAATCCGACTATAAATTTTGGAACAACTTTTATTCTTTGGCTGATGGTTTATGAATCCTTATTATGGCCGGTGATGAATATTTTCTCGAATATGTTCTTCATTTTTGCAGCTTTGGTTTTTGGTAAATCAGAATTGATCTTTTTCTGGTGGGCCGGTTTGGCACTTTTGGATTTAGTATCGGCTTTGTATTGCATTGCTGCAGAAAAGGAAGAATTCAGATTGGTCTTCTATGCTATCGTATATAGAATGTTTTTTGTGTTGTTAGTAGATATATGTAAAGCAATGTCCTCGCTAGAAGAATTCCTGGGAATAAGTATGACCTGGGGTAAATTAGATAGAATTGGCGCTTTAAAGAGTTAAAAAAATTAAAAATGATTAGAGGTAAGAAATGGAACTAATCCCTATTTTGTCTACAATTATATTGGTCGCAACGATGAGCACCTTTATTCTTGCAATCGGAGCATACGTATTGTATAAGGTAAGGGAAAAACGCGGACAAGGAGTTGTTGCAGTTCCTAAACCGGCTTCAATTAACGCTGAAGTAATTGTTCCTAATGTTACGGTTCAAAGACAACCGGATCAAATTAGAAACACAATGCAGCCTGGTTATGAACAACAACAATACGCTCCTATGCCTTATCAACAAGTTAGACAGGGGCATCAGCAACCGCATAGATTTACTGGCGAAGATCCGCAATATATTCCTGCCCCAGGCGCGGGCGATCCCGGTTATAATCAGCAAGAGTATGATGAACGCCAACAGGATCCATCAAAATTTATGAAATATACTTCTGACGGATATGTCCCTACAAAAGACGATAAGTCTAAAGGAGCTTTAAGGTGGCGGTAGCAAAAAATAAAGGAATTAAAGTAAATCAATTCCTTATATTTGTTTTCGGATCAATGTTCGTATTAGCCTCTGTATTGATATTTCTTTACATATTAAGAGGCGTGTATGGAAGATTTGACGTTAATGAGATGCTTCCCAATGGAGGAACATTAACTTCTTTGTTTACGAACAAAGGTTCTAAAATTGCTATTCTTTATTCAAAGTATACTGAAAATTTATTACCCGAAGGAAGCACATGGGTGGTTGATAATATTTCAACCTGGAAGAAGTTTTTAGATAATAATAAGTTTGGCTATGACGTTATTAGCGATAGAGATATAGAAGACGGAAAAACTTCGCAATATGAACTAATTATTTTGCCCGGTTCAAAATCTTTAAGCGATCAGGAAATTGTTCAAATAAAAAAATATCTTGAAAAAGGGGGCAGCGTTTATGCAACAAGCGGAACAGCGTCTTTTTCTAATGACGGTAAATGGAGAGGATGGCAGTTTTTTTCTGAAGTTTTTGGATGTAAGTTCACAAAAGAAATTGACCGGAACGAAGCTACAAAAATTCACACTCTTAGAGGCAACCTTCCTATTACAGCTAATATACCAACTGGATATCCGTTAAAAGTTGCAACCTGGGATCGTCCTTTTTCAGTTGAAGTGATGGATCCAAGAACTATTCAGGCGAGTTTCTGGTACAACTACCGCTTAGAAGCAGGTCTGGAAAGGGAAGAAGTTCAGAAAAGCGCAGGTATTGTATACGGCAGCTATGGCGCCGGAAGATTTGTCTGGATGGGTTTTGAGATTAACTCGGTTGTCGGCGTTCAGGAAGATTATGTTTATTTTGACAGGTTATTTAAAAATTCAATTGACTGGCTTACTCATAAACCAATTGTTTATGCTAAGGACTGGCCAGAAGGCTATGACGCAGCTGTAATAATTGCGCCTAATCTAACGGAACAAATTCCTAATATCAGCAATTTACTTCCTATTTTAAAATCAGAAGGCGTGCGCGCTTCATTTTTTATAGACCCTGCAAATGCCGAAAAATATCCGGGTCTTACTAAAAACCTGATTTACTACGGAGACGTTTCTGCTATTACAGATATTGGCTATTTGGAATCAATTAACGATACTCTAAATAAATTAAATGATTTTAGCGTACAATCAGGTAAAATAAGAAACGCTAAACAAAGAATTGAAGCCATTATAGGGAAGAAAGTTCGCGGAATGACCCCTTATTATGGTTTGTTTGACCAGAATAGTATTCACGCTTTAATAGGCGAAGGATATAATTTCATAATGACTGATTCTCTTACAGATAGGTCGGTTCCTAACACGATTGTTAAAGCGGATAAAGCGGTTATTTCGATTACAAAAACTGCCCGCGACGATTATGAAGTAATTAGAAATTTTGGTCTGAAAGAACCGGAGTTTCAGCTATATACTTATGAAGAAGATTTAGATCGCGTTTTATTTGAAGGCGGTTTGTATGTATTTAAATTACATACTGAATACCAATGCAGACCTGAAAACGTGTATGTGGTTAGAGATTTAATAAAGCTGCTTAAGCAGAAAAACTATTGGATTGCTACCGCCGCAGAAATACATGACTGGTGGATGCGTAAAAATGCGCTTCAGTTAAAAGTTGAACCGCGCGGCGATTCAAGAGTTGTAGTTACTGTGTCTAATCCTGGCGATAAACTATTAAGGCAGGTAGAACTTAATGTTGATATGAACTCTGACGCTAGAAAAATTTCTATTTCTTCGGAGATTATTGGCACTAAAATACCGTCTTACAAGTATAATCCTTCTTCAAGAATTATTACTCTTTTGGTAAATAATCTCGAGCCGAAAGAATCAAGGATTTTTTACATAGATTACGATAAATCAAAATTCTAAGAAATTAACAAAAATAATACTATTATCAGCATGAAAAAGATATTTATCTATATATTTTCAATAATATCAGTCTTATATATTTACGGTTGCGTTGAAGATTTAACAGGCTCCAGTAGCGGAGACACCATTTCGCCGTCTATTACGGTTTCATCGCCCAAAACAAATGATTCTATTGGCTATAGCTCAACTTCAATTACTTACACAGCCTCTGATGATCAGGGTGTTAGCTTTATTGAATTATATGTAGACAGCGTCTATGTAAGCCATAACGACGGCAGTTCGCCTACAATATCTCTAACTTTTGATTCTACTAAAATAGGCAAGAAGATAAACTATTTTTTGATCGCTTACGACGCGGGAGGGAATTCGGCAAAAAGTAATACGATGTATAATATTACGCTATTGAAAGGAAGCGTTATTAAAGCGGCTCCTGGCGCCCCGACTAACCTTGCGGCTAAAAAACTTTCTGCTAATGTTTACAATTTATCATGGACGGATACTTCGTCGAACGTAAAGAAATATATGCTTTACCGAAAAGTTACTGCCGCTGGAACATATACCAAAATTAAAGAAATTGCTTCCGGCACTTATAATGTTAACGACGACGGACTGGATCCAAATTCAAGCTATTATTATAAAATTTGTTCGCATAACGATTATGGCGATTCTCCTTTCAGCAATGAAGTGAGTATAAACGGCGGTTATGGCTCAAGCACTGTGGCGTTTCCTACTAATTTAACCGCTCAGGCGCTTGGAGCAAAAAAAGTTAGAATTAACTGGCAGGATAATAGCAATAATGAAAATTATTTCCAGATTGAAAGAAGAATTTCCTGGTCTACTGATTATACTGTAGCTGGAGTCGTACTTCCAAATGTAGTTACGTTTACCGATAGCTCGTCAGCATTGGCTGCAAATACAGAATATTATTACAGAGTTAAGGCTGTTTCCGGCAACGATTCTTCATGGTCTACTGACGTGTATGTTCAGACATTTCCGTATGACATAACTAAGCCGACTAATTTAGTAGCTACCAATACTGTAGCGCAAACCGTCCATTTAACGTGGAGCGATAACGACTACAATGAAACGCAGACAAATATCGAGAGAAGAACTGGAACTTCCGGTCAATTTTCTGTAATTGATTCGGTTACTTATTCTGATCTTAAATCTTATGATGATAACACAGTTATTGTTGGCGAAACATATTCTTACAGAGTTAGGCAGGCAAGGCTTTCTTCTGACTATTCGATATATTCGGATTATTCAAATACAGCAACTATTACTATAACAGTATCTCCAAGCGCTCCAACAAACTTGACAGGCGTATTTTTACCGGCTTCAAGAAATGTTAAGTTAGACTGGAGTGATAATTCGGATAATGAAACTGGTTTTGTGATAGAAAAAAGAGACTCTGCTTCTACTTCATCGTATACGACGCTTACAACTGTAGGCGCTAATATAACTGAATATTTTGACGCCGCTACTGCTACTTCAGCATCTTCAGGGAAAACCTATTATTATAGGATAAGGGCGACTAATGGTAAATATTCAGATTATTCAAATGAAATAAAAGTATATATCGCGCCGTAAGAAACTTGAAGATATCAGAACTGCGACTAAATAAAAGTTTTATGTTGCAGTTCTTAATAATAAAGAATAAGAAATGATTTCAGAAAAAAAAAATAACGCTCCTTTTCTAGAGTTTGTTGAAAGCATAAAACATCCGTTTCTTATTGCAAAAAGAAATGGAGATATAGCGTTATGCAACAAAGAAATCAGCTCTCTTTTAAATTTAAACGCTTCCGCTAATAATCTTTTCCTTAGCTTAGACTCTGAAAGCGCCAAAATGTTTTCGGATATTTTTGATAGCGTTTTAAAAAACGATAAGATATCTAAAGACAGCATTAATATAAAACTGAAAAACGGATTTGAATTTTTTTCCAAAGTAAGCGCATTCCCGTCCTTTACTGACGAAGGTGAAAAGGTAATAATGCTATTGCTTATTCCTGACGCAGGGCAATGGGAAGGTCCTAATTACTTAAAAATTGGAGTAAGTTTTGACGATATTCGGGCTAAAATTAAAAATGAAAAAATCATCGGCGTTATTGACGAGATAAAAACTATTTATCCCTTTACTTTTATTGGAAGACAGAAAATTCAGAGTGAAATTGAAACTTTTGATGAAATGTTTTGGATTGTAGACGCTAACTCCAACTATGTGATCGTGAATAGTAATTTTGCAAAATCATTTGGTCTGAAACAAAATTATTTCATAGAAAAAAATCAAAGAGACTTTGTTCCCGCATACATGGCTGGTTTTTTTGACTCGTTTCTGGAGTTTATTAAAGAAAACCAAAATATGGTAATCTTTGAAGGGCTTCCGTTTAATGGCGTAAATATTCCTGAAAATTATCAGGTTATTGAAATACCAATTGCCGACTATGAAAATAACTTAGTAGCAACTATTGGCATTACTCAAAAAAAGGACTATGAAAGCGAAGCGCTCTTAAATAAAGGGTACGAAGAAATTGCTAAAGAAATAATTCAAACTATATCAGAACCATTTTGGCTGCTTGATTCGCAGGGAATTGTGAAGCAAAGTAACGCCGCGTCTGCTAAATATGTAAATCAAGAGGATTCTGATTATTCTTTTGCAAAAATATTTGACGATTCTACAAATAAAAAAATTGCCCGTTTTATAGAAAACAATAATCAGGGCGCGCTGTATGAATCGGTAATAGTAAAAAATAAAATTGACGAAAAAGAAATTAATTTGAGATTGATTATGAACAAATTTCAAGAAAACAGTCATTTGTCAAATCATATTTCCGCTGTTTTGGAAAATGAAGAAAGTTCAAGCGAAGAAAATAGTATAATAAAGAACAGAGGGAAAATGTTTGACGTGTTAGTTAAGAGCAGTCCAGAGCCTATTTTTATTTACGATGCGGATAATCTTAGGTTTTTAGAAGTAAATAACGCCGCTGAAAAGTTATATGGTTTTAGCAGAGCTGAATTTCTTCAAATGGATCTTACTGATCTTTATACGCCGGAAGATATACAAACTCTTTTAGACGCCTCTAATAAAGAGGGCGTTTTTACAGGCCCCTGGAAGCAAAGAAAAAAAGATGGCGACTCTGTTTATGTTGAAATCAGCAGACATAGTTTTAAGTATAACGAATCAAACGCTCAATTTAATTTTATTAGAAATGTCAGCGAAAAATTAGAGCAGGAACAGGAATTATCTTTACTTAAATCAATATTTGAAAATTCAAGCGATCTTTTATTTGTTACTGATAGCTCCGGCTTTATTAATCAAATCAATAAAACTGTTGTGGACATATTAGGATATTCGCAGGAAGAATTACAGGACGCCTCGCTTGCTACGCTTGTACGAGATGAAGAAAGAGGGAATGTAAACAGCCGAATTTTTCTTTCTAATCCAGCTGAATTGATCAACACTACTATAGAATTTAAATGTAAGCCTGAAGGATTTCGAAAATTTGACGTAACCGCTATTCCGGTAAGAAATCATCAGGGTGAAATTGAAGTGTTTAATCTTATCTGCAAGTTAAAAAAAGAACCTGAAACCAAAAAGATTGATAAGCCAAATAAAAAAAACGGAAATACGGAAGAATTTAATCCTCAGTTTTTCTCGAATATTTTTCACGAAATATTGACTCCAATAAATGTGATATTAGGCTTTGTTCAGGAGCTTGACGAAAGTATTGAAAATCCTGATGAAGAACAAAAAGAAGCTGTTGATATTATTAATCAAAATAGAATTAGATTACTACAGACTATGAATCTTATTGCCGAGTATTCCGAAGCCGGGCAGGAAAAATATGAGATGAAGCCTGAAACTATTTCTATTACTGAAGTATTGGATAGCATCCAGAAGGATAGCGAATTTTCTGAAATAATGGCTGGAATGAATTTTGGTAAAATATCGTCTTCGCTTAAATTTGTCAGCGATAAAAATAAGTTTCAGAGCTTTATTAACTCCGTTATAAAAATTGCCTATGCCATTTCGCGGGAAAAGAAAATCTATTTATCGGCTTCTCAATACGATCAGGAAAATTTTGTTTTAAGCGTTAAAGATAAAGCTAATGGCATGACTGCTGAATATTTAAAACGCTTCTTGCAAATATTCGATAAAAATGATTTATCGACTGCAAAAGATTATGGTTTCCCCAAGATGCTTATACGGTTAGCCAATCGGCTTGGAGAAATATTAAATGTGGAAGTAAAGATAATTGAAAAGAGCGGAGCTCCTTCTGAATTAGTATTTATTATCCCAAATGATATAACAAAACTTTTAGTAGAAGACGAGTCCATTGCAGATTCTGAAAAAACTGAAAATTTCGGCGCCGCGGAAGAAATAAAGAACTATATAACTCCGTTTGAAGAATCAAAAAACGAGAATCATCAGGAGCAAACTACTGTCGCTAAAATTCCGGAAGTTGAGCATGTTGTTGAAATTAAAGAGGAAAAACCTCCCGTCGCTCAAATAAAGAAATTGGATGTCTCAAAATTACGTTGTTTATATATAGAAGATCAGATAGATTCGCAGATATTATTTAAAGTTCAGATGAAAGATTTTAAGGATATAAAGTTTGCTGTAAGTTTTGAAGACGCTCTTCCTATTCTTGGTTCAAATGAATTCGATTTTATTGTGATGGATATAAATCTACAGGGAGAGTATAACGGTCTTGACGCTCTGAAAATTATTCATCGGATGCCCGCTTATGTAAATATGCCAATTATTGCTGTTACAGCTTATGTTTTGCCTGGCGATAAAGAAAGATTCATAAAAGCAGGATTTGTTGATTTTTGCGCAAAGCCAATTTTTAGAGAAAAGTTAATCGAATCGCTGGAAAAAGTATTTCTTAAATAAGAATTGAATTAGCAGTTAAAGCTGTTTAACTGTTCTTCAATTTCAGTGGAGTTATCCGGGCGTAAAGAGCTTCTCCATCTTTTTTCGGAAGAGTTATAACTATAACGGAAAAAAATCCCTTCTTCGTTTTTTACTTGGCTATAAACGTTTATCCATGAACTATTTGCTATTTCGTTAACGCCAAATAAAACTTCCTTTTGCTTTACAGAATACCTGAACAGAACTTCCGGTCCATATTTACTTTGGGTTTCCAAAAGCAGTAATGTCAGATTATCCAGTTCTACCCGCTTTTCGTTTTTCAAAGACAAAAGTTTTTTATAAATGTGAGCGCATGTTTTGCGAATATCTCTGTAGTCTTTATATTGAGAATATCTTTCTTTAGATATTTCGCAGCTGCATTTTAGATTGTATAAGTCAATTTTATTATTGTAATAGTAAAACGATTTCCCTTTGAGGTTGTTAAATTCAGGAAGCGCGCAAATATAAATATTATCGTGCAGTTTTAGCGTTTTAAGTATCGGAATTACGCGTAAATCGTTTATTATGTCGAATTTAGCGGAGATAGCCTTGCTTTTAAGAATCATATTTCCCTCATAAAAAGCGATAATAATATTATAAAATTAAGTTAAATAAATAATCCTGATAAAAAAAACTTATGATAATTATTAGATTTAACCAATTCCGGCAAACGGTTAGAGTAAAAACTATAAGTTTTGCTGAAGGGAAAATAATATAAACGCTAAATATGGTTTTACTCAAATAAAAATTGTAAATTACGCCATAGAAAAATTATAATATGCCCCCGTAGCTCAGTGGATAGAGCATTGGCCTCCGAAGCCATGTGCGCAGGTTCGACTCCTGCCGGGGGCACTAATCTACTCCTCTTAATCTATTGCTGGCGTTTCTTAAAATAATGTTATTAGTTCATAAAAACCTTTTTAAGAAATTTATACGAAGAATTATTGTTATATCTGTTTTAGTGTATCCACTGATCGTGTTCTTAGAACTACCTCTGTTGTAAATAAAATTTCATAATACGTTATTGTGAAGTAATAAGGAGAGCAGTTATGGTTAAGAATTCCGAATTGATTAAGAAGCTTACTGATGAGAATAAAGAATTAAAGAAAAAAAACGCTTCGCTTAAAAAGATAAATAAAACACAAGAACAGTTTCCGCTTATTCTGAATAAAATAAACGATTTTGTCGTCATAACAAACGTTGACGGTAAAATTGAATATGCTAATGAAACGCTGTTGAAACGATTGAATTTATCTATTGACGAGTTAAAAGGGGGGAAGGGCGCAATAGTTATTTCGCATAACAACATCCCTGATCTTTCAATATCTAAATTAAATAAAACTCTCGAAAAAGAACAAAAAGAAAATATATTAAGCATTACTAAAGAGGGAACGGAATTATTAGTTTCTGCAAATACAATTCCGCTGATAAAGAACAATAAGGTTAAAGGATTTGCCGCAGTATTCTGCGAAGTTAATAAGAAAAAAAACGTAGAAGAAAAGCTTAAAGAAATTGAAGAAAAGTACCAGGCTGTTGTGAATAATCTTAAAGAGGTTATTTTCCAAACAGACAGCCAGGGGCTTTGGACTTTTCTGAATCCTGCATGGGAGGAAATTACAGGGTTTACGCTTACAGAAAGTATCGGCGAAAATTTTTTGAACTATGTTCATCCTGACGACAGACAGAAAAACTATGAAAGATTTCTCCCCCTTATTGAACGAAAAAAAGATTATTGCCGCCATGTAATTCGATACCTGACTAAAGACGGCGGTTTTAGATGGATTGAAGTTTTTGCGCGGCTTACTTTAGATAAAGATCAAAACATTGCGGGCACTACCGGCACGCTTAACGATATTACCGAAAGGATTATTGCCGAAGACGAACTGTTAAAAACCAAAGTGCAGCAAAAAGCTATTCTTGATAATATACCAATGCTTGCCTGGTTAAAAAACGACGCGCTTAATTATATAGCTGTAAACGAACCTTTTGCTAACTCAATCCAAAAAAGTTCAGAAGAGATAATTGGCAAAACCGACCTTGAGCTTTTCCCTAAAGAAAAAGCGATTGCAAATATAGAAGACGATAATAAAGTAATAAAACTGGGGCAGCAAAAGCTTACCGAAATTCCGATAAAGAATGGAAATACTACTAAATGGATTGAAGTGTTCAAAACGCCAATATTTAATGAAAATGGCGAAGTAATTGGCATTACCGGGGTTGAAAGAGATATTACCGGTAGAAAATATGCCGAAATGGAAATAAATAAAGCCAAGGAATTAGCCGATAAAGCAAATAACGCTAAAAGCGATTTCCTCGCTAATATGAGTCACGAAATTCGTACTCCTATGAACGCTATCCTGGGATTTGCCGAACTACTAAAAGGACAGATTAAAGAAAAAAAGTATACTGATTATCTAAATGGAATTTCAGTCAGCGGCTCTAATCTTTTAAATCTGATTAACGATATATTAGACCTTTCAAAAATTGAAGCCGGGAAAATTGAAGTTCAAAATGATACAGTCAATTTAAACATGTTGTTAAGAGAAATAAAACAAATATTCTCTCCAAAAATTTTGGAAAAAGAACTTGAGTTTAAATTAATAACCGCAAGTAATTTGCCTGAATTTTTATTTCTTGATGAAACCAGAGTTAAACAGATATTAATTAATCTTATAGGTAATGCAATAAAGTTTACGGAAACTGGTTCAATAACAATTGATGTGGATTGTAAACATAAGAATGAACAAACTATTGATCTAATAATAAAAATATCAGATACCGGAATTGGAATTCCCAAAGAAGAACAGAACTCGATTTTTGAAGCCTTCAAGCAGCAAGAAAGACAGGATAGCCGCAAATACGGGGGAACTGGATTAGGACTTACAATTACTAAAAAACTCATTCAAATAATGGGTGGGAGTATTTCTGTTGTTAGCGAAGTTGGAACCGGAGCTACGTTTACTATAATATTAAACGATGTTAAAACTTCTACGGACTTGCAGATTAAACCTCATATTGAATTATTAAATGAATCTGTGAGGCTTAAAAAAGCGAAAATACTTTTGGCTGAAGACGACGAATATAATAAAATTGTGATAAAAGGATATTTAGAAAACCAAAATATAGCAATAATTTACGCTTCTGACGGGGAAGAGGCAGTCCAAAAAGCTCTATTAGAAAAACCTGATATTATTTTGATGGACATTCAAATGCCTGTAATAAACGGGTTTGCAGCTTTGCAGAAGATCAGGAACATAAGCGAACTGCAGGATATGCCAATTATAGCTCTTACTGCCTGGGCAATGGCTCAGGATGTTGATAAGATAAAAACGTTGTTTAACGGATATCTTATAAAACCAGTTTCAAAGAATTCATTAATAAATGAATTAATCAAATTTATTCCATACGAGTTAGTTCCAACTGTTGAACATTCAAATATTAATGTTGAAAATAATGACTATGAGTTTAACGCCATTGAGTTAAAAAAATTATTATTAACTAACGATGAATTGAAAACGCTTAAAAACGAGTATTACGAGCAATGGAAGAAAATACAAGAAGGAATGTTTGTTGACGATATCGAAAAGTTTGCGTATGATTTACAAAAATTTAGCGCTAAAAAAGGATTGCCAATCCTTGTAAATTATTCTCAGGCGTTGAGCGCTTCTACTTGTTCTTTTGACATAGTCCGAATAACAAAGCTATTAAAATTGTTTCCTTTAATAATTGAAAAGTAACGAAAAATTTAGGAGAAGCGTATGAGCGAAAACATCTTAGCTTCCAAAGAAGGGGCGGAAATTAAAGTCTTAATAATAGACGACCTGATAGCTAATATAGAAGTTCTTGGAAGCATGCTTAGGAAAAAAGGGTTTAAGGTCGCTTTTTCTACTACTGGAAGACAGGGAATTGCTATTGCAACGGCAAAGCTGCCTGATATCATCCTGCTTGATATTGCCATGCCGGAAATGGACGGATTTGCCGTATGCGGCGAACTGAAAAAAAGTCCTCTCACAAAAACAATCCCCGTTATATTTTTAAGCGCTAAACGCGAAGCAGAAGATATAAAAAAGGGAATTCTATCTGGAGGAGCCGATTATATTGCCAAGCCGTTTGTAACAGAAGATCTTCTTGAACGAATCAAAATTCAGACTGATAAAAAGAAAAATGCCGAGTCTAATTTTGCTCAAAACAAAACGCTAAGTCTTATGCAAAAAAAAGAAATTGAAGACGAATTGATAAAAAAATGGAAAGACGTAAAAATTGGTATGTTCATAGACGATATTAATGACTTTTGTAATGACGTTAGTAAATTCGGTCAAAAAAATAACGTTGAATTACTTATTAAATACAGCGATGAGTTAAGCAAATATATTGAAAAATTTAAAATAGAAAAATTAGAAGAAGAGTTCCTAAAATTTCCGGAATATATAAAACAATTAATGTCAAAAAAGGAAGAATAAATCTGTTAATATTGGGTATAATATCAAGTTTTTAGAGAAAAATAACTCAAAATATTATTTTACTTTTATATTAATATTTCGTAATTATAATATAGAAAAAATTAAATAAAGTGAAAGACAGGATAGATTTACATTTACTAAATTAATGTTGGAGAAATACATGAAAAAAATGTTATTACTGGTTCTAACTGTTCTATTTGCAGCTACGTTTTCCTATTCGCAAATAACAGTCAAAGCGGGGAGCGCTAATGCAAACAAGGGCGATACCGTTACTATCCCAATTAATGTTACAAATTTTAATAGTATTTCGGCCATAACCATAGCTATTAAATATGATACTTCTGCCGTTTCATGGTTGAGTTTATTAAATAACGACGCTCAGATAGCAGGAATATTATCTGGAACCAAAAATGGCGTTGTAACTGCTTCATGGGAAGCCCTAAATGGAATGACTTTAGCTACTGGTAAATTATTCGATCTTAAATTTATCTCTAAAGGCGGTTCTACTGCTCTTGCTTTTGATACTGTGAACAGCGAAATAGCTGATACAGGGGCTAACGTCTTAAAAGTAACCTATACTAATGGCGCAATAACCGGTCCATTTTCAGGAGCTTATTATATTGGCGCAGCTGGAACAGGACCTAATAAATCAAATCCTGCATATACGACTTTAAAAAGCGCTATTACAGCAATCAACGCTGGAACAATTGGCGGCGATTGTACTTTTTACATTACAAGCAATTTGACTGAACCTGCAAATGCTGGTTTGGGAGTAAATACAAACGGTTACAACTTAACATTTAAGCCTTATACCGGAACAGTAGATACCGTTACTTTTACGCAAACTACTGATAATAATGGAGCTTCCGGCGGTCTTGCGATAGGAATTGCAGATCTTTCCGCTACAACTCAACCTCCTATTACTACAAAGAATGTTACTATTGACGGTTCAAATACAGTTAATGGAACAACAAAAGACCTGACATTTAGAACAATTAGCACCACTCATAAATATACAAATCCAATTAGATTGTTTGGCGATATTTCTAATATTACTCTTAAAAATATAAAAATTGTCGCTGGTCAGGATTTGCTTTCTTATGGTTTATTAATTTCAAATAGAAACGCTTCAAGCGTAAACTATACTCCTAAAAACATAACAATTAATAATTGCGAAATAACAAATACCATTAACTCTACTGGTCAGGGTATTGGTATTTCTAATAGCGGTACTCCTACTACATTCCCAACAGGAATTGTAATAAGCAATAATATTATTACAGGTACATCTAGAGGTATTTTCTTAAATTATGCAGGTAGTACAGATATTTTCAATAATAAAATTATTGTTAACCAACCAAATGGCGGGTATATTAGTTCATATATCTATTGCTATGTAGTTGGAAGCGCAACTTCTACGAATTTTACTACGAATATTTACAACAATAATTTCGCTTCACTTACAAGCGCAAATTCTGCCGCTGCAAATGGTATTACTGGTATTTGGGTGGGTTCTACAGCTCAAGGAGTTTTCAATATTTATAATAACTTTATCGGCGGATTTGTAACAACAACTACTACTGCTAACCCAAGCTTTGTTTTAAAAGCAATTAGCATTGAAAATGCTGCTGCTGTAGCTAAAATTGTTAATAACAGTATTTATTTACCTGATATCAATTTTACAAAAGGAACTGGAAGTTTATTATATGCAGGTATCTATTTATCAAAAGGAGTTGATACAGTTGAAAATAACATAATCTATTCAGCAGAAGCTACTGATACGACTTATGCTATTTATAAAGTTACTGATACGACAACAACAAATGTAATTAGAAATAACGACTATTATGCTACTACTCCTACTGTAGGCTTAACAGGCTATTGGAAAGGCGCTATTGCAAAGACTTTAGCTGATTGGAAAACTGCTTCTGGTCAGGATAGCACAAGTATTAGCGTAGATCCTGGTTTTACTTCTGCTACAGACTTGCACTTAAAAAGCAACACATCTCCTGTAATTGGTAAAGGTATTGCTATCTCTTGGATTTCAACTGATATCGACGGCGATAAAAGAGATACTCCTCCTGAATTAGGCGCGGATGAAATTCCTGGCGTTGTTCCTGTAGAATTAACTTCATTCTCAGCTTCTTATTCTAACAATGCCGTATCTTTGAAGTGGAGCACTGCTACTGAAACAAATAACGCTTCTTTTGTCGTTGAAAAGAAAACAGCCGGTTCTGACTGGGTTACTGCCGCAGTTATTAACGGTCATGGAACTACAACTACAAGACAAAATTATTCTTATGTGGATTCAAAAATTTCTGCAAGCAAGATTACTTATAGATTAAGACAAAATGATTATGATGGTTCTTACTCTTATTCAAAAGAAATTGAAGTTGCAGCAAATTCAGTTCCTCAGAAATTTGCGTTAAACCAGAATTATCCTAATCCTTTTAACCCTTCAACTATAATTAGTTTCAGCGTTCCTGTTGATTCTAAAGTTAAACTTGAAGTTTATTCAATTACTGGTCAATTAGTTGCTACATTATTTGACGGTTACAAAACAGCCGGTAATTATGAAATCAATATGAAAGCAAACAACCTTTCAAGCGGCGTTTATATCTACAGATTAACCGCTGGCAACACAATGATTTCTAAGAAAATGCAGTTATTAAAGTAATTAGCAGTTTCTGAATAGTTCTAATTTTAAGACCCAGTCCCGATTAGTCGAGACTGGGTCTTTTTAGTTTAAATGAGAGCGTCTAAATTATTTTAAGGCCGCAGACCGAATGTCCGCGCTACGATGGAATATATATTCCTAGCTTAGGTTTTAACCTGCGAGGTTCATAAAATGAAATCAGAAGCAAAACTAATGAAGTTCGTCGGTTAGATAAATAAAAATAAAGCCCCACGGTACGAACGTGAGGCCTAAACGTATCTGAAATGTGCGACTAAATTATTATAAATGTGCGCAGACCGAATGTTCTCGCTACAATTTATTTCTATTCAAAATGTAAAGCGTCGATTGGATTAAGAGACGAAGCTTTTCTTGCCGGATAGAATCCAAAGAAAATACCGATTACGCCAGAGAAAATAAACGAGATGGCAACTGTTGAGATTGAAATGGAAGTATTCCAGCCGCCAATACTTTTTACTAAAGAAGTCCCTACTATGCCGAATATAATACCGACAATACCGCCAGAGAGGCTCAACGTGATGGCTTCAATTAAAAATTGTATCATAATATCGCTTTCGCGAGCACCAATAGCCATCCTGATGCCAATTTCACGGGTACGTTCGGTTACAGAAACAAGCATAATATTCATAATGCCAATTCCTCCAACAACCAATGAGATACTTGCAATAGCGGCTAATAAAAAAGTCATCACTTCAGTTGTCTGTGCGGCAGCCTGCGCGATATCAGTTTGATTACGTATTGTAAAATCTTCATCCTCGCCGACAGGGATTTTGTGCGCTTCGCGCATGACTGATCTAATCTCTTCCTGTGCTTGGGGCATAATGTCTTCCGAAGAAGCGCTGCATAAAATCTGTCGTATTCCGCGCCAGCCGCTTAATCTGTATTGAACTGTAGTATAAGGAGCAAGAATAATATCATCCTGATCGTCGCCGGAAGCGGATTGTCCTTTCTCTGAAAGAACGCCAATAATTTTAAAAGGAACGCTTCTGATTCTTAATTGCTGTCCTATAGGATCGTCATAAGGAAATAAATTTTTAACAAGCGTGGTTCCAATAACGCACACCTTTGTTTGCGCGCGTATATCCTGAGTCGTAAAAAACTCGCCTGATTGCAAAGACCATTGCCTGATCTGAAGAAAATCCGGCGATACGCCTGTAATGGCAGTGCTCCAGTTTCCTGCGCCGCCAATTGCCTGTATTCCAACTCTTATTACTGGAGAAACTCCGCTTAAGAAAGTCGTGTTTTTTTGAACTTTTTCAACGTCATCAAGCGTAAGACGGGAATTGCTGCCTGCTCCAAGGCTAACCATACCTTGTTTAGAAGCGCCTGGAAAAATAATAATCAGGTTTGTTCCAAGCTGTGAAATCTGGTCTTCTACAGTCGCCTGCGCGCCTTGACCGATTGCGACCATAACTATAACCGCTCCAACGCCGATAATGATGCCAAGCATGGTTAACAGGCTTCTCATCTTGTTTTTAGCTATTGCCTTAAGAGCCACTTTAATCAAACTTAAAAATCTCATAATCTATTCTACTTCGCTATAATTATTTAAATCTTCCGAAGCTATTCTTCTTGGTTCAACAAGGTGATCTTTCTTTATGTGTCCGTCTTTGAGCTCAATAATTCTTTTTGCGTATAAAGCTATGTCGTTTTCGTGAGTGACAAGCAAAATTGTAATCCCCTGATCGTTCAAATCCTGAAATATTTTCATTACTTCTATACTTGTTTTAGTATCTAAGTTGCCTGTCGGTTCATCTGCAAAAATAATAGGAGGTTTGTTAATTAAAGCTCTGGCAATAGCTACTCTTTGCTGTTGCCCGCCGGAAAGCTGGTTTGGATTGTGATATATCCTTTCGCCAAGACCAACTTTTTTTAGAGCTTCAATTGCGGCGGCTTTAATGTTGCCGCCTTTATATTTTCGGTTATAAACTAAAGGGAGCTCAACGTTTTCAAGAGCAGTAGTTCTCGAAAGTAAATTAAATCCCTGAAACACAAATCCGATTTTTTGATTCCGTATATCAGCCAGCTCCTTTTTACTTAGCGTATTAACCTGCACTCCGTCAAGCAGGTATTCGCCTGATGAAGGATAATCTAAGCATCCAAGTATGTTCATCAATGTTGATTTACCTGAGCCTGACGCGCCCATTATGGCTACAAAATCGCCTTTGTTAATCTCAAGATTAATCCTTTTTAAGGCTTTAACGGAAATATCTTCAGTTTGATAAACTTTGACTAAATCTTTTATTTGAAGAATAGTATTCACATTAAATCCATTATTTAAATTCTTCCGCCCGGGCCTGAACCCGACGTAGGCGTTTGTTGTAAAGGCGAACTTGATTTTTTGTCGGTTTTTTCAATTACGCCGTTAATTACCTGCATTCCCGGTTTTATTTTGTCAGTAGGCAAAATTTCTGTAAGCTGACCGTCTGTAATTCCGGTTTTAACTTGTGCAACGTTAAGCTTCCCATTTGCGTCAAGATACCAAAGGAACGCAGATTTGTTATGAACTGTTGCCGCTCCTTTTTTTGATCCGCCGCCGCCAGAAAAACCGCCTTGGCCTTTCTTTGTAACCCCTGTTAAACGCTGCATAATTTTTTGTTTTGTAGAATCAGGCAGATCCTTTATTTGCTCTTCCAGTTGAGGTTTAACTTCGTTAATCATATCTTCCGATGGTTTTAATCTCAAGGCTGAATTAGGAACGCGTATTACATCGGAAGCGCTTTCTAAAAGAAAATCAATCGTCGCCGTCATTCCAGGAAGTAGTAAATTATCTTTATTTGAAACGTCAACAACTACAGTATAATTAACTACGTTTTGGATAGTAGTCGGTTGAAGCCGTATCTGGCTTGTTACTCCTTCAAATTTTCTGTTAGGATATGACTGAACCGAAAATTTTACCTTGCAGCCTTCCTGTATTTGACCTATATCGCTTTCGTCTACGTTTGCAAGAATTTGCATTTTTGAAAGATCGTTTGCGATAAGGAATAAAACTGGCGCCGAAAAACTTGAAGCGACTGTTTGGCCTACGTCAACATTACGCGCTATTACAGTGCCAGAAATAGGAGTTGTAACATATGCGTAGTTTAGGTTAATTTTTGTTTTATCAAGGTTCGCTTTAGCCGAACGCATTGAAGTTTTTGCATTTTTGAGGTTATACTCTACAAGGTCGTAATCGCTTTGTGAAGCCAAATTCTTTTTGAAAAGTCCGTCGGCTCTTTTAAAATCTTTTTGAGAGTATTCATATTGCGCAACCGCTTTTTCATAAGCGTTTTGAGCGTCGCGGACGCTTGCAGATAAAAGAGTAGTGTCTAGCATGGCAAGAAGCTGTCCCTTGTGAACCTTCTTATTAAAATCGACTAGGATTCTTGCAATAGTTCCTGATACCTGCGTTCCTATCTGCACAGTAGTAACTGCGTTCAGAGTTCCTGTGCTTGACACAACAGAAACCAGATCGCCCTGATCTACTTTTACAAATTTATATTGAACTTTCTTATCGGAATTAGAAGATGAGTAATACCAAAAACCAGTTATAGCAAGCAGTACTATAATAACTGAGCTGATGAAGAATTTAGACTTAAGAACTTTTATTATTGAGTTTTTCATAATGTTATTAATTATTGTAACATGAAATTAAAACTAACATTTAATTAAACTTTACTTGAAATTGATTTCTACATTATAGACCGGGTATTTAGTTTATAGATAGACACGATAAGAACTTAAATGGTTTAAATACTTCCTTTCGGGGAGATCGGAATAGTCTGTATTCATAAAATTAAGCTTATTAGTAAAAAAAATTACAGATTATAATTATTTTATTTATATTATAATTATAAATTATTACAAATAAACTGAACTGAAAAATTCAACAAAATGTAATAAAGAAAATCGGAATACTCAAAAACGATGTTTATTCTTCTACACTCCACAAAACTGACTATTTCCCTCTTCATCCGATACGTTGACATTAGATTAGATGTGTATATAAATCAAAGATAAGTATTTTAGGCTTATCGAGCAAAAAATATATAGTATAATTAATAATTATAGCATTATCTGATAAACCATCTCAGATTTTGACGAAGTAATTAAATGTTTGAAGTATAGCGGGTTTATAATTTTGATAATTACTTGCTGTTTTGTAGCCAGACTATTCAAACCCGATAGAGTTGAATGATCCGCGCATAAATGTAGAATGGCAAAATGTTCAATTCCAAATAGAAGGGTGAATAGCATGAGAGAATATTTAAGAACAAAAATTAGCGCAAAATTTCTTTTGCCAGTTTCAATATCCATTTTTGTAATAATTTTAATAGCTGGGTTTTTGATAACCAATTATTTGCAGGGGCTTATAGTTGATTCGGCTAAGAATGAAGCGTCCGCGGTAACAAATAGTATAAAGCAAAACCTTGATATAACCAATTCCCTTATGAAAGAAAGAATTACTGTTGCAATGAACTACCTGATAAAGAAAGGGAAATTACAAGGCGCGCCAGCTCTTGGCAAAGACGTAAATATTGGGGGAGAGACCGTGCAGGATTTATTATTAGGCGGCAAAGGAATTACAAATAATTATTCGATTGTTGATGAAGTTAAAGACGCAATGCAATCGACAGCGACTATATTTGTAAAAAAAGGCGATTCATTTATTAGAATATCAACTAACGTTAAAGATAAAAGCGGAAACCGTGCTGTTGGAACAAAGCTTGACGCTAAAGGGAAAGCCTATTCTGAAGTTAGCGGCGGAAACGCGTTTTATGGGGTAGTTGAAATATTAGGGCAGCCTTATATAACAGGCTATGAACCAATATTAAATGCAAACAAAAGCGTAATAGGAATCTGGTATGTCGGTTACCCAATTTCCACTTTAAATGCTTTAGGCGAAATGATTTCAAAAGCTAAGTTTTTAAGTAATGGATTTTTTGTTTTGATGGACGGGAAAAATAAAACGCTTTTTAGCTCGTCTAACGCATCGCCAAAAGTTCTTTCCGCGTTATCTGCTGGAAATAATAAAGACATAGCTGACGATTGGGTTATTGAAAAAACCGTCTATGATAAATGGGGTTATACAATTGTATCCGCTTATCCTAAAGATGACGTAAGCTCAAAAATTACAAGCGTTGAAATTACAATTGTATTTGCAGGTATAATTATAGCCGCTTTATTTATTTTTGTTTTGTTGATGATCGTAAATCGAACAATTATAAAACCTGTTAAAAATTTAGTCCTATCAGCTGATAAATTAGCCGAAGGATCAGTCGACGTTGAAATTAATGCGGGGTCGGAAGACGAAATAGGCGAACTGGAAAAAGCGTTTTCTGCAATGGCGCGCAGTATAAAACTACAGTCGGAGCAAATTCAACAAATTGCTTTAGGCGAACTTGACGTCGATATAAAACCAAGATCGAAAAACGACGTGCTTAATATTAGCCTCCTTGCTATAAAAACAAAGCTAAATGAATTATTAGGCGAATTAGGCAATATTACCGATTCAATCACTGACGGAAAATTATCCGTACGCGGAAATTCTGATAATTTTAAGGGGGGGTATAAAGAAATTGTTGTCGGAATAAACAATACTCTTGACGCTGTAATTGCTCCGTTAAATATGGCTGCCGAATATGTTGACAGGATAAGCAAAGGAGATATTCCGGAAATAATAACAGAAGAATATAAAGGCGATTTCAAAGAAATAAAGAATAATCTAAACTTGTGCATAGACTCATTAAACGGCCTTATAAGCGATATGAGTAAAATGTATACGGCGCAAAAAGCCGGAGATATTGACGCTTATATACAAGCTGTTAAATTCCAGGGCGCATATAGAAAAATGGCGGAAGGAGTTAACGACTCGGTAAAATTCTATGTTGAAAATATTTTAAAAATGCTTGATGTGCTATCCGATTATTCGGAAGGAAATTTAGAGAGTACTTTAGAAAAACTACCCGGTAAACAGGTCGTTATAAATGAAAAATTAGAGATACTTAAAACCAATCTTAAAAATGTTATTAACGAAACAATAGAGCTTACTAAATCTGCATCAGCAGGCGAGTTGTCAGTCCGCGGAAATAAAGATAAATTCAAAGGAGCTTATAAAGACGTTGTAGAAGGCATTAACAATATACTCGATTCTGTTGTTACGCCGCTAGAAATGGCTGTCTTTTATATAGAGAAAATTGGCAAAGGAGAAATTCCTGAAAAAATTACGGAAGACTATAAGGGAGAATATGGAAAATTAAAAGATAGTATAAACTCCTGCATAGAAGGATTAAACGGATTAATTGAATCGTCAGACGTAATAGAAAAAATGTCGAGAAATGATTATACCGTTACAGTGAAAGGGAATTATCAGGGAATATTTGCAAAGACAGGAAATTCAGTTAATCTTTTAATAAATCGGCTGGAACATGTTCAACTTATACTTGGGCAAGTCGGCGCCGGCGACTTAAATAAACTGGAAGAACTAAAAAAATTAGGCAAACGCAGCGAAAATGATAAATTAGTCCCTTCTTTTGTTTTAATGATGCAAAGCATAAAAAATTTAGTGGATGAAATAAACGGACTGACGATAGCCGCTTCAAACGGAGAAATATCCGTACGGGCAGACGCTTCTAAATACCAGGGAGATTTCAAAGAAGTAATTAACGGGGTGAATAATACTTTAGACGCAGTAGTAGGACCAGTAAATATTGCCGCGGCATATGTAAAAAAAATAAGCGAAGGAGATTTATCTTCCAACGTTACTGAAGAATTTAAAGGCGAATTTAACAATCTTAAAGAGAGTCTTAACCATTGCATAAAATCAATAAAAAATCTAATTGAAGATGCGCATACCTTATCTACCGCCGCAGTTGAAGGCGATTTATCATTAAGAGCCGACGCTAAAAAGCATAGCGGCGATTATGCTAAAATAATTCAGGGAGTAAACGATACTCTTGACGCTATGACAGCTCCAATAAAAGAAGGCGTTAATGTTCTTTCAATTATGGCGACGGGAGATTTTACAACAAGAATATCCAGCTTGTATAAAGGGGAACATAAATTAATCAAGGAAAGCATAAACAGCGTTTCGGATTCGCTATGCGAAGCGTTACAAGGCGTAACTGAAGCCGTAGAAGCCACTGCAAGCGCAAGCAATCAAATAAGTTCAAGCACAGAAGAAATGGCTGCCGGGGCGCATGAACAATCGCAGCAGACGCTTGAAATTGCAGGCGGCGTTGATGAAATGACGAAAACTATTCTTGATAATACAAAGAATGCGTCATTAGCTTCTGAAACTGCAAAAGAAGCCGGAGAAAAAGCTCACGATGGAGGGAAAGTTGTTGATGAAACGATTGAAGGCATGAACAGAATTACAGAGGTAGTTAAGCTTACTGCTGCGCATGTTCAGGAACTTGGAAAAGAAAGCGACCAGATTGGAGCAATAGTTCAGGTTATTGACGATATTGCCGAACAAACTAATTTATTGGCGCTTAACGCAGCAATTGAAGCTGCGCGCGCCGGAGAGCAGGGACGGGGTTTTGCCGTTGTTGCCGACGAAGTTAAAAAGCTTTCTGAAAAAACTTCAAAGGCTACAAAAGAAATTGAAACGATGATTAAGCAAATACAAAAAGACACTGCTTCAGCCGTCGAATCTATGAAGCAGGGCACAACTGAAGTTGAAAAAGGGAAAATCCTTACATTTAAAGCGGGCGAATCGTTAAAAGAAATAATTATTGTTTCCGGTAAAGTAGTCGACGTTATAACTCAGGTTGCCGCTGCAAGCGAAGAACAATCTTCTGCGGCCGAGCAGATAAGTAAAAATGTCGAGACGATAAGCAGCGTAAGTAAGGAAACTTCTTCGGGGACGCATCAAATAGCCCAAGCTGCGGAAGATTTAACAAGACTGACATTGAATCTTGAAAATCTTATTGCAAAATTTAAAATTAATGAAGGAAACGATAAAAATTTTAGAAAACAAATTAATTAGCATTTAAAGAATATTTTATGGAATAGCTATTTAATAAAAATAAAAACGCCCGATAATAAAATATTTAGAAAATATTAAAAGTTCTTAAATCCAGAAGCAATATATCGAATATGAAAATGAATCTTGAAGATGGAGAATTATCGCAGCCAAAGAACAAATTTGCCGAACCTGTTCAGATTTTTGCGAACTATATATCTTATCCGGAACGAAAACGACATTTTGTAGAGCTGGAAAAGTTTATAGCTCTATTAGACAGTAGCGGAGATTTAGTATTCATAGTCGATATCCCGGATGGGAAAATTGTTGACCTTAACGATACCGCGCGTAAAGTAATTAATGCGGAAAGAAATGAAATTATCGGGCGATATTTTTCTGCTTTATTGCCAGAAGAATCCTGGCTGCAAATAAAAGAGACCAAAAATCAATTTACGCGCCGCTCTTTTAATAATTCATTTAGAACAATTCTAAATTGGAAAAACTCCTTTGAAATGCCAGTTGAAATAAATTTTTCCCACGCAGTTTTTAAGAAAAAAAATTTTACAATTATAACCGCTCGCGATATTACCGAAAAGAAAAAAAACGAAGAAGCTCTGTTCAATTACGAAACAAATTTCAGAACTGTGTTTAATACTTCAAGGGACGCTATTATTATTCACGATGCTGACGGAAATATAGCCGAGGTTAACAACCAGATGTTGGAAGCATTCGGCGTTGATAGAATGAGTTTTCAAAAATTTAACATTAAAGATTATTTCTACGATTCAGACGATTACTTAAAAAACACGTCGGATATCGTATCAAAAAGCAAAGATGATCCAGAGCAGATACTATATTGTAAAGCAAGAAAACCTTTATCTGGCGAAGTATTTTTTGCAGAAACATTTTTACGAAAAATTAAATGGTATGGAAAAGAACTAATTCTTGCCGTTATACGCAATATTACCGAAACAAAAAAAACAGAAGTAGCTCTTAAAGAGAGCGAAGAAAAATACAGATTGGTTTTTGAAAAAATGTTCAATGCTTTTTGCATTTGCGAGGGGGTTTTTGACGAGGATGAAAAATTAATTGATGCGATTACTTTAGACGTGAACCCCGCTTATGAAAAAATGTTTAATCTTAAAAAAGAGGAAGTGCAGGGAAGAAAAATTAGCGATATGATAAAGTTGTACGACGACTATTGGTTAAAAATATATGAAAAAGTATTAAAGACCGGCGAGTCGGTAGTTGTTGAGCGATATTCTACTGGCTGGAAAAAATATTTGTCAGTAGGAGCATTTAAATATAAAGCAAAACAATTCGCAATTGTCTTTGTTGATATAACTGACAGAAAAAAATCTGAAGAAATAATAAACGAACAAATTAAAGCGCTGGGAGCAAAAAATACTGAGATGGAAAGCTTTACTTATACTGTATCGCACGATCTCAGAAGTCCGTTGATTACTATAAAAGGTTTTGCTTCAATATTAAAAGAAGATATTAAAGAAGGGAAAACCGAAAGGGTTGAATCCGATCTTGAGCGGATTGAAAAGGCTGCCGATAAAATGCAGGTTTTGCTTGAAGACCTGCTTGAACTATCGCGAATAGGAAGAAGTATAAAAGCTCCCTCAGAATTTTCAATGGTACATGTAGCTTATGAAGTGAAAGAACTATTAGACGGCATTATAGAAAAAATGGGAATTGAGTTTGAAATAGATGAAAATATGCCCCTCGCTTACGGCGATAAAAACAGAATCGTTGAGGTTGTGCAAAATCTTGTAGAAAATTCAGTGAAGTTCATGAGCAAAAAGAGTAAGCCGGTAATTAAAATTGGCTTCACAAAACGGAACGATGAAATTTATTATTTTGTTAAAGATAATGGACAGGGGATAGAAGATAAATATCAGGATAAAATATTTGGTTTGTTTAAAAAAATAGATCAATCTACAGAGGGCTCTGGGATTGGATTAGCTATTGTAAAAAAAATTATAGAACTCCATGGCGGACAAATATTTGTAGAAAGCGAAAAGGAAAAAGGAGCATGTTTTTATTTTAATCTGAATGCGATTAAAAATGACGGATCCAATTAACTTTGCTTGTCTGACTTATTAGTTGGTTTTTATTTTTGATTCGGATTAAATAAACAATAGATTAATTCATAAAGAATTTATTAGTTATAATATGAATACCAAAATTGATATATTCATTGTAGAAGATGACGATGCTCATCTCGAACTGATTAAACGCGCATTTAGTGCGTATAATGAATATAATCTGGTTTGCTTCAATAGTTTATTAGAAGTAAACCAGGAGCTTGGCAAGCGCTCGCCTGATTTATTAATTTCCGACTGGAAATTACCAGATGGAAATGGAATTGAGCTCCTTCCTAAGTCAAAGGAAAGAAAATTATTTCCAATAATTCTAATGACAAGCTATGGCAATCAGGAGCTTGCAGTAGAAGCCATGAAGCAGGGGGTAATAGATTATGTAGTAAAATCGCCTGAAGCTATAAGCAGGCTGCCTTTATCAACTGGCAGAGCATTAAGAGAATGGGATAATATCATCGCTAGGGAAAAAGCTGAAAAAGCCTTAAGAGAAAGCGAAAAAAGATACAGAGCGCTTATAGAATCTTCACAAGACGTTATTTTCCAAATTGATACTGAAGCTAATTTTATGTTTATGAACTCTATTGGCTGCAAAGTTATGGGAGTATCAAAAGATGAAATTGAAGGGAAAAATATTTCGGATTATTTTCAGGCGCCTTATTTATATTATCAGCAGGAAGCAGTAAAACAAATATTGGATACAAAAACATTTTTGCGTCTTCAAATTCCGCTTCCTTTTATGGGCGTATTAAGAGAATATACCGTAGTTCTTATTCCGCTTTTTAATGATTCTGAAGAAATAGAATCTATTGTTGGAGTATGCCACGATATAACTGAAATAATAAAAACTGAAAGCGCGTTAAAACAAAGCGAAAAAAAGTATAGAGAACAATCAGGTTTGCTTTCTAATATTCTCACCCATTTTCCTGATTATATTTATTGGAAAGACGTCAATTTGGTTTATAAGGGTTGCAACGAAAATTATGCCCGCGAAATTGGATTGCAAAGCGCTGTGGAAATCATAGGCAAAACAGATTATGATTTATGCTGGGATAATTCTTTAGCCGATGGTATTGTAAAAGAAGAAAAAAGGGCGTTAAGCAAAGAGCTCCCTTTGCTTCATGTGGAAGAAGAAGCAATAAACAATCAGGGCAAAAAGATATACATTTCTAAAAATGTTATTCCGCTTATTGATTCTGAAGGGAATAAGGCCGGGATACTCGGCATATTTTCTGATATTACACAGCGAAAAAAAGCCGAAGAAGAACTGCATAAATTATCGAGCGCCACAGAACAAAGCCCGGCAGTAATTTTGATTACCGATATTACCGGAAGCATTGATTACGTTAATCCAAGTTTTGAAAAAATGACAGGATATTCTTTTGCAGAAGTTAAAGGAAAAAATCCAAGGCTGATTCAATCAGGATTTACAAAAAGAGAAGAATATGACGAATTATGGGCGACAATAAATGCAGGGAAAGAGTGGAAAGGAGAGCTGCTTAATAAAAAGAAAAATGGGACTCTGTTTTGGGCAACTATTTCTATTTCTGCCATTAAAAATGAGAAAGGGGATATTACTCATTTTGTCGCGGTTCAGGAAGATATTACAGAAAAAAAAGAGCTTGAGTTTGAATTAAAACGCGCAGTTGATAGATCGGAAGAATCAAGCAAATTGAAATCGTCGCTGCTTTCTAATATGAGTCATGAAATCAGAACTCCGTTAAACGGAATTCTTGGGCTCTCGCAAATTTTATCAGAGGAAATTTCAGAAGATGAACTAAAGTCAATGGCAAAAAAAATCTATATTGCCGGTAAACGATTAATGATTACTCTTAATTCCATATTAGAGTTATCGGAGCTTGAATCGAATACTACACAGATAAACATTGTTGAATATGACATAAATTCTCAATTAAACTATTTATTATCTCAATATGCTAATCTGGCAAAAGAAAAAAAACTTTTATTTGAAATAGATGTAAATGAAGAAAATGTTTTCGCATTGGCCGATGAAAGACTTTGCAACCAAATAATAATAAATCTTGTCGATAACGCCGTTAAGTATACAGACAGCGGCAGTATAAAAATAATCACTGAATATGTTAAGAACGATGGGCTTGATTTATTCAAGTTTAGCGTATGCGATACCGGAATTGGAATTGCCAAAGAAGATATCCCTATTATATTCGATGAGTTTAGACAGATAAGCGAGGGATATAGCCGTTCGTTTGAAGGAAACGGATTGGGGCTTACGATTGCTAAAAAAATGCTGAATCTGATGAACGGTAAAATTACTGTAGAGAGCACGTATGATCAAGGTTCGACTTTTAGCGTTTATTTTCCAGGGATTCTGAAAAATACTGAAAAAGATTCCGCTCAAGTTGTTAAATCGAAAACAAAAAAATCAAACGCCATAAGCGATAAACGGCGGCCAGAAATATTGCTTGTTGAGGATAATATAATTAATAAAGAAGTTATTGCTTGTTATATAAATGATTTCTGCAATGTGGACGGCGTTTGCGACGGACAATCGGCTATTGATATGGCCGCAAAAAAAATGTATGATGTTATTCTTATGGATATTAATTTAGGAAGTGGAATTGATGGAATTACTGCCACAAAAGAAATTCGTAAATTCGCCGGTTATGAGCGCGCGCCTGTTGTTGCTTTAACTGGTTACGCTATGAGCAGAGATAAAGACAGACTCCTAAATGAAGGATTGACTCATTATTTGGCAAAGCCGTTTGAAAAAGCCGAATTGCAAAGACTGCTTAAAAGCATATTAAAAATTGAATAAATTGGGATTTATTTTCTGAAATGAAAAAAGTATTATTTAAAGTTTTTGTCATATTATTTATTTCGACTTGTTTCTCTAACGCGCAATCCGCTTCGACTATATTTAAATCAGGGTTAAATAAATATCTTTTAAGCGACTATGAAGGAGCAATAACGCTTTTTGATAAAGCGGCTTTGCTTTCGCCTTATGATTCTGAGATATTTTGTTTTAGAGCGTTAGCAAAAAAACAACTTAACAAATTTACCGACGCTATATATGATTATACCAAGGCTATTGTTTACGATAACAAAAACGCTGATTTGTATGTTTTAAGAGGGCTTGCCCAAATGAAATGCGATAATTATGAATCTGCCGTTACTGATTTCAGCAAAGCGCTTGAAATAAATCCTGAAAATTATATCGCGTATGTTGACCGGGCCGACGCTAAAATTAAATTAAAAAAAAATGACGATGCTATAATTGATTTAAATAACGCAGAAAAAATAAACTCTAAAGATTTTGATGTATTATATAAAAAAGGAATTGTGGAGTATGAATTAGGGCGTACTAAACAGGCAATTGAAAATCTAAATAAAGCGGCGGCTCTTAATCCTGATAATTCAGGCGTCTTTTTTATTCAAGGGAAAATCTATCTAAAAGAAAAAGATTATGCTAATGCAATTATAAGGTTAGGCAAAGCAATTGAAGCGAATCCTGATTATGCAGACGCTTATTTTTATAGAGGATTAGTAAAAGGGGAACTTGGAGATATTAGCGGCGCAATATTAGATTTTACAAAAGACATTTCGATAAACCCTACAGACGCTTCGGCTTATTATAACAGGGGTATAGCTTACATGCGAATAAAATCAGGCTCTGAAGGCTGCTCTGATTTAAGCCGCGCCGGCGAACTTGGATATACTGCAGCATATGAGATGATTAAAAAATATTGTAAATAAGAGCTTATCAAACAAATTCAGCCAAAACAAATATTCATTTTACAAAACGCAATATTTGCAGAAAAATATTTATTTTCGTAAATTCAAATTTAATTCCATTAGCGCTATAATTAAGTTATTTAATTAATACTAATATTCATATTTAAAATACTCTGATGAGATATAAATTACTCTTTTCTCTAATATTATTATTTGTTCTTATCTCAAATAATACCTCTTACACGCAGAATTATGGGGGCATAAGGGGTTTCGTTACAGACTCGCTTACTGGCGAGGCTCTTTCGTTTACCAATGTAACGCTTGAAGGAACAAAACTTGGAGCTTCCACAGATGTGAGGGGCTATTATATTATTCCTTCCGTCCCTTCTGAAAAAGTTTATACTTTAAAAGTTTCGTATATCGGTTACAAAGTAAAAAAAATTACAGTTAGAGCCGAAAAAAATAAAATTGTGCAGGCGAATATAAAGCTTATTCCAGGCGCATTGGAGCTTGACGAAGTAACCGCTTTGGGAGAAAGAGTAAAAAAATCGAACGCGACTGATCTTGGGTTGCAAAAGATATCAATGAAAGAGCTTGAATATATTCCAAAGGGCGTTGAAACGGATATTTTAAGAACTCTGCAATTTATTCCGGGCGTTAAATCGACAAGCGACGTTTCGGCAAGGTTTTATGTAAGAGGCGGAGCCAGCGATCAGAATTTAGTTATGCTTGACGGAGTTACTGTTTATAATCCTTACCACGCTTTTGGTATGTTTAGTATTGTAGATCCCGATATGATAAGCAACGTTCAGTTTTATAAAGGCGGCTTTACATCGGAGTATGGCGGCAGGCTTTCTTCTGTGCTGAACATGTCAACCAAAGATGGAAATAAAAATCAGGTTTCAGCTTCAGCTTCATCCAGCTTTTTATCCGGCAAAGCTTCTGTAGAAGGACCAATTCCAGACGGATCATTTATTTTAGCTGGTAGAAAAAGTTACATAAATTCTATATCTAAAAACTTTTTGGATTCTAAAAGCATTCCTTTCGATTTCTATGACTTATCCGGAAAAGTTAGTTATATGAATCCGGAAATATTAGAAAATTCTAAGTTTACATTAAGCGCTTTTATTAGCAACGATAAAGTAAATAATGACGATCCTAAAAAAGAAGATTATAAATTCAAAAATAATTTAGTAAGTCTTCAGTGGTTTCAGGCTTGGGAAAAGCCAATGTTCTCAGAAATGAGTTTTTCATATAGCCAGTTTGACGGAGAAGTTATCCCTAATCTTAGCGATGCAAAATTACGTAAGAACTCTGTATCAGATTTTTCTATGAACTGGGATTTTTCGTATTTATATGAAAGCAAGGACGAGTTGGGCTTTGGATTACAATTTAAATCATTTTCTTCTACTTACGATTTTGAAAACCTGCGTAAAACAAGAAGCAAGCTTGACGATTTTGGCGGGCAATTTGTTTTATATGGCAAGTATAAGTATTTGCGCTTTGACGATCTTGGCATTGACATTGGCGCAAGACTTAACGCTACAAGTATTACGGCAAACAGATCTCCGTTTATTGAACCTAGATTTAGTATGACATACCGTTTTACTCCTGCTTTTTCTTTCAAATCGGCTATTGGTTTGTATACTCAGCAAATAATGACGTTAACTGACGAGAATGAAATTATTTCGCTGTTTGAACCATGGATTGTAATACCTGATTATCTTTCTCCATCTAAAGCTATTCATTACGTCGCCGGATTTGATATTAATCCATTTGATTTTTTTAATATGCAGATTGAAGGCTATTATAAGGACTTAATGAATCTGCCGGAATTAAATCAGAATAAAATATTATCAACTGATCCAGATTTAATTTCATCCAAAGGCGAGTCGTATGGTCTTGAAGTATTATTGAAATATCATAGCCCAATAGTATATTCAACGCTTGCGTACACTTTAAGCTGGTCATACAAATATGATGAAAACGGGAAATATTATCCAAGGTATGACTCCAGAAACTCATTAAATTATTTGCTTAACGTTTCGTTTGGAGACGGATGGCAGGCGAGCGCAATTTTTAATATAAGCACAGGACAGCCTTATACCCAGACTATGGGATATTACGATAAACTATATATTGACGATCTGTGGGGGCAAAACTTAGTTTTAGGTACTGAAAACCCTTATTCTCTTTTAGCGGGAAAAAATTTAGCCAGACTACCGGTTTACCACAGGCTTGATTTAAGTCTTTCTAAAAAGCTAAAAATATCTGGTTTTAATGTTTCGCTGGAAGCAAATGTTATCAATGTTTACGACAGAAAGAATATTTTCTATTTTAAGAGAACCACAGGCGAAAGAATCAACATGCTCCCATTTTTACCAACAGCATCAATCAAGATTGAAATATGAAAAATATTGTTTTATCATTATTAGTAATTATAGCCGCTCTTAGCAATATATCCTGCGATGATTCTGTGAATCCGATTGTATCTGGTTCCGGTTCTGAACAATATGTTTTATATTGTATTATTAACGCTAATTCTACAGTACAGTTAGCTACTGTAGCAAAAACTTATAAACCAAGCGGAACTGATCCATATCTTTATAAAGACGATCCTGCAATTAAAGGCGCAGATATAAAAATAATTTATAATACAGTAAGCTATCAGTTTAAAGATACAAGCATAACAAGAACTGATACAGGCAGATATACTACTCCCAAAGCTTTTTATGTGACCCGCGGAATAAAATTTAAAGCCGGAGATTCGGTTAAAATCAAGGCCACTTTGTCAAACGGAGTTGTTCTTACTTCTGCAATAAAAATCCCGGCGTCGGTTAATTTTACTAAATCTGAAAATATTATATCGACCATTAACGATGAAACAGGAGCTACAAACTGGTCTGCCAACTGGACTACCGATCTGAACCAGTCTCTTATGTATTATCCGCGTATGTATATTGCGTATCAAAAGTTTGATGGTTCAATTTTGAAATATTATGCGGAAAAAGAAGTACCTTTAAGGTATATGACCGTTGATGGAGTATATAAGGCTATATATCCAGGCGTAACAAAAGTTTCATCAACAGCTTTTGAATATGAGGCTATTGATTCGGCAATGGCGCAGGTTGCGGGCAATGACGATTATAAATCTAATTATAGAATAATTAACGCTGTCCTTAGATTAATGATTATGGATGAAAATTTATCGAATTATTATTCCACTACAAATGGATATTTAGACGATGTTACTATCCGTATAGATGAAGCGGATTATACAAATATAAAAGGGGGACTTGGCTTATTTGGAGCTTACAATATAGTTTCTACAAGCACATTTATTGATGAAGACTATATAAAATCATTTGGCTATTTTAAGTAACTCATATTGAGTTTAAATAGGTAGGATGTTGTATTTTGTAGATGATATTTTTGCAGCGTAACGTAATTACTTAAGACGGTTACGCTGTTTTTTTTATACCAAACTAAAACAGAGCTTTACAAAAATCAATTCGGTTTTGTAAACGACCAGTGGGTTTGAATGATCTTCCAGTTTTTATCAGCTTCCAACAGGTATACTTCCGTACAATTCCATTTATAGATGTTCTCTTTTTCATATGAATAAAGATTAAACGTCAGTACTGCCATATTCCCATCAGTCTGAACTTTAGGGTTAATCAGTTCATAACGGTCAACATGTATTTGACCTCTAAGGCTTTCATAAAGCTTAGTTAAATTTTCAATTCCGTCTAATCTTTTTTCTAAAAATGGATCAAAATAAACCACATCGTCAGATGAAATTTCAAGATAACCCGATGGATCTCCATTATTCCAACGTTCTAAAGCAGATTTTTCAATTTCTATTATTTGCTCTTCTAAAGAAGCAGTATTATTGTTTTTGTTCATCTTGCGTCTGAGTTTTAGCTCTTTTAAAAAGTTCGTCGGTTGAAATAACTTTTGCGTATATGCCATTAAGCGCAGATAAAAAGGCGGCCTGAACCTGTTCGGCTGGAATTGTTTTATCTTCAAAAACAAGTTCTTTCGTGGCGGTAGCGTCTTTAACAACTACGTTCTCAAAACCATAATCAAAAGCGGCTCTTGCCGTCGCGTCAACGCACATATGAGTCATCATTCCGCAAATAACTAATCTGTGGATTCCTGAAAAAACTATATGATCAAGCAATCCTGTATCTCTGAAACTATTTGGGTAAGCTTTACGGATAATTTTTTCGCCGTTAATTGGTTCCACGTTTTTATGTATATTGACCCCGTCAGTATTTGGGATAAAAAAAGTGGACCCTTCGCGAGTGGCAAAATGCTGAATATGGATAATTGGAAGATTCTTTTCCCGGAAAAAATTCAGAAGCTCTTTAGCTTTTAGACTGGCTTCTTCAGCTCCTGTTAATTCCATTTTGCCCTTTTCAAAATAATCATTTTGCATATCTATAAGTAGCAGCGCTGTTTTCATCCCGTTCCTTAATGAAATAATTTAATATTTGTAATATATATTTTTTGTTAAAATAAAAAAATATGTCTATGGATTTTATTAAGTAATTTAAAATATGCTAATATATTGTTAATTTGATTTGTAAATATTAAAATAGTTTTAAGAGATAAAAATGGCAAAATTGAAAATACAGGCATGTTTGTTTATTATAGTTATTCTATGCTTTTCAGTTCAGATTATTCCCTGCACAACCGTAATTATTTCCGGCAAAGCTACTAAAGACGGAAGACCGTTGCTGCTGAAAAACAGAGACAGCGATTTCTTACAAAACAGACTTATGTATTTTAACGACGGCAAATACCCGTATATTGGATTGGTTAACTCCGAGGATAAGGCGGGCAAATCAGTTTGGGGCGGATTTAACAAAGCCGGATTTGCAATAATGAACTCGGCCTCTTACAATCTTAAACGAAATGATACTACAAAAATTGCCGATAGAGAAGGGGAAGTAATGAAATTGGCTCTTCAGAAATGTTCAACTATTCAGGAATTTGAACAGCTGCTTAGAGACTTGCCGAAACCTCTTGGCGTTGAAGCTAACTTTGGCGTGATTGACGCTTTTGGCGGCGCAGCTTATTATGAAACAGATAATTTTAATTTTAAAAAATATGACGTTAACGACCCTGCCGTTGCGCCAAACGGATATATTGTAAGAACTAATTTTTCCTGTAGCGGCGAAGAAGATAAAGGATCCGGGTACATAAGGTTTAATACTGCCGAGTCTCTTATGAAGGACGCATGTAAAAAAGGGGAATTAGATTATGATTTTCTGTTAAACAGCCTTACGCGATCATTAAAACACTCGCTTACAAATACCGATCTTACAAAAAATTTACCTAAAAATTATGACGACTCGAAATTTGTTTGGTTTCAGGATTATATACCAAGAACTTCAACTTCTTCGGCAGTCTTAATTCAGGGAATAAAAAAAGGGGAGAACACGCAGTCGACTACTTTCTGGTCGATAGTCGGTTTTCCATTAACTTCCGTTATAGTTCCTGTTTGGCTAACGGATAGCGGAGCGCTGCCGTCAGTCTTAACTGCGGATGAAAATGGGTTAGCTCCATTGTGCAGTTATGCGCTAAAATTAAAGGCTAAGTTGTTTCCGCCTGCAAAAGGCTATGGCGAAAAATATATGGATATTTCCAAATTGATGAATAAATCCAAAACAGGCTTGAGGCAAAAATTGATACCTGTAGAAAAAGAAATTGTTAAAAAAGGCGAGAGCGCATTAAAGCTTATACGTCAGAATAAAGCCGGCGACGCTGAAATAACGGCATATTATAAATGGGTAGACGAGTATGTTCTGAGCTCATATAAAAAACTGATTCAATAAATAATTAATAAGCTATTGAAGAAGTGTAAGTTAATGCCTATATTTGGAATCCAAATTCGGACGGGTGCAGGAGTGGTTGAACTGGCTACCCTGGAAAGGTAGTGTATCCGCAAGGGTACCGTGGGTTCGAATCCCACCCCTTCCGCCAAAAAGCTAAACTGTTTGCATAAATAGTTTAGCTTTTGTTATTTTAAAACTTCACTATATATTATCAAATAAATGCTTTCAATTAAAGACCATATAAAACAAACAATCTCTTTAGCTCTGCCTGTTGTAATAGGACAGTTAGGCTATATTATTATGGGAGTTGTAGATAGCGTTTATGTAGGCAGAATAGGCGCAGCGCCTTTAGCCGCCTCGGCATTGGGCAACGGTCTTTTCTTTTTAATTCTTGTAGTGGGGCTGGGGGTTTCTTATGCAATTTCTCCGATAGTTGCAATTTTAGTTGGCGGAGGAAAAACAAGCGAATACCGGAACATATTCCATCAGTCGTTTATAGTAAATCTTGTTATTGGTTTTATTCTGATGGTATTAACTTTCCTTTTTTCTGGAATCCTGTATCACCTTGGCCAGCCTATAGAAGTTACGCAATACGCGGTGTCTTATACCCGGATACTAGGCATATCTATTATTCCGGTAATGGTATTTCAGACGTACAAACAATTTATTGAAGGTTTTTCGATAATGAAACCTGCAATGTACATAACGCTGTTTGCAAATATTATTAACGCGCTGATGGGATTGGTTATGATTTATGGAAACCTTGGCATGCCGAGGTTAGAACTTAGCGGAGCCGGAATAGCTACTTTTTCTTCCAGAATTTTTATGATGATAGCTATGATTGTTTATGTAGTGAAAAATGAAAAATTCCGCGCTTTTGAGATAAACTTAAAAAATATGAAATTAGATTTCAAACAGATGAAAAAGCTTTTAAGCCTTGGTTTGCCCAGCGGGATGCAATACTTTTTTGAAGTGGGAGCTTTTACCGCTGCGGCCGTAATTGTCGGCTGGCTGGGGACGTATCAGCTTGCGGCGCATCAAATTGCGCTTAATCTAGCTTCAATAACTTATATGACCATGGTTGGGATTTCTTCAGCCGCGGCAATACGAGTAGGGAATTTTGTAGGCAAAAAAGATATTATGGGAACCCGCAAAGCAGGATTTGTCGCACTAGGATTGGCTTTTTCAATTATGAGCGTTTGCGGGGTTTGTTTTGTATTACTGAAAAATGTCCTTCCCGCTTTATATATTGACGATTCTGCGGTTATAAAAATAACTGCCGATCTTCTTTTGATTGTGGCTTTTTTTGAGATATTCGACGGCACGCAGGCGGTGGCTCTTGGCGTATTACGCGGTATTACAGACGTAAAACTACCGACGATTATTACCTTTGTAGCTTATTGGGTTGTCGCTTTGCCTTTGGGATATTTACTTGGGTTTCCTTTAGGTTTTGGAGTTCAGGGGGTCTGGATTGGTTTGTCAGTTGGGCTGATTGTTTCGGCTACTATGCTGACTCTTCGGTTTATTTTACGCAGTAAAATAAAGATTGCCGTATAAATGTTTATGGGACTTCTTCGCTGTTTTCGGCTTTTATAACATTCAGCAGATCAATCGCTTTCAGACCGTATTCGTCTACAGTTTTCCATGGAATGTTTTCCTTTGATAATTCAACTTCAAGATATTCGCCAATGAGCGTAAGTTTGGGATACCCGATAGAAGTGCCCACGCCGCGTAAATCGTGCATCAATCCTTTTAACATTAGTTCGTTTCTGGCTTCAAGCGCGCTAAGAATATCGCTTTTACGGTAATGTAGCGTTTTAAGAAACATCCGTATAAGGTGCCTTCTTAATTCGCCAGATTCTGCGTCTTGCTCCTTTTCTACTTCTTTTTCTTTTATATCGTCAAGCTTTTGCATTCTTAGGCTGTTCAGAAATTCTTTCCCCAAAATACTTTCAAGAGCTTTGGTTATGTTGTTTTTACTTAAAGGCTTGGCAATTATCTTTTCAGCTCCGGCTTCAACCGATGCAAGCACGTTTATTTTGTCATTATTAGCCGTAATAACTACAACGGGAATGTTTTTAGTTTCGTCGATAGATTTAATTACTTTAAGCATTTCTATCCCGTTGAAATTAGGCATAAGAATATCTAAAAAGATTATACTTGGTCTTTGTTCAATTGCTTCCTTAATTCCAAACAGCCCATTGCTGCAAGTGACCACGTCAAAGCTATAATCTTCAAAAAACTTTCTTAGAATTTCTCTAACTATTTCGGAATCGTCTACGACTAATAGTTTCAGTTTGTTGTTTGAGGGGTTCATCAACTTATTGTAATTAAATTTTGATTTATAAAATATAATATATATAATCGAAATATGATATAATTTACTTTAATATGTGCAGCTTGAAATAAATAATTTATTTTTTTTAAGAATGTTTCATATTTTACAACAATAATATAAAAAACTTTTCATTTTAGGAAATAGAAATTAAAAAATGGGTATAATATATTGCGCCGGATCGCAAACCGGGTCAAAACGGCCTATTAATGAAGATTCTGTAGGCGTTTTTGAAGTGGAAGACGGAATATTAGCCATTGTTTGCGATGGAATCGGCGGAAAAAAAGCTGGAGATGTAGCGTCTAAACTTGCAGTTAGTTCTATTTCCAGTTATTTCATCAGTTCAAATGAATCTGATTATTCAGTAAGGATAAAAAATGCTTTGTGTTTTGCCAACGATGAAATTTTAAAAACAGGAGCGTCAGACTTTAATCTGGAAGGAATGGCGACTACTGCGGATTCGTTGTTTATTAAAAATGGAATCGCATACTGGGGGCATGTTGGCGATTCGAGAATTTATATGCTAAACGGCGACGAAATTTATCATATTACCAAAGATCATTCGCTTGTACAAAAATTAGTAGACGACGGTTTGTTAACTCAAAGCCAGGCTGAGAGACACCCCAATAAAAATATCATTACTCGCGCTGTTGGCGATGATAATTTTAGCGAACCTGATTTTGATAAACTAAAACTTGATATGGATGTTAATTGGAAGTTTCTGCTTTGCACAGACGGAATTTCTTCCGTATTAAATGATAATGTAATAAGCTCTGTTTTATGCGAGGATATGGAAATAATTCAAACTAAAATTATAGAACTTGTAGAATATCAGGGCTCTCCTGATAATTACTCTTATGTAGTAATATCAAATGGACGCTAATATGCTTGGTAAAACAATCCAGAATTATAAAATTTATTCAATCCTCGGCGAAGGAGGAATGGGTGTTGTATATAAGGCTTTTGATATAAAACTTGAAAGATACGTCGCTATAAAAATACTGAAGAACCCCGATTTTGTTCATGGGCAGTTTATAGAGCGTTTCAAGAGAGAAGCCAAAAATCAGGCTAAAATGAACCATCCTAATATCGTTCAGGTATTTGGATTTGTTGAAGACGCCGATATAATGGGCATTGTAATGGAGTATGTGGAGGGGGAAAGTCTTGAGCAGCTGGTTGAACGAAAAGGCAGACTGGATTTAGAAGAATCGTTATATTTAATAAAACAGGTTTTGGCCGGAGTTTCTTACGCTCATAATAAAGGTTTTATTCATAGAGATATAAAACCCTCAAACGTAATTATAAACCGGGAAGGGATAGCTAAATTAATGGATTTTGGCATCTCAAAATCTATGGATGAAACCGGGATTACTAAAACGGGCGCAAAAATTGGCACTATTTTATATATGAGTCCCGAACAGGTTCGGGCAGAAGAACCAACCAGGCAGAGCGACATTTATTCTATAGGCATTACTTTATTTGAAATGCTTGCGGGAAGAACTCCCTTTGAATACAAAACAGAGTTCGAAATAATGGAAGCGCATCTTAAAAAAAACGCTCCAAAACTTGCGCCAAATTTAGAAGGGCTTCCGTCTGAGACTGATGTAATAATAGCAAAAGCTCTTGATAAAAATATTTTTATCCGTTACGGAAATTGCGATGAGTTTCTGGAAGACGTAAATCATCTAATTCAAATAATAAGTTCAGCCCCTGTAAAAAGTAAAGAAAACAAAATAAAAAAGCGAAGACTGAATTTCAACTGGAAGTCATGGGTGATTGGGGGGATATCGTTTGTTTTATTTGTTATATTTGGAATGATAGCGTACAATATTGCGGCAAAAATATGGATAGTGAATTTTGGATTTGCAAAACAAAAAGATACTGAATTATCAAAGTATACAGGTTATTCGTCAAATCCATTATATAAACAAAGATCAAATTGGACTGCGCTTGATACAAAAGTAAGCGGAAATTTAAACTCAGTTTATTTCCTTAGCGATTCAGTAGGGTTTGCCTGCGGAGACTCAGGAACCGTAATCAAAACTACAGACGCGGGTTCGAGCTGGAGGCAGATTGAGCTTAAGGGAATCAATAAAAGATTGTACGATATTAAATTCGCTTCATGGAATACGGGTTATATTGTTGGAGAAGGCGGATTGTTTCTTGTATCAAACAATTCAGGAGAATCGTGGGATGCAATTAACGTTGGCAGTTCCGCTTCGTTATTTAAGATATATGCGCAAAATAATATATGTATTATAGCTGGATATAACGGAGTTGTTTTTAGGTCGTCTGACGGCGGGCATAGTTGGAATAAGGCATATTCAAGCGGCAGCCTCGCTTTGTTTTGTATGAAATTTACAGACGATAAAACCGGGTTTATAGCCGGTAAAGACGGAGCTATTTTAAAAACTACAGATAAAGGCGTCAGCTGGAATAAACTGGATTCCTTTACTTCAAATTATATAAAAGATCTGGATTTCTCAGATTCGCAAAGCGGCCTGACTGCCGGCGGAACTGATATATTTAGGACAAAGGACGGCGGTAAAAACTGGGATAAATTGAATTTCAATCTTTCCACAGCTCTTTCCGGTATCCGCTATATAGGCTATTCAACATGGATAGCTATTAGCTCAAATGGAAAGATGTTTATTACTGACGACTTTGGTAAAACATGGAGCTCTATTGCGGGCGGTTCGTCGGCTTCTTTGACTTCAATATTTAAGACAAATAAAAATATCTATATTACTGGTTCCGATGGAATTATGCTGAGAATGGGAATATAGAGAACATAGATTATTAAGGAGAAATATGGATAAGTTTGTGATAACAGGGGGGAAGAAATTAAATGGCAGCGTTTCTATCAGCGGCGCAAAAAATGCGTCATTAGCTTTGATGCCTGCAACTATTTTAGCTTCAGGCGTTAGCGTTTTAACTAACACGCCAAAATTAAACGACGTTTATACGATGATTAAACTTTTGACGGCGTTAGGATTTGAAGTAAAATTTGAAAATGAAATATTAACATTAAACAGCGCTGGCCTAAACAGTCAATTTGCTCCTTATGAGCATGTGAAAAAAATGAGAGCTTCTACTTATGTTTTAGGACCGTTGCTTGCAAGATACGGATATGCAAAAGTTTCTTTGCCCGGCGGATGCGCCTGGGGACCTCGTCCGGTAAATCTTCATCTAGAAGCTATGGAAAAACTGGGCGCTGAAATTGAAATTTCTGAAGGCTACATAATAGCTAAATGTAATAAGCTACAGGGAGCTAAAATTGATTTTAGCATCTCGTCAGTTGGCGCTACAGGCAACGCATTAATGGCTGCAACTTTGGCTAAGGGAACGACCCTGATTGCCAATGCTGCCGTAGAGCCAGAAATAGTAAATCTTGCCAATTTTCTGGTTAAAATGGGCGCAAAGATTAACGGTATAAATACTTCTACTTTAGAAATTGAAGGAGTAGATACTCTTAATCCGGCCGAGATAGAAACTATTCCGGATAGAATTGAAGCGGGCACTTTACTTATAGCCGGAGCCTTAACAAGAGGAAATATTACGCTAAATAAAATCACAAAAGAACACCTTTCAGCCGTAATAGTAAAGCTTCAGGATAGCGGGCTTAAGGTAAATTCTAACAGCGCAGACTCTTTAACAATAGACGCTGAAAATCTTGAGATAAAACCAGTCAGCGTGTCTACGGCAATTTTCCCGGGTTTCCCAACCGATATGCAGGCGCAATGGATAGCCTACATGTCTTTGTGTAATGGCATCTGTTCAGTAAAAGATAATATTTATATCGACCGTTTTAGTCATGTTCCGGAACTGATGAGGCTGGGAGCAAATATAGAAGTTAAAGGGAATAACGCAATAGTTCGCGGAGTTACAAAACTTAAAGGAGCCAAGGTAATGTCTACAGATTTGCGCGCAAGCGCGTCGTTAGTGCTTGCCGGTTTAGCCGCCGAAGGAATTACAGAGGTATTGCGCGTTTATCATTTGGATAGAGGCTATCAGAAGATTGAGGAAAAACTTGGTTCTATTGGAGCTGAAATTGAGCGAGTCGCTTCTCAGGAGTTTTAGATTTGAGCAAAGCGGGTAAATTAATAAAATATAAGTCTGGTTTATTTGTATATATAGCTGTTATTCTTCTTGTAATATTTTATTTATTTAGCCTTCCTTTGGCAGGGCAATTAGGATATGAATTTTCTCTTTTTATTTCGATTGTACTGGTAATACTTAGTTCAATTTATACGCTAAAAAATATTGAAAAATGTACAACGGTCGGAATAGTTTTTAAGAATGTTGTTCCTGTTTTAACGTTGTTCTTTTTTATTCCTTTGGTTCTTGGGTTAATTGAAACGTTAATTGTATTTCCCAGTTCAGTTATTGACGGTTTATGGTTTTACCTTCTGTTGGTTGCGCCAAACGTAATAATTGGCTTCTCGCTTTCGGTATTAGTTGCGTGGGGAATAAAGAAATACAGAATAATCGTCTGCTTATTTTTGGAGCTGATTATTGCGGCGCTTCCGTTAATCGAAATATATAAAAATCCTCAGGTTTATTTTTATAATCCAATAATTGGGTATTTCCCTGGCACAATTTACGACGAGGGGATAAACATAGATTTTAATATTATTTCGTACAGGATCATAATTGCTTTATTTTTTGCTGTAATTACAGTTTTACCTTTAAGAGACTTCTTTACAAAAAAGCTTAAAATGCATCAGAAGGGAATTTATTTTTTAGTAATACTCTTTATTTCTTCAGCATTTTTTGCTCTTTCTTCAAGGCTTAATTACTCAACTGATAGAAAGAGAATTGAAACTGAGCTTAACCAGACTATAGAAACGCCTCATTTTACAATACACTTGCAGAGTGATACTGAACGGAACAAGAAAATAATAATAGCTTCTGAACATGAATACTATTATTCGATTCTGGCTAAGTATTTTAATCTGACGCCTGACAAAAAAATAAACTCATACATTTTTAACGATCAAAATCAGAAAAAACGTCTGCTTGGAGCAGGCAACGCCGATATAGCAAAACCATGGCTAAATGAAATCTATATAGAGGCTGAAAGCAAAGACCATACTTTGAAACATGAAATTGCGCATTGCTTTACGGCCGATTTTGGCGCTACAATATTTAAAATTGCTAAAAATTTTAACCCTGCTTTAATTGAAGGAATTGCAGTAGCGGCCGAAGGAGTATTTGACGATTTTCCGCTTGAATACGCGGCTGCAAACGCTTATAAAACAGACTATAAGGCTGATTTCAATAAACTCTTTAACGGACTTAATTTTTTCGCAAATCAATCAAACCTATCTTATTTGTATGCTGGCGCTTTTACAAAATTTCTTGTAGATAATTACGGAGTAGAAAAATTTAAAAATCTCTACAAGACTGGCAATTTTGAAAAAACTTATGGATATGATATCGCTACGATATCTGCTAAATACAAAGCGTCATTAATAAATGCTGATATTCCGGTTAATAAATTTCAGGCTGATTATTACTTTGGCAGGAAATCAATTTTTTCTAAAGTGTGCCCCCGTTATATGGCCGTTCAAATGGAAACGGGCGCAAATTATTACGAAAATGGCAGATACAAAGAAGCTTTATTAGTTTTTGAAAAATTAGAAAAACTCTCCTCAACATATTCGGCGCTTATAGGCGAAGCCAATTGTCTTGTGAAATTAAAACAAAGCGAGCGCGCTGAAAAAATATTAATTGGCAAAATAGGACTTTTCAAAAACACTGCGTATTATTTTAACCTGGAATTGAAATTAGGAGATATTTTCTTTATTAATGGAAAACAGGCTAAGTCCGATTCTATTTACAATGTAATAAAAAAACAAAATGTAATTGACCGTTTGAACGCTGCAATAAATCTACGGCAGGAGCTTTCAGCGGAAAACAGATTAAGAGATTTTTTAACAGCCGACGAATATACCCGCTTTGTAATATTAAAAAGAGCTCTGCTAAATAAAAAAACAGATATTGCCGCAGCCGGGTTTGCCGAGCTTAGCGCGTATTTAAAAATTAATACTGCCAGTACTTTAACGGTATTAAGAAATATTTTTAATGATACTACCTCCCAAAAAACTTCCCCCTATACATGTCTGCACGTTGCAAAATACTGTTACGAGAACATGGATTTTGAAACTGCGATAAGAATTGCCGATATTGGGTTGAAAAACAGCAAAAACTCTTACGATTCAGGAATAATAAACGAATTCCGCAAGAAAATAATTTGGAATAAACGCAATTTGGAATTGTCTAATAATAAACGAATTGAGTTTTAAACCAAATAAGCGTGAAATTTGTTATATTTATTGTTTAACGATTTTTTATAATTTATTTGGATAGTATGCTCAATTTTAAGGAAGTATTTAAGGATAATCAGGCTATTTCTATAGCGTCTGAAGTCGGATTTGAGAAAGAACAAAAGGTTTACATTGTCGGCGGCTACATAAGAGATCTTCTTTTAGGAAAGGAAAAAGACGAGATCGACTTTTTAGTGATAGGCGATAGTCTTCTTTATGCAAGAGCATTAGCGGACAGGATGGGAGTTGAGAACATAAACATTTTCAAAAATTTTGGAACGGCTCATTTTACGTTTAACAAAATTGATCTTGAATTTGTCGGCGCCCGCAGGGAATCGTATAACCGCGAAAGCCGAAAGCCCATGATTGAAGACGGAACTTTTGAAGACGATATCAGACGACGGGATTTTACGATAAATACTTTGGCTGTTTCTATTAATAAAGAAAGCTTTGGAGAATTGATCGATACGTTTGACGGATTAACAGACCTCGAAAATAAAATTATTAAGACGCCTCTTGATCCTTTAGATACTTTTGACGACGATCCGTTAAGAATTATGCGCGCGTACAGGTTCGCTTCAATTTTGAATTTTCAGGTGACTGACGATATTAACAGGGCTGCAACTATTTTGAGCGAGCGGCTAAGAATAGTTTCGCAGGAAAGAATTACTGATGAATTTTTCAAAATATTATCTTCCAATAGACCTTCTATTGGATTAAAATTGCTTTTTAATTCAGGAGTAATGGACGTAATTTTTCCTGAAATTGCAAGATTGAGCGGCGTTGAACAAAGAAAGGATTTTCATCATAAAGATGTTTTTGTTCATACATGCATGGTTGTGGATAATATAGCAAAAATGACAAACGACGTTTGGCTCAGGTTTGCGGCTCTTGTTCATGACATTGCAAAACCGGACACAAAAAAGTTTGTTGACGGAATCGGCTGGACCTTCCACGGTCACGAAGATCTTGGCGCAAAAATGATGAAAGTTATTTTTCATAGAATGAGGCTGCCACTTTCTAAGCTTGAGTATATTCAAAAATTAATCCGGCTGCACTTAAGGCCGATTGCTCTTGCCAGCGAAGAAGTAACCGATTCGGCAATAAGAAGATTTATTGTTTTTGCCGGAGAGGATCTAAAAGACCTTATTACACTATGCCGGGCTGATATAACCAGTAAAAATATGGATAAAGTCAGCAAGTATTTAGAGAACTATGAAAGGGTAATGAGGCGCGTATTTGAAGTGGAAGAGAAAGACAAGCTGCGCGCATTCCAGTCGCCAGTTTCTGGCGACGAAATAATGCAGATATGCGGATTGCGTCCTTCCAAAAAAGTTGGAGAAATTAAAACAGCCATTGAAGACGCTATATTAGAAGGGGAGATAGGTAATAATTATGAAGAGGCATATCAATATTTGCTGAAAATAAAAGATCAGCATTTATTGGCTGAATAAGCCGCATAAATAATTATTTTACCGTTTATACTTAAAGGCAAGATTATTCTATTTAATTAATTAATTTTGAAATCAAGAATTATAAATGAAAAAAAAATGGAGCAGATAATGCAACGTACATCAAGAGTGATTCTACTTATAATTTTAGCTGCCGGTATTTCTTTTGGGCAAAAATCGCTTACTCTAAACGAGGCGATTAGTATAGCGCTGCACAGAAATACTACATTACAGACGTCAGATAATAATCTGAAAACCGCGCAAAAAACTGCGGAGACTGCTTATGGAACATTGCTGCCTACTGTTTCTGCTTCGGGCGGATGGAGCTGGTCTCACGAAACTTCAAATGGCGGTCAGGTTAGTATTAACTCTATATTAGTTAATACTAATAATAATACTACGGATTCAAGACAGTTTGACGCTTCTTTGGCCTCTAACTGGACGTTGTATGACGGTTTATCTAATTATTCTGTTATTAACCAAAATAAAAATTCTTTTGAATCTGCTAAATTAGCCTTTGAGAAATTAAAACAGGATATAATTTTTCAAACGATAAGTTACTATTATGATTTGCTTGATAATGAAGAATTATTAAAGGTGAAAGAAGACGATTTAAAGTGGAATCAAAAAAACCTTGAAACTGTTAATGCTAGAAATAGTTTAGGAGCAGTAACAATGGCCGACGTTTACTCTCAACAGGTGAAAGTGGGCAATGCGGAATTGGCGCTTATAACGGCTAAAAATACATATGAAACTTCTAAAAATAATATTCTGTATTATCTGGGGCTGGACGTTTTAGAGAATTACGATTTCAAAAATCCTGTAGCTGATAAAAAAGCTGAAAATGAAAATATAGCAAAAGATTATTCGGATATCTCGGACTTAGTAGCTAAAGCTTTAATAGCAAGAGCCGATTACAAGAGCAAAAAAATTGATCTTCAAAATTCTTATGAGAGCATTAAACAGGCAAAATCAGGGTATCTTCCTACTTTAACAAATAACATGAGTTATGGCGTTAGAGGCAATAGCCTTAGCACAATGTTCGATTCCAGAACTTTTTCGGTAGGATTATCATTGAATGTTCCTATATTTTCAGGCTGGTCTGTAGAAAACAAAGTTGAAGCTGCACAAGTAGCAAGCTTAAACAAGGAAATTGAAGTCTCAGATTTGGAACGCACAATTAAGTTAAATCTGCAAAAGAATTATCTTGATCTTATTGCAGCTGAAAAACAGCTTGACGTATGTAAAAAGAATATTGTTTCGGCAGAAGAAAGCAGAAAAATTAACGAGGAAAAATACTCATTAGGCTCTGGTATTTTGTTAGACGTTATGCAGTCGAATACTGATTTTACGACGGCTCAAACTAATCTTGTTAACGCTCAGTTCAGCTATGAAAAATTGAAATATCAGATCAAATATTTAATTGGAGTATTGGACTCCAAAAGTTTTGAATAATATTTATTATTACTAAAGGAGAAATATAAATGGCAACCGGAAATAAAAATTCCAGAAAGAAAATCTTCATTTTTAGCGGCTTAGGCCTTTTGGCATTAGCAATAGTTATACTGGTAATTCTTAACGGAAATAAAAAAGAAATCGTATCCGTGCAGACTGAAAAAGTATCGCGAAGAACAATTACTCAAACAGTAACCGCAACAGGAACAATAAATTCCGAATTCAAGGTCGCCATTACTCCTGAAGTTACGGGCGAAATAGTTTCTCTTCCTGTAAAGGAAGGATATAAGGTTAAAAAAGGGGACGCTCTAATTAAAATCAAAGCTGATTCTTATTTAGCTGCCAAACAGCGTAATGAAGCGGCTCTTCGTTCGGCTAAAGCTTCGTTAGCTTTAAATAAAGCTCAATTAGATAAAGCGTTTTCTGATTATAACAGAATGAAAGGTCTTAGCGAAAAGAAACTTGCAAGCGACGCTGATCTTGAAAATGTAAAAAGCTTGTATCTTTCGGCAAAAGCTAACCATGATGCGGCTCTTGCCGGCGTAAGCCAGGGCGAGGCTTCATTAAAGGAAGCTGTCGAGTCTTTGAATAAAACTATTATATATTCGCCAATGGATGGAACGGTAAGTAAATTAAACGTTCAATTTGGCGATAGAGTATTGGGCAGCGGTTACAGCCAGGGAACGGATATTATGACAGTCTCTGATCTTGGCAATATGTTAGCTACTGTAGACGTTGACGAAAACGACGTTGTTTTGGTTAAAGTCGGCGATACTGCAAGAATAAAAGTTGACGCTTTTGGCAAAAGAGAGTTTGTGGGAATTGTTTCTGAAATTGGAAACAGCGCAAAAACTTCCGCTACCGGAACTCAGGAACAGGTTGTAAATTTTGAAGTTAAAATTAAGATCGTAGACCCGGATCATAATTTGCGTCCCGGAATGTCTTGCAATGCGACTATTGAAACCGAAACTAAGAATAATGTAATTGCAATTCCAATACAAAGCGTTACTGCAAGAGGCGCAGAAGTAAAACAGGAAGAAAGCAGTTCTTCTGAAACTCAGGCTACAAAAACTGTAAAGAAAAAAGAAAACGAAATACAGGAAATTGTTTTTATTGCTGATAACGGAAAAGCAAAATCAAGAAATATTAAAACCGGAATAAGCGACGATAATTATATTGAAATTAAAGAAGGTTTAACCGGGCAGGAAACTGTCATAAGCGGAAATTACAAAGCTATTTCCAAAGACCTGAACGACGGCGTAGCAATTAGGACTGAAGATAAAAAGAAAGCCCTCGCTGAAAAGAAAAACTAAAAAGGGATATGATAATGAACATAATAAACATTGAACATATTGCAAAATTATATCAGGTCGGCAGCGAGGAAGTTCATGCTTTAAGAGACGTATCCCTTCGTATAGATAAAAACGAATACGTCGCTATAATGGGTCCTTCCGGCTCTGGTAAATCGACGCTTATGAATATGCTTGGATGCCTTGATACTCCTACTTCAGGGAAGTATGAATTTAACGGCAACAACGTAAGCGCTATGAGCGATAACGATCTTGCGCGAATAAGAAATAAAGAAATTGGGTTTGTGTTCCAAACATTTAATCTATTGCCAAGGTCAGACTCTCTCCATAACGTAGAACTGCCTATGATATATGCGGGAGTTCCTTCGGCTGAAAGAAAAGAAAGAGCTAAAAAGGCTTTGGAAAATGTCGGTCTTGGAGAAAGAATTCATCACAAACCGAATGAATTATCCGGAGGCCAGAGGCAAAGAGTAGCCGTTGCCAGAGCTCTTGTAACGCGACCGTCTATAATTCTTGCGGATGAACCGACTGGTAATCTTGATTCGAAAACAGGCGAAGAAATTATGTCCCTTTTTAATGAAATTCATAAAAACGGGAACACTATAATTTTAGTTACGCACGAAGAATACATTGCCGATCATGCGTTAAGAATAATAAGACTAAAAGATGGTTTAATTGAAAAAGATACGCCGGTTGAAAAAAGAATTATTCCAACTGTAAAACCGCTATACTCTATTTCATAAATATAAAAGAGAGTAAACGAATTGAAATATTTTTTATACGAAATTAAAGAAAGCCTGTTTATTGCCTTAAGAGCAATAAGAGCAAACAAAGTCCGTTCAATACTGACTATGCTTGGCATCGTAATTGGCGTTACTTCCGTCGTTGTTATGTCTACCGCTATAAAAGGCATAGACAAAGCGTTTCAGGACGGAATTAGTTCTATGGGCTCGGATGTGCTGTATATAGATAAATGGGCTTGGTTCTCTAACACCGACTGGTGGAAAATAAGAGCCAGAAAAAATCTTACGCTGGAAGATTATGAAAAATTCAGGTCTATCGCTAAACTTCCTATAGCGGTTGCGCCCACATTGTGGACTAACCAAAACATAAAATATGAAGATGAATCTTTATCAAGTATTTTCTGTACAGGCTCTACCGGAGAATATATTAAAACTACTAATTTTACATTTGCATCTGGAAGGTTTTTTACAGACGTAGAAAGCAATTCATCCCGTTATGTGGCGGTTTTAGGTTCCGATATAGCTAAGAGTCTTTTCCCAAATTCAAACCCAATTGATAAAACCATAAAAATTGGCGGGATAGATTTTAAGGTAGTTGGAGCGCTTGACGTTCAGGGCAGCTTTATAATGGGTAGTTTTAACCCTGATAAACAAATATATATTCCAATTGGAACAGTTCTTAAACATTTCCAGAGCAGTAAACAGCGGAGCATAACAATAAATGTCAGAGCCGCTAATCCTGCGATGGTGGCAGAAACTAAGGAAGAAGCCGAAGCTGTAATGCGTCAGGTTAGAGGCATTAAATTTGGCGAAGAAAGCAATTTCTCTATTAACCAGCAGGAAGGAATTCAAAAGAGTTTTGATTCCACAGTTGGAGTTATTCAGATTGCAGGGTTGTTTATAACTGGCTTGTCTTTATTTGTTGGCGCAATAGGAATTATGAACATTATGTTCGTTTCTGTTAAAGAACGGACAAAAGAAATCGGCATTCGTAAAGCTATTGGCGCAACAAGAAGAAGTATTCTTGGTCAGTTTATATTAGAGTCTGCGGTAATCTGCCTTATAGGCGGACTGATAGGTTTGGGTATAGCAATTATATTAAGTAAAATTGTAAATAATATTCTGCCCACGTCAATTCAGTATGACTCAGTAGTATTGGCAATATTAATTTCATTAATTACGGGCGTTATAGCGGGCTTTGCTCCGGCATATTCGGCCGCTAAAATGGATCCTGTTGATGCATTGAGGTATGAATAAATGAAAATCACCGAAACTATGACCCTTGCGTTTTCTTCTATCAAGGCTAATAAATTAAGGACTACCCTTACATTACTTGGTATTTCGGTAGGAATATTTTCTATCATTGTAATTATGACTGTAATTACAATGCTCCAAAATAGTATTGAAAACGGAGTCTCTTCTTTAGCAAAGAATACTTTTCAGATTCAGAAATACCCGGCTGTTCAAATGGGCGGACCTTCTTCCAGAAGCAAATACCGGAATAGGAAAGACCTTAAAATTGAGGATTATAATCGTCTGAAGGAAATGCTTACTCAGGCAAAATATGTTGGAGCCGAACAATGGGAAGGAGCTAAGGTTGTTAAGTTCTATAATAAAGAGACGAACCCTAATGTTTCGGTTGCTGGCATTACTCCAGAAGCTTTAAAAACTAATAACTGGACTATATCAAGCGGAAGGGAAATAAGAAACAACGATTTTGAACATGCCGAAGCCTCCGTTTTGCTAGGGCAGGAAGTTGTTGATAAGCTGTTCCCGAATATGAATCCTGTAGGGATGCAAATTAGATGCGACGGGCATAGTTTTAAAGTGATTGGAACTATTGAATCGCAGGGCTCTCTTTTTGGACAAAGCCAGGATAATTTTGTAGTTATTCCTTTATCCACTTTTCAGCAAATTTACGGAAAAGACAATAGCATCAATATTACTGTTATGACTGAAAGTAAATTAGATTATAACGACGTAATTGAATCTGCTATTGGTTATATGCGAGCCATAAGAAAAGTGGCCGCCGGAAGCGATAATGATTTTGATATATTTAGCAATGAATCTGTTCTTTCACAGATAAACGATATTACTAAATATGTAAAAATTGGAGCTATGGTTATTTCATTTATCGCTTTATTAGCTGCTGGAGTCGGTATAATGAATATTATGCTTGTATCTGTTACAGAAAGAACGCGTGAAATTGGAATAAGAAAAGCCGTTGGAGCGCGTAAAATAAGCATATTAACTCAGTTTTTATTTGAAGCCGTAACGCTTTGCATAATTGGAGGGATTATAGGCATTGTGTTTGGAGTGGGGATAGGGAATGTTGCGGGAGCGGCTTTATCGGCTAAACCGACAATTCCATTCCTCTGGATTTCAATTGGATTAGGCCTTTGCGTTTTAGTCGGGATTATTTTTGGAACATACCCTGCATATAAAGCGGCCAATCTTGATCCTATTGAAGCGCTTAGATTTGAATAGACGTAATATTGATTTCTTTGAAGGGAGTATAGTGAAATGGAGCTAGGTCAGACGTTTAATTTGTCGTTACAATCGCTAAAGACAAACAAGCTAAGAACTCTTCTAACAATTTTAGGAGTAGTCGTTGGTATATTTTCTATTATAGTCATAATGACAATTATTACTATACTTCAGAAATCTATTGAAAGCGGCGTATCGCAATTAGGAAAAAATACTTTTTCAGTTCAAAAATATCCTGCCGTTCAAACAGGCGGGCCTGAATTTTGGGAAAAGTACCGTAATAGAAAAGACCTGACTATAGAAGAGTTTAACAGATTACAGGAACAACTTCAGGGGCAGGTAAAGTATGTCGGCGCAATACAAGGGGAAAATGATAAGATAATTAAATATGGAAATAAAGAAACAAACCCTACTACTGCAGTTGCAGGCATAACTACAGGCGCTTTTAAAACGTATAATGTCAACATAGACGAAGGAAGGGAAATTAGCGAAAACGACGTTAATTATTCTGCCAATGTTTGCGTGCTTGGTAAAGACCTTCGGGATAAATTATTTGAAAACGTAAACCCAATTGGCAAATATGTGCGAGTAGATACAAAACAGCTTTTAGTTGTCGGAACGTTGGAAGGGCGTCCTCCTATGTTTGGGCAAACTATGGATAATTTTTTACTTATCCCATTTCCTACTTTTCAGGCAATGTATGGACGCACAGGGAACTCAATTGAAATAACGGTACAGTCATTTGGCAAGCAGGATTATAACGAAGCTATTGAAGCGGTTATTGGGGCTTTACGTACTATAAGAAAAGTGCCAGCCGGGCAGGATAATGATTTTGAAATATTGAGCAACGAGTCTATCTTGTCTCAATTGAACGATATTACTTCTGGAGTTAAAATAGGCGCAATGGTTATTTCAATAATTGCGCTGCTTGCAGCCGGAGTTGGCATAATGAATATCATGCTTGTTTCCGTTACGGAAAGAACCCGTGAAATTGGGGTAAGAAAAGCTATAGGGGCAAAGAAAAAAGATGTTCTTATACAGTTTATTATTGAAGCGATAGTTTTGTGTTTAATCGGCGGTTTTATTGGCATTACCATAGGCGTAGGATTAGGGAATGTAGCAGGTATATTTTTACACGCTTCTGCGGCTATACCTTATGATTGGGTATTAATAGGACTGGGTTTATGCCTTTTAGTTGGAATTGTTTTTGGAACATATCCGGCTTATAAAGCTGCTAATCTTGATCCCATTGAAGCGCTTAGATTTGAATAGAAGCATTCTTTTGTACATTTACTTTTGTATCGCTAAATTTTACCTTGAATTAGCGCTTAGTAAAATTTAGATTTTGCTTCAAAAAAAACTGTACAATTTGAATTATAAGACTCTTTTAGCAATGTCCTTCTTTTTGGGCTTCAATACCTTATTGTTGGGTCAGAGTTATTATTATACTAAAACTGTAACGGATACATTTTTAGTAAGATTAGATAATAAATACATTCTCTCCCAGATTTCAATTGTGCCGTTTAGCGAATCAGTTACTATTAAAAAAAAACCAGTTTCCCGAAAGGATTTCCAAATTTCATATTCAAATTCAACTTTAGTTCTGTCGGATTCGCTGCCGTATTCTATTTATGATACGGTAATTGTTTCTTACCGCGCAGTAAAACTTTCGCTGTTAAAAGAATATAAAAACAGAACCCTTGCTATAAAATTCGACCAGAAGATAGGAGATACTGTTCAAACCATTAAAAACGAATCTAAGGAATTTACTTCGGAATCTATATTTGGAAAAGGGATTGAAAAGAACGGAACAATTGTACGGGGTTTTACTGTAGGGACTACAAAAGATTTTTCTCTGAACAGCGGATTCAGGTTACAGCTTTCCGGCAAACTTTCTGACGATATTGAACTTGTGGCGGCTCTTACAGATGAAAATACTCCGCTTCAGGCTGATGGAAATACTGAAAAAATTGAAGAACTTGATAAAGTTTTTGTCCAGATAAAACATCCTAACGCTACCGCTACTTTTGGCGATTATAATCTGTCAAAAAAATACGGAGAGTTTGGAGGCATAGATAGGAAATTAGAAGGTTTGATGAGCGAATTTAAATATGGAGATTACGAAGGATATTTTGCCGTTGCAACTTCAAAAGGCAAGTATAACAATAATAAATTTAACGGTTCAGATGGCGTTCAGGGACCTTATAAAGTAACCGGAGCTAACGGCGAGTCTGATATTATAATGATTACCGGAACAGAAAAAGTATATCTTGACGGTCAGGAAATGAAACGAGGGGAAGGGAACGATTATACTATTGAGTATTCAAACGCCCAATTTACTTTTACTACAAAAAGGCTTATTACTGCCGCTTCAAGAATTGTTATTGACTTCCAGTATACTGATCAAAAATATTCAAGAAATTTCTTTTCTGCTGGCGCTTCAGGAAAGTTTATAAATAATAAACTTGGCGTTAAGTTTCAGTATTTTAGAGAAGGCGACGACCCGGACTCTCCAATTGACGTAACGCTATCTGATTCTGATAAAGCCATCCTGGCTAAAGCCGGCAATAACAGAGAGCTTGCAGTAAAAACAGGCATTTCAATAGCAGATTTGGATTCTCTTGGGCAAAGACTTGGCGCATATCAAAGAATTGATACCGTTATTAATAATCAAAGCTATTCTTATTATTTATATAGCCCGGGAGAAACGGCGGCTATTTATAACGTTACTTTCAGCTCTGTTGGTGATTCAAAAGGAGACTACACAAAAGAAAGTTTAGGCAATTATAAGTTTGCAGGGATAAATCAGGGGAGCTACGCGCCAATTATATATTTAGCATTGCCCGATCTTAAACAAATTGGAAATTTAATTGTTGAGGGAACTCCTTACAAGGATCTCACTGTAAGCTTTGAATTTGCCGCCAGCATTTGGGACAAAAACAGACTTTCAACTATTGGGGATAATGATAATACTGGTAAAGCTACTAACGCATACATAAAGCTAAACCCTATAGAGTTGAAAATAGCAAATATGAATTTGGGTAAATTCGGATTTTCGTACAAAGACAGGTTTATTGATAGTTCGTTTACTGCGCCGGATAGGATTAATTCTGTTGAGTTTGAACGCGATTATAACGTTTCGTCAACTACGTCCGGAGACGAGAAACTTAGGGAGCTTAAAATTAGTTTACAGCCGGTTCAGCAGCTAAATATAAGTTCTTCATACGGCTATTTAAAAAAAGGCGACACTTTTGAAGCTAACCGTTATAATAATACATTGAGCTATGATTTTGGGAAAAACAGCAAAGTGGAATATAACTTAGACTATGTTAATACATATGATCTAGGCGTACAAAGTAAGTGGTATAAACATAAAGCAGATATTTATTATCAATATGCAAAATTTAAACCAGGATTTGAGTTTTCAGCCGAAGATAAAAAAGTAATGACTAAAAGTACTGATTCGCTTTATTCTACAAGCTTAAAATATTATCAGTATGATCCTTATCTTGAAATCGAAAATATATATGGAATAAAGCTTAAATTAAAATATTCATTCAGAGAAGATATCTACCCAATTGACGGCTTATTTGTGACCGAATCTAATTCTACCGCTCAGGATTATGAACTGACGTACAACGGCATCACTGAAGTTAGCACAAATTTAAAACTAACAATTAGCGATAAAAAATACAGTAAAGAGTTTAAAGCAAAAGGATCGCTCGATAACCAGACAATACTTATTAAATCGCAATCGCGGTTTAATTTCTGGAAGAAAATTCTTGACGGAGATATGTATTACGAAGTTTCTACGCAAAAAACGGCAAAGTTAGAAAAAGTATTTGTCAGGGTTACTAAAGGAACCGGAACATATAAATATCTGGGCGACCTAAATAATAACGGTATTGGGGACGAAAACGAGTTTGAACCTACTACTTATGACGGAGATTATATATTAACTACCGTCCCCACGCAGGAACTTTATCCGGTGATTGACCTAAAAACAAGCACGCGCTGGAAAATTAACTATGGGAGCATTTTTACGTCCGGACTGACTGGAATGATATTTAAACCGATTACTTCAGAAACTTCATGGAAGATAGAAGAAAACAGTCAGGATCAGAATCTTAAAAATATTTACTTTTTACATCTTAGCACATTTCAGAATGCTACAAACACTTTAAGCGGCTCTAATATTTTTCAGCATGATATAAATTTATTTGAAAATGATCCGGCTTTATCATTTCGCTTAAGATATACTCAAAAGAAAAGTTTAGTCCAATACTATTCTTCGTTAGAACGCGGGTATTACAGAGAAAGAAGCATGAGAATTATATTTAAGATGATTGATGAAATGAGCAACCAGACTGATATAGCTGTTGAAGAAAATAACATTTTAGCGGGAAGTTCGTCAAGCAGAAACCAGATAGTAAGCACGCCAAGCGTAACATCTGATTTTTCATACAGACCAGAAAAAAATATTGAAGTTGGGTTTAAGTTAAAAGTTGGGCAAAGCACCGACGATTTCCCAACAAAACCAAGCGTGATAGATATAAATTCAGAAACGTTAAGGTTAAATTTATCATTATCTAGCGACGGCAGATTAAGAATAGAAATAGAACGGGACGAATTAACCGGTAATACTAACGGAAATTCGATCCCTTTTGAAATTACTTCGGGAAATGTGTTAGGAAAGAACTATTATGGAAGATTAAATTTTGATTATAAGCTGGCGGCAAATTTGCAGTCCTCTATGAGTTATGAAGGAAGAAGCCAGGGAGGTGGCAAAATGATACATACAGCGCGGGCCGAAGTAAGAGCATTTTTTTAATGGGTATATGTTTTTTGCGTATATCAAAGGCTTCAAAAAAAGCCGCATGATATTATTACAAGTTTTATTTATTAAAAAGAGAAAAATTAAATGAGATAATAGAAAAGATTTTGCTTATTTTTATGAATTATATCTCTATTTAATTATTTTTGCAGTGTAAATTTTAAATTAGGAGTTAAAGTGGGTCTATTAGTTGTCGGTTCATTAGCATTAGATACAGTCGCTACGCCTTTTGAGAAAATAGAAGACGCGTTAGGCGGTTCATCTGTGTATATTTCGTTAGCTGCTTCGTATTTTTCCGGCCCCGTTAAATTAGTAGGAGTTGTCGGCAATGATTTTCCTACAGAATATCTTCATCGTTTGGAAGAACATAATGTAGATCTTGAGGGGTTGCAGGTTGTATTTGGCGGCAAGACCTTTAGATGGTCTGGAAAGTATCATTATGACCTTAACGTTAGAGATACTTTGTTGACAGAGCTAAATGTGTTTGAATCCTTTGACCCGGTAATTCCAGATAAATTTAAAAAAGCGAGATTTGTCTGCCTTGGAAACATTGATCCTGTTTTGCAAACAAAAGTGTTGGATCAGTTAGAGAATCCGCGTTTTGTAGTTTGCGATACTATGAATTTTTGGATTGAAGGAAAGCGGGACGAACTTCTAAAACTTTTAAAAAGAGTGAACGTTCTTATTTTGAACGATTCTGAAGCACGGCTGCTTGCCAACGAACCTAATCTTATTAAAGCCGCAAAAATAATAAGAGCTATGGGCGTTAATATCCTTATAATTAAAAAAGGCGAACACGGCGCATTATTATTTTCTGAGGACACAGTTTTTTCTGCTCCTGCTTATCCTATGGAAATGATAAACGATCCTACGGGCGCTGGAGATTCTTTTGCCGGAGGATTTATCGGCTATCTGCATAAAACTCAGGATTTCAGTCCTGAAAGCATGAAGCGCGCTGTTGTTTATGGCAGCACAATGGCTTCTTTTTGCGTTGAAAGTTTCAGCACAAAAGGACTTGAAAATCTTTCTTATTTAAGAATTCAGGATAGATTTAGAGAATTTTTAACGTTATCCCGCTTTGATGAAAAAGACTAATTTCTATACGGTTAATTTTGATTCTGATAGCCTGAGTTTTATTGATCAGACAAAATTGCCAAATGAAGAGATATATGTAACGTCTTCAAGCGTAGAAAGAATTGCTGAAGCGATTGAAAAATTGGAAATAAGAGGCGCGCCTGCTATCGGCGTGGCCGCCGCTTATGCTTTAGCTCTTTCGGTAAAAGAATCTGATAATGTTAAAGATGATTTTTATAAAGCTTATCAGCGGCTTGCTCGCACCAGGCCGACAGCCGTAAATCTATTCTGGGCTTTGGATAAAATGAAATCTCTTTTTGAAGAGAATCCAAACCGAAATGATATTTATGAAATTCTTCTTAAGAACGCTAAAGCAATTCATCAGGACGATATACAAAAATGCGATAGAATTGCAGAAAACGGACTTGCTATATTTAAGAAAAAGTCTGTGGTTCTGACTCACTGCAACGCTGGACGGCTTGCTACAGGAGGAGCCGGGACTGCCGTAGGAGTTATAACATACGCATATGAACACGGGCTTGTTGAAAAAGTATACGCCGATGAAACGCGCCCTTTATTTCAGGGATCGAGGCTTACGGCTTTTGAGCTTGAAAAAAGCGGCATTCCTTTTTCTATCCAGATAGATTCCGCCGCCGCTGTTTTGATGCAGCAAAATAAAATTGACCTTGTTATTACAGGCGCAGATAGAATTGCAAAAAACGGAGACGCGGCTAATAAAATTGGCACTTATAGTTTAGCCGTGTTATGCAATTACCATAAAATACCCTTCTTTATAGCCGCTCCAACTTCCACCATAGACGCCGGCATTGAGTCTGGAAGAGAAATTAAAGTCGAATTTAGAAGCAAAGACGAAGCTCTTAAAATAAACGGAATGAACATTTCCAAAGAATATTACGACGTATTTACTCCCGCTTTTGACGTTACTCCAAATGAATTAATTTCAGGAATAATAACGGAAGAAAAACTTTACCTTCCGCCATTTAATTTTTAAAATGAGCGATATACAAAAAGACGAAGCTTTTGTTCTTGAAAAAAGGGATTATAGCGATACAAGCATAATTTCCAATATCTTCACAAAAGAAAATGGTAAGTATACGGTTATCGTTAAAGGAGGCAGAAACCCTAAATCGAAATTTGGTTTAATAATCGATCCGCTAAATCAAATTGAAATTGTGGTTTACAAAAAAGAACTAAGGAATATGCAGTTATTAAGCGGAGCCTCGCTGATAGCTTCGTATAAAAATATTAAAGAAGACATTGATAAAATTAAATTCTGCTCTGGAATATTGGAATTAGTCCGCAACCTGATTCCGGAAAACGAAGCGAACCCAAAACTGTATAAAGGAATTGCAAGAATATTTGAACTCTTCGAATCGTCTGATGAAAAACCGGAAATTTTATTCGGTAGATTTTTTATGTTTTTTATTACTGTTTTAGGCTATGAAATTGGGCTTGATAAGTGCGCCGAATGCGGGAAAGAAGAGCTTAGCGGCGAGCAAACAGGTTTTAATTATGACCGCGGACTTTTTTGTTCGGATTGCAGTAAAAATAATTTAATTTCTTTTAATTTTTCAACGGAACTTTTTGCATATTTGAAGTGTCTAAAGGAAGGAAATAAAATTAATATTTCTAATGATAAAACATATTTTTCAGCCATAACATTTATGGAAAACTTTCTGCGAAATCATATAAGCGATTTCAAAGGAATAAAAACATTACAAGTATTTAAATAAAAAGAGGTATCTATAGGATTTGATACTATTCCTATTAAAAACAATAAACAAAACAAAATCGGAGGAATAGAAATATGAAAAAGAAAAAATTGTTCGGTTCAATTACTCTTGCAGCTGCTGGAATTGTATTCAGCGCAGTATTGGTTTCCGGATTTGGATGGGTTAGACCAAGCTATGCCGGCGGTCTGAACTTAGGAGCAAAAAAGCCCCCGGTAGTTTTTGACGCTGAAGCTAACGCTTTTAGCAAGGCGTTTACCGAAGTGGCTGAAAAAGTTACGCCAACAATTGTTAATATTAACGTTGTTGCCGACGCTCCGGAAAACAAAGAGGAAGAATTCTTTTTCTTTCCGTTTCAGAATAAAGAAAACAATACTCCAAAACAAATGGAAGGTTCTGGAAGCGGTATAATAATTTCGGACGACGGATATATTTTAACAAATAACCACGTAGTTGAAAAAGCTTCTAAAGTAACTGTAGGCTTAAACGATAAGCGCAGCTTTGAAGCTAAAGTTATAGGCACAGATCCTTTAACTGATTTAGCCGTTATTAAAATTGACGCTAAAAATCTTCCCGTAGCTTATTTGGGCGAATCAGATAATCTGAAAGTAGGGCAATGGGTAATGGCTATTGGAAATCCTTACGGGCTTTCTTCTACTGTTACTGCAGGAATTGTAAGCGCTATTGGCAGAGGACAACTTGGTTTAATTAACGGTCAGACAACAGAAAACGGAAGCTATGGCGTAGAAGATTTTATTCAGACTGACGCGGCGATTAATCCTGGCAATAGCGGAGGCGCTTTAGTCGATTTATCTGGCGCAGTAATTGGCGTTAACGCAGCTATTGCAACGCGCACAGGCAGTTATGTGGGCTATGGTTTTGCAATACCAATTTCTTTAGCTAAATCTGTGGCTTTAGACTTAATTGAGCATGGAAAAGTTAACAGAGGATATATTGGCGTGCAAATTACAGAGGTCGATGCGGCTTTGGCAAAATCAATGGGTTTGGATAAACCTAAAGGCGTTATTGTGCAAAGTTTAGTAAGCGGCGGTTCAGCAGAAAAAGCCGATATAAAACAAGGCGATATTATTCTTAAGATTGACGGCAAAGAAGTTAATAAATCAAATGAACTTCAGGGTTATATTGCCACTAAATCGGCTGGAACTGTAGTTAAGCTTTTGATTTTCAGAGACGGAAAAGAAATTGAACGGTCTGTAACTCTTAAATCAAGAGACACCGACGCTAAAACTGAAAAAATAAGCGATAAAGAAGATAAAAAAGAAGAAAAAGCTAAACTAACAAGCTTTACTTTTGACAAGCTTGGAATGACTGTTAAAAACATGACAAGTAAAGAAAAAGAAGATTTCAAAGTTGAAAAAGGCGTTCTTATATCTGAAGTTAAACAATTCAGCAAAGCTTATGACCAGCGTTTGGGCAACGGGCTTGTGATTATTGAAGCTGATAGAAAGAAAGTGAAAAATGTTGACGAATTGAAAGAAATTTTCGAAAAGAAAAAAGGAAACGCTGTTTTGCTAAGAGTTCAGGATGCTAAAGGGAACGCAAGCTTTATTGGCCTTGATATACCTGAATAAAAAAATCCTTAAATATTATTCATTTAAACGCCCGTTTCTCGGGCGTTTTTTTTATATTTGCAATATAAACCTGGAGAATTATGATAAGATTTTTAACTGCCGGCGAATCGCACGGCAAAGCGCTATCAACAATTATTGAAGGCTTTCCTTCAAATCTTAAAATAGAAGCTGAGTATATTAATAACCAACTTAAGAGAAGGCAGTCTGGTTATGGCCGCGGAATGCGGATGAAAATTGAAACGGATACGGCCGAGATTTTATCGGGAGTCCGTTTAGGCAAAACGATTGCGTCACCTATAAGTTTACTGATTAGGAATAAAGACTGGGAAAACTGGACTGAAAAAATGTCCTACGAAAAAAATAAAACAAAAATTGAAAAAATAACTGTTCCGCGCCCCGGACATGCCGATCTTGTAGGCGTTACAAAATACAATTTTGAAGATATTCGTAATTCTATCGAGCGTTCAAGTGCAAGAGAGACTGCCTCGCGAGTAGCGGCTTGTTCTATTGCAAGAAGATTTCTTGAGGAATTTGATATTACAATTGGAAGTTTTGTTGAGAGCATAGGCGGCATATATCCAAAGGAAAATTTTGCTAATAAACTATTTTCGATGGATATTAAAAATGATTTTACCGGACGGGAGCTTTCTGAAATTACTGATAAAAGCGAAGTAAGAGTATTTGAAGCCGCGCATGAACAAAAAATAATTAATAAAATTAAAACTGCAAAAAAAAGAGGGGATACCCTTGGCGGAACGTTTTACGTCGTGGCTACCGGAGTTCCAGTTGGTCTTGGCAGTTTTGTTCATTATGATACGAGGCTAGACGCTGAAATTGCACATTCAATAATGTCTATTAACGCAATAAAAGCAGTCTCTATTGGAACAGGATATGACTGCGCGGATATTTACGGTTCGGAATCGCATGATGAAATTATAATTAAAAACGGAAAGATTACACGAAAGACAAACAGAGCTGGCGGAATTGAAGGCGGAATTTCAACGGGTCTGCCGATAATTGTTAAGGGCGCAATGAAGCCAATAGCGACGCTTATGAGCCCTATCGAAAGCATTGATCTTACTACTATGAAAAAAGTTGATGCGCGCAGAGAACGAAGCGATTTTGTAGCTGTTCCCGCCTGCGCTGTTATTGCTGAATCGATGTTAGCTTGGACTCTGGCAAAATTTGTTCTTCAGAAATTTGGCGGCGATTCTATTGAAGAGACTAAAGCTAATTTCAAAAACTACTATAAAACCTTAGATAGCCAGGTAAAAAAGAATTTTAAAAAAGGATATATAGCGTGATTGAAATAAAAAGATTTGTATTTAATCCATTTTCAGAAAATACATATTTGATATGGGATAAACAAAGCTCCGAAGCAATGATAGCCGACCCGGGATGTTTGGAAGATTACGAACAGGAAGAACTTGATATATTTATAAATCAGAATAAACTGAAAATAAAATATCTTGTAAATACTCATTGCCATATCGATCATTCGCTGGGAAATGGATTTGTAAAAAATAAATATCTGCCGCAGTTCTATATTCCTGAATTAGATCGTCAGCTGCTTGAAGATATACAGTCGCAGGGAAGTATGTTTGGCGTAGAGGTGGAAAAATCTCCAGCCCCTGACGCGTATATTACGGAAGACCTTATTCTGAAACTTGGCGCAGTTCCTGTTAAATTCATTTTTACTCCGGGACATACGCCAGGGGAGTATTGCATCTGGTTTGAAGAAGAAAAGATTTGTTTTTCCGGCGACGTTCTTTTTATGGAAAGCATTGGCAGAACCGATTTATGGGGCGGAAGCCAGAGCGCGCTGATTGATTCGATTAAAAATAAATTGTTTGCTTTGGACGATAGTACTGTCGTTTATCCCGGGCATGGCGATTCTACTACAATAGGGTTTGAGAAAAACCATAATCCGTACATGATTAATTTTATTTGATATAGAAGCTCTTGTTAGATATATTATGCAGTACTTTATTTTGAATTACAAATGGAAGTAATGAACTCATTAAAAGATATCTGGTTTGAATATGATTTGACGATAAATCTGTTATCGAGCGCGGCAGCCGTTTATGTCTCTATTATTGCCGCTTATTTTATAACTGTATTTTCGCTTAAAAGCATATTGCTAAAGGAGAGCATTGTTAGGAAAGCTGTTGATAAGCTTAATGTGTTCTTTAATTATTTCCCTTATCTGCTAGCCGGGTTAATTCTGATTTTTATTTTCCCTGCGTCAGAGCTTACAGAGTATATTTTTCTGGTATTATACGCTTCGTTTTTTCTGATAGCAAAATCATTGAATCCAGATAGAGTAAAAGAAGAGTACATCCTTGCTGCCAAATCATTCGGATTAAACGAAAAAGAAATAGTCTCTCAAACGCTTATAAAATCAATACAGCCTGTGATAATAAAGGATATACAAGAGCTGCATATAAAAATATGGACTCTTTTAATAGCGTTTGAATTATTTAAGGAAGGTTTAGGTTTTGGGCTGGTATTTAAAGCGACTCTTGAAAACTCAGATTTTGCGGCGTTTATTTTTATTTCAATAATCCTTTTATGCATTATAAGCGCCGGGGGCGCAATAATAAGGTATACGCATAAAAAGTTTTTCCCATGGGAGCTTTAATATGAACGAAATAAAATCACAGCATATTAAAATTTCTAATCTAAAAAAAGAAGTTAAAAATAACATCGGATTTACAGAAGTATTAATCAACGATTTAACGGTAGACATAGAGTTAGAGCCTAAGAATATCACTGCTATTCTTGTTCCACAGGGGGGAGCAGAGATGGCAAAACTTATCGCCGGACTCGAAGTTATAAACGCTGGCAAGATTGAACTCAATGGCGCGGATAAAGTAATTTATATACCGCGGAAACCATCGTCGTTTCCCTGGTTAAATGTTGAAAATAATATCCGTTTTGTTCTTGATAGAAGCTCTATTAATGAAGAAGAAAAAACTAATAAAATAAAATTTCTTCTTGAGCTTACCGGGTTAGATGATTACGAGAAACACTTTCCTGATAATAAAAGTCTTGGTTTTAGATTTCGTATCTCTTTAGCGCGCGCTTTAGCGGCAGCGCCTGAGATAATACTGATGGACAATTCACTTGACGGGATGGAGCGGCAGACAAAAGGAGAAGCTTATTCGCTTTTAAAGTCTATCGCTAAAAAAGTTAATTCGCATCTGATATACTCGACTAATAATATTTCAGAAGCAGTTACATTGTCTAAAAATGTATTCGTCTTTGGCAAAAAACCTTTAGAGTATTGCGGGCAGATTGATTTAGACGGAATATCCGCACATGAAGGAAGAATTAATAAGGTAGCTGAAGTAATTAATGGCAATAATTTGAGCGGTTTTAAAATTTAACCCTTGTTTATTCTTTTTACTGCCAGGTAAAAGGGAACGTTTTTATAGCTTTAACTCATTAAAAATAAAGGGCGAAATGAGGTTTTAAAAAGAAATACTCTAACCTTCCTTTGTAAGTCATTCCACAGCAATTGTTTACCTTTTGGTAAAATATTAAAAATACTTGAATCCCAAAAAATAAAACCGTATATTGGTGTCGCATTATAAATAAATATTATTGGAGAGCAAGATGAAAGGTAAAACCCTACCGTTTATTGTTATCTCTTTATTCGCTTTGATGTTTTATTCATGCGGAGCAAATAAAGAGATAACAAAGAACGAAAACTCCAAAGAAACTTCATCGGAAGTTCAGAAGAGTGGTATCGTTTCAGAAATGTTAGAACAGGCCAGGCAGTACTATGTTGTTGCGTTAACTAAGCAAGAACAAAACAGCGCTACAGAAGCTATCAATAACTATGAAAGCGCGCTGAGAATTATCAACAACTTAAGCTACTATCCTAATATAGACGGGAATGAAGCTTACGTTGAACTTGAAAATTCAATCATTGAAGACTATCGTAAATATGTAGATGGTCTACCTGAATTACCTGCAGACGTTAGTTTGGTAGCTTTGCAAGAATGGATGGGCAAAGAAATGCCTGAAATGCAGCTTACAGACAAAAACAAAAAATCGAACGCCCCTTCAAAAGTTGTAGTTGCATCAGACTTCCCGCTTGAAGTAAATTCATATGTAGAACAATGCTTAGAATATTTTACTGGGCGCGGTAGAAAATATATGAGTCTATGGCTTGCACGAAGCGGTAAATATATGCCGTTGATGTCTAAGATATTTGATCAGGAGAAAGTTCCAAAAGAGCTTGTATATCTCAGTATACCAGAAAGCGGTTTAAATCCTGTTGCGTGTTCGCGCGCAAGCGCGGTAGGACTTTGGCAGTTTATGAAGTCTACTGGTAAAATGTACGGCCTTGATTGCGATTTTTACGTTGATGAACGTCGCGATCCTGAAAAATCGACTCGAGCCGCCGCTCAGCATTTAAAAGGTTTATATAAATCATTAGGCAACTGGTACCTTGCTCTTGCAGCATATGACTGCGGAGAAGGACGAATAGCAAAGGCTATTAAAAGATCGGGCAGCAATAATTATTGGGATATGTTGGATTATCTTCCTAAAGAAACCAGAGGCTATGTGCCTCAGTTTATTGCCGTTTGCCTTATTGTTATGGATCCTGCTAAATACGGATTTAAGGATATTCAATTTCAAAAACCATACGAATATGAAACTTATGTAGTAAAGGAATCAGTTGATCTCAATTTCCTTGCTTCATGCGCAGGAGTAAGCGTTGAAACTATTAAGGATTTGAATACTGAACTTACGCAAAATTGCACTCCTAACAATAACAAAGGATATACTCTTAGAATTCCTACAGGAACAAAAACTACTTTTGCTTCCAACATAATGAATATCCCGGAATCAGCAAAAAGACAATTTGTTTTTCATACAGTCAAAAGAGGCGAAACTTTAGCTCAGATTGCTGAAAATTACGGCATATCAAAAAGTGATTTAGCCGACGCAAATAATATCTCAGTTAAAACAAGAGCTCCTAGAGGAATTAGACTAAAAATTCCTGTTAAAGCAATTAATCCTTCTGACGTAGCTCAGAATAATAATACGGCTACGGCAGTAGAGCCTGACGAAAGCGCTAATGGATATGTTTCTCCATATATGGCGTTGAATAAAACTAATCCGGACGTGCCAAATGATGATGTAGCTGAAGCAGATAATAATGACGCTTCTAAAACAACTAAAAAGAGCGCTAAACCTGTCGCTTCAGAACAATCTCCGGCGGTCGCTTTTGCAGCTCCATCCGGAAAAGCTGCTATTAACTATACGGTAAAGAAAAAAGATAATCTTTTAAGTATAGCCGATTTGTTCAGCGGTAATGATTCGCAGGTTAGAGTAAGCGATATTCGTAACTGGAACAATATCCCTTATACCGAAACAATTAAGATCGGACAAAAATTAAAAATATTTGTTCCGGAAGATAAAGCTAAATTCTATTCAAGTCTTGATAATCAGACTCCGTCAGAAAAGTATATAACCAAGGCTTCTGCTTCGACAAATAAAGTTACAAGAACCTGGGTTAACTATAAAGTAAGAAGAAAAGAAACTCTTGCTTCAATAGCTTCTAAATTTGACGTAGACGTTAAAAAATTAAGAGAATGGAACAGAATTCCTGGCAGAAAAGTAGCGGTAGGAAAAGTATTAAGAATTAATACGGTAACGTCTAAAAACAGCGATTACGCTTCTACTGACGCTCCTTTATCCAAGAAAGCGAAATTATATAAATATAAAGTCAGACATGGCGATAACATTGCTGAAATAGCCGATAAATTTGGCGTAACTGTTGCGCAGGTTAAAAAGTGGAATGGTTTAACTAATAATAAAATTGCAGTTGGAAAAACAGTTAAAATATTTAGTAATGAAAGCGCTTCTTCTTATGGCGATAATGTTTCAAAAGTAAGCGGAAATGTTAGCTTCCATAAAGTTAAAAAGAATGAGACTATCGGTTCAATTGCAGAAAAATACAAAGTGTCTGTAGCTGAACTTAAAAAATGGAATAAGATTAAAGGCAAAACAATTATGGCCGGTCAGTCTTTGAAGATTATTTCAGATGTCCCTGTTAATGACGTAGCTTCTGTAAAAGGAAGTAAAGCCTTAAGAGGCAAAGCGGCAAGATTAGCAGCTAAAGCAGATCAGGACGAAGAAGACGTTAAACCTGCTAAGTCTAAAAGATCGGCAAAGCTTTCAAAAGCTGAACAGGCGAGATTAGACAGAGAAGACAGACTTGCAGCTAAAGCTGAAAAATCTGTTAAAGGCAGATATTCCAAATTAGCAAAAGCTGATTTAGCAGACGAAGACGTTAAACCAACTAAATCAAAAAGATCAGTCAAGATTTCTAAAGCTGAGCAAGCAAGATTAGACAGAGAAGACAGACTTGCAGCTAAAGCAGAGAAATCTGTTAAAGGCAGATCTTCCAAATTAGCAAAAGCTGACGTTGCAGATGAAGACGTTAAACCGACTAAATCAAAAAGATCGGCAAAGCTTTCAAAAGCTGAACAAGCAAGATTAGACAGAGAAGACAGACTTGCAGCTAAAGCGGAAAAATCTGTTAAAGGCAGATCGTCTAAATTAGCAAAAGCAGATTTAGCTGATGAAGACGTTAAACCGTCAAAAGCAAAAAAATCGGCAAAGCTTTCAAAAGCAGAACAAGCAAGGTTAGATAGAGAAGACAGGCTTGCAGCTAAAGAAGAAAAAGCTACAAAAGGTAAATCGGCTAAGCTTGCAAAAGCAGCTCCAAAATATCATAAAGTTAAATCAGGCGAATCTTTATTTACTATCGCAAAACAATATGATGTTTCTGTTTCTGAACTTAAAGAAATGAATAAAAATGTTGGTAAAAAATTACAACCAGGACAAAAATTAGTAATAAAATAATCTAACAAAATACATAAAAAAAGCCGTTAGGGGTGTTACATGGAGTAACTGAGATTATACCCTTTAACCTGATCTGGATAATGCCAGCGTAGGGAAACTGACTAAAATAATAATTGTTTTTAGCCGTTCTCTGAACGGCTTTTTTATTTTAATCTAAGGAGATAAAAAATGAAAAAAACGATCGTTATTTTAATTCTTTGCTTATTCTCAATAAGCTATTCGCAAAACAGACTGTTAAAAGGGAAGGTTTTTGACAGTAAAACTAACCTGCCGCTAAATCTTGCTTCTGTATTTACAAACACTCTTTCGGCTACTACATTTTCTGACCGCAATGGGGATTTTGAACTAAAGCTTAGTAATGATAATTTTTCCGATATAAAAGTTAAATATCTGGGGTATAAAGAATATTCAATTTCTAAGTCCTCATTAAAAAACGATAACAACATAATAATCAATCTTGAGCCTATAATATTAACATCGCAAACTGTAGTTGTTACTGCAAGCTTAGGCAAAGAAGGATTTAGCCCGCTGGCTTTTTCAAAAGTTGAGAAAAAAGATATACAAGCAAATTACTCATATCAGGATGTTCCAGAGTATTTAAGTTATTTGCCTTCTACAACATTTTATTCAGAAAACGGAAATGGAGTTGGATATAATTATATTAGCATAAGAGGATTTGACCAGAGAAGAATTTCAGTCTCTATTAATGGCATACCGCAAAATGATCCGGAAGATCATAACGTTTACTGGCTCGATTTTGCCGATATACTTGGCAACACAGATTATATACAGGTGCAGAGAGGCGCAGGCGCAAATATAATAAGCTATCCTTCAATAGGCGGCTCTATTAATTTAATTACTTCTAATAATTCAAAAACTCCGCAATATGACGTTTCCGTTTCTGCCGGAAGCTATAATTTTAGAAAATATTCAGCTACTGTTGCAAGCGGATTAGTCGATAATAAATATTCCTTCTATGCTAAAATTTCAAAAATGCTTTCGAGCGGTTATAGAAATTCTTCTTGGACGGATTTCAACTCATATTATCTTTCTGCTATACGATATGACGATAATATAACGACGCAGCTAAATATTTATGGCGGACCAGTTGCAGACGGTTTGGCATATACAGGGTTGCCAAAATTTGCCATAAAAAATAAAGAAATGCGCAAAATGAATTATTCGGATTGGGGCGAAGACGCTAATGGTTACACATATACCGTTGAACGAAAAACAAGCGAAATAGAAAACTTTACCCAGCCTCATGTAGAATTATTAAACGAGTGGAAAATAAATGATAATGTAGTTTTTAATTCAGCTTTATTTCTTGTTAATGGAAGCGGATTTTTTGCTTACGACGGTTCATGGTGCGATACTACTTATTTCAGATTAACAAAAGCAAATGGCTTTAACGCTACTGCTAATCCTGGCAACGCTCTTATAAAAGCTCAGGAAGATAACGTACAATACGGATGGATGCCTAAACTTAAAATAGACCATAATGACGGCTCCTTAATTGTTGGCGGCGAATTAAGAATACATAAATCAATTCATTGGGGCAGCATAGATTATGCGGAAAATTTACCTGCTGGCGTAGATAAAGAATATAGGTATTATCAATACAATGGAAGCAGCGATAATTTCGGGCTATTCGCTCAGGAGTCTTATGTATTTAGCGATAAAGTAAACGGCTTATTAGAACTTCAATTACCGTACAATCAATACCGGATTTCTAACGAAAAATATGTCGGTAATGATTTTACCGTTAACAATTTGTTCTTTAACTATAAAGCCGGAGTAAACTATAAATTTGATCTGGAAAATAACGCATACTTCTCATTCTCAAAGGTTTCCAGAGAGCCGAGATTGAAAAATTACTATGATGCGGCCGAAGCAAGCGGCGGTTCAACGCCTCAATTTGAATTAAATACAGATGGAAGTTATGACTTTTCCAAGCCGCTTGTACATCCGGAAAATATGTTCGATTTTGAATTAGGATATGGATTAACTTTGGCTAACTTTAATTTTAGTTGTAATTTATACTATATGTTATTTAACGATGAAATTGTTTCCAATGGAAGAGTCGATAGATTCGGTCAGCCACAAACAGGCAATATGGATAAAACTATTCATAGAGGAATAGAGTTAACTTCAAAAATAAATATTACTCCAAATTTTGACGTTTATGTTACTGGAACATATAGCAGAAATTATATAAGTAAAGGAAGCGCGTATGTTACCGTATTAGACGGTTCCGATGAAAAGACAACGTCGCTTGATCTTTCAGACAATAATATAGGCGGTTTTCCGGAATTGTTAGGCAATGTAGTTGTTTCGTTTCATGCAAACGATTTAGCTCTGCAATTCTGCGGGAAATATGTAGGGAAGTATTACTCTGATAATTACGGATCAAACCTACAGTATTACATAAACGATTTATCGCTTGTTAACAGCTATACAGATAACGTAGTCGATCCTTATTTTACTGCAAGCATATTTGGCAGTTATAATTTTAGTTTAGGCAAACAATTAAATAAATCAAAAATATTCTTTCAGATAAATAACATATTTGACTCTTATTATGCGGCAAGCGCAATAGGGAAAGAATATTTCCCGGGAGCTGAAAGAAACTTTGTAGCAGGATTTCAAATAAGCTTATGAAAAAGTGTATTCTTTTAGCAAACGGACGCCCTCCGGAAAAAAGCGTTATTAAATATCTTTATAAAAAAGGATATGATTTTTTAATCTGCGCAGACGGCGGAGCAAACTCCGCCCGAAAGCTTAAACTTTCTCCGAACGTTATAATTGGAGACTTAGATTCTGTTGAAGAATCTGTTCTTGAATATTATAAAAATGACGCGTTAATTTTACGGGTAAAACGGCAGAATGATACGGACGTTGAAAAAGGGCTTAAGTATGCTATAAAGAAAGGCTTTGACGAGGTTGTTTTGCTTGGCGGAACAGGCGACAGGCTCGACCACTCATATTGTAATCTTGGGATTGTTCTGAAGTTTTATGAAAAAATTAAAGTTCGTTTAATTTCAGAACAATCTATCTTATCTGTTTATGATAATTTTATTGAATTAAATACGGTAAAAAACGAAGTTATTTCAATTTACGGTTTTGACGATAGAACAAAGATTACTACCAAAGGATTGAAATATAAATTAAATAACGAGTCGCTTCCTTTTGGCGTAAGAGAAAGCACAAGCAACGTGGCCATGGGAAAGCGAATTGATATCGGAATAAAAAACGGAAAAGTTTTTCTGATTCGTAACATAAAATGTATGATGGATAATGATCTCTTTTAACGTAATAGATTATGTTGTAATATTTTTATTTTTTGCTATTATTCTTGGGATAGGTTTTTTTGCGGCAAAAAAAACAAACGAAGAAAGCGAAGACTATCTTTTAGGCAGTCGCAAAATGGGGCTGTTTCTGTTCATCCTGACTAACGTTTCCACCTGGTATGGCGGAATATTAGGAGTGGGGGAGTTTACTTATAATTACGGTTTAGCCAACTGGGTTACTCAGGGGCTTCCATACTACATATTTGCATTTCTGTTTGCTTTGTTTTTTGCAAAAAGAATTAGAAAAGCTTCTCTATTTACAATACCTGACAAAATAACTCAGGAATATGGCAAGACTGCCGGATTAATGAGCGCAGTGGCTGTGTTTATTCTTGTGTCGCCCGCGCCGTATTTGCTTATGGTCGCTAATCTTATTTCGTTAGTGTTTAATCTGAATTTGTTTGCAAGCCTGATAATATCATTATTGTTAGTTCTTGTATTCATGATTAAGGGCGGTTATAAATCAGATTTATATACAGATGCATTTGAGTTTTTTATTATGTTCGGCGGATTTATTTTAATAGTTTATCTTGCTTATACAAACTTTGGCGGATTAACTTATTTAAGAGCAAATCTTCCTCCTGCTCATCTTACAGCTACAGGCGGAGCTTCGCCTCTATATATACTTGTCTGGTTTTTGATCGCGCTATGGACGTTTGCCGATCCTGGTTTTCATCAGCGATGCTATGCGGCAAAAGACGGTAAGACTGCGCAAAAAGGCATTCTTATTTCAATTGCTCTCTGGGCTTTGTTCGATTTTCTTACGACTACCACTGGGTTATATGCGCGTGCAGTTTTCCCTAATCTTAAAAATCCTTCGCAATCGTATCTCTTTTTGGCGGAAAAAATTCTGGGTCCCGGGCTAAAAGGATTTTTTTATATAGCGCTTTTTGCAACAATACTTTCTACGCTAAACAGTTTTCTTTTTATTAGCGCAACTACAATTGGGCGCGATTTCTTTTTTAAGTTGTCAGGTAAAAAGGAAGATATCTGGCAAAAAAGATTTACTGTGTTGGGATTGTTTATTACTTCTGCAATGTCAATCTGGTTGGCATATGCAATCCCTTCCGTAATTGGTTTGTGGTACACTATAGGCTCGCTTGTTATTCCTTCTATTATTTTGTTAGTAGCGGGAGCGTATTACCCAAAATTCAAAGTCAGCTCTGCAACCGCAATTATTGAAATGATCTTTGCTGTCGCAGCGTCCTCTGCATGGCTTATTATAAAGGATAAGGCTTTTATACCAGCCGGGCTTAAAGAAATAGAGCCAATGATCGTCGGCTTGTTTTTTGCTCTTGTCGTGCATGTGTTTGACCTTGTGAGAAGACTTATTAAAAAATATTTTATACGTGAGTGAGTAGTAGAGCGAATTTTACCCTTTGAGATTAAACTCGGTTAGCGAAATAGGAATATTTTATTGTGTCTAAATTGGGTTTAATCCCGAAGGGATTACATATATATAGCTCAGTTAAATAAGCTATTATACGACACCGGTCGGGGTCGTATATTTTTCTTTCCAACAATTGTTACAAACATTTGAATCCTTCGGATTCTTTTTGTAAACCCGGATTTATACCAATAATCAAGATAGTCGTTTGTTAATTGACTATAAATTTATAAAATAAGGTTTAGCATGACAAATAATACTAATAACAAACTGTCGGGGAAACAAGAAAATACTATTCCAATTGCTGGATTAATTAATCTCCAGATTTTATATGAAATAAAATTAATCATTGACGAAAATAAGAAACAAGAAATAACTATTGATAAACTTTTGGAAAGAACTACTGAACGAATAGGGCTCAATTTTAATTTAAATGATAGTAGTAAATACAATCCGATTAATAGCGCATCATTATTTTCTTTTCTTTATTCTATATTGGTTGTACCTAAACAACTGAATGAAAAAAATGGATTAGTGATATTTAATAAATTTACGATTGATGAAACAAAATATTTAGAAATTATTAAAGGGGCAGAGAAAATAGACGGAAAAGCTGATTTGTTTAGATATTTGCGAAACTCAATTGCTCACGTAAATTATAAAATTGAGGACGATGACTTTACGGTTGAGTTATGGAATTACAATCCAAAAAAAAATTTATTGATATAATAATAAGGACGGATATTTCGCGATTAGCTAATTTTGCGATTGAAACAGCTAAATTTTTCAATAAAGAAAAAAACATGAAGAGTTTTTAACTCAAACAAAACAATGCGACTTATTGTAATGACCCTGAATGAAGGATTAGTTTCACAAATAAAAAAGCGGACGAAAGCCCGCTTTTTTTTGTTGAAACCATTTTATAATTTATTAAGGAACAAAAACTCCGACGGCAATAACTGTAGTCCAGATGCCTGATTTGTCTCCTTCTGCAGATTGTGTGATATTAAAAGAACGCACAATTTTTCCGGACATTTTATAAATCTGTTCTCTTTCGTTCCAGTCTTTTTCCGGGTCAAATTCTAATCCAAGGGTAGTAGCTAACATAGTAGCGGCTAAATCTTCAGCGTAATCGCCGGCGACCTTTTCAGGTTCTCCAAAAGGGTGGTGTTCTGAAAGATATCCGTATTGAGTATTATCGGCAGGAATAGCGACTCCAACCGAAGCGGCAATTAATCTATTCGGTTCATTAGTAGAATTACGA
>WSSedL1CaDRAFT_10000027_pt1 | contig 84813 bp, 129 predicted proteins | sample WetSurSL1Cattail_FD_9464 | JGI IMG/M metagenome (IMG submission 9464)
GGGACGTTATCGGTATCAATATACAAAAATGGATCGTCGTATATGTCTATTGCACGGGATACGGCAGCGGCAGGGAATGCATATGTTGGGGCGGTAGGGACGTTAAATCTACCGGTAACGACAGGAGAGGTATATACAATATGGGCGCAATCTACATTGGGCGCGATGAGTATAACCGGTAACATAACATACCAGCGCACATAATTAGTTAGTAGGAAAGAAAAAAATGAGAATAACAAACGAACAAATATACGAAAAAATATCCAAAATTGAGCAAACTCAGGCGATGCTCGTTGAGAGGTTAGAGTGTGTATTTTTATACCGGTTGTCCTTGGCACAGTAATTTTAGTTATAGGAGGTTTATAAAAATGAGTGCATTACCAATTATTTACAACAGTCAGCGAAACAATTTTGATTTTGCTGGTCAGTTTAGAGGTTCATGCCAATGTTTTTCCACATCGGTATGGATGGCAATGTCATATTTTAATTCCGCTATTATTGCCGATGATGATATCGGACTATCACGGTATGTCGATGATGTATCCGACGTGGTAGGTTCTGCGGGTATCGCGGAAGAAATAAAAAAAGAGGTCTCTGGAATTGTCGGAAATTCCGCTTATTTCTGGCAAGTACAGCAAGCTGGAATGAAAAAATGGATGGACGGAACCACTGGAGAAGCAATTTGGGAAAAAAATGCAACTTATGATCGAATTTCTGAATTATGTGAAGAAACTCCGATTGTTCTTGGGACATCAAAACTTGCAGGATTACCCGGCGGGCATATTATTCTTGCAATAGGAAATGCAGGAAATGGATTATTTTTCCATGATCCATATGGCGATGCAGTATCGTGGTATAAAAATCCAAACGGCGGAGAAGTTATTTATCCACGTGAATTTATCGAACCCGCGATTAGCGGAAATATTTTATATTGGAAGGTGTAAAAGATGGTTTTTATTAAAAAATGTAAAAAAATAGTAAATATTTTTTTTAAATTTATTTTTTCAGTAATTGCAACAATAATAGAATATATTGCAACTATTCATTCGGGAAGTTCTTTGGCAAGTTGGACAAGGATTGCGGGGAGTGGAATTATTATAACTGGTATTGTTGCGACATTTTGGTCAATAAAACTTGGTTTTCTACAAGGTCAGCCTCTTTCAAATGTTATTTGCTCTGCCTTCGGTGCTCTTGCAGTAATCATTGGTGCAGGGAAAATAGCTGAAGGAATAAGTGGAACAAGTGTTCAAAGTAAAAGTTTTTCGTTTTTAGATACAGCGAAAGGATTTTTTGGTAAATTAAAAAATATTACTCCTCCGGACGATTCTAACCCCGAAGGTAAATAGTTTATAAAAGCCCTTACTATTCAGTCGGGGCTTTTATTTCAGATTCAATCAAAATATCAATATCCCGTAACTTTTTAGCATAATCCATTTCAAGATTATAGCGCAATCCCTTTAGCGCAAGTATTTTTGACGAATATTGACTTATTGGCTTTTGTGAATTTGGTTTATCCGGATTCCACATTGAATGAGAAATATTTGAAGAACATGATTTTTTAATTTCAAAATTACCATCATATCTGCCAAAAGAATATCCTTTTATTATCTTCCCAAAGTCTTTAGGCGGTAATAAATCAGGTTCAACAGGTTCGGTAAAGTGGAATGCAAGTCTTATTTTCAAATCTTCTATAATTTTTTGTTCTGCTTTGGTCATTTTAATTTATCCTTTATTTTCCTCAAACTTATTTCTTTACGTTCTGAAAATTCTTCTTTTTTACCTTTGTTCGCTTCAGAAATTGGACGATAATATCCAACAATTCTTGTATAACACTCTGTAGGCATTTTTTTCATTTATAGATTACTTCCTTATTAGCCTTATGTTTAATGTCTGCCTCAAGTTTGTCAACACGTTCTTGAAGTTTTAGTATTTCCAAAATAAGTTCAATAATTACTACATCTTTTTCTTTATAATTTGAACAATAATCATTAAATATCCTAGAAAGTTTTTCTTTTTGTTCTGTTGTTTCAGCTACTCCAAACATATAAAACCTCCCTTTTATTAATTTATCACTTAACCCCTATTTTGAGAACACTTATTCTAACAAAGTACCCGTACAAGCCTTATACTCTGCTTAGGATCGCTCCTGTAAGGCTTAATTTTTTGGCTTCCCATCGGGTATTAACTGTTTTTTAACAAGGCTTTAGTGCTTTCCTGGTAAAGACTTATCCCAAAAACTTCCCTCCAATAGACCAATTTTATTTTTCCTTTACCGGCACAACAAATCATCCAACGCCATTCAGTAGAATTTCTGAATTGGGCTGGTAAATCTTTTTCATCTTTAGGAAATGCCCATTTAGGATAATCATGTTTCATTTTAGTAAATCATCCTTTTAAAGTGTTTTTTAATAACCATAGATATTCCCAAAATATTCAAAAAAATCAAGATTAATGTCCTCAAAAAATAATTCATCGAGTTCATCTTCTATATTTAAAAGAATAAATCCTGAATATTCCTCTACCCATTCGACAACATAAATAAAAGAATTATTTATATTCTTAATAATATCTTTATTATAAAGCTCTTTCCTGTTTTTGTCCTTTTTCCCAATGAATTGACCAATTGAATCAGAAGCGCAATAATATCTTGTTTCTCTATTTTCTACGATATTATAACAACGCCGTGCGCCTTCTACCGTTTCAAAAAAATGCCCATATCGCCAGCACTTATTTTCTTCGTCATATCCTCTGAATTTTATTTCCATTTTTATTTTATTAACTCCTTATTTTCGTGGATGTTGCCGATTCTATGCCATTCCGAGCTATGCTCACTATTATCAAATTCTCTTGTTATGGTTCTGATATCCTCGACTACGAAAGTCCGCAATAGATTCCCGTGTGATATGTCAGCTATAATATCCCCCTCATAAATCTCAACGCCGTTTTGATCTTTTAATCCGGTAAATTGTTCTTTATAATCATGTTCAATATAAGGTATATTTATATTAAAATTACCTTCGGGATAAGCATACACCCATTTCCCATCTAAAAATAATTCATACCCAACAATTTTATCATCTTTTATAAGTCTAAATTTAAGTTCTCTCATTTTTGTCTCTCCACTTATAGTATTATATTCATGAATATTGCTTTTTTATATCTCTTCCCAAGAAATTATATGACAAGATAAATGTTTAAACAATACATCCCGTTGTTTATGGCTAAAACTATTTTTACTTATAATACTTTTAACCATATCTGTAAAATCATCAGATTTATATTCAGAATCATTTAAACATTCTTCAACTATTATTTTCAATTCTTTATCAGAAAATTTCCCATATAATTCATATATTTGATTTTCCGTTTCAAACATATTTATATAACAATCTTCTATATCAAAATTAGATTCCATGTTTTATCCTCTTTTAGCTTTGTGCATTATTATAAAACGATAAAAATTACCGCTTTATAATAGCGCACAAGTGCGCTATTATTTTTTTACTTTATCCAGGGCATTTTCCCTGTTGCCGGTGTCTGACCGTTCGGCACTCCTTCCGATGCCGTAGTTGTCGGAGCAGACGAAGGTGAACCGTTAATATTAAGGTGTTCCTTAATATTGTTCATTTTACCTTTATTCCCGTCAACAACCGTAACGTCAATTTTCAGCGGGATACCATGAAGTTGTGCGGTATCCTGAATAGTCGCAACTCCAAGAACCTGTTTAATTTTGTTGAACTTTTTCTGTGCAATAATTCTTGTCTGCTGTTTTTCATGTTCAAGACAAAGCCACTCTGTAACTTTCATACCTGAAAAACGATCATCAAGAATTTCATATGTCAAAGACATTACTTTGCCTTTGCCATCTTTAGTAAGTTTGTAATCGGATTCAACAATTCTTGCAGGATAAACTCCTGCGGGAATAACGGAGAATCCTTCGTCCGCTTCATTTGTTTCTGCTGTAAAATTACCCATCTGTGCCATATTTTTTATTCTCCTTTTTTAATTTTCTTTTCGTTCGTTTGTACTTTTTCTTCGTATGGACCGGTAAGCAACCATTCCATAATATCAGCGCAATATTCTTCCTGAACGACAACATCTGTAAGACCAAAACAATTGCATGATATCATAGCCGGAGATTTCCCTTCAACATACAATTTCCGTCCGTCTCCTGCAATTGGCTTTCCTGTTTTGTCTTTTTCGCCTTTAGAAACAAATATCTCCTTGTCGTAAAAAGCGATAATATCAGCCCATCCCTCAAGAATCGGAACTGCATATTTGTCAATCTTCATTGCCCATTTATCATACTGATCATGATCGGGCGGATTAACTTTCATTGGCATTGCATGAGCAACGAGAATAATGTCAATACCGTAGTTGATGCGAAGATCATCAAGTTCGGCGAGAAATTTCCGCCATTTAATAACCGCATGAATAGATAATCCTTTGTTGAAATTGGTATCTTTAATTTTATCTTCAACTAAAGAATTCCAGCCATGCTCTCTACTTACCTTGTCATGCAATAAAGGTTCAAACTCATCAAGGGTATCAATGATAAACCTTTTTTGTTTATACGTCCCGTTTTTAAATAAACCAATAACTGTTTCAACATCTTCATAGCATGTAACAAGCGGTAGTTTTGCACCATGAAGATGCGCAACGCGATTTTCTGTCGGAAGCAGAAGAGAATTTTTTGCAGAAATTGCAAGTGTACTTTTCCCGAGTTTCGGCGGTCCGTACAATACAATTTTTCTTGCCTGTCTCTCCGGTCCCTGAGTAATTGCCATAGGATCAAAACCCATTTTGTAAACCTCCTTACTTTTTAATGGTTTTTTCTTTCTTAAACTCAGCAAAGCCAAGTTTTAAAAGTCGGCGATAGCCTTCATTGTAATTTTTGATTCGACGATTTAGAAATTCATTTTCAATTTCGTCCTTATCATCAATCATTAATGAGATGCGCTTTCGCTCTGTTTCAGCCATAAGCCAACCTCCGTTATTCAAGACTAAAAACAATACGACTTTTTAATTATTATTTGTCAAGGGAAATAAAATATTTTTTTAGTAAAATGTTTTTTTCTTATTAAGCTTGACATAAAAGAATATATATTTTCTATTTGGTCGTGTCAAAATAAAATTCGTTAAAGGATGTTTAAAAATGAAAACAGAAAAAGAATTAACCCTTGAAGAAAAAAAAGAAGCTCTACTTAAAGACTGGTTGAAATTTAAAAAGGCAGAAACTACCGCAAAAGACGAGCGTTATAAGGTGGAAACCGAAATAGAAAATATGTTTGGAGCATTTGACGGCGGTTCAAAATCTTTTAAAGAAGATAAATTTAAAGTTACTATTAGTAAAACAACTAAAATCGAACTTGATCAAGAAGCATATAAAAAAATTCGATCAGATATTCCAGCCGATCTTCGACCTGAAAAAGTAAAATTTGAGCTAGATAAAGAAGGATATGAGTATCTGAAAGGGAACCAACCTGAAATATATAAAGATGTTTCTAATTGTGTGACAATAACTCCTAAAAAATCAACGATAAAAGTTGAAAAGGTAAAATAATGGCTGCGATAAATATCTCTGAAAGGAATTTAACTCTTGCAAAAATTGATGAAGCGATTATAAGGGAAAAAACAAAAGAAGCACCCCGCAATTATCTTGGGATGAGCGAAATAGGTCATGAATGCTGGCGGTATCTATTTTATTCCTTCCGTGGTTGCGCTAAACGGAATATTGATCTTTCTATTGAAAAAGATCCAGACGTTATTGCAAAAGAAGCTCTTGGGATTAGACGAACAGGCGGCGGTCATATTCAAGAAGATATTATGGCAGAACGGTTGCGACTTCTGCCATATATCACACTATACACAAAAGATCCGAATAATGAAAAAGAACAAATAGGATTCCAACTTCTATTGAATCATTTTTCAGGTCACTTGGACGGAATGATAAAGGGTATTATCGAAGCCCCGGCAACATGGCATGTTTGGGAAAATAAAGCTTGCGGAGATAAGAAATTTACAGAGCTTGAAAACGCAATAATGAAATATGGAGAAAAGGAAGCTCTATATAACTGGAATATTGTCTACTACGCACAAGCGCAGACCTATATGTTATGTTCTCAGACAGAAAGACATTATTTAACTGTTGTCGATTCTGGCGGGATAAAATGGACTTCGGTTCGTACCGAATTTAACCGCAAATATGCAGAAAGTTTAATTGAGAAAGCCAAAACTATCATTTTTGATAACTGGAATATTCCACCAAAAATGAATCAAAACAGAGAATTTTTTCAATGTAAATGGTGCCATTTCCAAGGAATATGTCATGATGGTAATTTGCCAGATGTCAATTGTCGTTCTTGCCGTTATCGTGAGCCTGTACAAAATGGAGAAAACAAATGTTTACTTCATAAAAAAATAATTGAAAAAGAATTATTAAACTCATCTTGCCCGGATCATATTTATAATCCGGCAATAGTACCAGCAAAAATGATAGAACATCAAGATGATGGTTGCATTTATAAAACAGAAAACGGTTTTATCTTTGCGAATACAACATTGACCGGAATGCCCGATGTAAAAGGGAAACTTGATGGTATATATACATCATTGGCACTCCGTAACGATATAAAAAATGTTAATTCTCTGAATAAAGAATCGGCACAAATAGTAAAAACTTTTGATGGAGCGATTGAAACTGATGGAATGAAGGCATGGGAAAAACAAAAAGACGCGAAGCAATTTGAACTTTAAACAAATAAGGATAAACCAATGACTCAAGATAAAGCATATGAAATTATTATGTCCGGGCAAAATATATTCTTAACAGGAGAAGCGGGAACGGGTAAAACGTGGCTTTTAAATAAAGTTATAAAAGATCTTAGAGAACAAAAAAAGATTGTTGCGGTAACTGCAAGTACCGGGATTGCGTCTACTCATATTGGCGGATCAACAATACATTCTTGGGCAGGAATCGGTATTAAAGAAAAACTTGATATTTCCGATCTTTATAAAATTAAAAATTTTCCTAAAGCATATAATCGTATTAGATACACGGATGTTCTTATTATTGATGAGATATCAATGATACATGGATACCGGCTTGATCTTGTCGATGAGGTTTTACGCTTTATCAAAGATTCTGGATATATCTTCGGCGGTGTTCAAATTATATTGGTCGGTGATTTCTTTCAGCTCCCACCCGTATCAAAAAGAAGTAATGAATCAAATTATACTTTTAATTCAGAATCATGGAAAGCAGCGAACTTAAAAGTATGTTATCTTGATAAAAATTATCGCCAAAGTGAGGACGCTGAATTTAAAGAAATACTTAATGCTCTTCGTAATAGTAAGGTTACGAATGATATGAAAAAAAGGCTTACAAATTTACGAGAAAATAAAACACATATGGAAGAAGCAATAAACCTATATTGCACAAATGATGATGTATCATATGAAAACTACGCTAAACTGAGTATAATAAACAGTACCGCTCATGATTTTATTTACGAAACAAAAGGCGAACCGAAATATGTAGAAAAATTAACAAAAGATTGGATGGGAGAATCCAAGCTTACTTTGAAAAAAGGCGCAAAAGTTATGACAATTACAAATCATCCAGATCAATTATATGTCAATGGTTCTATGGGTAAAATAGTTGGTTTTGCAGATACAGATGAACAAGAACCTATTATTGAATTTTACAAAACAAAACGAAAAATGACCATGAAAAAACATGAATGGAAACTTGAAGACGATAACGAAAACGGATTTCATCAAATTCTTGCGTCAATTTATCAATATCCAATAAAGCTTGCTTATGCTATCTCGGTTCATAAATCACAGGGATGTACATTCGACTATATCAATCTCGATCTTACAAAAGCATTTAATTACAACATGGGATATGTTGCATTATCTCGCTGTACTTCCCTCGACGGAATTTATTTGAGTGATTATAATTATGCGTCACTTCAGACTGATCCTGTAGTAATTTCAAAAGATAAAGAATTTAGAAGCCAAAGCTTGGAGAACGAAAAAGATGTTAAAGCTTAGATATTATCAGCAGGACGCAATAGATAATTGTTTTAAATACATTTGTAAAGCTGAGAACTATGGAAATAACCCTTTAATTGTTCTTCCAACCGGAAGTGGGAAATCGCTTGTTATTGCTAAAATTGCAGAAATGGTTTTATCTGACAAAAACACCCGCGTTTTAAATTTAGCACACCAGAAAAATTTAATAAATCAAAATTTTGAAGAATATGTCGGTGTTATGGAAGGTCAATTGATTGATGCTGGTGTTTATTCTGCCGGACTTAATCGCCGAGATACACAAAATAGAATGATCTTTGCGTCTATTCAATCGGTTCATAATAAAGCTTGGCAACTTGGGTGGTTTGATATTATTCTTGTTGATGAGTGCCATATGATAAATAGCAAAGATGAGGGAACTTTCAGAAGTTTCCTTAATGAAATGAAAAAAATAAATCCTAAATGCGTTATTATTGGTCTCAGCGCAACACCGTTCAGAATGAAAGGAGGAATACTTTGTGATGAAGAAAATGAAGAACGATTATTTCATTCTATTTGTCATGAGACACCGATGCCTGAACTTATGAGCGCAAATCACCCAAAGAATATAGATCATATACAATATTTATGTCCTCTTGTTTCCCCTGGTATTGTTAATTATGCTGATATCTCAAAAGTTCATACAATGGCAGGTGAATTTAATTTAAAAGAAATGGAAGAAGCTTTCAATCAAGATGCACTTGTAGACCGTGCGGTTCAAGAGATTTTAACAAAAGCCATAAATAGAAAAAAGATTTTAGTTTTTTCAGCAGGAATCAAACATGCGCAAACGATATATGATGCTTTTAAACGATATGGTGTTGATGCTGGGTTAGTTCATTCTAAAAATGTGGACAGCGACCTTGAACTTGAAAAATTCAAGACAACCGATCTTCGAGTTATGATAAATTGTGATGTACTAACAACCGGATACAACCAAAAAAATATTGATTGTATCGCAATGCTCCGATCAACAAAATCAATAGGACTATATGTTCAGATTGCAGGTCGCGGGATAAGAATGTCTCCTGATAAAAACGATTGCTTGTATCTGGACTTTGGGACGAATATTGAAAGAATGGGACCTATTGATAAAATTGAAATATTTAAAAAGAAAAAAGGCAGATTTGTTGTAGGCGGTGCGCCGGTTAAAAGATGTCCGAAATGTAATTACATGGTAGCGGTATCTGCTAATATTTGTCCTGATTGCGGATATGAATTTCCTGAAACTCCTAAACATGAAGATAAGGCTAGTGATGCTGACATATTAAGCACATGGAAAAAACCAGAGACAATAGATGTCCAAAAAATTGTTTATTCAGCGCATTGGAAAGAAAATGTAATATTTCCTTCTCTTAGAGTTGATTATTATACAGATATCGCAAGTTTTGAATCCGAATGGGTATGTATTGAGCATACAGGGTTTGCGAAGAATAGAGCGATACAATGGATAAAAAATAGAACAGAAACACCGTTTAAAACGGTACAAGAATTACTTGACAATGAAGATGTTTTAAGAAAGCCAAAACAAATTATTATAGATAAGAATCAAAAATTTCATAAAATAATTGGATATTTATTTTAATAAAACTTGACAAGACAAATTGCTTAAACAAAATAGGGTGTATGAAAAACATTAAACGAAAAAACGGTATTGTTAAATATCAATCAACAACATTAAAACTTTCTGATAGAGTATTATTGGATTTAGACAAATATGAGAACCAATCATATTTTATTGAACTACAAATGCTCCAGAATGAAAAATTATGGATAAATAAAACCTTTATTCGTCACAAAAGACGATCTTTCCCAATAAAAAGAACATTCACGTTTACAAATGAATTTAAAACAAAATTAAAAAAAACAGGGAACATGAGTTCTGCCGTTGATACCGTATTAAATACAATTCTCAAATAATTTCAAAATTTGGAAAAGAGAACCCCCAATGCACGAATATGTTGAAAAATATGCGAATCAAGGTTTTAAAATATTTCCATGTAACATGGATAAAACACCCGCGACAAGTAATGGCTTTTATGCGGCAGTAAATGATTATAATATCCTTTCCCGTCAATTTTATAAACCTGAAATATTGATAGGATTCCCAACGGGGAATACTAATGGGATTGTAGTTATTGATTTTGATATAAATAAAGAAATTATCGGAACACGAAAAAAAGATTTAAATGGAAAACCGATTATTGGTTCTGGAGAAATCGATCAAAGATCCGTTGACGATTTAATTGAAGAATTAAAAAATATTTCACCGGATAAACAATTTGATATAAATACATTTACTGTAGAGACACCAAGCGGAGGACGACATTTATATTTTAAAACTGAAAATACAAAACTCAATTCCTCATCACGATCTTTTTTAAAATCGTTGCCTGTTGATATCCGAGCAAATGGCGGATACGTGGTTGCTCCAGACGGAAAAAAATATATTATTTATGATGATGTCGATAATCTTGAAATTGAAAATATAAAGAATCGTTGTTTGCTTCTTCCGGAATGGATAGAAAATTATGCAAAGCCTAATGAACATAGCGCAGTTACACAAGATGCTTGCGGTTCTGAATTATTACCGGCAACAGAGATAAGAGAATTACGTTCCGCATTATGTTACATTGATGCAGATGAGCGGGACACATGGATTCAAGTAGGTCTTGCGCTCAAAAGCACAATGACCGGCGATCAGGCAAAGGGGATATGGACTGAATGGAGTATGAAGTCCGACAAATTTGATTCTGCGATGAATGAAAAAACATGGAAGGGGTTAAAACCTCATGATATTTCTATCGCGTCCATTTTCCATCTCGCTAAACAAAAGGGATGGACAACAACCTATACAGATGCAGATAATATTCAAGCAACAGCTGAAAGACCTATTATTGTTAAATCTGGAGACGCACCGACAATAATAAAATCTGCAAAGTTTCTTTCAAAACCATTATTCCCGAAATCATTATTGCGTCCTCCTGGGTTTTTGGGCGAATTAACTGATTATATGAATATCAACGCAATCAAAGATCAGCCTATTTTGCATGTCGGCGCGGCATTTGCGCTTGCCGGAGCATTGATGGGTAGAAAATATGAAACAGATACAGAAATACGAACAAATCTTTATATAATCGGACTTGGTGAATCAGGATGCGGTAAAGAAACTGCAAGATCATGTATAAAAAAAATACTTAACTCATCCGCTAAACGAGGTGTTCCGGAAATGGGAAGAGTAGAAGAGATTGCTTCAGATACTGCTATTTACAATTCATTAAATGAAAATTTAAGTCAGATTTTTTTGATAGATGAGATTGGGAGACTATTGCAAATGACGCGAAGTGCTTCAAAATCCCCGCATTTATTTGGTATTCCAAGTGTACTTTTAAAATTATATGCTTCCAGTAATTCCATGATGGCGGCTAAAAGCTATGCTGATACAAAAAAGAATTATGTGTTAAATAATCCTCATTTGTGTATTTATGGATCAGCAACGCAAGATCAATTTTATAGTTCGTTGACTGTTGATAATATTTCAGATGGTCTTATTTCTCGAATGCTCATTTTTGAATCTGAAGAAAGAGATCCTATGGAAAAGTTTGGATTAAAGAAAACAAGACCTTCAATAGATTTAATAAAAAAAGTAGATCATTTATATGGTAAACCTACAAACCAATATCCAGAAGGTAACGCTGATGGAATAGAAACGGTGAGACCTCTGATCGTTGATTATACTGAAGATGCTGAGAATCTTGCCAGAAAATATAGCATAGAGATGCACGGAAGAAGAGCAAAACTTGGTGATGATGACAAAGCGAGCGCAGTTTTTAACCGCGCAGCTCTTACTGTTAGGAAACTTGCTCTTATTTGTGCAATCGCAGATGATGTTTATAATGATCAACCAATAATAAAAGCCGATCATGTGGATTATGCGATACAATTAACAAATTATCTTATGGATAACATGTATTATGCCGTTGAAAAAAATCTTGCGGAATCGGAATACGAACAGAGCCTGAAAAGAATTTATAATCTTATAGCACAAACAGGAACAATGTCAATGTCTCAAATTACGCGGAGAAGTCAGAACCTTACAAGTAAAACAAGAAATGATATTTTACACGCGCTTGTAGAATCAGAAAAAGTTCAGGAAGTATTTGAAGTAAGTGCAACAAAAAGCAAAAAAGTATATCGTATTTTTCAGGAGGATAAATGAAAAACAAAAAAATAGAAAATAAAGAAATACATAAAAATTATAAGAAAAAATTATCTTGTGAACTTTTTAGAGATCATTATCAAAATTTTAAAAAATATAATATTCCAAAAGCGCAATTAGTAATTGCCGATATTCCATATAATGTTGGAATAAATGCGTTTGCGTCTAATCCATCATGGTATACCGATGGTGATAACAAAAAAGGCGAAAGTGAATTAGCTGGAAAGCAATTTTTTGATACTGATAAAGATTTTAATGTTAATGAATTTTTTCATTTTTGTTCTAAGTTAATTATTGATGAACCAAAAGAAAAAGGCAAGGCTGGATGTATGATCATTTTTTGTGAATTTGAACAACAATTTTCTTTAATTGAAATTGCTAAAAAATATGGATTTATGAATTATATTAATCTTGTATTTAGAAAAAATTTTTCAGCACAAGTATTAAAGGCAAACATGAAAATAGTGGGGAACTGTGAATATGGTATGATTTTTTATAGAGATAAACTCCCAAAATTTAACAATAATGGTAAAATGATTTTTAATTGTATGGAATGGTTAAAAGACACGAAATCGGAAAAAATTCATCCAACACAGAAGCCGATAAGTGTATTAAGCAACTTAATTTCAATATTTACCGATGAGGGCGATGTTGTAATAGATCCTGTAGCTGGTAGTGGTAGCACTTTACTCGCTGCTAATGATCTAAAAAGAAATACATATGGTTTTGAAATTAAAAAGAAATTTTTTAATGATGCAAAAAAACATATCGAAAAATTTAAAGAACAAGGAGTATTATTTTGAAACAAATATGGATTGATACTGAAACAACAGGAACAGATCCTAAAAAAGATTCTATTATCGAACTCGCCGCCGTTTTTATTGATGGAGAGATAAAAGATACATTCCACCAGTATTGTATCCCTAGTAATAAACCTGAAGACTTTGACGAAGTTTCTAAAAGAAGTCATGGGCTTACATGGGAATTTTTAGAAGAACGTGGTATTGCTGAATTTGAGTTGTACTCAACATTCTTAAATTCTTTTTTGCTAAAATATATTGATAAATTTGATAAAAAAGACAAAGCTATTTTTTGCGGTTATAATTCAAATTTTGATTCTGATTTTATCAGAGAATTGTTTTCAACTTGTGGGAATAATTTTTATGGGAGCTTTTTTGTATCAATGCCATATGATGTCCGGACAAAAGTTGCGGAATGTCTTATGTATGATAAAATTCCAATGCTTGTCAATTATAAACTTGAAACGGTTTGTGATTATTTTGATATAGATTTTAAAGCTCATTCGGCAATTGAAGATATTAATGCCACAATAAAAGTTGATAAAAAAATAAAAAAATTGTTGACAGAATAGATGGATAAATAAATTGTCTTGTTAAAAGAGAGGATAGTATGAGAACAGAATTGATAAGATATGCGAATGGATTTAATGCGAAAGAAGACGTTTTGATATGGATAGAACGACGGGTATCTGATGATGTAGATATGTCGGAAGCGGAGCATGTTATTGATTATTTGTGTTCGGACAAAAGACCGGCACGGTTGTCAAGGGCTACATATGAGCAGATGAAGAGCAATGCGGATAAATGGAACAAGACGTTACAGAAAAAAGGGAATAAGATATCTGAAACAGAACTTGATACAAAGACTGTTTTAGATTTTGGGGATGGGTTTAAGTTTGTGAAGTTGGTTTCAAAATCTGCATATGAACGTGAAGGATTTTTGATGAGTCATTGCGTAGCGTCTTATTTTGGTAGAGACGTTGAGATATTTTCTCTTCGGGATAAAGAGAATAGTCCGCATTGTACTATTGAGAAAGACGTGCAGATTAAGGGTAAAGGGAATGGGGATATTCATCCGAATTATATTGATTACGTGGTCAGATTTTTGGAATTTACCGGTATGAATGTTCGTGATTCGGAGATGGAGCATTTGGGATATCGGAGAGAAATGTTCCCAAAATATTGTTTGAATAAATTGTACAGAGAGAAATATATAAGGGATAATGAAGAAAGTAAATATAGTGATGAGATAATAATATTTGATAATTTTGAAGAACTTAAAAAATACAAGGGAAACAAAATAAAAGGGTATTCAGGTTCTCTTTATCTCAGAAATACAGCAATAACATCATTGCCAGACAATATGAGTGTTGGGGGTTATCTTGATCTCAGAAATACAGCAATAACATCATTGCCAGACAATATGAGTTTTGGGGGTGATCTTTATCTCAGTAATACAGCAATAACATCATTGCCAGACAATATGAGTGTTGGGGGTTCTCTTGATCTCAGAAATACAGCAATAACGTCATTGCCAGACAATATGAGTGTTGGGGGTTATCTTGATCTCAGCGGAACATCGATAACAACATTGCCAGACAATATGAGTGTTGGGGGTTATCTTGATCTCAGCGGAACATCGATAACAACATTGCCAGACAATATGAGTTTTGGGGGTGATCTTTATCTCAGAAATACAGCAATAACGTCATTGCCAGACAATTTGAGTGTTGGGGGTTCTCTTGATCTCAGCGGAACATCGATAACAACATTGCCAGACAATATGAGTGTTGGGGGTTCTCTTGATCTCAGAAATACAGCAATAACGTCATTGCCAGACAATTTGAGTGTTGGGGGTTATCTTGATCTCAGCGGAACATCAATAACGTCATTGCCAGACAATATGAGTGTTGGGGGTGATCTTGATCTCAGAAATACAGCAATAACATCATTGCCAGACAATATGAGGGTTGGGGGTTCTCTTTATCTCAGAAATACAGCAATAAAGTCATTGCCAGACAATATGAGTTTTGGGGGTGATCTTTATCTCAGAAATACAGCAATAACGTCATTGCCAGACAATTTGAGTGTTGGGGGTTATCTTGATCTCAGCGGAACATCAATAACGTCATTGCCAGACAATTTGAGTGTTGGGGGTTATCTTGATCTCAGAAATACAGCAATAAAGTCATTGCCAGACAATATGAGTGTTGGGGGTTATCTTTATCTCAGAAATACAGCAATAAAGTCATTGCCAGACAATATGAGTGTTGGGGGTTCTCTTGATCTCAGAAATACAGCAATAACATCATTGCCAGACAATATGAGTGTTGGGGGTGATCTTTATCTCAGCAGAACACAGAGAACTAAAGACCAAACAAAAAATATAAAAGTAAACGGCAATATCTATTTCTAATTTAAAGGTGGGCATATGTTTTCTTTATTTAAAAAAACAGATGAAACAATACGATTACAATCATATAATTCAGGATTTAAAGAATGTGAACATATAATGCGTATAGAAATGAATAATTTCCGGAAAGAATTTAATGATGAAAAATTAAAACTTAGATCTGAACACGAAAAAGCACTAAAAGAAGAACGGAAGCGCGTCGAAAATAATCTTGGTAATAAAATTGCAGAACAATTTTCAGAAATCTCCGATCTTAAATTCCAACTTTCAAAATCGCGTAAAGGATGGCATATTTTTCAAGACTTTATTCCTCAGGTCATGGATATTGCGCATAAAGTAAAATCTCAAGCGATGAGCGATTTAAGTAAAGCTTCTGAAAAATTAAGCAGCACAGATGCTGTACTTTACAATATTGAACATATTGGATCGCGTATCGAAAAAATGAAACCAAAAGTTGATAAACTTATAGGGTTTGATGAAGATGAAATAATAAAAAATAATAAGGAAGGTGTGAAATGAACGAAGATAGAAAAACAACGCCATTACTGGGAAAAGAAGTATCTGAAATGTTTAAAATTCCCGAACCATATTCTGATAAAGAACTAAATTGTTTTGAAACAAAAGCGTATCCTTTTAAATCAAAACCAATGCCTATTTCCCCTGACTATATAAAAATAAGAAAAATCCATCTTGTTTTTATCGGTATTGGTTTTTTAATAATTTTAGGGATTCTTATCAATATAGCAATCTCCTTGCATGAAATAAGATCCGAGCAATCACATATTAGATCAGATATCTCGGATATCCACAGCGTCACCGAAGATATTGGCAGAACAATTCAAATAACGGAAGGAACTATAAAATGAAAACAAATATTATGATTGATATTGAGACTTTAAGTGTAAATTCAAATGCTCTTATCTTATCTATTGGAGCTTGTGAATTTTCAAAAACAATTGGCATTGGCGATACTTTTTACAAAACTATTAACATGGAATCATCTTTACGCCATGGTTTTAAAATTGATGGTAAAACAATTGAATGGTGGTTAAAACAAACAAATGAAGCAAAAAAAGATTTATTTGATAGTAACAGTTTTACAATAAAACAAGTGTTAATTTATTTTTCTGATTGGTTAAATTGCTATAATGATGTAAAAAATATTAATATTTGGGGTAATGGATCTGATTTTGATAATGCAATTTTAAAAAACGCATATGAGCGTATGGATATATCTATTCCGTGGGATTATAGAAATAACCGATGCTTTAGAACATTAAAATCTCTATTTCCTAACATTGAAAAACCTAAAACAAACAATCATCACAATGCTTTAGGTGATGCTATGTGGCAGGCAAAATATGCTATTAATGTGTGGGAAGAATACGAAATGAAAGTCGCTTCAGGGGAAATGACGTTCCCTTCATTTTTTGAATAAGGAACTATAAAATGAATATTGAATCAAAAAAAATACAAGATAATGCTTTTTACGAAGTTAGAGTTGAACGATCCCGTCAAGAAGAACTATGGAAAGAACAGAATCATAGTCCGGAATACTGGCTATCTATACTAGGTAAAGAGTTTGGAGAAGTTTGTAAAGCAGTTTGTGAAAAAAATTATGGCATCGGTACAAAAGGGAATTACAGAGAAGAGCTTACTCATGTTGCGGCGATTGCTATTCAAATGATTGAATGTTTTGACCGGAAGCAAATCGCCATAGAAAAATGTATAAATAATATGGCTTTTGAAAATGATAAAAAAAAATATAATGAGGCTAAATAATGGGGCATTGTAATCAATGTGGGAAATGTTGTGAAGCTATTATGTTGCCTCATTCTCCTGAACAAATAAAAGAGATAGTCAAATCACATAAAGAAAATAATTATATCAGTGATCCTTCATGGGAATTTGCACTGAATCATTGGCATGTAATGTCTAAAGAACAAGCTTTTAAATTAAATCCTTATTTGGCTTTACAAAAAGAAAGAGTAAATAAACCAAACGTATATTTTTACGCTTGTGATAAATTTGGCAAAAAATCTCGTCTTTGTCTTTGCCATGATATCCGACCGCCTGTTTGTATTAATTATCCGTGGTATAATGGAGGAGTAGAATATCGTGAATCTTTTTATTCAGAAACATGTGGATTTAAAGAAGATCAAATTTTAAGGAAGGAATAAGTAATGAAAAGTAAAATAAAAAAAGGAGGAAAAATTAATTGGGAAGAATTTAGAATAAAACTTTCTAATCTATTGCAGGATTACGAGCTAAAGGATTGCATATTTGCCGGAGAAAATAATGAGGGTAAAATGATAGGGGTGTTCTCTGCGGAAAACGCCGAAGGCGTATATACTCAAAAAGGAATTGTCAATAGTTCTTTTAACGCGGCAAGGTTATATCAATCATCACGCGAAAGAATAATGAGCACAATAGATCAAGTAAAGGTGTAATAATGGAGCGCATAATGAAAAAGCAATATTTTGATGATATAAAAGATGTTGAAGAATTTGTAAAAAGCATAACATGTGTTAACGATGTACGAGAAGAAATGGTAAAGGGAATAATAGCGCATGGCTACATAAAAAAAAGTCCAGTTGACGAAGCAGAAGAAATGTATAACCGGCTTGGATCAATGTCGTCAAGAGAAGCAGTTGATGATGTCGTTCGCAAACAGCACGAAGCAATTCAGTATCTAAAAAAACAATTAGGAGAAATAAAATGACAACAAAAATAGAAACTGGGAATATTATTGCAGTATCATGGTCAAATGAGATTTAAACAATTGAATTTAATAATGGTTCGGTAACTGAATATTCTAATGTTCCCGAAGGTCTTTATGCGGGGATTACTACGGCTCAAAGTGCTGATGCTTATCTGCGTAAGTATATATATTGCAAATATGAAAGCAAAATTATTAAGAGAACTACAGTTGGAAATAGATTAAAAGTTCTTGAATATCATAAAGATTCAACGGTTGGTCTTTGGGCAACAGATAGACCTTATATGATACCTGACGATATAAAAGATAAATATTTCTTTATGATTACAGACCCTGAAAATGAAGATAAAAAAGATGTTTTAAATGAGGAGCAGACGGTTATTAAAGAGAAATACACCGATGAAGAATTATTTATAAAATTATATACTCAGCTTGGTTTTAATATAATCGAAGAAGAAGACTTTAAGACGGTTAGTACTCTATCTTTTGAATATATAAAAGAAGGGGAAGAAGAGTATACAATTGTTGCTAAATTTCAATTTGGTAAATTTATTGCTCAAAAATTTTATTTGAAAAGAAGAGTATACAATTGTTTCTAAATTTCAATTTGGTAAATTTATTGCTCAAAAATTTTATTTGAGAAGATAATTAACTCAAAAGCTACTTAATCATCATTTTGTGATGTATGTTTATTAAAGAGTATGCGTACAAGCCCCATACTCTGCTTAGAAACGCTCCTATGGGGCTTGTTTTTTATGGTTTCGATACGGATATTTTGTTTTTTGGCGTATGCCATACAATCAATTCAGGAAGGTGTTTTATGAAAAAAGAAGAAAAAAAAGGGTATCTTTGTTTAAAATGCAGAATTGCAAAACCAAATCAATACTATAAACGATTAATCCATCATAATAAGCTTTATTGTTTTTTATTTAAAAAACCACGATATGAAACAGAAATATATTGTATTATTTGCGGTAAAATAAAAACAAACATGCCTGATACTCCGCCTGGATTAAGCGAATATATCCCCTTTTTTGTTTCAAATAAAAATAAATAAAAAATATAAAGTAAATTTAAGGAAGGTGTTTTATGTATCTTGACGAATATTTAATCGCAATAAGACCAGATGGAGAATTTTTTAGAGTAAGACCATCTGATTCCCCGATAATCCCCTCGGAATGGGCTTTAGTTAAACATGATAGTCTTGGACGGAATGAGTATTATGATTATCGTAACCGATTGAAGCCCGAATATTGGGGAAACAGGATTTTTAATATAAAGAAAGAATATGGCAAGAAGACGATATATTTAAAAAGAGTTTTGAAAAGGCGTTGTTCATTCGAACATTATTTCCAACCCACAAAAAACCGTATATATGAATGTTACAAAAAACACTCGTGCATATTTTGTACTTTTCGTATTGCAACAGAGGAAGAAATCGCAAAATATAAGGAAGGTAAAAAATGAAAATTTACATTACATAGCGATTATCCTACAGCAATGTTCATGAATTTAAAATCAGTATTAAGGAGTTCTAAAATGTTCGGTAAAAAAAAGGCAATTGATGAATTTAAAGAAATTGAAAAAATTGAAGAAATCCGATATGCCGGAGAGATTGAACGATTACAACCATATGCTTTTTGGTTTAGCGATTCAATAAATAAAGAATTATTATCTATAGCCGAAAAAGGGAAATCTTTACCTACAATTTTAAAAGTAAAATATCCATTCGGAGATAGTAAGGGCAATATTGGAATGTACCGTGAATTACAAGTTATTGTAGATCCCAATATGCAAGAACTTATAAAATTAGAGTAAAAAGAAACCGGCTAAATGCCGGTTTCTTTATTTTAACTATTCATATTTACGATTATTCGCTACCCGCCTTAAAGTTATAAATAGGTTTAATCATTTCAACAATATCAACGGTTTCTTTAATATTTTCAAGAATGATTTTTTTATCTTTATACGCTCCAGGAGCCTCATCAAGAGTTTCAACCGTTGCCGTCGTTGTATAAATTCCAGCTTCAGACATCTGTTTTTTAAATTCATCAATAGATAGTTGTTGTCTTGCCTGTACTCTACTAAGAATTCTTCCCGCTCCATGAGGTGCTGAATAATTATACTTTGCGGAACCCTTCCCGATGCAAACGGCTATTCCATCTCGCATATTAAAAGGGATTATTACCTTTTGACCCTCATGCGCCGGAGTAGCACCCTTACGGATAATCATATCTTCCCCAATAAAATTGTGAATAGATTCAATTTCTCCTTCTGGGTCAGTACCGATGAAAGATATTATCCTTCTCATAATTTCCGCCCTATTCAATGACGCAAATCTTTGCGCTACAAACAAGTCCTCCAGATAGTTTTTGCAATCAGCACTTTCCGACAACATAAACTCAAGATCTTTGTATTGATTTTTAATAAAATATTTCTTAAGATTTTCTTTTGCCTTCTGTTGATAATAATTTGCTATCCTAAGCCCAAAATTTCTACTCCCAGAGTGAATTGTAACCCATAATTTATTTTTAGAATCATATCCTGCTTCAATAAAATGGTTTCCTCCTCCGAGAGAACCAATCGCTTTTAATGCCTTTTCAGAATCAATTTTTATTTTCTTACAAACATTTTTAATATCTACTTCTTGATCGATATTACCTTTTTGGGAATCTTTATTTATATTAAATCCAGAAGGTATGTTCTCTTTAATAAACAAATCGAACTTTTCGACGTCGATCAATGATTCATTAAATCGCGCCGAAAGCATCCCACACCCGATATCAACTCCAATGATATTTGGAATAACATATCCATTTATTTTCATGGTAAAACCGATCACCGCCCCTTTACCGGAATGGCAGTCAGGCATAATTGCTATATAGGTTTTCCCGAATGCGGGATGATTTAAAAAACCTTGTATTTGATCTTTTGTTGTCAAATCTATTTCATCAATCATAATATTCGCAGTGTTATATTTACCTTCCATTTGGATCATGTTGTCTCCCCTTTTTTCCCTTTGATATTTCAACAATTTTATATTTATCTGCTTTATTTTCAATTTCCAACAAATGATAAATATAATTTGCTGTTATAAGATCCACCGATTCGCCGCGCAAAGAAAAATATTGTGCAAAGTCCCCGATATCGTTAATTACATTATAAAGTGTCATAAGTACACCTCACGTAAATTAAATCGCTATCACCAAACCGTATACACCAAAACTCCTATTATAACCAATAAAGTAAAAATCAGTTTAGCCGAAAAAAGACTATCTTCTTCTTTTAATTTTGATCCGCACAAAGGGCATTTTGTATAATTATTATCTTCTACCCAATAATTACATGATGTACAATGATAAATCATACAAATACCTTTAACGTTGTCATTTTATACCTCTATTTTTATTCTTTGATGCCGCAGGTCTACCACCTTTTTTCCCGTTAATCCTAGAAGCAATAGCCTTTCGTTCACTTTTTATTTTCCCAAGTTCTGAAAAAAAGACAGATAACTCTATTTCTTTATTGCAATGTGGACAATGCATACTGTTATTACCTCCCAATAATAACAGTATAGCCTACCGGATAGGTTTTGTCAACATAAAAAAATAAAAAATTATATTTTTTGATATCGATATTAATTGCTTTTATTACAATAAATTATTATTATCTTTAATAATAGAAAGTAGCCCAATAGTTATTCCTTGGACTTGCTTTTCGGATAAATTCAAATTTAATTTATCTGAAATAAAATGTAGCTGTTCATGTAAAATTGTTTCATATTTAACTTGTTCGGGTAATTCGTTAAAAATTAAAATTTTGCATTGATCAGAAAAACACTTCCCGACAGAATCACCACCAATTAAATCTTTCTCAAATATAATATTAACATCAAAAGAAAGAATTTTTTTAATGGATACTCTTTTCATCTTTTATTAATTTTTTTATAATGTCTTCTTATTGTACTTTCATCAACTCCGCACACGTCAGCTATATCGCAAAACGTTAATCTGGGATAATGGTTTTTAAGTGCATATTCAATTTTTGCATTAAATTCAATTTTTTTATAATTTATATTACTTTTAGATTCTAATTGTTTAATAAAATCAGTATCAATATTTACTTCTGTTACCGATGTTTTTGTTTCCATTAAATCCTCTCGTAAGATTGTTTTAAATTAACTTTATAAATATGTTTCGTAAAATCTAAGACCTTCCCATTATCTACAACCATTTCACAAAATCCTACATTATAAAATCCTCCGGACATCCTTCTTGGATAACGATCATAATCCGCATTCCCTATTTTTAACGCCGGTAATGTCATCACTGTTGTATCTACATCGGATACCGATCTATATTCATGGACGTGCCCTCGAATAATATAATCCGCTTTTTCAACACCCTCAGGTTCAGACATTAATTTGTTCCAAATAAGTTGTTTCCGCAACATAATGTCGCCGCCAACGGGAGTAGATGTTTTCCCAATAGTATGTTGCATATTGAATTTAACGCCATCGACATCTATCTTTCTCATCCATGAAATCCCAAAATCTCCCATTTTTTCTGCAATTGTTTTTTCAAAATCGATATTTCCGGTGCTAACATGATATGGAGTCCCATAACAAAAAATATGTTTTTTAGCATTTGCGCTTTTTAATACCTTTATACAATTTTCTTGTTGTTCGGAAATATCCGGCAATCTTAGAAACCCAGAATCTTTTGTATCTGGTCCTTCAATACAATCTCCCAAATGCAACATTACATCATATTCTGATTTTTTTGTGGTCATCCACCAATTCCAAAATGGAGTCATAATCTCATCAATTTTTTTTTCATTCGGATAATCAGGATGGGTCATCCCCATTAAATGTCCGGAATGATTATCCGAAAGTAAAATAATTTTAGTCATAAATATCCTTTAAATTCAAAAATTCTGATTTTAAACATTTATTGTTTCATGCTGAATATATTTCAATGACTGAAAATCATGATGGTCAATCATTAACCGCTCAAAAATATTCTTCCACTTTTCACCACGAATGCGCATGTTAAATATACGTTTATACCATGGGCAATTAATATAAACAATCTTTATATTAAACCTCTTTTGGATAATATCGTTTTCAAGTAAATATAAAATGCCAGGAGGATCTATTATATAAAAATCAGCATCAAATAAATCATTTGAAGAAACCCAATATTCGTTTTTCCCGCGTTTTGTGTACGCAACAAAATCCTTCCTATAGTCTTCACATACTATTTTATGAAAGTGTTTGTGTACTCCATTAATTTCGCCATCTCTTTTCGGACGTGTAGTATGGGAAATTACCATTTTACAACCAAAGATGTTTGTTAAATAATCTTTTCCAGATCCTGATTTCCCACAAACCAAAGTAAGATTTTTTTTAATCATTTTCTTTCCTTACATCATCATTAAAAATTGTGCTTTTCGCATACAATTACGCGCATATATTCTTGATATTTTGGGATAAATTTTTCTATTGTGCCCAGAATTGTATTTGCAAAAACCTTCAAAGTAATCATTCTTTGCTGGTGTTTTTGATAGGCAATATTTTAAATATTTTGTTCCCGCAAGAATATTTTCATATTTAACCCACGGTGCAGCTTTATATCCTGCGGCGGTCGATGGCATCAATTGGCATATCCCCAAAGCCCCGGCAGACGAAACGGCTGAATTTGAAAAATTACTTTCAGAATGAATCTTTGAAAATTCGTATAGTTCATCAATTCCTGTTTGATAACAGGCTTGTTTTATCTGACAAAAAGTAGTCTGATCAAGTGCCGGATACAATTTGTGCATAGTTGAATAATCAACAACAATTCCTGAAGAAAAATTAAGAGAAACAATACCTAAAAAAAATAATATTATTGTAAATATAAATTTCATTTTTTGACCTCTTTTAAAATTATAGAAAAAATATGAGAAATTACGTCAACAGTCCATGAATTCCCAACAGAGTGATATCGTCTTGAATTTGAAACGCAATCGGTATAATTATCTTTTAACGTTTGCAATCTTTCACATTCTACAGGAGTAAGTTTTCGCCAAGTTATTTTTTCTTCTGAGATTTTAGGCTCTTGATTCCCGCCGCAAATTGCAGTCAAACAGGGGCTTTTACCCTCCACCGAATAAACTCTTTTTATATTATCATTACCTTTTATATCGGCAACTCCTATCTGTACGCATAAACTATCTTTTGTTAAACAATTAGATTTACCTGTTTCATTGACTTCAAGGCATTGTTCTGTATCAATACCTGAAGTTCGATCAGATGGATGTTCGGGATTCCGACCGCGGAATGCTCCGCCGGTAATAATTAACTGTCTTTTCCCTTGTTCTAAATAACTTTTTTCATTACCGCCTTTAGCATAATTGGCATCAAGACAATAGGATTTTGTTCTATCGGTTACCCCTGTTTCTATAATATCTTGTAAAAATATCTTTTTATCTTTTGGTTGAGTAACTTCAGAGTCAAAAACAATAATATTATTTTCACTTTCAAATAAAGACTGAAAATAATTTCTTTTATTATCTTTATCAATTGATATTTGATAATTTTTACAATCAGTAATTTTTTTACAAATTATATAAATACGTTCTCTGTTTTGTGCTGAAACCAATGCCGAATTTATTATAATCCAGTCTACGGCATATCCTAAATAATTGAATTTTTTTAAAATAAACTTAAATGTATTACCATTATCAATTGATAAAAGTCCTTTTACATTTTCAAAAAATAAATCTTTTGGCTGATATTTTTCAATAACACTAAACATCGCATCAAGGATATCCCCGCCTCTTTTGTCTCCCAACCCTTTTCTTTTACCGGCATTAGAGTATGGCTGGCAAGGGAAGCCTCCAATAATTATATCAGGATGCTCAATATCCCATGTTTGGGAATAAAGTATTGATCCAAGCTGAATAGTATTCGGGTAATTTTTTTGTGTTATTTTTATTGCGTAAGGATCTATTTCTGAAGCATAATACTTTTCAATAGGTATACCGGACCTTTCAAAAGCAACTTGACCTGCCGAAATACCATCAAAAAGAGATAATACCTTCATTTTTTTTCATACTCAGAAAAAGCTTTTAAAATTTCATTAACCGTTAAATTTTGCATTTTTGATGGATGAAGTTTACACCAAAGCATAAAACGCCCCGCCGATTCAAGAGTAAAAAAAGCTTTTTCATTCATCAAAATAGCATGTATCCGCTTTTCAAGCGTCTCTTCGGATATCCATATAGGAAGTGGTTTTATCATGTTCCGTACTCCCATTGTGTTTTTTATAGTCGTTAACATAAAATCCTGCTCCATTAAATTTAATACTAGGTTTTGAAAAAAGCCTTCTCATTTTCCCTTTACAAAGTGGACAAGTTTGATTTTTAACATTTACAGGATCCTCATGCTCGTATCCACATCCGTCACATTTAAAATCTGCCATATTCATTTTATGATACCTGTTTAACGCATGGATAAGAGCCAATTTTTATAGGGGAATCGATTTTCCCAATATTCCGAGCAAGAGTATAACTTGATCCAGAACAATCAACAAAATTATCCCCGTCTTTATAAAGACCAACTTTTTTACCGTCAGTATTCCATCTCTTTTTTATTCCATCCCACGAAACTATTAAGTAAATACCCTTATAAATCGCCATGAGGAAACCCTCTTTATGTTTGAAATTATAACAACCATAAATAACCTGTTTGAAATGTCAAATATATTTTTGACATTTTTCGCAAAAAATAATAATCAGTTGACTTTAATATAAACCTTATATTTTATTTTTATGTGAGGTTTTATGCAAAAAAATGATTTAATTGTTCAAAATAATGCTTTCCCCGATCTTTCTTTAATAGCAGAAAAATTACCCAAACTTTCTGAAGAAAGTAGAAAAACATATTCCTACGCAATGAATTCATTTAAACATTATTGCGAAAAAAATTCCGTTCCGATAGGGATAGACTCTCTTGTTGAATGGATTCAATCCATGGAAAACGGCAATACTCAAAAATGTTATCTTGCGGCAATAAAAAAAGTCATGCGTCAGCTTTTTAAATTTGATCCGCGTCTTCAAAATATTCTTTCAAGTCTTGAAGAAATTCATCCTGAAAAGAAAGATATGACGATTACCAGATCCAAATATCTAACAAAAGAAGAAATTTATCAACTTATTCACAAATCGCCTAAAAATCTATCGGCAATTATTGAAGTTATGTTTTGGACTGGATTCCGTGTTTCTTCAATTTTGAACATTGAACTCGAAAAATGTACTTTTGTAGAGTCCGGATACTATGAAATCCGCGTCAAAGGTAAACGCAACAAAGAAAATACCGGGTTTATTGACAAAAAACTTTACGACAAGTGTAAAAAACTTTTCAATGGCAAAAAATTTTTATTTGAACATAAAGAAAAAAAGTTCACAAGGGAATATATAAGCCGATCAATAACGACTTTAGGTCGAAAAATACTCGATAAGAAAATTTCAGCGCATACTACCCGAAGATCCTTTGCTTGCTACCTGCTTTATGAGCGCGGCATTACTCTTGATAAAGTTCAAAAAGCAATGAATCATTCCAGTATAAATACCACTGCCATTTATTTATCCGGAAAAGCTACTCCGGAAGAAATAGGGATACCTGGACTAAAAAAAACAAGAAAAAATAAACCCGCCTGTTAAAGCGGGTTTATTTTAGAAAACCTTCTCAGCGATAATCTGACGTCAATTGTTTTTTATATATTCTTTCAAGTGCAGCAAACCCCTGTTTTTTTATCGCGCGTTTTATCGCTTCTGTTTTTGGGACATCTTTAATCTGCTCATTCAAAAACATAAGCATATCAAACTTTATACCATCGTAATTATCTTTTGTTATTCGCATAAATTTTAGCCCTTAAAAAAAGCGGGACTTTTATACCCCGCCTGACTTTGTTAGTCAGCCTATATCATGCTATAATTTTTCATCGACCAGTCGTGACAAAACTGTTTAACGTCTTTGTCATCTGTAAAATTATAGCCATTGTAAAGAGGATTGATCTTGCGATCATGTCTTACGCCGTCAATGTAAAGATACCCGGCAGATGTTATTTTAACGCTCTTACCATTGATAATTGATGTTCTCATGTTGTTTCTCCTACCCGTCTGAGTGGGTTAGCCTCGTAATTTGTTTTGGTCTCTCTCAACCATATAAATAATCTACTGCACGGGACTATTTTTGTCAACAATTTTTTTGACAAAAATCTACTTTTTTATCTTTTTTTCGTAATTTTTATATCCTCAAACGTGCACCAACACAAAAAGATCAATCCCTCAATTTCACACAATCCGATATTATCATCTTTTACAGCATATATTTTGTATTTTTTGCCATTTGAGTATCCATATCCAATTGATTTCATAGACTACCTATTAAAATCCCCTCATTGTTCACTGATAAATTCCTCCAACTTCTTTAATACTTTTTTATCATAAATTTTTTTACTACGCACGGTCTTCGCCTCGCGCCATTTGGAATAAATAGAATTTTCTCCACAACTTTCAAGAGGACATTTATTATATCTTCTTCTGAAATACCTAGGATAAGACGTTCTTTCAAAAAATAATTCGCAAAGAGGGCATTCATTTATAAATTTATTAACATTAACTGAAGTGCTCGACTTATACCTTGACCCCGATGCTGAAAGTTCCTTCTAAATCTGAATAGAAATTTTTAATGCTTTTATAAGTTTTTTATCCACTTTATTTCTCCTTTTATTTTTTTCCACAAACTGCCCTCTAAAATGCCCTCAGTCTGCTTAAAACGGCTTTATTTGGCTTCCAAAACCGCAAAACAACCCCTTATCTACCCTATAGCCTTTTGACCGTTTGTAGAAAGGAAAAGACGTGTATATTCATCCGAATACAGAAAATAAACAATTTCACCATTAAAATTCTTTTTATCAATGCTTTCCTTTTCCAAAAGACGGGCGATTGTCTCTTTTATCTGCTTTTCATCCAGATTAAAACAAATATCCATGATGCTATTATAATCCATGTATCGGTGTCCGACCCCTTCATCATATATCGCATTCAGGATTATATTTTCAAACCGGACCTTTTCTTCTTTTTCCGCGTAGAAGTCTTTTTCTTCAGACGGGCAATATTTATATTCAAGCTGTGCAGTAATTGCTCTTACTTTTGTTTTTGTGCAATGCTCTTCCATGAGATCCAATTCTTTTTGGTAATCAATTTTTTCAGCATGAGAAACAACCGGCTTTTTAAGTGCCTGAAGACATTCATGTGAGAACCAATGCTTAAATGGTTTTGCTTTTTCTTTACGGCTGGAAAAGATTAAAGCAGTTAATCCAAATTCATTTACAATTATTATAGGTTGCAATCCACCAGCCGTTTGTATCCGAATAGTCTTCTTATCTTCTTCATCAAGACGTTCAACAGCACGTGAAACATCTTTTATTTCTAAAGCTTCACAAATATCGGAAGCTACAAACCAATTAATATTTTCTTCATCCGTTATTTCTTGGATCTTTTTTGATCCAAAATTAAAAATTTGCAATTCATTATTCATTTGTTTTCCTCTTTTTGTTGAGATTTTTCAAATTCTGCAATTTCTTTTTTACAAGCTCTTGCAATTATTCTACTTCTTGACCGATCTTCAATCATCGCCATTTTCTCCAGCGAGGCAACTACCTCATCTTCAAAATAAACAGTAATCATTTTTGCCATTTTATTTCTCCTTTACAGTTAAAGAAATATATAGACGTTTTTTATGTCAAGTTATTTTATTTTTTTATATGTTTTAGTATTATATCCTCATAGGGTACGATTTCAAATCGTACCCTATGAGGATATAATGGTTTGCAATAGTGTTTAAAATAATAAATTTTTAAGTAAATAGTAACTAAAAATCAATATTTTATCAGGATTTTACTCTCTTCCGGCATTAAAACAGTTCCCTATCAAATACCAATACATAGTTTCTTCTATATAAGCAAATTACAAAAACCGAATCTTTCAATCTTTCAAAGATCTTTCAAGGGGGTAAATTTGAAAGATTCGACCAAAAGAATCAACAAAACAGCCTAAAATTTAGTAAACAGTAAGTAAAAAAACGCCTATACACCGCAGTACACTATAGAAGAAAAAAAAGCAAAATTTACTGGTTTCTAATTTATCACGCCGAATCTTTCAATCTTTCAACCTAGGGAATAAAAATATAAGAAAATAATAAAAAATGATATAAAATAGATAAATAGTAAAAGAAAACAAAAAATTGATAAATAGTAAAAAGTTTTGGGGAAGGGCTTGAAAGATTGAAAGATTTATTGTTAAATATTAGTAACAAGTAAATTATATATTATATATATACATATTATAGATATATGTATATATATCTATACCTTTTTTTCAAATTAAAATAGTCATTTTATTATTTTTGTCTATTTTCGCATTTACTAGTTTCTAAAATCTTGTATTAAATCTTTCAAGAGTATGCCTTGAAAGATTTATGAAAGATTTGAAAGATTTATTCCCTATTTTCACCTTTATTCACTTTTTATCTTAATTTATATTTTTTCTCTTGACACATATGTTCCTACTTATCAAATAAATTATGCGTGAGTTGTTTTATCCTCTCCTTACGCTCTTGATACCCTCTACTTGGCAGTGCTGAGTTTTATGTTTTTTACTCAGCACTGCTTCCTTAAAAAAACAATATTTATAAGAAGGTCTTTTTATGATCGATGCCTTAAAAGAATTTATTGAAAGTCCAATAGAACATTCTATCGAAAAAGAAAATTTTTACATCATGATCGGTAAACGTGGATTTGTTGTTTCCGTTGAAAAAAAAGAAATAAATAATTCTCAAACCGTAAATTCAGAATGTTCTGATCTTATTATAAATTATTTTTTCAAGTTTGCTGAAAAAAATCAATTAAGAGAATCTAAAAAACCTTCAGATATAAAATATATTTGCTGCGATAATGTCATTGTATCAATTCAATTTTCATTCCAACGCATAAATTGGATAGTTCTTCCAAAAGTAAAATTATCTCTTGGAACAAAGGCTCTTGAGTTTATTTCGTCCGGCGGTACTGATGGAAAATCATTATCCGATATTACTGTTTATCTTCATAATAATAAACCAGAAATTAGAGCAGATATCTTAAAAAACCTTATAAATACAGGACAAATTGAACAAAAAACAGTTTTAGGGAAATCTAATCATCCTTGTACTTATTATTATGCAATCAAATAATATTCTCAATATCCTAATTCCAGGTTCACTATATGACAGTGGTTCACCTGAAGGCAAACAGCGTGCTCGCCAAGGCAAAGGACATTTCTATAATCCTCAAAAAGATATGATGGATAAAATGCGTATTTATGTAAAAGCGCAGCTTCCGGAAAATTTTATGATGATTAAAAAAAATGTTCCTGTAATTGTTAATAATAATTTTTTTATGGCAATACCAAAAATTCGTCAAAAGGGTGACTGGAAAGAATTTTATAAAAACGAAGATATCCCTCATCTTGAAAAATCCGATAGGGATAATTTGGACAAAACCTTGCTGGATATTTGTAGTAAAATTATTTTTGCAGATGACAAGCAAATTTACGATGGCAGGATACAAAAATATTATTCCTTAAACCCTCGTGCTGAAATAGAAATTATTTATTAAAAGGAGAAGGATATGAATGATTTAATCAAAATTGAAGAAAAAGACGGTAAACAAACAGTTAATGCCAGAGAATTACATGAATTTTTGGGAAATCAAAGACAATTTGCTAATTGGATTCAGGAAAGAATTGAAAAATATGATTTTATAGACGGTCAAGACTTTTTAACAATCCAGTTAAAAAGTAATGGAGGACGACCTTCTATTGATTATTATATTTCTCTTGATATGGCAAAAGAACTTTCAATGGTAGAAAACAACGAAAAAGGAAAAGAAGCACGAAAATATTTTATTGAAATAGAAAAAAGATATAAAAATATTATCCCCTTATATTTTGATAAAATATCTTCCCTCGAATTAAAAATTGATAAAATGGCTACTTTTATCGAAAAATACAATACTGAAGTTTTTCTTCCAAAACAAGAAGAAACTAAGCTGAAAAAAAATTGTAAACAAGTCATGAAAATGCTTCAACGAGTTCGTAATTATGGAACACTTTATATGAATGAAGATGTTTTCTTTGGCTATCTCCCAGACTTTATGACAAGAGAAGAATTTAAAGAAGCTTCTAAACAACTTGAAGACGAAGGCGAAATCGAAATTACTGTAATATCAAATTCTGATATATCACCTCAATATCGTGTAGGTACTTGGTCGCTATTTAAACTCAGCATAAATCCATATGCCGGAAATGATTACAAATAAGGAGCTACTATAAATGTCAAACCGTACAACCAAAGGCAAAAAAGATGTTTTAATCCAAGAACTTTCCGTCCGTCACAAACTCAAAGACGGAATAATTATGAGACTCATGAATATTCTTGTTGCAAATAAAATAAAAATAGATCCTGAATTGTCAAATGTTATCGGAGCTTTATATTATGATAAAAATATTGCGAAAAAGATTTATAAGGAAATATCCATAAATGATACAGAAGCAAAAAGGGAAGCAGACAAAAACTCTTCCGCAGGATAATCCGGATTATAAACCCGGTGATGCATTCAAACAATTGTCTGAAAAACAAAAGGCTTTTGTTGCTGAATACTTTGCACAATTTCAAAATGGGGCTAAAACATATCTTAAATTGTATCCAAAATCAACAACAGACTCAGCGAAGGCAGGGGCAAGTGAACTCTTAGCTTTGCCTTACGTTCGGCAGGCGGTTTTGGATGAATGCAGGAAGCGTATAAAAGCTTTTACGGGTGAAGAATCAATTAATGAGACCTTTGCTCAAATTAAAGCAATATCCTCGTCTGATATATCAGACGTTATAAATATGGAAGACGGGACGTTTGTAGTTAAGTCGTTGAAAGATATCCCCGTTGAGGCACGAAAGGCTATTAAAAATATAAAGAGGAAATATAAAGAGACAAAAGATGGAATTGAAGAGTATATAGAGGTTACCCTTCACGACAAAATGAAAGCTATAGAGTTCCAAGCTAATATACAAAAGTTGTTGAATAATAAAGTGACTATAGAGCCGATAGAGATAATAATAAAACCGGCGATAAGACCGGAAAAAAAAGAAGGAGAAGAAAAAGATGAAAAAAATTAGATTTTGGGGGACACTACCTTTTACTATTGCTTTATTATTTTTTTGGGGGATTATTACTCTGCCATTTTTGCTATTGGGTAAAATAGGATGGTGGGGAATTGGAGAAAATATTTGTTTTTTCAGTTTTGATCTTGTTGATAAAATAAGAGGAGAATAAAATGTTTAACATTACAAACGAAGAGTTGAAAGAAGCCGCTATCCCGATGATTAAGCTTATCAATGAAAAATGTCATCCGAATGTAACTGTGATAATAACTCCTACAAGTGTTGAATTGTTTGAAAGTCAAATATGTGATCCGACTATAACCGAGTTTATAAAAGATTGATTTTTTTACAAAAAAATTGTTGACAATAGATTATCTGTAATAATTATTGTCAACATGATCTTAAACGGATGTTTGTTCGATATCAAATAACCCAATTTAAAATTGCGCTCCGCCGTTTAAGATCAAATAAAACATTTAAGGATAACTAAAATGTCAGATTATTACAGTCAACTTCGTAATGAATATAGTGGTCCATTATCGTCTCGGTCAAAAATGTTCCGAGAGGATAACTATCGTGAATCTGAATATGAAAAATCTGTAAAAAAAGAACCTGAAAATAAAAAATCTGTAAAAAAAAATAAATGGATACCTAAAAATGGCGAGACCTGCGTTTTTTTTGATGATTTTAATTTAAAAAATAGAATTGTTTCTCAATTAAATAATCATTGTGATCCTAAAATAACAAATAGATATCAAGCAGTAAATGGGGTGGGATATGAACATATAGCAAAATTAACACCAGAAAATTCTAAATATTTAACTCTTGGATTTGAAGAATTTTTAAAACATTCAGAGGTTAAATAAAATGAAAATATTATATTTTGGTAATTGGATTAATGTCGAATTGAATGATCCTAAAATATCAGAGATTGGGATTACCATAGAACAGGACGCATATATAGGACAGGACGCACGTATAGAACAGGGCGCATATATAGAACAGGGCGCATATATAGGACAGGGCGCATATATAGGACAGGACGCATATATAGAACAGGGCGCACGTATCGGACAGGACGCACATATAGAACAGGGCGCACGTATCGGACAGGACGCACATATAGAACAGGGCGCATATATCGGACAGGGCGCACGTATAGAACGGGACGCACGTATAGGACAGGACGCATATATAGGACAGGGCGCACGTATCGGACAGGGCGCATATATCGGACAAGACGCATATATAGGACAGGGCGCACGTATCGGACAGGGCGCACGTATAGAACAGGGCGCACGTATCGAACGGGACGCATATATAGGACAGGGCGCACGTATAGAACGGGACGCATATATAGAACGGGGCGCATGTATAGAACGGGACGCATATATCGGACAGGACGCATATATAGGACAGGGCGCACGTATCGAACGGGACGCATATATAGAACGGGGCGCATGTATCGAAACAATTATTATCTCATCACATAACAAATATACAATAATTTTGTGTAATGGTAAAATTGCTATTGGATGTAAATTGTTTACATATGATGAATGGATAGAAAACGGGGAATCCATCGCAAAAGAAAATGGATGTGATAGCGATATTGAATATTATCGTGATAAAATAAATAAACTTAAAAATTTTATGGATGAATCTAAATGAAAATTTATAAAATTAAACGATTCCCTAAAGAATATGAAACTGAATTTTTTGGAATAACCAAAGTTCAATGGAGAATTTTACAAGAGAGAGAACATTTTGGTGAAATCGGATCAATAAATAAGGCATTATATTTATCTCCATCCGGATTTTGGATTCCTTTCGGATACTATTCTGAAACAACAAATGAAACAATTATAAATAAAATTATAAATTTATTTATAGAAAGAGTCATAAAATGAAAATAGAGCTTTTATCAATAACTTCAAATGCTCAAAAACTAATCGAAGAAGCTGGTCGCACTTGCTATAAATCAAAATCTGGAGATAACACTGATTCTAATTTTATTCGCGGTGCTATTCAACGCGGTCATGAGTCCATAATAGAACATGCTTCAGCTACGTTTCGGATATCTGAAGTATCTCGTGCGCTTTCTCATCAACTTGTTCGGCATAGATTGGCAAGTTTCAGCCAAATGTCGCAAAGATATACTAACGGCGAAAATTTTACATATGAAGTCCCTAATGCTATAAAAAATGTTCCTCATTTGTATGAAGAATTTATTCGTTTTATGAATGAAACTAAAAATATGTATTCGTATTTTACTCATCAAGGGATTAAACCGGAAGACGCACGGTCGATACTACCAAATGCTTGCCATACTGAAATTGTTATGACTGCCAATTTTAGGGAATGGAGGACAATATTCAAACTCCGTTGTGATTCTCACGCTCAATTAGATATTCGTATAATGGCAAAATCAATTCTTGAAATATTATATTCAAATGCTCCGGATGTTTTTTTTGATTTATATGAAAAATTTATAGGAGTGGAGGAGAAATAAAATGAAAACCTATTTCCCCGATGACCCTATAAAGCAGGAAATGCTAAATTTAATTCTAAAACATTTAAAAATTAAATTAGATAATGGTATTGGGTTATGTCAATATCCGGATTGTTCTGAATGCCCGAATTATCCTACGTGCAATACGTATGAAATATGCGATTTAATTAAACGTGCAACAGGCGGGAACCCCAGTGAAATTTAAAATAAAAGGATTAATTCCCGATTATATTATTCTTGCCTATAAAGAAAAAAATGAAATTACAGTTGAATTGGCAATAGAAACTTTTAAGAATGGTAAAATAGTATTCCACGTAGAGGGTTGTTATAAAGATTATAAATTTGATTATATTACTGAAGCTGTTGAATGTTATAATAATTGGGAAAATTGAATGTCTTGTAAGCGTTGTGCAAAGCCTGTTCGAGGTTTAACCGGTCGTGCCGGATATTGCGATACTTGTAAGCCTATTATGACAAGAATAAGCCAATTGATTATTCTTGCGGATAAAGGGTTATTACAAAAGCGAGAAAGATCAAATCAAGGAATATTAAAAAAATGTTCTCATAATTGTTTTAATTGTGAGTTATCTGACTGTATTCAATAAATCAAAAAACCGCCACTAATTGAAGCTGAAATTGATTTAGATCCATATGTCCCCTGAACCCCAATAGTAAATCTATCATTAAAAAATTTGCTGAACGTAAGTCCATAAACTTGCGTTATTTTTTTATTAATCAGCGTGAATCCATAAGCCCCTTGTATTAAATATCTAGGCATTGTAGATGAAGCCTTTATCCGGTCCTGAACATGTGTGCTTTTCCATCCATCACTGGCGGTTATATCATAAATATCTTCTCCTATTAAATATCTATTGATATCAATTGGAGAATTAAAAGCTTTTAGATAGTCGTCGGTTGTTTCCGGATATTTAATTATTGTATGAGTTACCGGAATAATGTCTTTTTGTATCTCAATTTTTGTTTTTATTGCCGGCTTTAACCATATAGTAAGTCCTGATCCTGTAATAAGCCCCAAAAATACTGAGATTAAAATAATTTTTAAAGTTTTCATAAACAAAAAAATAATTGACATCCGCTTTGTGTCAACCACTTATTTCTTTTCGAAAGGGAAATAAATGGCTCAAACGGTTATTGATTTTACTGACTTTTATAAACTGATAAATCCTGCCTTTTGGGACTTCTTTGATAATAAATATCGTATAAGAATTTCTCTTGGCGGCGGCGGATCGGGAAAATCGTATGAGTGTTTTCAAGAAATTGTTTACAAAATGGTTAATGAACCAGGGCATAATTTTTTAATATGTCGTAAGGTCGCAAACACTTCAAAAACTTCTACTTATGCACTCATGAAGCAAGTTATTACAGATCTAGGATTATGGACCGTCTTCAAAGAAAATAAATCTGATCTTAGCTTTACTTGTATCCATAATAATAACATGGCGGTGTTCAAAGGACTTGATGATATTGAAAAACTTAAATCTATAACATTCCCGTCAGGAATTTTAACCGATATCGTTGTTGAAGAAGCAACGGAAATAACCCAAAAAGATTTTGATCAATTAAATATTCGTTTACGTGGTACAAAAAAACCGACAAACGTTCCTTTCCAGATTACAATGCTACTCAACCCTATCCATGATAAACACTGGATAAAGCGTGAATTTTTTGATTTAAAATCTTATCAGACAGACCAATTTGATAAAGACGGTAAATTGATCCGGAAAGGGATAAGTGTTTATTTATTACATACGACATATCAAGACAATTTATTTATAGATGAGGAGTACAAGCAAACTCTTGAAAACTATAAAGTTATTGATGAACAGATGTACCGGGTTTATTGTTTGGGAGAATGGGGTTGCTTTGGGAATGTTATTTTTAATAACTGGACCGCGTTGCCCTGTCCTTATGGCGTTGACGATTTTGATATGGTATTCTACGGTCAAGATTACGGGTATAATCATCCAAGCGTAATTTCTTGTACTGGATTAAAAGATGGTAATTTGTATTCTTTTGATGAGCTATGCGTATTTGAGAAAACAAATAAAGAATTTATCGCGGCAAACGAAGAGTATCAGGTATATCCAAAGAACAAACAGGCAAGAGGCGATTCCGCAGAACCGGCACGTATAAAAGAATGGCAGCAATATGGATATGCGGTTATAGGAGCCGCAAAAGGGCAAGGCTCCGTACGTCGTGGTATAGATTTTATAAAGTCTTTCAAGTGGTTCATTGATCCCAACAAATGCCCTCGCTTATTGCAAGAGGTCCAGACATTCCACTGGAAAACTAACAAGGCTGGTGAAGTTGTGACGCCTGAAGAACCGATAGAACTCGATGATGATGCCATAAAAGCTACTTTTTATGGGCTTGAGCCGATCAGCAAAATGCGCGGGAAACCTGGTGTTTTATCCGGAACAAAAGATGATAATAAGAAAGAAGCCATTCAGATACGTCGTGAAATGCGACATAAGGAGCGAGAAGTGAAAACCGCTCTTGTTCGTAGGCGTAGAGAAGAAAGAGAAAAAAACAGAGAAAAAAGTTAATTTTTGTCAAAAAAATTGTTGACAAAACCTATTAAATGGGTTATACTGTTATTATTGAATGAGATGAAAATCAAAAGAGAGGTTCCGTTATGAAAAAAGTATTTTTTAACCATGCCTATTGGATGATTGATGAAAATTTAACGGTATTGGTCGAATGTATGGCTAAAGGTAGGACCGTTACCCTGAACCATCTGACTCTCGAAGATCGGAAAACTGTTTTGAAGCAAATTTTTTAATTATTAAATAAAAGGGGGATACTATGAAAATATCAGATAAAGTTATTGCGACTGAATCGGGAACATTTGGCGGTATAACAGGTGAAGTTATTTCTGTATATCCGGCTGGAACCCATGGAACCGAACCTGTTCTTCAGGTGTTGTTTAGAATCCAAAAGCATTTTTATAAAGCTCAATTCCCAAAAACTAAATTACGTTACGAGCATGAAGCTATCGATAATTTTATAATGTTTTAGGTTAAAAAAAGTCAATTATTGTCAAAAAAGTTGTTGACAGAATAGAATAAATGAATCATGGTATTTTTAGATCAAAACAAAAGAGAGGAAATTATGAAAGCGATTAGAACTTTTAGCATTTTAAAAAATGATTCGGATTCCGAAAGAATAAAAATTGACCTTGTAAAAAATGAAGATGGCATGTATCAGTGGGTGTATGAAGACGATGACCTTCCGTTATTTGCCTCTATCTCTAAAGCTACTGAGTGGGCAAAGATATCGTATAAGGGCACGGCATGGGCGATGAAAAGTAACTGGTAATAACAACCCGACCGGCGGCGGAGTATCCGCCGGAAATAATAAACGGAAAACTGCTGTAAAAATGACGAAAGTCTGCGGTTTTTAAACGACAATTATTGCGTCCTTAAATTCAAAAAAACGGGTGATTGCCGGATGACGTAAATATTTAAATGGAGGCTCTTATGTATCTGTTTAATGTTACAAACAAATTCGGGGATTATGCAGAGGCTGGCGGGATAAAAGCTAATCAGGTTGATCAGATGACCGCCGAGTACTTTTATCGTCACATGCTCAAATACCGTGCGCAGGAGCACTGGCAGATTGTGAGCATAGAGCAAAATAAAAACAAGGAGCAAATAAAATGTCAAACATCAAAGTGGTGTTAACGCCGAAACAAAAAAAAATGTTGGAACAGATTATAAATGAGGGTTGCGACGGCATAACGTGCGAGCTCTGCCCGCTTGAAAACATGTACGGAGGCAGCAATGACATAATCGCCGAGACGCTTCTCGAGGCATCAAAATGAAAATATTACCGAATGAAGAAACAGAAAAGCCGTTCAAGCCGTTTTCAATATTGATCGAATCGGCAGATGAGGCGTGGGCGATTGAGAATTTGATGTATTCAGATGAGTCCCCTTTTTCAGAATACGATTATAGCAATTTTCATGCCGCTCGGATACTCGCAGAAAAAGGATAATAAAAATGAAAATAAAAATTACTAATGAATATGCATGGGACAATGTGGTAACTCATAGGGATATCGCTGTAAGGATAAAAAAAATGTTATCTGACGACCCGGTATTTACGTTTGCCGTATATAGGGACGAAACAGATTTTTTTGACCGCACCACCGAGTTAACGGTTAGGGCAAAAATAAAGGAGAATAAAAATGTTTAAATTTATCGATGTTAATGGCAATGTAAAGTTTTCCGAAAAAACTACATTGCCAAAATTACAGGAATTTGTTGGCGGCACGGTTACTCATATCGGCAATTACTATTATAATCCGGCGGAGATGACGCCGAATAAGCTAAAACCGTCGCTGTGCGGTAATATTGTGGAGGTGGTGAAATGAAAGTATATTTTGAAGATGATTCGCCTTGCGGGATACTCATAAGCGAGGATGAGAAATGAAAAGCCAAGAAGAGCTAGGAGAAGAAATTTGTGAATATTGTCCTATTGAGCCGTCCGATCGTGGTGTACATTGTTATGGCGGATCGGTTAGTATGTGCGAGGGATCGAAATGTGACGATGCCTATGAAAATTATATTGAATCACAAGAGGATAAAAATGAAACGTGAAATAACTACAAAAACAGAACAACGGAATATTGATATTATGAGTGATTATACGGCAAGTATCAGTGTTTATGAAATTGCTAAAAAATATAATCTTGAGGTTTCCACTGTTCGGAATATTATTTGCATTCATGATAAGTCGAAAGAAGAAAAAATAAATAAATATCAAAAAGTAATTGATATGTTTGATCGAGGGTTTTCGAGAAAGGAAATTTCCATTAAATTACATATCGGTTATAATAAAGTTCGGGATATTGTAGATAATGGTATTCCGGAAATTGAAATTGAAGAGCAAGAAGAAGTTATTTCTCAAAAAAAGATAAAATCAATTCCAGGATTATTGATCCAGCCAACGGAACGAGGGGAAATAGATCAGCGACGTTTTCTAAAAGCCAAAATACCGGCAGAAGAACGTGTCAAAATACATGTTTTGTCTGAAGATCCGAGATGTTTCCGGAATGGGGGTATTCTTTTATCTGCCGTTTTTTTGAATAAAATTAGATAATAATGAAACAGTTGAAAATAAATTGTTGACAAATAGCCAACAATTTATTTTATTGTTAATATATTTCAAAAGGAGAAAACGACACACTATGTCAAAACTCACCTACCGCCTGGATCAGCTTCTTTCAAAGAAAGAAAAGCTTAAGGCAGAAAGCGAATCTGTTACATCTGAGATCAAAACCGTAAAACTGGGTATCGCTGAAGAAAAGAAAGTTGCAAAAGCAAAGTAATTTAGAATCAGAAAAAAGGGTGTCTTGACTGGCACTCTTTTTTCTTCTTATCATTGAGAGGTTTAAAATGTTGAATAAAGCTTTAAAATTACTTCGGGTTTATCATGATATGAAGGCGGTGGACCTTGCGGACAAGCTAGGGATGCCCGATAGCTCATTTGTATCATTGATGGAAAAGGGACGAAGAAAGGTTACAATGGAAATGCTACAAAAATATGCAAATGTTTTTGATATGAAGCCTCAAGAAATTTTAACTTTTGCTGAAAAAATTGAGCACAAAAAAGGTCTTGAAGTCGCGATCATCAAAAGTATTAAAAAAACCATAGCGGAGTATTAAACAATGGCGGGATTTACGTCTATTGGTAATCGTCGGATTTACCATGATGAAACATATTTTGTTTCTTATGCTGGTGGGAAGAGAGATCTTGCGGCAAAAGATCAAAAAGAGTACAGTAATATTATTAAACTTCCTTTTGAACTCCAGCGAAAAGAATTAAAGAAGCTTGGTTTTGAAAAAAATCCTAATGTAATTCCCATTAAAGGAATACGTTTGATTGAAATTTTCAAGACCAGTAATTTTATTCCGCTCTTTGATCATTTCTTTGATCAATCACATCTTTTAACGGTAACAGATGAAATTGTTTATGAAAGTATTCGTCAGAAAAACTATGAAATTGCACTTGGTAAATAAAATATGAAACAGCCTATCAGTATAATCCAAAAAATATATGATTCTGAAATAAATATCCGTATCTCATGGTCCTGGGACGCTGGTTTTTATTGGTTTATCATAAATCCAAATAGAGCAAGTCGTCAGAACGCCGATATGCTATTGCCGGAAAATCCTCTTAATGAAGATATTTCCAATATTATTGAAGTTGATTGGTTAAAAAAGGGATCGAAAGAAACATTTTCAGAAATGGTTGTAGACCTTGCTGAAAATATTGTGTTGCTATATCCTGATTCAAATTTTAGTGGATGGTATAAAGAGCAAAATGAAAAAAAAATCAATCCAGATATTTAAACAGCAAGAAAATTTTGTTCCGGATAATGCCTCTATCGCAAGTGAACAAACATTCCAATCTATTTTAAATGAATTTTCAATGATTTTTGCTTCAAATAAAAAAAAATATGGTGATATCGCTAATACTGAAAACACAAAACATATAATAAACAATTCAAAACTTTTAACCGTAAGGAAGGTAGATTAAAATGGAAATTTTAAAACATATTTTTTCAGATGCTATATTCTGTTTTGTTTTGTTTTTGATTAAATTTTATGTTCCTGATTTTGTTGGAGGATTCGGGGTGTTTACCGGGATTCTGTTTTCTTTAAATATTTTGTATTTGCTTTTTTGTATAAGTAATGCTCAAGAAGGATACTTTGACAAGCGTTTTCATAAAGAAAATATAAAATTTGCAAATAGAACTATTTCTTTGTGGGTATATGATATTGCTACGGACATATTATATATCATTATTTTTATTGTTTATTTCCATTATGTTTTTGCTCCAATAGTATTGATGTTTTCCCTAATGGCTAAATTTTATGGCAAGCCAATATTTAACACGTATAAAATATGGTATGATGCGGTTTATTCAAAGCTTCTGGAGTTTGAGAAAACAAAACTTACAAAAGGACTAAAATAATGCAAAATGTAGAAATGACGAGTGACGGTAAGAAATTAACTATTGTCGTTGATCTTACAAAAGAATATGGGGAAAGTGCTTCTAAAAAATCGATTATAATTGCGTCAACCGGCGGGGGTATCGCAATACCCGAATCAAATGATATTAAGATCGGATTGAATATTTATAAAAAGGTAAAGAGGAAAAAGTAATGGAAATTTTTCAATTAGGACAAGGGTGGATAGAAGTAGACCCTACAGATCAAAAAGTTAAAGATCAAAAGATAATATTTGAATGTTTGGATAGTTTGCAACCGACATTTATTGATAATTCAGTACGGGTATTGTTTAATTGCACGATTGAACACTCTTGTTTTTTCGATGAAGATGTAACCATTAATTCGAATTGTAAAATTTCGCATGATGTGAAAATAGGTAAAAAATCACATATAGGAAATGGTGTTCTTATTGGTCCGAATACTATTATTTCTCAATCTGTAATTATTTCAGATAATGTTTTTATTGGAGAAGATGTTATTATTGGTGATAATGTTATTATTGGTAAAGGATCGCGAATAAGATCCGGATCAATTATTGGTAATTTTTCATTTATACATGAAAAAACTTTACTTAATAAAAATATTGTTTTATCGCCTTTTTGTATTATTCCCGAAAATACCGAGATTAAAGAATCTTTGCAAATAAGCTCTATTATGATCAATGACAATTCTCATGAATTGATTTATTGTAATGGCGAATTTTTTATTAATAGAATTCATATAATTGATGATGAATTAAATTGTTATCTTGATTATATGGAAAATATCCCAATTTTAAGGGACAAAGATCAAATAGATCAAAACAAAATTGATGTTCAAAACACAATTATATGGGCAAAAAAGCAAATTAAAAAAATTAAGGAGATTATATGAAATTTGAAAAGGCACTAGAATTGGTTAATGTACAATTAAAAAAATCATATCCGTTCTTTAAAGGTGTTGATGAACAAGATGGAAAAGCAATGATTATGATTTGGAATATGTTTGCACTTGTAAAAAAAAATAAGCTTGACGATTTAGTTTTAATAGCTAAGAACGGAACAGATATAATTTCTATCCCAATTCCCGATGAATTGGAAGACGAAAAAACGTTCAATGAGGCTGATGAACAAATAAATGAGTCATCCAAACCGAAGAAAGCAACAAAGAAAGATGCAAAAGGCGCAAAGCCCGATGTCATCTCCGCAACCTCAACAGAACCAAATAGCTGATACCTACAATAGAGCTTATAAAGAAGGAAGAGCCGCTGTCAAAGAACTTGAAAAGCGGCTCTCTCTTTCTGTTCCTTCCGGCGTAAAATACGATCAACTCAATAATATCTCTTATAACAATGTTGTTTATCAACGTGATAAAATCCCAGATAGAATCCTTAAAATGGTTGAGCGTCGGAATCCGGTTGTTGCCGCTGGAATAACGCTCCGGATACAGCAAGCTCTTGAATATTCTAACATTTCCCATGATAAAGATGTTCCCGGTTGGGAATTTGTCCCGCGTGATGAGAAACAACAAATGACGCCCAAAATGGAAAAGCAGAAACTTTTCCTTGAATACCTTCTAGAAAAAGGTCATTCTTCTGATTATACGTCATTTGATGGTGTTGATGAACCTTCTTATTTCCGTGAAAGAATTACTCAATATGTTCGTGATCGAATAACTATTGATAAAGTATGCTGGGAGATTGAACGCGATCTCAAGGGACGTGCTATAGCACTATGGACTCTCGACGGTGCTACAGTGTTCCCTGTACTTCCTGGCGGGTTTTGGGGTTCGTGTTCGATGATTACCGCTGGGATGGGAGGGGGTTATACAGAACTTGCCGAAAAGATCCGTCAAGCCCGTCTGACAAATGTTCCTCCAGTCGAAAAAATAGCATTTGTTCAAGAACTTCTTTATGGCATGAGTGGCGGCGGGATTGCTGCGGCTTTCACAAATAAAGACATGATTTATGATATTTCAAATGACCTTAATGATGTTCGTTATTATAAACAAGGGTTTTCAGTTATTGAAAAAGCGAATATTGCCATAACTGCTTTTATCAATTCCCTTTCCTATAATTCAAACGGTCTTTCCCGTGGTGCTATTCCAAAAGTAGCAATTTCTATGGGCAAGGAAAGCGGTTACACCGAAGAACAACTTGAAGATCTTCAAGACGAATGGATGGCAAATTTTGAAGGTGTAGATTCTCAATGGAATATTCCGCTTCTTAATGGGGATGCAAAAGTTCTTAATCTTTTGCCGTCAAATCGTGATATGGAATATCAATCGTACCTTGAATTTACAGGTGCATTAACTTTTGCCTGTATGGGTATAGATCCTACTGAATGCGGGTTACGATTTAATCAAGCAACTCAGATTATGTCAGAGAACAGCGATGGGAAACAAAAGTTTTCTAAGAATCGCGGTCTTGCCGAAATGCTGACCTCTTTTGCGTATACGACAAATAGATTCCTTGAACTCAGTGGATATGATTTTGCAAAAGACTGGAATTTCCGTTTTAACGGATTATCTTTTGAGGATAAAGGTTTTGAGGCTGATCTTAGAGAAAAGGCAATAAGAACAGATACTACAATTAATGAAAGTCGCATAAAACGCGGTGACAAACCGATCAAATATGGTGATATTATTGCGAACCCTCAATTTATTCAATATATAATGAATAAAGAACAACAAGAACAGCAAGGTCAAGATCAAAGTGATAATCAAAATGATTTTGGTAGTGATGATACCGAAGATGATGATCTTGATTCAACCGTTGATGATGCAATGAATGAAGCTTTAGGAAGTGATTCATCTCAAAAAATGGAAAAAGCGTTTAGATTAATATAACAGGAGTTTTTTAAAATGTCAGTGAATAAAAAAAGTTTAATGTATTGCCAAATCTCTCATAAAAGTACGACATATGAAGTATATGTTGGAGTTACTGATACTGACGAACTTAATGATATACTTCAGGATTGGGCAATCAGCAATACCACTATTGCGGAAGCCCTTGATTTACCTGCGGATCTTGTAATATGCCAAGCAATTACTGATTATCTTACAACCAATGATTCCGATGGTTATGTTTATATAAAAAGTGCCGTTTCTGCTTATATGGATAAAGTAAAGAATGCAGGGCTTACCGGAACTTTCCCAACACTTCCAACCGCCCTTGTTGCAGAGAAATATGTCCTTCCAGCGACAACTGCATTTGTTTTCTCTGCCGCTTCTTTTGCTGGAGTGTTTGGAGAATATACAATCCCTACAGCGTCTTTTGAGCTTGCGACTGGAGTTAACATAATCGGTATTGATTATAATGCGGGAACTCCTCAATATCAGATTTATTCCGATATCTCTTCAGTTAATTATTCCAGCATAATCCCTGTTTGTAAAGTTCTGTATTTTAATAGCAATATTTATTCTATTCCTCTCGGTGTTTCCGGAGACGGACTTGCTGAAAAAATTATTGCCGATCAACGGAAACAACATCAGTATGTTTTGATAGATGAATTTACACTTACTCATGATTCAAACCTTTATACTCAAATAGGGGCATTGTCCGTAACTCACGGGCTTGATACTATTGCTCCGCTTGCGTTTGATTCGTCTTTATCAAATAATGATCTTTATCTTTATTACAAAAATTCAAGTTCCGAATGGCAGACAAGTAAGGTTACCCAACTTAATAATCTTCAGTATCAAGGTGCGGGTCTTGTTGCTCTTGCCGATGGCGAATATGTGGCAAATTATCTTTATCGTTTGGTTGATGGAACGAATAAACTTGCTTTTACAGTGCTTTCTGGTAAATTTACATCTCTTCAGGATGCAATTAACAGCGCGCCAGTTTCTATCCCTGATACGATAAAAAATTCATCAGTAATTGTCGGACGTATTATATTTGCAAAAGGATCAACAACGGGAACTGTACAAAAAGTGCAGAAAATCGTTTTTGGTATATAATTTCAAACAAAAGGAATAAAATTTTATGAAAAAGAATCTTGGGATATTTGACCACTTCGATTTTTTGAAACAGCAATATCCTTGTGTACTGGATGGATGTTTCGCTTTTGTGAAAGATTCGGGGACAGTTTATCTTCATATCAATAATGCATGGAAGAATACAAATCTACCCATTACGCATTACGAGTTTTTGGTTAAAGCAGATGATCTTACACCTGATCCTATTATTGATGAAAAGCCTAAATTCGAAACGGTTGTTGAAGAAAGTTCAGAAGCAACGAACAAATTAGTTGAAGAAGAAGCAATAGAAACGGAAACATCGGAAGAGCCTGAACTCGAAATCAAATTAACCGAGAAGGAATAATTTAAATGACACCGCAAAGAAGAAAAACAGATCATATTAGAAATGTATGGGATTTTTTGCGGTGGCTCATCGGCGGTAAGAATTTATTTAAAGTTACCTTCTATCTTGCTATCGTATTTTTTATTGCTTTTTCAAGTTTTTCTTTTTCAGTAGGAAATAGTCAATTTAAAAAAGACTCCATCACTACAATAATTTTGAATTTAATTAAATAGGAGTTTTATAACAATGGCAAAGAACATAGGAACTTTTGATATCCCTGAACTTTTAAAACCTTCAGATCAAGGTGATTATGCTATCATAAAAAGCACAAGTTCAATGTGGAAATATACAAAGGAAGGTTGGCTCGACACGGGAACACCTTCCGTAGTTTCAGAAGGAGAAACATTCCCTTCTACAACCATTTATGTTGATGGGAATAGAACTGACGAATATACTCCAGATGGAACATATGAAAAACCTTTTTTAAAATTTAGTGATGCTCTAGTCGTTGCACATTCTGCGGTAGCAATCAATCTAGCTCCTGGAGCTTATGTTGAAACGGGAACAGTATCTTTACCCGCATATCCGATTACAATTTATGGGAATAAATCAACATTAACCTCTTCTGGAACCATTACAGTAAACGAAGTATTGACTGTTTACGATTTAAATACTGTTGGGGCGGTTGTTTATGCTTATACCGGAGCAGCCAGATCGATGAGAATTGGCGGATCAATCAATGGAGCGGTTACAATCCAAGGAGGATTTATACATTTTGATTCATTAAATTATACGGGAACAATGACAATTACGGGTGGGACTCCATATTTCAGGGGGATGACTGGCGGGGGTTCGATTGTTGTGAACGGTTCTTCTGCGGTAGTAATTTTAAATGATTGTAATCTTAACAAGGCAAATGTTTCATCCGCCAATATAACTGTTACTTCGGGACAAGTCTTTGGCAAGGGGAGCATTTGTATAAATAAAGGAGATACTTCAAATATTGTATTTAACAATACTAATACAATTACCACTCCACATTATTTAACTCAAATAACTTGTAATTATGGCGTATCATGCAATTCTGCTTATACCATTGTTGCTCCAGATAATATTATTCCTGTTCTGACTGGTTCTGCTATTGTTGGACCTCCGGCGATTCCTACTTTTGGAGTTGGCGGAGGAACTGCACAAGTACAGACAGCGACTATTCCGCTTCTTGTTTCAACTTATTATCCAGGAATGAGATTTTCATATGTGGTTTCTGTTTCTAATACGGGCGCGACTCCGACATTGAATGTTAATACTCTTGGTGCAAAAACAGTAATCAAGGGAACTGGTGCGGCAGTAGCGGCAGGTAGTTTAGCTATTGGAATGGTTGCAGAAATTATTTATGATGGTACATATTTACGTATTCTTAATCCTGCTGCATAATATGGCAATATGAAAAAAACCGTTAAACAGGTTGAGCAAAAAGAATATCAAGAAGTTAAATACATACGTGAGCTGACCGAATATTGGTCGGCTTACGTTTCTTCGGTTATCAATGAAATATTTGTTGGTATAGGAACAACTCTTGGTATTTCTGAAAACGAAGCATATAAACTAATAAAAAATGATCCGTCAAAACTTGAGAAAGCTGGATTCTTTAAAAGCATATTTGAAAAGTTTAAAAATATTTTTAAGTATCGTGTTAAAAAATTCAGACCAAAGGTAAAACTATTTAATAAAGATGGATCAGTTATTGATGAAAAAAGATGGCAAAAAGTTCAGGACGATATCCATGATTTTTGGGTAAAACAAACTCAAAAAAATTCAGAGGATATGACTCTAAAAGGTTTTATTCTTGGCAAGAAAACAAGTAAATATAGAGAAGAAAAGAAGAAGAACTTTGAGAATAAATCTTTTGAACAGATAGATGAAGAAGAATATAAGAATAAAATGCCGTCGCGGATTGAAGAAATATATGCAGATTTAAAACCGTCTGAACGCCGGACTATGAATAAAGCCTTGTCACGTGTAGCAATGCACGTAGCAGACGTTGAAAATAAAGTAAAAAGCTCAATACGAAAGAATGTAGTGCAAGGTCTTAATGCCGGTAAAAGCCCAACGCAAATAGCGTCTGACCTTTACTGGAATGTTCAGGGAGGATCTAAACAATCAGCAGACGTATTGAGACGCGATTGGAATAGGATTGCTGAAACAGAGGTTCAAAGCATTTATGAAGCCGGTATTCTTGCGCCTCATGAAGAAGAGGCAAGGGAATCAATAGAAAATCCAGAAAAAGCACAATATTTTGTTTATACAGGCGGAACTTGTAAGTGGTGTAAATCCCAACAAGGGACTATTGTCAGGTTACTTCCGGAAGACGTTATAAGAGATAAAAATAATGACAGTCTTTCGTCAATGGGTATTGATGATTATTTTACAGATATCGCTGTTTGGATTGGTAAAAATAATGTCGGACGGTATTCGTATAAAGATCCTTACTGGCAAATCTGTACACCTGCTCATCCGCACGGGGTAGCTACGTTACATCCTATAGATTTTGAAAAAGAATTTTACAATGAAAATACGGGACGAGTAGAAGCCAAATTGACGCAGTATTCAGGAATACCAAAGAAAAAAGATTTTGAGTTTACACCGGAAGAAATAGAAAATAGAAAGCCTCATTTTGTCGGCAATAACAGAGTGATGTTTAATGATAATTTGTATGAAAGAGTATCTCCTGATGAATATAAATCATCTTTAAAACGCTGGAATGATAACCCTAATCTTCCGATTCCCGTATCGGCAGGGACTACAAGTGATAGACAAATTTTTGAAGCTGCGGAGAAAAATAGAAATGATTCTTGATCTTGATGCAGATACGATTATTGATTCTATTTCGCAATCTTTGGGCAATTCAGATATTGACATTTCTTCTGCTGAAGTTGAAAAAATAGTTAATCATATCGACAATTGTTTACCTGGATTGATAGGTCTTATTGTTTCAGAAGGTAAAGAATGCTGGATACAAAAAGCAATTGCGGCTGGCGGTTGGGGTAAAAAATATGCAGAAGCAATAAGAGGAGAATCTAAAGGTTTAGATGGTACATTGTTTCTTGATGAAGAAATTAAAGATAAAGGCAGTAATAAAACTAATTTTATGTTTGCTATGATGATGGAAAAAGGAGTTTCGTCATGGTCAATAAAAGACGCACTTTTAAAAAGTGAAAAAGCAAAAGATGGTTTTGATGGTAATGGAAAAGCTATCCGATATATTGTAATCCCTTTACCCGTTTCTACACCGAGAAAAGAAGGTCAAGGAACAATGTCTAGCGAATTTGGTGGTCGTGAAATGACCAAAGAAATGTACAAAATAGTAAAATCAGGTGAACGTCTCGGTTCCGGATCAGTAGACGTAACAACAGTATCCGGAACAAAACAAGTTAATATCTCTGGACTTACAAAATTTAAAACAGCTCAATTGCATAGTGGATATGGGATTTTTCGTTGTGTCACTTCCAATTCAAAAGGATGGCAATATCCGGATGTTTCACCAAAACCAATTTTTAAATCAGTATGCGATTATATGGATAGACGGATTCAAGAGATAATGATAGAGTTTTGTTCACAGATCGTTAAGGAATATACAGGGAAAGAAGATTACGCCTATAGCAGAAATAGGAATTCTTTTATTTTTTACCTTCCTTAAAAATATTCTTAAATCTGTTTATGTCTATAAGAGAAAAAATATCATCACTATTATTAAAATCATCTTCAAAGTCTTCCCAACTCGACCATACTGTTTGTTCGTTAAACGATATTATCGTTCCGCTTACAGTATCATACCATGCAAACTCGAAAATTCTATCTTCATTGTCTGCACCCCATATGTCATCTGTTAAATTTAAAAATCTTATCATTTTAATGTCCTTTTAAAAAAATTATATTCAATTAACATTTAACATGTAAACAATAATACCAAAAAATATTGTTGTGACAACCATACAAATCAGTGGGAGAATTATCATCCATTGAGATTTTATAAAATCAATAATATCGTAAACCCACCACCGAATATCTCGGACATAACATGAATGTGTTCCTGCGTTTCTCGTCCTGATGCCCCAACATTTACCACATTCTTTGAAAAAAGGATGAAAATATATTTTCCCACATACAGAACATTTAAGCATAATTTACTCCTTTATTTAATATTACCATCTATCAAAAATCTTTATCCGGATATTCTCTCCGATTCGAGAAGGATCTCCACCATATAGATTGATTTTTGCACGAATTTCTTCGTTTAAAAACTTATAATGAGTATTCGTCTTGTACGCTTTTATCTGAAAATAATCATTATGCCCAATACTCGATTTTTCTTTTTTCATTTTATTTATGATTGTTATATCGGGAACCTTTTTCCCGTCAAGAATATAACAAACTTTTTCAAGATCGTCTGTAATTGTTGGGCGATCATCATATCCAAAAATTCTACGATGATCCATTGCCCCCAAAATAAAAACCTTATCAACACCGTTGTTGTTTCTTTTTTTCTTTGGGCTATTCCATCCACCGGTATGATATGTTTGTTCTGTTAATTCCGTAAATACTGTTTTGACTAATGTTCTAACATTATCATAAATAAGAGCCTTTAACCCTTCAACCCAAGATTCTACATTCTCAATTGTAAATGGCGGAAAAACATATTGGTTGATATCATTGCATAGTTTTTTGTATTCGGTGCAAAGCATATATTTCTGCAACCCAAATTGTCGAAGAATATACCACCATATAGTGCGGTCGATGTGTTTTTCTTCTCGTTGCTCCATATGCGGAAACCCATTTTTAAGATCAATAGGAGAATATCCATCAATTGATTTATAGATATCAGAGATTTCTTTGTCTTTATTCTGTATCTCATTTAAGCGTTCAAGCATATTTACTTTAAGCAAAAAAAGATCTTTTATCGTTTTGCGTTTCTCCGGTAAATTCTCTTCAGGATCTTCTATTGAATTATTAAATTGGTTCATTATGATATTGTTATCCTTTGTCTTTAAGGTTGCTTAATACTTTTATAATCTCGTTTTGCAACAGCACTCTTCTCATGGATAATATAATGTCATCTGATAATTGATATTTATTCATAACTGACCATAAAATATCAATTTCAAAACATAGTTTTTGAACATCTTTTTTGTTCGATTGAGAATATTTTTCAATTTTATTTTCAAGCCATTCAACATATTCTCTTGTATAACCGCCTTCTGGAAGATCGGCTGAATATGTTTCTTTTTTTGTTTCTTCAAAGTATTTTTGTGATAAATCCATGATTATCCCCTTATTTCGATTTTTGTTCAAAATTAATGCATCCGAAATCTTCACTTACCATAAAATAAGCATCATATCCTTCGTAATCAGTATATGTTGCACCGCTTGAAGGGGGATTTCTATCTTCAGAATATATGATTTTATCCGAAGCACATTCCCCAATAATTTTACCTAAATCTTTAGTTTTATCATAATCTTGATGAAAAAACTCGCAATCTTGGCAATACATAATATTATCCTTTTTTATTAAAATGCAGACCTGGCTGGACTTGAACCAGCGAGTGACGGCTTCAAAAGCCGTTGCCTTACCGACTTGGCGACAGGTCTATTTTTTTGTATCTTCATACCACTGAGAATTATAATGATCATTGTCCATACGATAAGCGATAAGATCAAGCAAAAGATTGATTTTTTTAATGAGTTGCATGGGGAATCTCCTTATAAATTTTATTAAGTTCTTTGACAATTTGATTGTATCCATGATTTTTAATCCTAAATACAAAATCACTCATCTCTTCCCCTATATTAATACATTCTTTGTCGCGCGGATTTATACTGGAATATAAATCTTTTGAATATAATATTTGTGGATCACGGATATCGAAATCCAATAAAAACCGGATATTATTCAATAATATATTAAAATCAGCACTTTGCTTACAATCATTTGCATCAATATATTTCATTTCCATCCATTTCATAATATTATATTTCTCCAATTACCATTTAAAGTTTACTGATTTTAATTCTGGTAAATTCCTTACTTCTTTAGGAATAAACAATCCGTCCAAAAACCAAAAATATATTTTAGAATCCATAGCAATGATAGCCTTTTTTCTTGATTCAATATAATTTGATTCTATTTCGGTAAGTGCCAAAATAGCTTCCGATAAAATTTTTGATTGAGATAAGTTTTCAATTGATCCGGAAATCATTGTCCCTTGTTCCTTTTGTGGATAATAAGATTTTTGGATATCAATAATCCTTATACGTTGGTTTTGAATAGAATCATATTTTGCACTTAATCCCGAATAATCCCTTACTCCAGAACAAATTGTTATAAATAACAGTATACCAGTAAGTAAAGAAATTATGAACCAAGAAGCCGCATAATCTTCTTCTGATGATAAAATTGATTTAACAAACATAACAACAAACGCTATAAATAAAATTACATAAAACATAAATATCCTTCATTATTTTATAAACATAAAATATATAGATCCGGCAATAAAAATAAAAAGCAATGACCAAAATGCTCTTTTATAAAAAGTATAAAAAGAATTTTTATCTATTTCTTGACTAAGTAGTTCCCGTGTGCTGTTATGTATTATTTGAAGATCTCTTATTTCTCTATTACATACTTCAACCGCTTCTGCGATTATGGCATCTTCGGAAGAAAAAGCTTTAATTTCGTAAAAAAAGCTATAGTCCTTTCTTATTACTAAACTATAGGTATGTTCCTTTTTGTCAGCTTCTGCCGCTTTCTTTAAAAGTTCTTCATGATCTTCATACGATAAAATAACCTGTTTGTTGTCCATTTTAAATTCTCCTTTTATTTTAGTAAAACTTCCGCCGGACTCTTTGCCGACTGTCATTGGTTCCACATTGTTACCAAAAACCGCCTTTTCCTTTCTCAGGTAGTCATACTCCGATATGATCGCCGCACGTTATGGAGTAATTACGTATCGTCAGCGTCCCGGTCTCGTTATTTACTGCACCAATTACCGAGCGTTTATCTGGATGTGCCTTCCAGAGAGCCATTTGAACGGGGCAGGATTCGAACCTGCATGGCATGTTTATGGGAGACCTCTTTTACACATACCTTACTGCTGTTAGTACCGCCCACAGACTATTAGCGTCTACCAATTCCGCCACCCGTTCTGATATACCCATATAACTCTATTTAACATATTTTTTGTCAACATTTTTTTTGCTAAAACCAATTTTTTTTACATTTTTAATTAAATCTTGACATATACGCTCCCTTTTGCATTGATTTATCAACCATATAAGGAAGGTTTTCATGAACAAGTCTCAAATAAAAGCACTTATCAGGAAAAATATTAAGATAGATAATCTTGAAAAATCAAAAGAAATGTTAAAAAATCAATATAATATATCCTTTGGGAGATATGAACCAGAAGAAATCAGGCAATCTCTTATAAAGGGACTACCGGTTCTCGTACAGGATCATTTTATTATAGGAATGGACGAAGCAAAACAAAACACTTTTGAGGATACCGACGGAAAAGTTTTTAGTATAGATGTCCCTGTAAAAGCAATTATTGTAAATGATGAAATAGATCAGGACGATATTGATGCCTCAACAGATAATTTTGCAATCATCGGACGCAATGAATGGAAAACGCCGATTAATGAATTTGATAATATTATTGCACCGCTTAGAAATGGGAAACCTTTTCTTCCGAAAACTCCTGTTATTTTTAATTTTCTTAATCTTACAGATGAAATAAAAAAAACAGATATTGTTTCTAAAACTGTTGGAGCGCAAATTTATCTTTATGATAAAGACGGATACATCGATAATGCTTTTCACGAGATAGGTCATATCTTTTGGAGAACCCGATTGACCTATGACGAGCAAGAATTATTCCAGGAAATCTTTGATAGTGGAAAACTTTCGAGTGCCATTTATGAATACGAATGGGAAAAGAAATCAGCAGAAGAAATTTTCTGTACAGTTTATAAATGGTATTTAAAATCAATTCTGATAAATACATCTTTCCGTAAAATTCTTTCTTTTGAAGAACCAGACGGATATGATCTTATGGTTTCAATTGTTCAGCGTATTGGAGAAGACAATATCAGGTCGGATGTTTGGGAAAGTGTAGAAGACAAGGTTAGAGAATACCTAAATCCTCGATATGATACAACGACAAATAGTTTTATCCGTAAACGTGGTGATTTTGATGCTATCAAAGATGTCGAAATACCTTCAGAACTTTTGGAAGATATTTCTTCAGTTCAAGATGGAATAAAATATGTTAATCTATTTAAAGGTAAAAATCCTGTTCCCGTAAAAGAATATTCTATTGATTTTGTAAGGGCAACCGAAGATTTTACTAAAAAACTTGAGAAGTCGCGTCCGATTATCCCCGCTGGGAAAGAAGTTTTGTACATGGATATGGACGGAGTTATCGCAGATATAGGAACAGGATATAAAGAGTTGTCCGGACGTAATATCTTTAAAGATGATACTTTTACTGTTCGACAGACGATAGGTTTGATCCCTCATTTTTGGCGTAAATTGCCCGTCCTTCCCAAAGGGAAAGAGCTTTACGATATGCTCAAAGATTATTACGCTATTATATTTCTGACAACTCCGATGGATTCTATAGATTCTTGTAAGATGGATAAAATAGCATGGGCGAAGCAGTATTTCCCTGAAGTTAAAACAATTCTATTCAGTGATAAAAAAGAAGAATACGCAGCGTCAAATAAAAGCGTATTGATAGATGACTATGGTAAAAACGTAAAAGCATTTAATGATGCCGGAGGAAGTGCTATAAATTTCAAAGAAAAAAATACCGAAATAGTATCGCAGATAAAAGAAATATTTAATCCTAAAGATGAAATTGCTGAAATAAAAGAGCAATTAAAATCTATGCAAGTTGATCCTTCCCCGTTCGAAGCACAAAAGAAAACGGGAAATTATAAAAAGGGTAAAATATTATTCAAAGGGCTTTCTCTTATAATCGAAAATCCGAAAGGATCTATCCGTTTTGGTCGCGGATCTGACGGTAAGCGTTGGATGAATATTATGAAGGCACACTACGGATATATTGATACAAAGCCAGGAGAAGAAGGTGCTGATGGCGATAAAATAGATTTCTTTCTTGGTGAAAATTTATCAACAAATAAAGTGTTTGCCATAAATCAGGTGTGTCCGGAAACGGGGATGTTTGACGAAATCAAGTTGGTTATGGGTTGTAATACCGCCGAAGAAGCAGAAAAGCTATATCGATCATGTTATTCTAAAAACTGGACCGGATTTGGTTCAATAGTCCAGACGAATACAAAGGGCATACGAGAATACATCCAAAACGGGTATAGATATGAACCTTTTGGGGATAATTTTATAGAGCAAGAACCGCTACAAAAAGCAACATTTTTAGAAATGCTAAAAGCCAGAATTACAAAATATGTAAGACGTGAACCAGACGGTAAAGGCGGATGGAAGTATTTTTATAAAAACAATATAAAGAATAATACAATCCAAAATCAGGAAGAACATAAAGATAGAAAAATATCTCAAACCGAAACTCCTGAATTTAAAAAGTGGTTTGGGGATTCAAAAGTTGTAGATAAAAATGGTAAACCCTTAATCGTTTATCACGGAACAACGGCTTCAAATATTAAAGAATTTAAACCTGAGAGATTACACGGACGAAATGGAATTTATTTTACAGATAAACAGGAAGAAGCCCAATTATATGGGTCAAATATAATAAAAGTCTATGTAAAAATGGAAAATCCCAAAATTTTTGATGCTGAAGGTAAATCTTTCAATGATATTTTTGACAAAATTGAGCCACTATTAAGATTCTTAGGCAAGTTTGAGAATGATGGTATAATTATAAAAAATGTATATGATTCCCCTTCCGGGAAGAAGGAGGGGCGAAAATCTACAACATTTATTGTAGATGATGCTTCACAAATAAAATCAGCAACAAATAATAATGGTAATTTTGATCCGAATGAATCTGATATGACAAAAGCACACGATTCTTTTGATATTTCAGATAAAGAAATTGTACAATCCTTGGATCAAATAAAAAAAGAAATAACCGTCAACCATGATTTTGATATTCCTTATTTATGCGGATACAGCAAAGACGCTAAAACAATTTACATCGATAGACATCTTCCAAAGATGAAAACACGTGGACATTTTGATTCTGATGATGCTCTGATAATGCACGAAGCTACTGAAAAGGCAATGGAGAAAACATATCATCTGGAATATGCCAAAGCTCACCAGATCGCATTACGTGCCGAAAAAGCATATGTAGAATCTCAAGGTATTTCATGGAAAGGTTATAATTCCTTTATGCAAAAGTACATTAAGAAAGCTGGAGATGAGAGACTTACGGAAACTCCTAAAAATCTGGATTTGCAACCATATCGTAATTGTCATGATTATTCCGAGTTGACAAAAATTTCAAAGGTGCAAAAGTAAATTTGTAAAAGGACGTAGTATCACATGAAAAACCCTCTCTTTTCCTCTTTCTCTCCTCAACAATTAAGATTTGCTATAGAGTATGAAATGCGATTCCGAGATGATCCTAAAATCGCGTCAGATATCGCAATCGGGCGTTTAACGGAAAACCCAAAATATTATGATCAGTTTGCAAAGATGGAGAAAGCTCGTATTACAAAATATGTAAGACGTGAACCCGACGGTAAAGGCGGGTGGAAATATTTTTATAAAAATAATGTAAAAAAAGAATCAAAGGAAATAGTTGAAGGTACTTCTGAATGGGCGGAAAGAATGTTTATTAATAAAGAAATACCAGAGGGATGGTACGTTCATGGAAGAAGTAGAGGACATAATGAGGATTTGACTACAGGAGCAGTGACCCAATGTACTAAAAGATGGGATGTTGCAGAACATTATGGTCGGTCAGGTTCGATGTTCCTTATTCATCCAGATAAAAATGCAAAAGTATTAGATCTTTCATCATCAAATACTAAAGATATGGATATGGTTGTAAATCTTTTTACTAATCAATATGTAAAAGATATAATGCCAGATGAAATACAGGAATTATTTATTCCTTTAGATATGAAAAATGAATTAACTATAGAAGAAAAAAAAGAACATATTGAAAAAGTAGTAAGAAAAGAATTTTCTCCTAAAGATATCGTGAATTCGGCTGAAGCTTATGACAGTTTAGAGTTAATGGATTATTTTGATAGATTAAATATAGCAGATTTTGTAATAACTCCTGATGGTGCGGTGATAACTGGAGATTTGGATAAAATAAAAAAAGTAAAAATCCCGAATCATCAGCTGTTAGAGAAAGCCAATCAATTATCTATCGGAACGAAAATAGAATCAGAACATAAAGAGACAGTTGATTTTATCCGTTCTTATGTTAAAAAAAATGGGAAGATGCCTCTTGATAAGGAAATATATAAACATATTTCGATGAATCATACTGAAAAAGAAATGAAAGATTATTATACTCGATTGATTCAAATGGAGAAACAAGCCAAAAAAGATAAAAAGCGTCCTCAGATTGAAATAGATGTTATAAAATTTCTTATAGATAATCCAAACCCTCCTGATTCAAAAATACATGCTTTTGCAGAGAGCAAAAGTCTTGATCCTTCAAAACTTGAAACAGTAGTCTATCGGATAGCAACCGAAAGAGCAAAGATGAGTACAGATATGTTTAAAGCCCGTATCGTCAAATATATCCGAAAAGAACGAATGAAAGACGGTAAGTTCAAATATTATTACGCAGACGGTACGCACTCGACAACCGAAAAAGAAAAACCCTTTAATGTCGTAGAAGCTTTTAAAAATTTCTTTGGTCTATCTGATGAGAAGATTGCAAAAGAAAAGATTAAAAAAGACTATTACGAACATAAAATTTCAGCAAAATATAATTTATCTTTACTCGGTTGGGCAGATCATCTTTCAGAATATTTTATTCATAAAGATAAATGGGACAGTAAGTTTTCAAATAAAACTCCCGAAACAAAAGCGGATGATGCCAAAAAGGATACAAATGCCGAAAAGAAGGCTTCTACACCTTCTGAAAAGCCTAAGTTTAATACCAACGCAATGAAAGAAATTTATGATCTTTATAATAAAAAGGCTGAAGAACCTATAAAAGAAACCGCCAAAGAGTCAGAGGCTATTGTCGAGCCTGTTAAAGAAACATCGGAACAAAAAGCAAAAGATATTCAAATATCAACTGCGATAAATACTGTAACTCCTGAAAACAGAAATGAAAAAGAAAATGAAATCCTTAATATCCCTGAACTAACAGAACCAGAAAAAGAAAATATAATAGAGCCAACGGTTGAATTTGTTCCTGATTATGAAGTAGTCTCTATCCCTGGATTAATAGTTGAAGGTAAAAATAACAGTCAACATTTATTAAAAAGTTATTTAAAAGTAAAGCCGAAAGATATTTTACTACAAAATGAAAAAACTATTCTTACCAAAGAAAAACCATCATATATTCCTGAAGTTGATGAAAAATTTCTTAAAGGAGCAGGATTTGTTATTCCAACATACAAACTTGAAACTGACAAATATTTAATTCAGACTAATGCAAAACGGAAAGTATGGACAGAAGATAAAAAATGGCATATCGCAGGTGAAGATACTTATATTATAGTGAATAGAGATGTTCTTGCAGCAACTTATGATTATTTTATCAAGAAAGCCAAGATGTTAAAGAAAGAAGAAACAAAAAAAAGACAAGAAAAATATCCTGATTATAAAGTTACAGCAGAAAGAATTACAGTTTTAACCGATAAGAAAATGTCGTATGATCAACAACGAGTATTTTCTTATTTCATTCGGAATGTAACGGGTTTTTCTGGCGGTGGTTCAAAGTTCATGTGGGAAAAATATAAAGAAATAAGAGAAGATATTGCTCAAAAAACATCGGATATGGAAATACAGCTTGAAGATTATTATAATGCTCATGCGAAAGGAAGAGAAACTTCATATGGAGATAAAGGAACAAATGATTCTCTTCTAAGCACTTTGGGAGTAAAAGTAAAAAGACAAAATGGCGCGGAGATTACATCAAAAGAAATAACCGAAATAAAAGATGCTGTTGATGACGTATTCTCTGTTTTTGGGAATAGATCTTCTATGGCTAAAAATTTTGGGTTGAAAATATCTCATGCTGGGGATAAGAATATGCACGCTCGGAACGCAGCAGGGATATTTATACCCTCTCTTAAGGTAATCGGCGTAACAACTCAATATGGAAATGGAACGACTGGATTTGTTCTTGCTCATGAATGGTCTCATTTTATGGATTTTTATGTTGGTGAAAAAAATGACAGACATTATATTTCCGATAATCCGAACCATGTTGCAGGCGAAATAGCAGATACGTTTAGAAAAAACATGAAAAAACAACAAAAATCTGCATACTATAATCGTACTTGTGAATGTTTCGCAAGAGCATTGGAGCAATATTGGGCTATTAAAACAAACAGTACAGATATACTTCAAAGATGGGATAGTTTAGGGACACATCCCGAAGAAAATATTTTTAAAGAAAAGGTAATGCCACTCATTGATAGATTTTTATCTGAAAATGACCAATTACTCAAAGCTTTTTTCAACGATAATTTCAATAAAAATAAAAATATCTTGATTAAATCTTTTGATCGTGTAAAAGGTGTATTTGTTTACAGGAGAATGAAATAAATGAAAAAATCCCTACTGAAAATTAAAGATAAATTTTTCATTAATATGGAAAAAGCTATTCCCGAATCAACATATGAACATTCTGATAAACTTGGAGAAGGGGCTAAAAAAAGAAAAAAACTACATTTAAATAAAGATAAATTTGACGCAGTTATGCATGAATTTAAACGTGGGACATTACGTTCTGGGTCAGGTGAACATGTAAAAGATCATAATCAAGCGGTTGCGATAGCAATGCATGAAAGTGGAATGGCGAAAGCAGAATCTCCCGAAGTCCAGGCGAAGATTAAGAAAGTTATGGACGAATTTAAAGCTGGAAAACTAAAATCAAGTAGCGGACAAATAGTAACTGATCGGAATCAGGCTTTGGCTATCGCATATTCATATTTTAAGAAGGCAGATAACTCGATGACAAAAGCAAATGAATGTTCTTTTCTTGATGATGTCTATGCGGCAAAAGAAAATACCCTTATACCTTCAGATATAGATGTTTATCAACTCGCTATGGGAATACAAGTAGAGTTCGGGGAACATACAAATGATATCCAGATTGCAATGCAAATAGCAATGGATCATCTTGAGGAAAATCCGGTATATTATACTAAATTGCAAGAATCAGGGCTTGTAGATGAAGTGTTGTTACATACCTATGAAATATCAAATATTCTCCGTGGAGCATTACCATTTAATGCAGGGTTAGAGCCTATGGAGAAGGCAAGGATTACGAAATATGTAAGACGAGTTCCGAAGCCATCGGGAAAAGGTTATATTTATTTCTATAATAAAGCCGAATACGAACATTATAAAAAAACAGGAGAACTTCCAACAAAGCAAAAGTCTATTTTCTCTAAAATTATATCATTCTTTGGTCTTGGATCTGATAAAGAAGCCAAAGAAAAAATTGATAAAATGTATGAAAGCCATAAGACAGTTTTGACAGGTGTTGGGAAAGATGCTTTCACCGATCATGTCATAGAATATATAACAAACAAAGAAAAATGGGACAAAAAACTTTCAGCACCAAAAGCAGAGCGCAAAGAGTCAAAAGAAGGTGCTAAAAAAGAACCTACAGAAAAGAAAAAAGTAGTTAAGAAAGAAGGAAAGAAATTTAATATTTCTGTAATGCGTGTTGTTGCGGGGATAGTTAATGAGAAGGAAAATAAAAAACAAAATGCAGGATCAAAAGATAAAGACAACTTTGAGACTATGCCGAAAGATGAAAAGAAATGGTATGAAAATATATTAGAAAAAATAGAAAATATTACCAATGAAGATGATAAAAGTGGATTAAAGGAATGGATATCTGATTGGACTAATACTAAAGGATCTGTTCGTAAATCGTTGGCAAAAGATATTGAAGATAAATTGTCTAATATTCAAGGCAAAGAAGAAAAAAATAAATTAAAAGAAAATTTGTCTAACTCACGATTGAAAAAATTTGAAGATTCAGGGAAAGAAGCTTTTGAAACCACCAAGAAAGATTGGGTAGAGATGCAACGAGAAGAGCGGCGAATTATGGGGCAAAATGAAGGTAATGGGAATCCGAATGCTCCTTATTCTGATTACGAAAACTATCATAATGATTCTGTAAGACGTGCTATTGAAGAAGGTAAAACGGTTTCTCCTGAAGTGTTGAAGGATTATCCTGAATTAAAAAAAGACAATAGCATAATCAAAGAAATTGATAAAGTCAAAGATGAGATAAAAAAACAAATAAATACAGAAGAAGATATCGAAGATGAAGAAACTAAACTTCAAAAAGAATCAGATGAACATTTGAAACAAAAACCCGAAAAGGTAGAAAGACCTTCCGTTCTTGATAAGGGCGGAGATAATTTCTGGAATGGAAAAATTTATGGTAATGAAAAATATGGTTTCAATATATATTTAAACAATGAAAAGGAAGTTATTCCTAAAAGTGTAGCCCAAAAATTAGAGCAATATGTTGAATATCGTCAAAAATTAAAGTCATGGAAAGAAAAACAAGAAACTATTGATAATAAACAACTTAAATTTAAAAATAAAAATGAACAACTACAACAAATAATTGATAAGCCGATAGAACATATTAAGAAAATAGCTGAAGATAACTTTTTAACACAAGTTGATGGGATGTTTGTTAGTACTGATTATACGGGTGCAAAAACAATTATTGTTGATGATGTAAAAGAACAAAAACTTATAGATCGTATGAAAGAATGGACTCCTAAAGATTTTAAAGAAATGTTAAAGGAGAGAATAGGAACAATTACAAAAGAAAGCAGTAAAAAAGAAAATGAAGTTAATACTGTATTAAATAAAACTATAAATGATAGTATTGATAACGAGTTTGTAGAACATCTTAAAAATATTGTTAAAAATCGTTTAATCGAATTGAAAGCAGAATCGCTCAAACAAAATAAAGATAAAGAGGAACAAGATAAAAAGAATAAACTTATACAAGAAAAAATTAATGAAGCTGAAAAGAAATATATCCCAGAAGGCTATTGGAATGGTAAAGTTTATGGACGTCATGGTAACTACAATATTTATGTAGATAATAAAAAAAGAGCTATAAACGATAATGTTGCTTTGGAGCTTATGGGGGGCGAAAAAAAATCAATGTCAAAAGCCGAAGAACTTGAAGATATGTTAAAAGCCAAAAAAGCAATCACCGGGGAAGTACATACCTATAAAAACGGCAAGAAATATCGTAAAGAAGGCGATAAATGGGTACTCGTAACAAGTGGTAAGAACAAAGTCAAAGGGAAACCGGAAGAGAAAAATAAAAAGAAAAAATCTAAAACTGGAGGAAAAAATAAAATATCTAAAGAAGATCGGAGTTTAATAAAAAATACTCTGAAACGAGTAGCTTCGGTAATTGCAGAAGCTCTTGCTGGTAAAAATCCCAATGCTCAAGCCGCACAGGGGATCGAACATACAGGAGAAGATTTAAAATCAAGTAGTCATAAAGGCTTAACAGAAAAACAAGTTGACAAAAATAATAATAATAACAATAAAAAATAGGACAAGGATAAAAAGGAATAATCCAAAATGCACATTGTAATTGATAATCCGGTAATGTCAAAGTGTTCTTGTGGAAGCGTATATAAGGTTTCCAACCCTGATGAAGAAGTTATAAAAAATGTCAGGGCGGTATACGTTGATAAAAAGGCAAATTTGAGAAAAATACTTTGCCGTAAGTGTAAAACTTGGATAGAAGAAAAAATTTCTTGACATTCTTCTAAATGAGTTTTTATTGAAACTGCTATTGAAAGTCCGTTAAAGGAATAAGCATGAATACTAACGAAGGTATAAATGTTATTCCGCGTAAACGGGTTTTACATCTCGAATCTACAGAAAGCAAAAGACGATAAACTCGTTACTGTTGATATAATCGCAAATCATCTTACCGAAGACCAAGATAATGAAGTCGTTCTCAAAGAAGCCTTTGACGATGATACGGTCAAAGAATTTCTCGATATCGGCGTTATCGAATTTTGGCATGAATCAAAAAACGAACTTCTTACCAAAAAAGAAAAAAATGATAATCTTATAGGTCGCCCCGTAGCTTTTCGTTGGGAAAATGGGCTTCCGGTTGTTACTGCGACACTTTCAAAAACTCATCCTATCGTACAGTCAATGATGCCTCATCTTGAATCGCAAAATCCTGTATACGCCGCTTCAATAGGCGGTTCTAAAGTCGTACTCGAAGCAAAAGATAATTCGGGTGAAATACATAAAATAATCCCCAAAATACGTTGGGATCATCTTGCTATAGCTCCTCAAAATATGGTCGTGAACCGTGAACCTGGAATAAATGTCAAGATGCTTGAAAAAGCAAAATCTATATATAATTTTAGCAATTTTACTACTCTTGCAAAAGCTCTTGAAGCCCCCGGTTCGGTAGACGCTCTTTATTCAACTCCCGGCGGTGCTATTACCAAACAATCTCTTGAAAAAAGTATTTCCGTTCAAGGTTTTTCGGAATCCGAAGCGGATCTTTTACTTGATACTATACTTAAATATGCAAACGGAGAAATGCCGACAGATAAAGTTGGTTATTTTGCTCTGTTTCCAAACAATGAAGAATTTGCCGATAAGTCGTATCGGCTGTTCGATAACCATTTTAAAAAAGGAGAATTCGTAAATGAAGTTTTCAAAAGAAGAACTTCTTGCCAAAGGTATTGATCCGATTGTCGCTGATGAAATAATCGCGTCATATGACCGTACCGATGACGGAACTCCCCTGTCTAAGCTTGAAAAAGCTTTGAAGCCGAAAAAGAAAAATGACGAACAGTCGCTTTTTAAGGCTGAAAAAGGGGAAAAAGAAGGGGACGCAGAAGATGATGCAGAACCAGATGATGATGAAGATGACAAAGAAAAGTTTATGAAAAAGAACAAAAAGGCAATGAAAAAAGCCGAAGAAGAAGACGAAGATGAGGAAGACGAAAAAGAAATGAAAAAAGCATTTGATTCGATTGATAGAACTGCTCCTGGTGCTGTTGTAGAAATGGAAGATCTTGCTCCGTCTCTTTCTGCTATCCATAAAAGCTTTTCTTCACTACTTAAAGCGGTAAATGACCTTTCAAATCGTGTTGATACTATTGTTTCTCAAAATGAAGAATCTTATAGTCTCATGCACAAAGCCGCAGAACTTCAGGTCGAAACTTCAAAAGGTCTTTCAAGTGTTCTGTCTATTCCGGCTGGACGTAAAGGCGTAACTGCTTCCGTCAATATGGAAAAAGCTCAGGGCATAAATACTGATCTTGCTAACCGCGCACTTGTTTATCAGGTACTCGCTAAAGCAGTTAAGCTCAAAGATCCTATCGGCGGTGCTATTGCAGAGCGTTATGAAAGTGCTGGTCACGATATTCGCGCTCTCAGTAAAGATGACCGCGCAGGGATCGCAAAACTTATTCAGGAGAATAATAAATAATGGACGAAGAACTTTTCCCACTCACCGACAGCTCGATGGGATCTGAACAGATGGGACAGTTTCAGGAGCTTCTGAAAGCTCTTGCAGCTCCTGGATCTGTTGACGATCTCTACGGTACGCCTGGCGGTGCTATTACTCAACAGTCACTCGAACTGATGCTTGCAAATCTTACCTTGAAACCGACGGATATGACTTTCTGGCAGGATATTGTTAAGATCAAAGCATTTTCAACCGTTGAAGAATACAATCAGCTTATTGGTTCTGGTATTAGCGATGGCGGATTCGTGGATGCAATGGAAAATCCGGAATTTTCCGATCCTGATATCCTCAAACAGATAGCAATTGTAAAATTCATGTCTGAAGGTTGGAAGGTTGGTGATGTACAGGAGCAAACCCGTACAACTGTAGCTTCCCGTGCGCTTTCTCAGAAAGCGGCGATGACTCGTCTCCTCCGTAACGTAAACCGTGCTCTGTATTCTGGAAATTCACTCTGGATTCCGGAATCAATTGACGGTCTTTCCGCTACTATCTCCGGATCAAGCTCAAGTCAGGTATTTGACCTTCGTGGCGCGTCTCTGACTATGGCGGCGCTGAATCTTGCCGGTCAACTTATTACCGAAGGCAATGGGAATGTTGAAAATTCAAATCTGTACCTTTCCCCTGCTGGAGTACAGAATCTTTCAACGATCATAGAATCTACCGGAGATGCAACAAATAACCGTAAATTTGTGCCAATGGGTGATGGGAACATTACTATCGGCGGTAAAATATCAGACATTATGACCAATTATGGGAAGATAAAAACTCGTATGGACAAAGTTCTTGGTCTTGAATATGAAGCAAACGGCGTTCCTAAGATTTTCAATAACAAGACTAAAACTTGGTACGAAGGTCCTACTTCTGAATTTGCTCCCTCTGCTCCTACTATTGCTCTTACGAATCAGGGAACTATTGCAAATTCTCAGTATTCCGCAACAGGGACTCGTCCTTCTGGTGTAAAAGCTCGCTATCGTGTTTCTGCTCGTAATCGTTATGGTCGTTCAATTGCTTGCGCTCTTGTTGAGTCTACTTCGGTTGTAGCTTCCGGAGGTGGTATTGATATCGCTATTACTCCTGTTTCTACAGATACTGGGAAACGTACGCCTTCTTGTTTCGTGATCTATGGCGAACAGGTATATAATTCTGGAGAATTCCGTTATCTCGATACGATTGCGGTTGATACTACCAATCCATATGCAGTTGTTACCTATCATGAAAAGAATTCATACATCCCCGGTACTGCTCGCATGTTCATTGTTGACCAGACTTCTGCCGGAGAAGATCGTTCCCTTGCTTTTGCGCAACTTGCGCCAATTCATAATACCGATCTTTCCAAAGAAAACCGTTCAACTCGTGGTCTCATCAATCTTTATGGAACGATGAAATACTATAAACCTCAGGTTCTTGTTGAAATCCGTAACATCGCTGTTACTCAGGCAAACATTAATCTGTACAACAATAACTAAGGTAGATAATTATGGGCGTCTGGCACAATAGCAAACTTATTCCGAGTTACCATGCAAGTCACAGAGCTTCGTGTCAGTATGTACTGACGGGTACGGACCCGTCAGTAAGCTCTACAAAGGGTATTTTCTTTTTGGAAATGTTGCAAACTTCCGCAGGAGTAACATTGACAAGTGGTGATAGTAAAAACGTCATAACCGGCGCATTATCATTTAGCCAGGATCAGTCTCCTCTTCGTTTTGATGGCGGACTTTCGATTACCGGAACAGTAATTTTTGCAAAAGGTTTTCTAATTGAAGGTGCTCTTTGATATTTACCATAGAAGAAAAGAATTTATTTCGATATATTCTTCCAGTTCAAGGGAATATTTTAACTCTTGAACTGGTTGAAAATATTATTCGGAAACTTGATTCAAATATTATAGATGAAAATATTATTTTTTCTGACGATGAATGGAAATTGATTAAAATTGCCATTGAAATTAAAGATCATAATGGTGTTATTCCCTATGAATGTTTGAATATAGTTCGTAAACTTTTAAAAGGAGAATTTTAAAATGTCGCAAAAACCCGATGTTTTTGATCAAAAGGTTTCAGGATCTCCGAATTCTGAAGCCGCTCAGTATATTCAGTCTGTTTTTAACTCTGTTGCTAAGGTAGGCGCAATTGCTAAACGTGTGAAAACAGCAATTACCGCCGATGCTTCGGCAGGATTGGATATAACTTCTTTGATCCCTTTGGGATCTCAGATTATAGGTGTTACTGTTATTGCAACGGTGGCGAATACTCTTGGTACGGTTACTTTGAAAACTAATGCAACGTCTCCAGTAGCTATTACCGATGCGATCATTGCCGCAGTTGACAAAGTAGTTACTCGTGTCGGAACGATTGATGATGCGTATAATACCGTGACGGCAGATGGGCTTTTGCTTGTTGCTGGTGGAACTGATGCAACCGCGACTCGTGCGATTGTTGTCATCGATTATGTGTAAAAAGAAGTTGACAATCTGATTTATGAAGCCGGAAGATAATTCCGGCTTCATTTTAAGAGGAAGACAAACATGTCAGAAGAACGTTCCGGATTTGCATTTAATAATCCAGATTTAAAAAATGATTACCATGCTCCTAAATGGGGCTTGCTTGTTACTGCCGATGAATTACGATATGATCAAGCTTTCGGAAATAAGCTTATTGCCGCTGCGGATAGCCAAGATATTACCGATGACCAATTATTAGATTATGTTCGTCTTGCACTTGGATATGTTGAAAGAGAGTTGAAACTGGATATTTTGCCTCGCCGAATACGATATATGAACCGAATAGGTTCTGATGGCAAAGAAATTTTAAGAGATGATATTGATGAAGATAAAAAAATATTATCTCAATATAAAACACGAAAACAAAAAAATGCACTTTATATAAGAGAACAGGGCTATCCTTACCGACTTAAACAAGTTCGAAAGGAAATGAGGATAAAACTTCGTCGCCGTCCTGTCCGGGATATTTTAACCGCCGAATTGGTCGATCCTTATAGAGGGCTTCTAATTGCTGATTTATTGCCTTATAGAGTTTTAAAACCTGGTCTTACGGGCGTTTGTTATTTCCGACAAAATACATATCTTGGTAGAGGTTATGCTTTTTCAAATGCTGTTCAATCTTTTTCAGCTTTTCAAGCGGATAATATTCAATCTCTGTTTCTTATAGATTATGATTCTGGTTATGAAAGTTGCGAAGATGTTCCTGATGATTTACGATGGTTAATTGGCAAAATAGCGGCGGTTACGCTTCTTTCAATTTATGGTCTTGGCAAAAGTGCGGGTATGGCTAGCCGGTCCGTAAGTCTCAATGCGGTATCAGAATCTATTAGCACTACTCAGTCCGCCACAAGCAGTTATTTTGGTGCAAATATACTGCAATATCAAAAAGAAATACGCGAATGGTTTAAAGACAATAGTAAACATTATGCACGTACCTCTATTGGGTGCTTATGATAACTCAAGAATTTAAAAATGACACATCTACAATAAAAATAGAAAATGCAACTTCACTTGAAGATGCTAAAAAAAACAAGTTCGCAGAAGGTATTTTTTCCCGTATTTCAATTGATGGTAAACCTGTTGAATATATGGATATGATACAACATATAATTTCAAATGCAACAAAAACAGGAACAAAATTTATCCCTCCGTCTGATGAATCTTTACGCCAAATGCAAAAAGACCTTATTCAGAAACAAAAAGAAGATTTCAGAGCGATAATGGTACAAATGAAACAGAAATATGGTGAAGCCGGCGTTCCCGTTTCTGAATTAGATAAATTCGACGATATCGCTGATAAAGTTGATCTTGCGTTTGTGCGAGTTGAGAAATAATGGGACAAAATAGAAATACCGGGGCTGATAATGTAAATGTCGTATACGGTAATCCTGAAAGTTTCAGACAGCTTATTAAAAATCATGGTCAATTATGTAAAATAAGACAAATGCTTCCCTGCCCATGTTCAGGGACAAATCACAATGCACCGTCAGATGATTGTGAATTGTGTCATGGCGATGGTATGATTTATACACACCAACGACGATTTTTAATAGCTGATGAAGATTCTTTATGTAATAAAAAAGTAACTGAAATATATCCATATTTTTATCCTGTATTGGAAGTAACAAAAGTAGAAAGAATGACTTCTGAGAAACAGGGCGGAATTACAGAAATGACCGTCAAGAGTTTTAACGAAAAAACTATTTATGTTGAAAACGATAAAAATGATGTTAAAGAATATCAACAAAAAAGAGTTACCTATTTTTTTGATGGCTGGACAAAAGTAGAAGGCGAAGTTTTAAAAACCGATATTTCTAACGGTCTTATGTGGGCAACGGGAACTTTTTATAATGCAAAATATCAAAGTAGTAATCCATTACGTGCCGAATCAGATATTGCAGAAATAATTCAAATAAAAAATACCAAAACAGGACAAGTTTTATCTCGAAGTGATTATAAGATGCTTGGTAATCTTATAAAAACAACCGCGCAGATAGACGCTGGTTACATGGTTATGGATTATTATTATTCTGATCTTACTCAAATTATAACCGCTGATTTAAAGACAAAAGATCCGCTTGAAAAATGGACAAATGATCTTTCAAGCGGTGATATCCGATGCGCTGTTTATCCGTGGTGGAATATAGGGAAAGGGGACCTTATCGTAATTGCTGCCGATGCTCAATATAAAAATCAACTTTTTACACATACGTCTGATTATGATAAAATGAAAGAAATAGAAGTATTTGAATTAAATGATGTTATGATCGATGATTTAGGTAATAAATATTACCGTGAAGAAGATTATACTCTTGTTGGATTTCGATTTATTCATTGGATTAGTAAAAATAAACCTAAAAACGGCGCGATAATGTCAATCAAATACGGGTTTAAGCCGACATTCATCTGCTTTGAAGATAATCCAGAACCAAATAATCTGGAAAATAGACGATATCCTAAAATTATTTATGTGAAAGAATTTACAAAAACGAGTAAAGATGAAATAAATCGCCTTATGTCAATAGGTAACTAATGGAAAAAATAATAGAATATTCAGAATACGATTTTAATTCTCTTAATTATTTTTGCGATAATATTGAACTTGCTTTAAACTCAAGAGACTTAGCTGGATTATTTAACGATAAAATAGAAAAAGTAGCTGTCTCAAAAGAACACCCGTTGATAACATATATTGCAAGCACGCTATTGAACAAAAAAACAAATGATACTCAAGACGGCGGTCTTTTACCTGCAATAGGGGTAACCCCCGGAACAAATCATCCTTCCGCTGAAACTTTAGGGAAAACCCCTGGTATGCAATTGGTCGATGATGCATATATCGAAAACTTTAAAACTATTCGAAAAATACCGTTTAAAACTCGTAAAAACGAAGGGTTATTAACCGATGATCAAATTGATAATGTTCTTTTAGCATATCGCAAAAAAGGAACTTCGAAGATGTTTTTTCAAAAAAATACATGGGGATGGGACGAAGAAGTAAATGTTTCATGTTGGTCTGATAATATAGATAGAGATAGAATCCTTGCGGCGATTGTAGATAGTACCCTCGCCCGCCTTTCTGTCGAAGAAAATTCGCCCATTCGTGGAATGAAATATAATATGGCAAATGGTTTAACTAATTTTAGTTACGGAAGAATCCTTTTTGGTACAGAATTTAACTTGACTTTTTTGAACAGATATTCCATATCTTCTATCTATACAGAAGAACACATTACAGGCGTTACGTTTGTAAATACGTTCAGGATACCGAGTTTATAACGGAGAATGAACGTATGATACTTGATAAATACCTCGCCAACCATTCACCAAATCGTCATCTTGATAAGGTTATTATTAAATGGTTTCTTACCAGAAACGGGAATGCTTATTTTGATAAATCAAAAGAAGATTGGGATAGTATTATCTCTGATTTTTTTGGCGAAACTGAAAAAAAAATAGAAGATCCCGTTGCTCTAGTAGCTGAACCAAAAGAAGACATTATAATCACGAAAATAAATTCAAAGAAAGGAGATGTTAAATAATGGCACAATGGTATGATTTCGCAGGGCAAAGAATTATTCTTCCTGGCGCATATACAAAAAGATTTTTCCCAAAAGATCAAGGATCAGGCTCAACCGCTGGTAAAGTTCTGATTCTCGGTGAAGCTTCAAAAGGCGGCGTTCCTTACGATGCTTATACAGATGTTGAAAGTGTTATAAATGTTATTACTGGTCAAGCTCAAGCTCTTAATGTTTTTGGAGGAGGAGATCTTTATTACGGAGCGGAATTCTTTTTGACTCCGACAAAAGATTCTCGGTTCAACACTCCGTCTCAGGCAAATTGCATTGTTGTTAATAAAATGACTCAGGCTGGGACTACAATTGTTAATAGTTCTACTACTGTACTTGATTTGCTCTATGGTAAATTCGGAACAGATGGTAATCAGGCGGCTATTAAAATAAGTGCTGGAACGACTACAGGGAAACTCCTTCAGCTACTTTATAAGGGAACCGAAGTTCTTAATACAGATAATGTTACTCTCCCTCTATTCTCGATTCAATATACCGGAGCAGGTTCTGCTTGTACATTAACCATTACGGCAACAACTCTTTCCACAACGGTAACGGCTGGCGGTTCAACTGATACACTCTCTATTACTCTTGCCGATTATGATGATCTTGGCAGTTTGATAAATTATATTAACAGCAATTCCGCATATACTTGTACTCTTACGGGGAAATCTGATGAATTTGCAAATGTTTTTGATGCAGTAACAGCGGTTGACATTAAAACTGCTTCTTATGATGCTGTTGGAATTGTGGAGTCCCTTCTCCGTGCGATTAACGCAAGTGAATCTTTTACGGCAACTCTTCACACTGGAAGCGCAAGACTGATCCCTGACAATCTTTCTGCTTATAAATTTCTTACTGGCGGGACAGTTACAGCCGCAACAACTGATGACTGGACAAAAACTCTTACTAAACTTGAGAAGTATGATTTCGATTGCATTGTCCCGATGTCCGGAAGTACAACTATCCAAAATCTTGTAACTGCTCATGTCGAAAAAATGAATGGCGTAAAAGTAAAAAAATATCGTCAAGCAATAACAGGATCTGGAAGCGCAACTTCCACAAAAGCTCTTCGTATCTCTCAGATAAAGAGTCTTAATTCTGCATATACGGAATATGCAGTGTCGCCATTCAAAAGATATGATTATGTTAACAAGCAAGTACCTACTACTAATTTTGATTCTTATTATCTTGCGCCTCTTGTTGCAGGATTGCGATATTCAAATAATATCGGGATGGATGTTGTTTTTAAATATTTGAATGTATTATCAACTCCCGAAATTACAAAAGAAGATCAGGAAGCATACGCCGAAGCAGGAGCAGTTTTTATTCAAAAAACCACAAATGTTCTTGATTCTACACAAAATTTTGAAATTCTTTGCGATAATTCAACATATCAGGGATCTCAGGTTACTCGAACAAATCCGGCTTGCGTTTATGAAATAAATAAACTCACAAAAGATTTTGAAGAAAGAGTGACTGAAAAAATACGCGCTCTTGATGAAGTTGCAAATAGCGTAATTATGAGTTCTATTGAAAACTGGGTTACGACATACCTTTTCCCATACTATCGCGATAGCAAAAAATGGATTACAAATTATACTGATGCTTCAGGGAATGTACAAAAAGCATTTGATAATGTAAGTTTTGAACAAGACGGCGAACAATTAAAAATAACGGCAACACTTACAATGAGCGTAACACCTCGCTTTGTATTTAATTTCCTGACGTTTATTGTTCCTGGTCAGAATGTATAAGGAGGATTTTTAAATGGCTTTTAACGCAGGTAACGAACCAAGAACCCCATTAGGAAGTGGTATTGATTGCCTTCTGATGCAGGACAATAGAGTGCTGGCATACAGCACAGATATGAGAGTATCAGAAGATTATCAGCTCGAACGAGTAACCACCTTGGGATATTTTGGAGCAAGAGATATTCTTTCTCTTGGGTATAACTGTAATTTCTCTTTGGGGACATTCCTTTTGAGAGGTGCGGATATCTCCGGAGCTGTTGCGATGCCTGGTTGGCAGGCAGATGGTTCAAATAATATTAACTCATCGGGGCTTTACGCGTTTACTGTTATAGATATTCATACACTGACTGTTCTTGCGACTATTATGGGCGCAAAATATGGCGGCGGAGATATTGATATCTCAGTAGGTCAACTTTTGAAAAAAAGTACGAATTGGCAGGCAAGACAATTGCTCCCAGGTTTAGCCGTATCTTAAAATTAAGAATATAAGTTTATACACCATATTAAAAAGGGAAACAAACGATGAATTTACTCGATCTCGAAGAAGAAAAATTTAAGACTGTTACTATCAAAGGATACACCTTCAAAATAAGGTGTATCCTTATGAAAGATAAAATGGTAATAACTCAGCGCAGAGTTAGAATGCAGAATGGCGCACCTGTTGAAATGTTTTTGACAGATGAATTTATTCAAATGGACAATATCGCAACGGTTGATGTTTGTACAGAAGAACGTCCAAAGGAATTTGACAAGAACGAAAGTTGTATCAATTGGGCAGATATGGAACTTGTCAATTTGCTTGCGATGGAAATAAAAAATCATTCTGAAGACATTCAAGAAAAGTTAAAAAAAAATAGATCTATTGCTTGAAGCGAGAAAAGATCAGTATTTTACTGATGGATTTTTGATTAAATATTTTAATATTTTCCCTGTTAATTTTGACAGGGAAAATTTATTCCCGGAGCAAAAAGCTTTTTTAGTTTATTTACTTGGAATTATACCGTCTCTTGAGACTTGGAGTTTAAATGTTGAATATTTGCTTAAAAAACGAGAAATTGAGAATTTAACTACAAGAGATATTGTTCTTGGAGAATCTGAAATTGATTTAATAAAAATGCGTAACGGAGATATTGAAAAAATAAAACGTGAAAGAGTACCACAAGAAAAGAAAAAAAGACTTGAAGAATTAAATAAAGAATATGGAATAGAAATAGAAAAGGAAGAAGTAAATTATAGTATTCCTGCGATGCAAAACGTAAAAGATCCAAGAGCAAGAATATATGATTTACTGATGGGAAAAGGACTTGTGAAAAAAGATGGCAAGTAATTTTAAGATAGAAGTCAAAGGTGTTAAGGGCGGAATGGGTACTGGGAGTCGGACTTCCGGAATAGGATCTGACGTTAATACCATTCGTCAAAAAGCAATCCAGGCTCAAAAAAGTACCGAAAAAAACTCAAATGTTTCTATAAGCGCAATGAAAGAGCTTTCTAATTCAATGAAAGCTCTTATACAATCTAATAAATCTTTAATAGAACACCTTAAAAAAAGTGGCGGAGGCGGAGAAGGCGGTCCTAAAGGTGGATCGGCTCGAAGTTTAGCGTCAAATGCCGCTGCTATGTTCGGAGGCGGTTTTTTAGCGTCTATTATAGGGTTCGCAGCGTCAAAAAGTAATATGATTGGTCAGGCATATATTTCTACAGCGGCAGAACAAAGCAAGAATGTAGGAACTGGCGGATTTAGACGAGGACAAGGGATGTATACTGGATCTGAAATAGGATCTGGGATGAAAGCATATGCTATGAATAGCGGGAAATTTGCGAATGGTCAAGGGATTAATAAATCTGCTCTTCAGGTTGGGAATATATACGGATTATCTACTGAAGAAACTTTTGGGCAGGCTGGTAAATTTGCAAAAGCAGGCGGGAGTTATGCGCAAGCAGCAAATATTGGAGCCGGTGCAGGAATAGAAACTCAATTGCCAATGTTTATTTCCTCTATTGGGGATCAACTGGAAGAATCTGTTGCGGCTGGGATAGATACTTCAGATATGTCAAAATCAATTTCTTCGGATATGGCAGAGTTGACAGAAGCTACAAAAACAAAAGATGTAAGAACCGCGATGGCATTAACAAACGCAGTTAAAGGTGTAAAAAGCACAGTCGGAACAAAAGGACAAATAACAAATATTGATGAATTATTAGAATATAAGGCAACACAAAAACAAATATTATCAGGAATAAATCAAACTGGTCCGAAAGGCGGAATCGCAATTGAAAAAATGCTGCAAAGCGGTGAGATCGATTCTGGGACAGCAGAAAGATTAAGAGGAATAAAATCATCTGGGAAAGATGTTACTGAAGCAGATTTTAGGGGAGGATTATCTTATGCTATCCAACAGAGAGTACAGAGGAAAAGCGATGTAGAAGTACAACGAGATGTCGCTGGCGGACTTCTTGATATAACAGGTAATAACCCAATAAATGCAACTTATTTGGCTCAACAAAATAACTCTTCTATTTCCCCACAAGCTATTTCCGCAGAAGACCGGAGACGGAGAAATCGTGCGAACGGCATTTTTGATGCAAAAGACATTGAAACCAAAGGGGAAGGACTAAATGCAAGTAGAAATAAAAATGTTGTTGAAAGTGATAGCGGAACAGCAGTTTCATTAATAAATGCTCAAACAAATTTATTATTAGAACACGGGAAAGCTTTTGCGACAGCAACGGTTACGGCGACAAGAACATTATTGACATTGTCTGATGCAGTTGCAACAACAGTAGAAAACATGTATCAAATGGCAGGTTCCTTTAAGACAATGGTGGGTCGAGGTGCTAAAGGGGACTGGGAAGGTGCAATGAGAACCGGGCAAATACAATCTATAAATGATATGTTGAATGGCAAAGCAGGTGGGGTGTTATTCCCTGTATCTATAAAATTTAGTCCAGAAGGAAGAAAACAACTTATGGCAGAAAGACAAAGGCTGATAGATGAAGACAAAAAAAATGCTCCCTCCACTCCAGGAACAAAAAAATAAATGGAAAATATAGTTTCATATGCCGAATCGGCGATAAAATATCAAAAGAAAATAATTTTCAATGCTGGGATTGAAAGTTCAAGATATTATTATGAACCTGAAAAAGAATATTCTCCGCGTATTCAAATTCTTATTTCTCCCTTTGGACTTCCGTTTGTTCCGATAGAAATTGTAGGTACAGATGTAGGTAAAATTCTTACAAGTTTACAATTTAATGGAGATCGGAATAACCCAGGAGGAATACTTACTTTTACTCTTGCTCCTGATGAAACAATGATTCAAGATATATATAATATTTTAAGGAAATTCCCGACGGCGGGACTTTACTCTAAAATATGGGATGCTTTAGGTTTTAATCTTGAAGATTTATTTAAACCGATGGCTTTATGCCAATTATGGATTGACGGATATCATGTAATGACCGGAACCGTTGAAAGTTGTCATAGAGGCGTTCAGGCAAGCAACGATGGACATGATGTTTCTTATTCAGTAACAATAAATGAACTTGGAAATATTTATAATAAAAACATGATGCGTCTTGATACGACGATTGCTCAAAATTTACTTACTTCACGCTTGAGTGATAGTGCTTTAAAAGCATTTGATCTTACTAAAGATATAAAAATGGTTCCCGTCTCCGTCGCTTTAAAATTATTGATTGAAGCGTTTAAGGTTTCATTATTTGCGGAGCAAGGTCTTACCGCAAGTGATGGTTTACCTTTAACACTGAGGTTACTTGCAACAAGTAATTTCCTTGGTGCAATTGCACAAATGAGTTATAGCCAAAATGTTATCGTTAATTCATCATTTATGCAATTAGAGGATCAATCTTTTTGGGATTATTTAAAGAATTTAATTCCATTGCCTTGGATGGAATTTTATACTGAATCCGGCGGGAGGACAATGGTTACCGAGCCTAATTTCGGTGCGCCAAGTGTACTTTTCCCAGGTATTAATTATGTTGTTGCAAGATCAACTCCATATACAAATCCGATGATTGGTCTTCCTAATTTATCACATATCGCCGCATTACAACCTTTCAATTTATCAGTTTTAAATTTAATTGCAGGCGGTGATTTTGTTATTATTACTGATGATGATATTATTGATAAAAATATTGGAGTAGATTGCACAAATCAGGCAACGGCTTTTTGGTCTTCATATACTCAAGGCAATATGAACCCAGCGAACTCAAGACCAATATGTTCAGATGGTCCATTAAACCCTTTTGCAACAGGCGGGATGAGAACTTTTGGATTTAATGAAATGAGACAAGTTATTAACAGTATGCAATTATTTGATGCTGGATCTGCTATTGAGCAAAATTTTAATTATTCAAAAGATACAATTTCAACGACAGGTAAGTTTTCAATTCCTGCATGGAGTAATTTACTCGCACTTTGGTATAGAAACCAAGCGAAATTCCGTGAAGGGTCTGTTACGATTAGAATGAAACCATGGGCAAGGAAGGGAATGGTATGTCTTTATTTACCAACGATCAGAGGGTCAAAACCTGATAATGCCCGTGATATTGGGATGTATTATATAGATTCTTTTTCTCATGATTATAATTTAAGTAACGAAAGTGCTTCGGCGACAACAACACTTAACCTTATTCGTGGCGTTCCTCTCCCGACAAGTGTTGCAAATTCAGCATTACTTTTATTTGATTTTGAAATACTTCCTCCGACAGGTGGACTTGTCGATGGTGAAGATAGCATTATACGAAAAGCACGTATGGCGGCGGCAACTTTATAATGGCAGTTCCAGGATATAAACAAGTACGGTATAATCAAACGAATAAATACGATTCACATACTCGTGATTATTCGACAAATGAATTTCAAAAGCCATCTACGCAATGCACAAAAATGATCCAGGGCGAAATATTAATTACTCAGCCTGAACCATTATTTCGACAGACGGCAGTTACGGTAAGAACAGATAACAATGAGATATTGACCGGCGTAGGATATCCAAACGCTTTTATAGATCCTATTACGGGTAATTTGCACGGGACATATGAAGGTCCGTATCCTGGTCAATCGGTTATGGTTGGGTTTTTGAATGGCAATTCTCATTCTCCGGTTGTCGTAAATAGATATCCATATCAGGGTAACAAAAATACACTTTTAACACCATTGTATAATAGCCCTATGACGAGAAGTATGTATGATGCAACAGATATTATAATTGGTCATTTTACCGGATCTGTTTTGAGCTTTAATACGGGATTACTATCCGGGAAACTACCTGGTAGTGTTACAATGTCCGCTACGACAGCAATGGAACTTTCCGCAACTACCGACATGGCAATATCCGCACTAGTAACAGCTTCAGTTACCGCTACAAGTACGACAATAAATGGGGATGCAGAGTTAAAATTAACCGGCGGAATTATCCAGATAAAAAGCACTGCCCAATCAATGAAAACTCTTATAGATGGTCTTTTCGATGTTTTAACAAAATTCGGGACAGCAGGATCTCCGGTAAAACACGTTGTAGATCCTGCAACAATAGCCCTCTTAAATGCCGAAAAAGCAAAATGGGCATTACTTTTGGAGGCTTGATTATGGCTCTTGTAGATTCAACCCTTGAAAATGCTCTTAACGCAATAGATGCTCAAGCAGAAGCGGCAGCGACAACAACGCCGATGACGCACCAGCAATATAATGCTCTGGTAGCGGCGGCAATATCAACTTTTATAAAGACAGCTACGGTTACGACTCCGATGGGTGTTGCGGTTCAGGTCACACCCGCAACAGGAACCGGAGCTACTACAGCTCCTGGCGTTGGGGTGGTCTCTTAAATAAAAAGCCATGCTTCTTATAACATGGCTTTTTGGGAATTATTGATTTAATAATATTTACCAACATTATTATGATAATAATATGTCATCCAGATTACTTCATTATAAGGTATTTTGCAAGACTCCGACCATCCGTTAGGAAGAGAAGAAAAATATGCTGAATTTGTTGTTGGATCTTCATAATATAAATTTCCATCACCTAACAAATCACCATATATTAACGCATGACATTCTGAACCATTTCTCACTATCGCTAGAGAAGAATCTATATTAAATTTTGTTTTTGCTAAATACATCCAAAGGATGCAAAAATCTTCACAATCTCCTGTACCTAAACTCAAAGTTTCTTCAGGTAATTGCCAGTAATCTGCCACGTCATCTTTATATCCAATTGTACTGTGAACATAATAACTGATTTTACTAATATTTTTTAAATCAATATTATTATCACAAACATAATCATCTTTTTGCCCAATCTGGATATCTTCCAAAGGATTATGTTCTTCGGAACCATCAAAACACCCAAAAAATGACAAAAATAAACCAATAGCACTAATAACCATAAATAATTTTTTCATAAAACACCTTCCTTTTGTTAATCTCAATAAAATAATCATGATTTATTTACTTTGTTTTGTCAACAAATTATTTGACTAAATCAACTTTTTTTAACCAGTAAAAGAACTTGACATTTTTAGTCTTTTCTTCTTTATATAGCACAATATACGCCACTTTATAGGCAAATAAACGGAGTTATTAATCTGTGAATTTGCCTATTTTAATGCAAAAACTTTATGGCGAAATTACCTTCACGGGACTCTATTCTTTTGAATTTAAGAATAAAGGCAAGAAAATAACCGAAATTTTCTTTATGATGCCCCCCAAATCAAAAGATGTTTCAGAATCTACTCGCTCCGCTACGATTCCGACTCTTTCTTCAAATTATGTAATAGATGCAGGAAACAGCACGAAATCAATATCTTTAAATGGTGAATTGTATTTCCCAACAGTCGGAAGTCCCGTTAATCCAGTTGCAATGGATAGCGCAAACCTTCCGAATTTGATAGACGGTCTTACCGAATTTTTTAAACTCAAATGGATGCTTATTTCTTACCGCGATTATACAATGACAAAAAACGGGAAGATAGATGTCCCTACAGTTCCCATGAATTCAAGTCCGGAACTTACGACTCTTTATAAAAAAGTATCAAAACTTGTTAAAAACAAATCAGGCGCATTATACGATCAGATACAACTTATATTCCATGATTATGACATGGATGATCATTATTTTTGTCGTATAGCTAATTTTTCATCTAAACAGAGCGACTCAAAATATATTGCAGTTGAATATAATATTTCTCTTGATTGTTATAAAAAATATCAATCAAATACTCAAAAATCGGTAACTATAAAAAAAACTATTTCAGAAGAACTTAATATTTCAAATACTCAATTACAAAACGTTTCTCTTGCAACGATTGTATCAAATATGAATGCTGCCGGTTCAAGTTCTGGAGCTGTTTTCAATAATGCTACGTTTTATGCACTCATATTAAGTATAGAAAATACCATTGCAAGTATTGATACTGAGAACACAAACATACAATCAGGAGTTTCAACCCCATTTGATAATATGCTTTTATATACTTTAAATTTAATTTCAGATATTACAAGTGTTATGAATGCATATATAACATTATTTTTAACCGAAGCACAACAAACATTATATGCTGATGGAGATTTAACGCTTGACGAAATTTTAGATATTACGTTAATTGCTTTATATAATAGTTTTTTAAAAATAAAAATTATTGCAGAAACTATTAAGGGATCGATTATTTCAGCTCCAAGACAAAATACCATTTCTTACAATTCTAATTCTGATGATTATACTATTACGACGGAACAATTTGATTCTACAGATAGCACAAACAAAATATCTAACGAATCAAGTTTTGAATATTATACTATTAAAGAAGGAGATTCCGCTCGATCAATTGCTCTAAGCGAACTTGGCGATAGTGAAAAATTTGTACAAATATTACAAATAAATGATATCACGGAATCAGAACTTATCGAAGGAACTTTAATCGGAACGCAAATAAAAATTCCAGTAGACAGCACTTCGGTAACAAAAAGCGCAGATAATCTTGTTTACGAATCTGATGATACAGATATTGAAGCCTATTTACACGGATCAGATATTTCATCAGGCGTAAATAATACGATTCTCATATCCTCGAAAGGCGATATTGCAAATGTTTCGGGGGCAGATAATACTATAAACGCAATAACGGCTAGAGTATCCGGGAAGAAGGGATCTTTAAATGTTTTTTCTTCAGATTGGGGAGTTACGCCTATCGGCGATGGGAATGTACCGCTAATGGTACGAATAAATAATTATCTAACCGATCTTACAAATCAAATACAAGAAGACCCTCGCGTAGAATCAGTAAATATTGATATGGACAAATTATATCTTGATGGTGAAAAATTATCTGTTTATGCAAAAGTTTTACTTATTGGTTCTGAAGAAGAAAAGGAGATTATCGTAGCATGAGTGATATTTTAAAAATATATACAGAAGAACAGTTATATGAGATGTATCGTAAAATTATTCTTGCCGCTGGAGTAGGACTTACCGATTTTAACGATGGATCAAAAATAAAAGTATTATTACAATCAAATTCCGATATTGTTTCAAGCGTAAGCATGGATTTTAAAGAAGGCATTTATAACGCTATCCCAATTGCTCTTTATGAAGGTATGGGATTTACAAAAAAGGCAGCGGCACAAGCTACCGGATATTTAAAACTTTATAGAAAACCCGTTATGACTTTACAGTATACGGGAACCGGAACTGCCGCAAATATAACAATTACCTCAAGTGGAATTTCTTCAACAGTATCCGGTGCACCCGGTGACGCATTTTCTTTTGATTTTACAACATATCCCAAAACAGGTGTACTTGTTACGGCGATTGATGCGCTTACAAACTGGACGGCGGCAAAAGTTTCTGATGTAGACTGCGATACATTATATCAATATACTAATCTTGACGCAAAAACTTCAACCACTTATGACAATGTGAATGGAATGGATATTTGCCTTGCAACAGATATTGCTGTTTCTGTTTCAGCGGGATTTTCTGCAACAATAGATAGTATGACAATATTAACAAATTCAACAACAACACTTCCGGCTGGAACGGCTTGGATTCTTGCCGCTTCTACTGTTCAACAAGCGGGAATAGATGGCAATATAAAAGTAGCGGCACTTGATACGGCTAATGGTTTAGGATATATGAATTCAAGTGTTTCGGGCGTTGACTATGTTCGAAATGATTCTGCTTTTTCCGGAGGTAGTGATGTCGAAACAGACGCAGAACGTAAAATCCGTTTTGTAGATACCATAAACGCCCTTAATGCAGGAACAAAAAACGGAATTATTGCTGCTCTTGAAGCAATAAATGGGATAAAAAGTGTAGGGATGCGAACCGCATATCCTCATAGAGGGACCAACACCATTATTGTTGATGATGGTTCGGGTACAATTAGTTCAACATTGCTAGCTTCGATTACCAAAGTTCTATATGGGGATGCCTCGGATTTGACTAACTATCCGGGGAAAAATTGTGAGGGCATTGGATATACTATTGTTGCTCCGACAATAGTATCGGTAAGTGTTGGCATAGTTGCAACAAGACTTTCAACTGTAAATGTATCTCTTTCTACAATTTCTACAGATATACAATCAGCCGTTGAACAATATATAAATACCTTACCTCTTGGACGCGATGTTCTTTTAAGTGAAGTAGTCCGTGTTGCTAAAAACTCTAATACTGCAATTTATGATTTATCAATAAGCAGTCCTTCTACGAATATAACTATAAATTCTAATGAATTTGGAAGAACAGGTTCCGGTTATGGTGGAACTGTTTCTGTTACTGTATCTATAGCGTCAAGCGAGTAATTAATGTCAGAACCGATTACGACACGAATAAATAATAATTTAAAAGCAGTTTGGAATGTTGATGATCCAATATATAAAGTCTGCATTTGCAATGCGGATGGGACAATACCTTCTACAATTACAAAACCTACAGATATTGCGATTGGTGCAATTGCAAGTGAGCTTGAATATTTAAGACTTTTTTCTTTATCGCTGGTGAAGCAACTTGTTTTAACAAATGCAAGTACAGATTTTTTAAAGTATACCCTTGAAAATTATTTTGGGAGTTATCGTCTTGAGGGAGAAACTGATAGCGCATGGTTGACACGAGTTATTGCAACGGTATTTCAACCAAAAGTTTCCCGTGCCGCTATTATTTATGCACTACGAGCATATTCAAATCAAGAACCTGAAATTGAAGATGGTTCTGGAAGTTCTGCTTTCTCAAACGTATGTTTCGCTGGTCGTAATAAAAAATATTCAACAACATATAAAGGGAAAATATTTTATGTATTTCCCGCAATATCAAATGATTTTAGCTCTTTATATTTTTTCATTATTATTACGTTATATCAAAATAATACCACAAATGTTCAAAACGCAATAAACGTAATAAATAAAGTTATTGCCGCTGGCATAAAATATGTACTTCAACTGAAAGGATTTAAGGCAATCTCTGAAAATATGTATTATTGTTCAGGGAATATTTCTTATGCTATAAAAATAGATTCATTAAATTCTCAGATGGGTACGTTCCCTGATGATTTTATTAGATATGATTCTGTTAATTATAACAGTACAACTTATTCAGCGACCGGAGAATATGTTGGTATTTTTAAAGGAATGTCCGTTTTTAATTCTGTAACATTAAAATCAACGGGTACAGTTTATTATCAAATTGCAGAATCAACAGATGGAGTTGTTTTCGATCCCTATAGCACGAAAGCGTTAATCGGAACAACCGTTACGGTTGCACTTACTAAAAAATATTTCAAATTACGTTTAATTTTTGATACTGCAACATGGACAGATACAATAACAAGTGCACATATAGATTCTATAACATAAAAGGATGTTTTAAAAATGGCTAAAGATTTAAGAACAGTGAATATGGTAGACGGACAATTGATTGAAGCAAAAAAAGTGCTTAAAAGAATTGGAGATGTTGGTTATAGAGACCTCGGAGTATTATCTAAAATAGGACTTTTTGATACCGGGAAAGTATTAATCACAAGCGGTCTTCGGGTTGTTGCTTCATCAGGGATGACAATATCCGTGGGACTTGGGAAAGGGATGCAACGACTTTCTGATTCTGCTGATATTCTACCTTTTATTCAATTGACCGATCAAACAGTAACTGTTTCGGCTTCAGACGGAACCGCAAGAACTGACATTATCGAAGCGCAAGTAATAGCAACCGAAGACAAAAACGATTATTCAGATGTAGTCCTTGACTCTGATACCGGAACAATAACAACGGCAGCGGTAAAACGAGATATAAAATATTCTTTATCGGTACGTGCTCAAAAGGGGACTATAACTCCCACAGCAGGTACTGCCGGGGTATTAACCGGAACAATATCAATTCCAAGTTCTATTAACCTTTCACTTTTATATTTGTTAAACATTGCAGACGGAGAAGATGGCTCATTTCAAGAAATAGATTTACGCGGTGCTGATCCTTCCGCAACAACAAAAGCCGAAATAATTTCTAAAATCAATACTGCAATTGGGAGAACCATAGCGTCTATCAGTGGTAATTATATTGTTTTGACGGGATATTTGACAGGAGTATCAAGTAAGTTCGAGATAAAGCCACCGGTTTCAGATTCTTCCCTTGACGCTTTTGAGACTGTTTTTGGTGTAGTAGGAAGTGGCGAATATGATTATACTTATGCTGGTACAAATGAATGGTTTAAACTATCCGAAATAGATGTTGGAGCATCGTCTTCGTCTATCACTACAGGGATGATTCGTAATGTTGACCAAAAATCAACATGGGGAAGTGAAGCTACAAATACCCTCCTTGCAAATGCATTATTTGATTCAGGAGGTTCCCATGTCGCTCTTGCAGATGTTGCGACAAATGCATTGGCATGTTCAGGGAATTCGGCTACGGCTACAAGTGCGACAAATGCATTGGCATGTTCAGGGAATTCGGCTACGGCTACAAGTGCGACAAA
>WSSedL1CaDRAFT_10000028_pt1 | contig 83705 bp, 75 predicted proteins | sample WetSurSL1Cattail_FD_9464 | JGI IMG/M metagenome (IMG submission 9464)
TTCCGCGATTGGACATGAGCACTGCCTGGAACGCCGGACCAGACGAAAACTGGATGGCCCGCAGTGGCGGGCCATGACACTGTGGGGAAGGCAGGTCTCCGCTTCATCCCGTTAATGCACCCCTGGATAATTCGGACTCTCGCGCGTTACCGTCACGTTGTGGACGTGGCTTTCGGTCAGCCCGGCGCCGGTGATGCGGACGAACTTGGCTTTCTCGTGGAAGTCGGCAATCGTGGCGCAGCCGGTGTAGCCCATCGCGGCGCGCAGCCCGCCGATGATCTGATGCACCACGCCCGCGACCGAACCTTTGTACGGCACCTGGCCTTCGACGCCTTCGGGCACCAGCTTCAGCGTGTCCTTCACATCGGCCTGGAAATAGCGATCGGCCGAGCCGCGCGCCATCGCTCCGATCGAGCCCATGCCACGATAGCCTTTGTAGGAGCGGCCCTGGAACAGGAAGACGTCGCCAGGGGCTTCTTCGGTGCCCGCGAGCAGCGAGCCGATCATCGCGACATGCGCCCCAGCGGCAATCGCTTTGGCCAGATCGCCGGAATATTTGATGCCGCCGTCGGCAACCACCGGCACGCCTTGTTTGCGCGCCGCTTCCACCGCATCCATGATGGCGGTCAGCTGAGGCACGCCGACGCCCGCGACGATGCGCGTGGTGCAGATCGAGCCCGGCCCAATGCCGACCTTGACCGCATCGGCCCCGGCATCGATCAGCGCTTTGGCGCCATCGGCCGTCGCGACATTGCCGCCCAAAATTTGCGTGTAATTCGAGTGTTTCTTGATCGCCTTGATGGCGTCGAGCACGTTCTTGGAATGGCCGTGCGCGGTATCGACCACCACCACATCGACTTCCGCCTCGATCAGCGCCATGGCGCGGCGGATGCTGTCTTCACCAGTGGAAGTCGCTGCCGCCACCCGCAAACGGCCGCGCTCGTCTTTGCAGGCGTTGGGGAATTTCTGCGCCTTTTCGATGTCTTTGACGGTGATCAGACCGACGCAGCGATAGTCCTCGTCGACCACCAGCAGTTTCTCGATCCGGCGCTCGTGCAGCAGCTTGCGGGCCTGGCCCATCGAAACGCCTTCGCGCACCGTACACAGATTGCTTTTGGTCATCAGCTCGGAAACCGGCTGATTGGGAATGATGGCAAAGCGCACGTCGCGATGGGTGAGAATGCCGACCAGCTTGCCGGCATGGCCCAGCGTCGCCCCCACCACCACCGGCACGCCGGAGATATTGTGCTTTTCCATCAACGCCAGCGCATCGGCGAGGGTGGCATCGGGTGCAATCGTCACCGGATTCACCACCATGCCACTTTCGTAGCGCTTGACCCGGCGAACGTGCTCGGCCTGCTCCTCGATGGAGAGGTTTTTGTGAATAACGCCCATGCCACCCGACTGCGCCATGGCGATGGCGAGCGGGGCTTCGGTGACCGTATCCATCGCCGATGACAGAAGCGGAATGCCAAGTTCGACGGTCTTGGTCAGCCGGGTGCGGGTATCGACCTGGCCGGGCAAAACCTCGGAAGCGGCGGGCACCAGCAGCACATCGTCGAAGGTGAGAGCTTCCCGAATGTCCACCATGGCGCGCACTCCTCTTTTGTCTCGGGGCGCGCTTCGCGGCGGGCTGCGCGCCCGGCCTTGGGTGAGATTGCGTTTGACCGGCGGCGAACACGGCGTTCCCCGGCGGGCTGGCAACCAATCTCTGGAGCGCTGAGCGTGTAACAGTGAGTCGGCCGCGGTGCAAGCCGAATGGTGCAGGCGCGCGAGATGCGTGCGGTCGCAGGCCGCTACTTTATCTAGGGTTTCGGCGGAAAACCGCCACAAAACGTAGTGCCAGACGTCAGCTCTCCGCGGCGGCGCCCAAGCCGCCTGGCGCCCAAACCGGCATCCTCAGCATCCGTTAACCTAGTTTAACAACACGGCGTTAGGCCCCAGCGCGTAGCTTGGCGGCCACGGAGATCGGCATGTTCGTTTTGGTGTTCATATCAGCGCTCGCCTACGCCATCGGCGGCAAATGGGCTCTGGTCGTCGCCATCCCGCTGTGCCTGCCGTGCTTGTTCGGCATCAAAGCCAAACGCTGACGCGTCGCCGCCATCGCAGGCGAACGCCGGTGCAAAAAACCGCTACAGCAGGTGCAGCACCAAAACGACCACCACGCCGGCCAGGATCACCATGACGAGAACGAGGCCGAAGCAGGAGCCGACGAACGTCATCACCAGACGCAAGACCCCGCCGATAACGCCGGCGATGAGGTCGATCAACGAACGCAAAATGCCAAACATACTTTGCCCTGTCCGATAGCGCGGAGGGTCATAACACGACCGCGCCGTTGGCAAAATTGCGGCGTTGCGCGCGATCTTGGTGGCGGGGGAAGAGCATTCTTCACCACCGCAACGTCAACGGGTATCACGCCGCCTTGCGCCGCTGCATCTCCGCCCGCACCTGGCGGAACGCCGCGCGCGACGCCACCGGCAGGTCGCGTATGACGAGCCAGCTTTTGCGCTGCTGATACAGACGCATCACGCGCCGCCCGATCGCGAACGCGATGTCCGGCCACAGAAGCGCGACCGTCAGCGGGACGACGAAACAGACGACCACGGACCAATAGTATGTGACGTAGGCCGGATGCAGCGGCGCAAACAAACGCCAAATGCCCCACGCCACAATACCGGCCACAAACGCCTTTAGCCCATAAGCGGATGACATACCAAAGCCCTCCACTGTGCCAATATTAAATAAGCACTGGCGGCGGAGGTTCAAGGATTTGGATGCAGTTGCGGATCGTTTGCAATCCGGCGTCTCAACTTATGTCAGAGTGTCTATCAACGAATCAAACGCGGCTTAACGTATGGCCCCTCAGGCTTTCTCAGTAGGTAATATATGCCCTCAGTTTTCCTAAGCCATAACTCCAAGGACAAGGCGTTTACACGAAAATTGGCGGAACGGCTTAAGGAGGCCGGGATCGACATCTGGATCGATGAAGCCGAACTAAACGTCGGCGATTCTCTCCTTGAGAAGATCGGAACCGCTTTGGATAAAGCAAATTTCGTAGCGGCCGTTCTCTCCCACAATTCCATACAATCCTCTTGGGTGCAGCTCGAACTTAAGTTGGCAATGACAAAAGAACTAGCTGAACGCAAAGTGAGAGTTTTGCCGATTCTAATAGAAAAATGCGAAATCCCAGAATTTCTTAAGGACAAGATATATGCAGATTTCAGTGACCCCAGAGATTTTGATGCGCCATTTGCGTCTTTGTTACGAGCGCTGGGCGTGAATCGGCAACTACGAGATATTGCACCATTAGCCGTTCCGCCCGCACAGCCCAACAAACCAAAGATCGCGAGTCAAAATGCCGAGAACACCTTGCAGCCTAATAAAGGCGGCTTGGTTGAATTTGTTGATATCGCATTGATCGATGTCGACAAAGAGAGAACTTACAATCCCGATCCCCAGAAGTTGCTCTATAATGTCTATTTCAAGCTGTCATCTTATCCCCCTGCCGAGTGGGTTGAGATTTTTGACGCAGAACGCAGGTTTCCTCGCCATACGATGTGGCGCAAAGCTTGGATCGAAGGAAATAGTGCAGTTGTTTATTGTGTCCCCGATGAAGTAAAGCAGTTCCACCTGCACGACATCAAACAGGACATTGAAACCAGCAACAAGAAATACCGGGAGTATTTGCATCGTCGCGCCACGCGTCAAATTGCAGAAGAAAATCGTAAGCAGGCTGAGAAACAAGCAATTAGCGAAGCACTTGATGATCTGGATTTTTAGATTCCTTTCGTCGAATATTTTGAGCGTAAACACCGCCCGGAAAGATTGATGCCGGAGTAGGAACTATCGCATCTGCGCCGCCCATCCTCCTGGGTCCTTCCCTCGCCTTCCTGCGCACTGCGTGCTACGGACGGCTCGCCCGTCTTCGCTGCGCACCGCCGCGGCAAGCCGGGGATGACCCGTCTTCGCCTACGGCTACGCCGGGCAAGCAATAACGAGGAACGTGATGCCGCCGAAATCCGAACACGACAAAATGCTTGCGGGCGAGCCGTTTGATGCGCATGGGCCGGAATTGATTGGGGTGAGGAACAAGGTGAAGACCATTCTTCACCGCCTTAACGTCACCGAATATCACGCCGCCACCATGCAAGCCGTCATCCGCGAGTTGTGTCCCAATTCGGCGCCCGATCTTTATCTCGAGCCGCCGTTTCATTGCGATTATGGCGACCTGATCCGCGCCGCCGAAGGCGTGTTCGTCAATTTCGGCTGTGTGTTTTTGGATGGCGGCGGAATCACCATCGGCGCCAAAACGCTGATCGCGCCGGGGGTGCACATCTACACTGCGCGCCATCCGCTGGACCTCGCCGACCGGCTTCAGTGGGAAGACGTGGCGCCGGTGGTGATCGGCGCCCATTGCTGGATCGGCGGTCATGCCACCATTCTGCCCGGCGTCACCATCGGCGACCGCAGCGTGGTCGGGGCCGGCGCCGTGGTAACCCGCGACGTGCCGCCGGACACGCTGGTCACCGGCAATCCGGCACGCGCGGTGAAGCGGCTGAACGAGGCGGTGTAGCCCCCCTCACCCGGCTTCGCCTTCGGCTACGCCGCGGCAAGCCCGGTTTGCCTTCGGCCACGCCGCGGTGGCGTCACTTCTTGCAGGGCCAGGATTCGTCGATGCCGGTCCACATCAGGTCGGTGAGCGCCTCTTTGGCATATTTCGGATTGGCATTGGCGGTGTCTTTCAGCCAGTCGAGCAGCTTGTCGGCAGCGGCGTCGTTGGGGATGTCTTTTGGGATGCAGCCGTATTTCGCGCCCCGCGCCGAAATAATGGCGTTGAGCGTCATCGCATGGCAGCCCTTGGCATCGGTCGAACAACTCGCCGCGAAGGCGCTGAGCGACGAGGTATCGGTGGCGCCCGCGGCCGCGACAATGGCGGCCAGCGCCGCCAGAGCTGGAACGAGACGTTTGATCATGGTGCTCCTCCTGCGGTGGCCATGAAGGACCGGAGGGCTGGCAGGGAGGGCGCGCAAAGCGTCGGCGTGACACAGCACTCCGCGCCGGGCTCACGCGCGAGCCACGGCAACGGCCATCTTCCTTAGTGTAAGCCGGATTTTCGAAATTTCCAGCGCCAGACGCGCAAGCCCCGCTATGCCGGGCTTGCGGGGCCGGAGCCTGTTATGCCGTTTTCGCCAGATCGATGACGAAGCGGTAGCGCACGTCCTTGGCTTTCACCCGTTTGTAGGCCGCGTCGAGATTGCCGCCCGCGATCAGCTCAATATCGGCGGCGATACCGTTGGCGGCGCAGAAATCCACCATCTCCTGCGTTTCCTTGAGACCGCCGATCACCGATCCGGCAACCGACTTGCGCTGGACGATCAGCGGCGGGCCCCAGACCTGCATCGGCGTGCCGTCGAGTGCCCCCACCATCACGTAAACGCCGTCGCGCCGCAGCATCGAGACATAAGGCATGACGTCGTGATGCTGGGGGATGGTCGACAGGATGAAATCGTAACGGCCCGCATTGGCTTTCACCGCCGCAGCGTCGGTGACGAGCAGCCCATCCTTGGCGCCAAGCTTCGCCGCATCGGCCAGTTTGCCGGGCGTGGTGGTGATCAGCGAAACCTCAGCCCCCAAAGCGGCGGCGATTTTGACGCCGACGTGGCCGAGACCGCCGATACCGGCGATGCCCACCTTCATGCCCTTGGTCACCTTCCAATGGCGCATCGGCGAATAGGTGGTAATGCCGGCGCAGAGCAGCGGCGCGGTGCGGGCGAGATCCATCTTCGGCGGAATCTTCACCACGAAGTGCTCGGTGACGGTGATCAGATTGGAATAGCCGCCGTAAGTGTGGCCACCGAGAATCTTGTCGTCGCTGTCGTAGGTCAGCGTGGCACCGTTCTCGCAGAACTGTTCGAGGTCTTCGGCGCACGACGGACAATGGCCGCAAGAGTCGACGAGGCAGCCGACCGCCGCGATGTCGCCAGCTTTGAACCGCGTCACCTCTTTGCCGGTCTTGAGCACGCGCCCCAGCACTTCATGCCCCGGCACGCAGGGGTAATGCGTCCCCGGCCATTCGTTCCACGCCGTGTGAATGTCGGAATGGCAGACGCCGCAATAAAGCACATCGATCAGCACATCCTTGGGCCCGACATCGCGGCGCTTGAAGGCGAAGGGCGCAAAGCCGGAGTCCTTGGCCTTCACCGCGAAGCCCTTGGCAGGCAGCGTTTTGGGACCGACCGCCGCTTGTGCATTCTGGGCCAGCGCAGCCGTCGCACCGAGCGCCATGCCGCTTTCAAGCACGACGCGGCGCGTCGCCTCGTGATGGTCACACGTGTAGGATTTGTTGTCCGCCATAAGTTCCTCCCAGTTTTGCGGCGAAGAGTTGATGGCAATTCCGGCGGGAAAACGACCGCCAGCGCACCGTTTCGATCACATCGCCGCGATCTTCATGGCGTTTTGGCAATCTCCGTCACCACGGTGCGGGCTCTTCGTCGGCGCGGAACACTACCACCGGCAGGCGCGGGCTTGCTATAGTGTTGCGCCACAGATTGATCCGCAGCCATGTCCCACACCACCCGCGCGACCCAATTTCTTCAACAGCAGGACGTTCGCTTCACGCTCGCCGAATACGCTTATGACCCCAATGCCGACCGCATCGGCATGGCGGCGGCCGCGGCGATGGGCGTCGAACCGGCACGGGTCTTGAAAACCTTGATGGCCACCGTCGACGGCAAACCGGTCTGTGCCGTGGTGCCGTCGGATTGCGAAGTCAGCATGAAGAAACTGGCGGCAGCGTTTGGCGGCAAGTCGGCGGCAATGATGAAACCGGCCGATGCCGAACGGCTCACCGGCTATCACGTCGGCGGCATTTCGCCGTTCGGCCAGAAGAAGACCGTGCCGACCGTGCTGGAGGAACTCGCGCTGGTGTTCGACGAGGTCTATCTCAACGGCGGCCAGCGCGGTCTGCAAGTCAAGATGGCGCCCGGCGACATCGTCCGTGTGCTGAAGGCCACAGCGGTGGACGTGATCGCTTAATGCTCTCAGAGATGTGAGCGGCCTGCGGCAATCTGGACGCTAGGAGGAACGCGGGCGACCAGCGACGTTACCCGCATTGTTTGTATTCCCTCGCCCGGTTCCCCCCCCCCATGAAAACCCATTACGAAGTCCTCGACGGCCTGCGCGGCACCGCCGCCATTTGTGTTGTCATCTTTCATATCTTCGAATTGCTGACGCCCGATTACGAGCACAATCCGTTCCATCACGGCTATCTGGCGGTCGACTTCTTCTTCGTCCTGTCGGGCTTCGTGGTCGGCTATGCCTATGACGACCGCCGTGCCAAAGGCGCCCCGGCGAAAATCGCGCTGTCGTTTTGGGAATTTATCAAACGCCGCCTGATACGGCTGCATCCCGTGGTGCCGATCGCTGCCACCCTGGGGCTTCTGGGCTATATGTTCGATCCCTTCGTCGGCGCCGAACACGCAGTGGGGACCGCGATTTCGCCGGAAAAGCTGGCCCTGATCTATGGGCTGTCGCTGCTGCTGCTGCCGACTCCCGTGCTGCCCGGCTGCTTCGGCGAAACCCATTCGATCAACGGGCCGAGCTGGACACTGTTTCTCGAATACATCGCCAACTTGGTCTACGGCCTGTTCGGGCACCATCTGAAACGTGGGCTGCACATCGTGCTGTGTCTTGTGGCGGCGGTAGCGCTGGTGACGACCGCGGTCAGTCTGAACAAGCTGGTGCTGGGCTGGGATTGGAACCATGCCTGGGCCGGCTACGTCCGGCTCTGTTATCCCTTCCTGACAGGTCTGCTCATCTACCGCCTGAACCTGCGCATCAAGGTGCCGCTGCCCTACGTGATCTGCTCGGTGCTGCTGGTGGCGATCTTCACGGTGACGACGGCGGGACCCTATAACGGGCTGCTGGAAGCCGGTCTGGTCATCATTGGCTTTCCGCTGGTCGTGATGATGGGGGCAGGAACACGCCAGGTGACGGGCTGGCTAGGGCGTCTCTGCCGCTTTACCGGCCTGCTCTCCTACCCGCTCTACATCATTCACTATCCGCTGATATACGTCTTCGGCCATTGGGTCTGGACCACGCACCCCGCGACGGGCGTTCTGGTTCCGGTGGCAGTCGGATTGTTCGCGACCGAAATCGCACTCGGGACCGTGCTGCTCTACGCCTACGACCTGCCGGTGCGGGCGTGGCTGACCAAGAGGTTCATCAAAGCGGCTTGACGCGCGGCGTCCGAGCAAAGCGATCCGGGGGGCTGGTGATGAAGCCCCCCCGCAATGCTGCGCATTTCGCGCCCTTTATCCCTTGAACCCCATGGCGACGAGATAAAGTTCCACCGACTCCGCGCGGGAGGCGGGGGGTTTGACATGTTTGACGTCGGCAAAACGCTGCTTGACCTTGTTCAGCACCGAATTGGCGGCGCCGCCCTGGAACACCTTGCCGACGAAATTGCCGCCGGGCTTCAGCACTTCTACGGCCAGTTCGAACGCTGACTCGAACAGCGCCAGGGTGCGGATATGATCGGTCTCGCGATGACCAGTGGTGGGCGAGGCCATGTCGGACAGCACCACATCGGCCAGCCCGTTCAGCGCCGCCTTCACCGCATCGGGGGCATCGGCATCGAGCATGTCGAGCTTCAAAAATTCGACCCCGGTGATCGGCTCCATGTCCTGAATGTCGGTGGCGACGATAATGCCCTCGTCGCCGATGCGCTCGCGCGCGATCTGGCTCCAGCCGCCCGGTGCCGCCCCAAGATCGAGCACGCGTGCGCCCCGCTTCAAGAGACGGAACTTCTGATCCAGCTCCTTGAGCTTGAAGGCGGCGCGGCTGCGATAGCCTTTGGCCTTGGCGGCGGCGACATAAGGGTCGTTCAACTGGCGTTCCAGCCAGTGCAGCGACGACACCGTGCGCCCGCGGGTGTTGCGCACTCTTCGTTCGTTCATCGCCGTGCCTCTGCCATCAATTCCCTCAAAATGCCTTCGCGCAGGCCACGATCGGCGACCCTGAGCCGCGTACACGGCCAGACGTCGTGAATGGCGGTAAATATCGCACAACCCGGCACGATCAAATCCGCCCGTTCGAAGCCGATACACCCTAGCTGAGCGCGACCGTTGCGGTCCATGGCGATCAGATCATCGGCCAGTTTCAGCACATCGGCACAATCGTGCCAGGAAGCATCGACCCTGGCACGCACGTAACGCGGCAGTTTTAGCACCACACCCGCCAGCGTGGTGACGGTTCCCGAGGTGCCGAGAAGATGATGGCGGGCCTCATCGAAGCCGCCTTTGCGCTCCATATCGCGCCGCACCACGGCAAACCGCGCCCGCATGTCGGCATGCATGGTGGCATAGCGCGCCGCATCGCCGATTTCGCTGTTGCTCTCGGACAGGGTCATGACGCCGAGCGGCACCGAGGCAAAATGAGTGATCAACGCCTTGTCGTTCTCGCGCTTCAGCCAGATCACTTCGGTCGAGCCGCCGCCAATGTCGAACACCAGGGCGCCATCAAACGCCTCGCCGATCAGCGGCGCGCAGCCGAGCGCCGCCAGCCGGGCCTCCTCTGCCGACGAGATCACGCTCAGCGCGATACCGGCTTCGCGCGCCACCCGCTCCACCAGCGCCGGCGCATTGGCCGCTTGGCGGCAAGCCTCGGTGGCGACCGCTCGGACATGGTCGACCTTGGCCTTGTCCATCCGCGCCGCGCAAACCTTGAGCGCCGCCACAGTGCGGTCCATCGCCGCCTCGGAGAGCAGACCGGTGCCGACCACCCCCTCCCCCAGCCGGACGACGCGGGAAAAGGAATCGACGATCCGCATCCCCCCGTCGGCCGCGGGCGTGGCGATCAACAGCCGGCAATTGTTGGTGCCGAGGTCAAGCGCCGCCAGCACAGGCGGCGCCCGTCGCCCCCGCCGACGCCGCCTTTTGCCCCGATTTTCCATGCCCGTCGCGCCTCCAAGACCCGTGTTCGGCCGCTTTCATGCGACCGTCTGTCCGGCTCCTCAAGGGCGCCCGGCCGGGGCGCCACCCGGCGCACCCCTGCGACCGTATCACGGGGGCGCGAGGCGCGCGCATATCCTTGAAATGGGTGACCAAAAGAGGCTAAAGGAGCGCCCCCTGCTGGGGGATCGTCTAACGGTAGGACTGCAGACTCTGACTCTGCCTATCTAGGTTCGAATCCTAGTCCCCCAGCCAGCCTTCGCCCGCTTCGCGCTCGTACGCTGCCGTTTGCTCGCCGCTTGGCTTACGCCCCTACCCCCTTGAACAAGCGATGCAGCGACTGATGGCTGGCTGTGGGCCCATCGCCCGGACTGCTAATACACACGACTACACAATTTCTCTTGCGCCACTCCAGTAAGTGTGTATCCATACACAAAGAAGGGGCCGGCAGACATGGGCAACCGGGGAACCAAGTCGGCGAAAGAAATCCTGAAGCTCCTGCAAGCCGACGGTTGGACGATTAAGCGCCGGGGCCCGGGCGACCATGTACAGCTTACGCACGCCACCAAGCCGGGCCGCGTCACGCTCGACATGGGTGCGCGCGACCTGCCGATGGGGACGTTGCGGAGCATTTACCGGCAAGCCGGGTGGAAATGGTGATCCGGCCGAAGCATGGAGATAAAAATGGAACAGCAAATTTGGGCCCTGATCCACACCGCCAAGAAGGATCGCAAAACCGTCTTCGGAATTTCGTTTCCCGACTTCCCAGGCGTGGCCAGCGGCGGCGCCAGTATGGAAGAGGCCATTGCGCGCGGGCGCACCACGCTCGCCTTCCACATCGCCGGTCTGGTTGAGGATGGCGAAACCGTTCCGGCGCCGCGGCCGCTCGACGCGCTACGCAACGACGATGACGTGCAGGACGCCATTCGCTCCGAGGGCGCGGTTATCGTGCAGATCGCGGTCGAGCTTCCCGGTAAGCCCGTAAGGGTCAACATCTCGATCGAGGAAGGATTGCTCGCTGCCGTCGACCGTGCGGCCAAGGCCAGCGGCCAAACGCGCTCCGGCTACCTCGCCGAAGCGGCCCAAGTGCGCCTCAAAGGGGCCGCATAAACGCATAATGCCAGAATGCGATGGCCGTTCCATTCACACCGCCAAATACAAACCGTGAAAGTTGGCCGCCTACTTCACGTTCAAAACCGAACGCTGCGCGCGGGCGTTCGAGCATTATCTGAAATCGGGATCCGGCAAAGCGTTCGCGAACAAGCGGCTGGGGTGATAGTAGCTGTTCTTACTTCGACCGCATACTTCAGACCTGGGCCGCGTTAGGCCGAAAACGCCTCAAGCAAGCTCACCGAGTTCTGGTTTGGCTTGTGATCTGCATCGGAACGGTTGTGATTCCCATAGGATACCCAGCGTATGGTGATCTCACGCCCATCAGAGCTAATCTGGGCGCGAAGGCAGAATTCAGTGAACCGCTTCGGGGTTCCGTCGAAAATATCCTCATAGTCGGCCCGTCCCCAAATATAGAGATGGCCCCTTCCGTTGAGCGCGGTATCGGCGTCGTCATTACTGAATTCGACGGGGCTGTTCCACTCGTTCGCCTTTGGTCCGATCATGGTTCGAAACGGTGTCCCGGTGTAGTCATATTCAAACCCCTTGGGCAGATCTCCTACGATCAACCGCGAATTAATCTGAATAACGAGATTGCGGGTGGGGGTATCGCCGCTGTTTTTCCATCTCGGCACAACCTTAACATCTACGAGCGTTGCTGCGGAGTGGTGATCTCTGAACGCCGTTGCCGACGTTTCTTCAATGTTCTCCAGAAATACGAAGGCACGGTTGCTAATAACGTGTTGCCTATTCGAGTCATCAACGGTGCGCTTAATCCATGTGGCTTGCCGCCAACCGACGTAAATAAGACCGAGCGTAAACAGGGCGAGCATCGCCGTGAACATTGCCACGGGGTCGGTACGCACTTTCTCCCAAACACCCTTGTTATCTTCGGAATAACCGCAGCCATGTTCGCACTTGGCTTCCACATACAGGGGGCGGCTAGATGTCCCGTCGGGCGTCTTTGCGGGAGTGTTTTGAGCGCCGCTAGCCTCTTGTTCTGGTGCAGCCTCACGCTGGGCGACTGGTGGTCCCCCGTGATGCACGGCATTGGCTTGAACGTGGACTGACAGTATCAATCCGACAACCGCAACGATTGGCAACCAATAGCTTCTAGGCATTGGATCAAGCCCCCACCGTGAAGCCGCCCCGGCTGATCTTTTTGAAAAGATTGCGGGCCGACTCTTTCACCCCGATGGCGGCCAGCTTTTCCGCTAATTCGGCATAGTTCAAGTTCCAGCGCTTGAATTCGAGACCTGCCGCGCTCTACTGCCGGTAGATGCCGGCGGCCCGGCTGGGCGTACCCCGGCCATCTCCCCGATTTCATGACGATTTCCGCCGTTTCGTGCTAATCCCTGCGGCGTCGGAATCGAACATATCCGGGAGCAGCAGGCGTGAGCAGCGACGGCAAAAACGGGTCCAATCTGAGTTCTGCCCTGGACGCCAGCATCGACGATGCCGTGCGCTGGCTGGTCGGGCAACAGAGGCCGGATGGCCATTGGGTCGGGCGTGCCGAGACCAATGCCTGCATGGAGGCGCAATGGTGCCTCGCCTTGTGGTTCGTTGGCCGCGAAGACGATCCGCTCCGGCCGCGTCTCGGCCAAGCCTTGCTCGACACCCAGCGCCCGGATGGCGCCTGGGATGTGTTCCGCGGCGCCCCCAACGGCGACATCAACGCCACGGTGGAGGCTTATGCGGCGCTACGCTCGCTCGGCCATCGCGACGACGAACCGGCGCTGCAAAAAGCGGTGGCGTGGATTCTTTCCAAGGGGGGCTTGCGCAACATCCGCGTCTTCACCCGCTATTGGCTGGCGCTGATCGGCGAATGGCCATGGGAGAAAACCCCCAACGTGCCGCCGGAAGTGATCTGGTTCCCCAAATGGTTCCCGTTCTGCATTTACAATTTCGCGCAATGGGCCCGCGCCACCTTGATGCCGATTACGATTTTGTCGGCACGGCGCCCGTCGCGGCCGTTGCCGGCAGGCCAGCGGCTCGATGCGCTGTTTCCCGAAGGCCGCTTGCGCTTCGATTACGAGCTGCCGAAGAAATCCGGCGCCGATGCCTGGGACAGTTTCTTCCGCACCGCCGACAAGGTGCTGCACGAGTTCCAGGAGATGGGCGCGTTCTTCGGCCTGCCGCTGTGGCGCAACGCGGCCGTCCGCCAAGTCACCGAATGGATTGTCGCCCATCAAGATGCCGATGGCGGCTGGGGCGGCATTCAACCGCCATGGGTCTATGGCTTGATGGCGCTGCACGCGGAAGGCTTCGCGAACGATCATCCGGTGATGGCCAAGGGCCTGGCGTGTTTGAACGATCCCGGCTGGCGCATCGATGCCGGCGACGCCACCTTCATTCAGGCCACCAACAGCCCGGTGTGGGACACCATTTTGATGGTGATGGCGGTGAAGGATGCGGGCGCCTTCGGCAAGACCGAAGCCGAAATCGACAAGGCGGTGGAATGGCTGCTGGCGCGCCAAGTGCGCCTGCCTGGCGATTGGAGTGTGAAGCTGCCGCAGGTGAAGCCCGGCGGCTGGGCCTTCGAGTACGCCAACATCAATTATCCGGACGTCGACGATACCGCCACCGCCCTGATCGCGCTGGCCCCTTATGCCAAGGAGCCGAAGTGGCAGCAGAAGGGCATCAGCGAGCAAATTCAGCTCGCGGTCGATTGGCTGATCGGGATGCAATGCGAAGGCGGCGGCTGGGGCGCGTTCGACAAGGACAACAACCAGAAAATCCTGACCAAGATTCCGTTCTGCGATTTCGGCGAGGCGCTCGATCCGCCCTCGGTCGACGTGACGGCCCATGTGGTGGAAGCCTTCGCCGGGCTGGGGCTGGGCAAAAACCATCCAGCGATGGTGCGGGCGCTCGCCTATTTGCGCCGCGAGCAGGAAGCGGACGGGCCGTGGTTCGGGCGCTGGGGCGTGAACTACATCTACGGCACCGGCGCGGTGATGCCGGCGCTGGCCGCGATCGGCGAAGACATGCGCCAACCCGCCATCGGGCGCGCTTGCGATTGGCTGATTGCGCGCCAAGAGAAGAACGGCGGCTGGGGCGAAAGCTGCGAGTCCTATATGGACGCGGCCAAAGCCGGACGCGGCAAGACCACCGCTTCGCAAACCGCCTGGGCGCTGATGGCACTGCTCGCCGCTGACCGTCCCTCGGACCGCGCTGTGATCGAACGCGGATTGCTGTATCTGATCGAACAGCAGCAGGCGGGGACTTGGATCGAAATGGAATACACCGGCACCGGCTTTCCCGGTTACGGCGTCGGCCAAGCGATCAAACTCAGCGACCCCGAAGTGGCGAAGCGCCTGCAACAAGGCCCGGAACTTTCACGGGCCTTCATGCTGCGCTACGGCCTCTATTGCCACTACTTCCCGCTGATGACGCTGGGAAGGGCGAAGAAGCTGGGGTATTTGGCGGGCGTTTAGCCAAAACCCAGGCGCCGCACCGGTTCTTGACTTTGCGACACGTGACGCATATATTGCGACATGTGTCGTTTAGGGTGATGTTCATGGAAACCGAGGTCCACCACGACGTCGCACGTACCGCCGAGCTTCTTGGTGGAAAAAAGGTCCTGCAACACCTGGTGCACAACCGGCTGGAAGCGCACGACCTGCTGCAGAAGGGGCTGCCCGGCGGCGTGCTGGACCATCTTGTGAAGAGCGTCAGCATTCTCGGCGCGCAGAGCCAAACCAGCCTGGAAAAGGCCGTCGGGATCAGCATCAGGACACTTCAGCGCCACCGGGAGACACCCACAAAGCGCTTGAGCCCGGAGCAAAGCGGCCGAACCTGGAAGTTCGCCGAAATCCTCTCGCACGCCACCGAACTGTTAGGCTCGCAGGAAGCAGCTGAGGCTTGGATGGAACAGCCCGCCATGGCCCTCAATCAACGCAAGCCCATCGATCTGCTGTCCACCACGGCGGGCGTGGAATCCGTCGAAGAACTGCTGACTCGTATCGAATACGGCGTTTATGCATGACCCCGTTGCCGCCGCCGCTGGGGACCGGAGCGCTGGTATTCTGGCGGCTGGACCAAGCCAGACACGCAAGTGCCTGGAATTCCGGCGAGGGCAGTTTTCGTGTTGGCGGACGCTGGAATTCGAAAGGCCTGCGCGCTGTCTACGCCGCGCTCGATCCCGCCACGGCGATTTTGGAAGTCGCAGTACACACGACGTTCAAAGCGCTCGATACGGTCAAACATGTATTGACGTCGGCGCGAATTGTTGACGCCAGACATGTTCACGTCATTCCCAGCATCGACATCCCCGATCCGAACTGGCTGAATCCCGGCACGCTCAGCGCCGAGCAGCAGCGGTTCGGAAACACGCTGCTCAAGACGCACCCCTTTGTCCTTTTTCCCAGCGTGGTCTCCAAACACAGCTGGAACGTCGTCTTCGATTCCAACGCCGTCAAAGGGCTGTACACGGATGTCACGCAAGAGAACTTCGCGCTCGACCCTCGCCTGCACCCGGCCGCCTGACGGCCTGCCTACTTCTTCTCGAACGGCGCCGAGATGATGAGGGTGACGTCGTCGCCGATCAGGGGGACGTAGGTGGCAACGCCGAAATCGCTGCGCTTGAGGGCGCCCTTCACTTCGAAGCCGATGGTGAAAGCTTTGGTCATTGGGTTGTTACCGGAGGCCTTGTAAGTCGCTTCGAGTACGATTGGCTTGGTCACGCCGTGGAACGTCACCGTACCAGCGACCAGCGCCGTGGTCGGGCCAGTTGGGGTTACCTTGGTCGAGGTGAAGCTGATGGTGGGGAATTTGGCGGCATCGAACCACGCCGGGCTTTTCAGTTCGCCGTCGAGCGTGGTGTTGGTGGTGGTGACGGACGCGACCGGAATGGTGACGGCGAGCGACGCGGCGGCGGGGTTCTTGGGATCGAGCGTCAGCGTGCCGGTGGCGCCGGAAAAATCGCCATACCAGGTCGAAAAGCCCATATGCGAAACGGCGAAGACGACGCGGGCGTGGTTGGTCTCAAGCGCATAGCTACCGGCCTGCACCAGCGCCGGATCGGGATTGGCGACGGACTGTGCCGAAGCGGCGGGGGCGAAGACGACAGCGGCAAACACGAAGGCGGCGGCAGAGATGCGGATCATGGCGGGTCCTTTCGAACGGCGGCGGGATAACGCTGCCAATTTAGCTCCACGCGAATAGCTTAAACAGACGAAATAATCGGAAAGCATCATTTCTATTTATTAGTTGACGCTGCTGTCGCGCGCCCACGCCTTGCGCTATGCCTCGCGCCATGACGGCGGTGCGCAAGATCATCCATATCGACATGGACGCGTTCTATGCGTCGGTGGAGCAACGCGACCGGCCGGAGCTGAAGGGCAAACCGGTGGCGGTGGGCTCGGCCCGCGCCCGCGGGGTGGTGGCGGCGGCGAGCTATGAGGCGCGCACCTTCGGCGTCCGCTCGGCGATGCCCTCCTCCACGGCTTTACGCAAATGCCCGGCGTTGATTTTCGTGGCGCCCCGCTTCGAAGTCTATCGCGCGGTGTCGCGGCAGATCCGGTCAATCTTTTTCGAGTACACGCCGCTGGTGGAACCGTTGTCGCTCGACGAGGCCTATCTCGACGTGACGGCGAATTTGCGCCATTTGCCCAGCGCTTCGGAAACCGCGCGTGATATCCGCCAGCGCATTTTTGATTGGACCGGGCTGACCGCCTCGGCGGGCATTTCCTACAACAAATTCCTCGCTAAGCTCGCCTCCGACTATAAGAAGCCAAATGGCCAGTTTGTCGTCACGCCCGCGATGGGGCCGGCGTGGGTCGAAAGCTTGGCGGTGGCGAAGTTCCACGGCATCGGACCGGTAACGGCGGAGAAGATGAACAAGCTCGGCATCCACACCGGTGCCGATCTGAAGCGGCAATCGCTGGAGTTCCTCGCCAAGCATTTCGGCAAATCGGGGCAATGGTACTTTGATATCGCGCGCGGCATCGACGAGCGGCCCGTCGAGCCCGACCGGCCGCGAAAATCCTCCGGCAGCGAGATTACGCTGCTCACCGACCTCACCGATCCGGCGGCGATCGAGAAGGAAGTGCTGGGACAGGCAGACGAAGTGTGGGCCTGGTGCGAGAAGACGCACACCTTCGGTCATACCGTGACGGTGAAGATCAAATACGCTGACTTCCGCCAACTGACGCGGGCCCGCACTCTGACCAAAGCGGTGACCTCGCGCCAGGACCTTAGCGACATCGCGCTGGCGCTGACCCGCAGCATCTATCCGCTCACGAACGGCGTGCGGCTGGTCGGCGTCACGGTGTCCCACTTCCCGGCAGAGGAAGACGACGCGCCCGATCAACTCGACTTCGGCTTCGGGTAACTACGCGCGACGGTAAGCGTAGGAAGTCGCTAGATGTTACCGGTACCGACAACTGGAGATAGCTCGACAGCGCTTTCCGTCCCGGGGGATAATTGCCTCAACGTCCGTCATCTTGCGCGGGCGAAAACGAAAAGATACGGGGGGAGACCCATGAACAAGTGGATGGTTGCGCTCATGACAGGAGCGCTCATGACCGTCGCGGCGACAGCCGCCGACGCTCCAAAAGGCGACGACATGCTGAGCCATTTGGTGCTCGGCGCCAGCGCCGATTCCTGGAACGTCTGGAATGCGACAGCGGCGGTGCGCGACGACGCTGGCGTGCAGGCCGGCAAAGCGACGCGCGTCACGGCGAAAAAGGGCGCCAATTCCTGGGACGCTCAGGCCTCGGTCACGCTTCAGCAACCCGTACAGAAGGGCGACGTGCTCCTGGTCGCCTATTACGCGCGCGTCGAAACCCCGCCCGCGGGCGCGACGACAGCCAACATTCCGTCCGCCGGCCTCGGCCTCAACAAAGCCCCCTACACCGGCCTTACCAGTGAAGCGGCGGCACCAACCTCCAAGTGGGCGGTCTATTACAGTTCCGGTGTCGCCGACGACGACCATGCCAAAGGTTCGCTCAATTTCGGTGTCCAGCTCGCCGCCGCCGATCAGGTAATCGACCTCGGCCCGGTGTTCATCTTCAACTTCGGACCCAGCTACGACCGCACCAAGCTGCCGCACAACAAGATCGCCGCCGCCGCCGCCCCTGCCGCGCCGGTGGCCGCCGCGCCGCAAACGCCCGAAGGCGTCTATGCTGCAGATCTCGCCAAAATCCGCGGTAAGCTGCCGGTCAAAGGTGTGCTGATCAACGCCGATCCCGGCGCTATCTTTGCGTATGGCCCCGACACGACCGCGCAGAGCGTGACTGCGGCCGACGTTACCGGCGGCAAATTCACCCGCACCGTGACCGCCAAGCCCGGCACGAATTCCTGGGACGACGGCGTTTCGGCGCCGGTCACCGGCACAATCAAAAAGGGCGATGTTGTCTTTGCCGCCGTGCTGGTCCGCGCCACCGAACCGGCCCCAGGCGCCCAGACCGGGCTGATTGCCGAACTCGGCGTGCATCTGTCGGGCGCACCCTACACCGCCATTGCTACCGCGTCGGCGACCGTGCCAAAAGGCCAATGGACCTGGATCTTTGCCAGCGGCGTCGCCACCGCCGATTATGCGTCGGGAACGGTCGGTTTCGGCATGCAACTCGGCGCCAGCAAACAGACCCTCGATATCGGACCGGTGTTCGTGCTGAACCTCGGACCAGGGATCGATACCGCCAAGCTGCCGAACAATTTCGGCAAGCCGTTGTGAGTTAAGGGGACCCGGTGCGTCGCGCCTGCGACGCGCGGTCTTCTGGCCGTGGGTGCCGCTTCGTGCCGTTGTAGCAAGCGAAGTTCCCCCGGCAGCCTTTGATGTTCGTTGCATGGATTGACAGCGTAGCAACCTTCGTCCGTACCCGGACGACGCCGGTTCTGGTCGCGCTCGCCGCCATGGTGGTGGGGATCGGGCTTTCGACGGGCTACGCCAGCGTCACGGCGGCAACCTCGTCGCAGCAATTCTGTGCTCACGCCTGTCACGAGATGGAACGCACGGTCACTGCCGAATATGCGCAAAGCCGCCATCACATCAACCCGAAGGGGACGGTGGTGACCTGCGCCGAATGCCATCTGCCGGGGCACGCGCCGCTGAGGCTGATGGGCCATCAGATCACGGCCCTCAGCCGGGTGTGGGGACATTTCATCGATCGCGAAGACCTGCCGGGACGCTTCGAAGCGCGACGGCCGGAATTGGCCAAAAAGGTGCTGGCCGATTTTGCCGCCACCAACGCGCGCGAGTGCAAGGCGTGTCATTCCTATGCCATCCTGGTGGCCACCGAACAAGCGGTCGAGGCCGCACAGGCGCGGCGCGATCACACCTCGGCGATGAAGACGGATGGCAATTGCCTCTCCTGCCATCAGGGCGTAACCCATACGCGGCAGGACCAACCGGCGAGTTATGATTTTCCGTAAGGAGTAATGGATGCGCGCGTTGATGCCGGTGTTGATCCTCGCAAGCTTCTCGGCCGCCGCCGCGGCGCCGAATTGGGCGAGCGTGCCATCGAAGCCGATCACCCTGTTCACGCCGGGCCAAACCTCGCTCGAATGGCTGATGACCCCGGGTGAGCACAAAGGCGCCGACCGTTTTCGCGCCGGATCGGCGTGCCTGTCGTGCCATATAGGCCAGGAACGCGTGATGGGCGATGCCGCACGCAAGAAATATGATCGCGCCCCGCTTGCCGCGCAGCCGGTCACCCTGCCCGCCACCGTGCAGTTCGCCCGCGACGCCGACACCTTGTATGTGCGCCTGACATTCACCGATGTGCCCGATGCCAAACAGGATAAGGCCGCAGCCAAGGTGGCGATGATGCTTGACGGCGGCAGCACGCCGGAAGCGGCGCGCGCCGGCTGCTGGGCGATGTGTCACGATGATTCCACGGCGATGCCAAGTGGCAAAGGTCCGCGCACCATGTATCTCGGCAAAACGCGGGCGGCGATGACGCGTCAGGGCGGCAGCGATGCTTTGAAACCGGCGAGTGAATTGGCGCGGCTGAAGACATCGGGCTATGGCATCGAATATTGGCAAGTGGCATTGACCCCGGCGCCGGTTGCCACAAACGGTGTGGTGTTTGACAAGCGCGCCCCCGCCAAAACCGTGGTGACGGCGGCGGCGAGCCGCGCCGGTAATCAATGGACCGTGGTGTTGTCGCGCAAGTTGACCGTGGGCCAAGTGGCGCTGGTGCCTGGCAAGAAATACGCCGTGGCCTTCGCCGTCAACGCAGGGCATTCCGCCGGGCGTTATCATTACGTCTCGTTCGAACGCTCGCTGATCTTGGGCGGCGGCGCAGCCGATTTCGTCGCGAAGTAATTCCGGCCCGTGCTAAGGTTGCGGCACGGATACGAGGATTTCCATGCACTATACGCTGAACGTAAACGGCCAGGACCGCAGCGTCGATGTTGACGATGATACCCCACTGCTGTGGGTGCTGCGCGATGCGATGAACCTGAAAGGCACGCGCTACGGCTGCGGCGCCGGATTGTGCGGGGCATGCACGGTGCATATCGACGGCCAGCCGGTGCAATCCTGCCGGATGCCGGTTTCGAGTCTGGGCACCTCGAAAATCGTGACCATCGAAGGCATCGGCGACACACCGATTGGCAAGCGCATCACCGATGCTTGGCTGAAGATCGACGTGATGCAATGCGGCTATTGCCAGGGCGGACAGATCATGGCCGCGGCCGCGCTCTTGGCGCAGAACCCAAAACCCAGCGACGACGACATCGTCACTGCAATGGACGGACACCTCTGCCGCTGCGGGACATATTTGCGCATCAAACAAGCAATCAAACTTGCCGCAGAGGGAAGTTGAAATGCTGCCTTCCGAACTGAAAAAAAGAATAGCGGGCTTGAAGCCTTCGCGGCGCGCGTTTTTGGCTGTGAGCGCGGCGGCGGGCGGCGCCTTGGTGGTCGGTTATTACACGCTCGGCCGCGGCAAGGCGCTGAAAGACGGCGCACTCAACGCCTTCGTGACGATCGCGCCCGATAACACCGTGACGCTGGTCGCCAAGAATCCGGAAATCGGCCAAGGCGTCAAAACCATGCTGCCGATGTTGATCGCCGAGGAACTCGATGTCGATTGGCGGCAAGTGAACATCGAACAGGCCGATTTCGATCCCGAAAATTTCAAAGGCCAATACGCCGGCGGCAGCATGGCAACGCCGGAAAACTATACGCCCTTGCGCCAGATCGGCGCCGCGACGCGTTTTGTGCTGGTGCAAGCCGCGGCAGAGCAATGGGGCGTTTCGGCAAGCGAATGCACCACGGCGAGCGGCATGGTGCATCATGCATCAGGAAAATCGGCACCCTATGGCGCGCTTGTCAAAGCGGCGGCGAAGTTGAAGGCCCCGGACCTGAAAGCGGTCAAGCTGAAAGACCCCACGCGCTACACCATCATCGGCAAGCCGACCATCGGCATTGATAGCCCAAAATTGGTGCGCGGCGCGCCGCTGTTCGGCATCGATGTGGAGGTGCCGGGGATGCTGTATGCGGTGTTCCACAAATGCCCGGTGTTCGGCGGTTCGGTGAAAAGCGCCAACCTCGACGAAATCAAGAAACTTCCCGGCATCAAGGACGCGTTCATCGTGGCGGGCGCCGGAGCCCATGTGTTCGAGGCCGAAGGCGGCACCGCATCCACCGGGTTGCAGCCCGGCATTGCCATCGTCGCCGATAGCTGGTGGCGGGCGCAAAAGGCGCGCGACAGTCTCAAGGTCGTCTGGGACGAAGGTCCGTATGCGCATCATTCGTCCGAATTCTTTGCCCAAACCGCGGACGCGCTGCTGGCCAAGGACCCCGCCTGGGTCTATCGCAAGGATGGCGATCCGGCGGCGGCGCTGAAGACGGCAGCGAAAACCATCGAAGCGCGCTACGACTATCCGTTCCTGGCGCACGCCACCCTCGAGCCGCAGAATTGCACGGCGCATGTGGCAGACGGCAAATGCGAATTCTGGGCGCCGACCCAGTTGCCGGAAGCGGCGCGCGGATTGATCGCCGGGACCCTGGGCGTGAAGGAAAAGGACGTCGTCATCCACATCACGCGGTCCGGCGGCGCGTTCGGGCGACGGCTGATGAACGACTATATGGTCGAGGCGGGCTGGATTTCGCAGCAGGTCGGCGCACCGGTGAAACTGATCTGGAGCCGCGAAGACGATGTCCAACACGACTTCTATCGCCCCGCCGGCTGGCACAAGATCAAAGGCGGGCTCGATGCGGAGGGCAAGATCGTCGCCTGGCAGCACGCCTTTGTCAGCTTCGGCAAAGGACACGAATTCGCCAGTTGCGCCGGGCTCGACCCGGGATCGTATCCGGCGGGCCGCATTCCCAATTTGTCGTTCGGCACCTCGCTGATCCAGACCGGCGTGCCGATGGGGCCGCTGAGGGCGCCATCCGAAAACGCGATGGTGTGGGTGTTCCAATCGTTCCTCGACGAACTTGCGCACGCCGCCGGCAAAGACCCAATCGACTTCGCCATCGCCGTGCTCGGCAAGCCCGAGACCAAACCGCTTGGCGCCGAGGTGTTCTCGGCTGCGCGAGTGTTGGGCGTGCTGACAAAGGTGCGCACGATGTGCGGCTGGGGCCGAAAACTCCCCGCCCGCACCGGGCTCGGTGTCGCGTTTTCCTTCTGCCATCTCGGCTATGCTGCCGAAGTGGTGGAAGCGGCCGTCGCCAAGGACGGCACGGTCACGCTCAACCAGGTGTGGGCGGCGATCGATGTCGGCCGCCAGATCGTCAATCCGATGGGCGCCGAGAACCAGGCACAAGGCAGCGTCATCGATGGCCTTGCCCATGCGCTGAACGAGAAAATCACCTTCGCGAACGGCCGTACCGTGCAAAGCAATTTTGACGGCCATTCGCCGCTGACCATGCGGCAAGTGCCGCCGGTTGAGGTTGCGTTCGTCCTCAGCGATCATGAACCAAGTGGGCTCGGCGAACCGGCGATGCCGCCGGTGATCCCGGCGCTGACCAATGCAATCTTCGCGGCGACCGGCAAACGGGTACGTTCGTTACCGATCGATCCGGCGATGCTGGCGGGTTGAAACATAAGGGGCTTTTCCGATCCGGCGGGTAAATCGGCCCATTTCCGCCGCAATTGGAAATTGTCTGCCGCGGCGGCGTTAGGGTCGCAAATTCACTGACCACGGCCGCCTGGACACGTTAGAATGGTGCGTTTCTGCAAAAGGAATTCGACGATGAAAGTGTTCGGCGCAATGGCGGCCGTGGCGATCTTGACGGCGGCGAGTGCGGTGGCTCAATTCGCTGGGGCCCCCCCTCCAACACAGCCATCGGTGCAGAACAACAACAGCGACCGGGATCGCCTGGAAACGGCAGCCAAGAAGCGGGTCAAGGCCGCCCCAACGCATGAACAGATCCTGCACGATGCCGTGGCGCTGGTGAAATCGATCAATCTCACCTGCGAGGTCACTGACGCGAGCCTGATCGCCGAAGGCACCACCACGGTCAACGGCAAGCCGGTGCATGTGCGCACCTTTGAAACGGCGTGTTCGAACGGCCTCGGCTATTTCCTGATCGAACAGCCACCGGAAGCGACCTACGGTTTCACCTGCTTTGGCGCCGATGCGACGCACGCCGCCGATATCGCTGCCGGACGCGATCCCCAGCCCGCGTGTTCGCTCGCTGCCAATGCCGATGTCAAAAAGACGGCGGCCAATGTGCTCGGGCGTTTGGGCCAGCAATGCCAGGTGACGGGCCTCAAGCTGATCGGCCGTGATACCAAAGCCAATGCAGAACTCAGCGAAATTGCCTGCACCGGCGGCAACGGCTTCGTGATTTCGAGCCCCATACCGGGCGCGACGCAGGCGGTGTCGGCGCTCAGTTGCCCCGACTCCTATCGCCGCGGCATCGCCTGCCGCTTGTCGAGCAACGGCGCCCCGCTGGTGACGATGGAAACCTTCAAACAGGCGCTGACACAGCACAAAGTCGCTTGCACGGTCGAGAATGCGCGGTCGATCGGGCGGCAGAATTCGTCGAAACGCCATGTCGTCGAGTTCAAATGTCCCGAACAACCCAACGGCTTGGTGGCGTTCATCGCGCTGGAAGATGCAACCGCGCCGTTCGAAGTGATGGATTGCCCGACTGCGGGGAATAAGGCGCACATCATCTGTACCCTGACGCAGATTCACTGACCGCAGAGAGCGCATTGGGGCCGGTAACAGGCGGGCGATGAGCGATTGCCGAAGTGAATCGCTCACGCCTGCGGCAAGCCGCCGGTGTGGTTTGACCACGCCGGAACGGTATGAAGGGCAGTGATTTCTCAGACAAGGACGCTGCCATGAGCTTTCGTCTCTGCTTTCCCAAGATCAACATCAGCGGGGCCGGGTGTCTCGCCGACGTGCCGGGCGAACTCGTCAGCCGCGGCCTCAAACGCCCGCTGATCGTGACCGACGCGGTGCTGGTGAAAGCACGTGTGGTGCAGCCGCTGATCGACGGTTTGCAGAAAGCCGGCATTGCCGCAGTCGTGTTCGACGGCGTAATTCCCAATCCGACGGTCGCTGTCGTCGATGCGGCATTCGCAGCGTTCAAGGCGGGTGGTTGCGATTGCGTCATCGGTGTCGGTGGCGGCAGCCCGATCGACACGGCCAAGTCGGTGCGCATCCTGTCGGCCAATCCGGCACCGATCAATCTCTACAGCGGCGTCGGCAAAGTCGGCAAAGCCGGTGCGTTCCTGATCGCCATCAACACCACGGCGGGAACGGCAGCCGAAGTCACCTCCAACGCCGTCATCACCGATACCGTGGCGCAGGTGAAGATGGTGATCATCGACGCCAACATTATTCCCGACATTTCGGTGAACGATCCCGAGATGATGGTGAGCGTACCACGCGGCACCACCGCGGCCACCGGCATGGACGCACTCACGCACGCGATCGAAGCTTACGTCGCCAAGGGTGCCCATCCGTTGACCGATCACGCCGCGCTGGAAGCCATCCGCATCATCACCAAATACCTGCCGCAGGCGGTCAAAAACGGCGCCGACATCCAGGCGCGCGAACAGATGGCCTATGGCGAGTTCATCGCCGGACTTGCCTTCAACAGCGCCGGCCTCGGCCTGGTGCACGCCATGGCGCATCAGCCGGGCGCGGTGAAGGACCTGCCGCACGGCGTCTGCAATGCGATCCTGCTGCCGGTGGTGGAAGCCTATAACCGTCCACATGCGGTGGCGCGCTTCGCTCGCATCGCGGAGGCCATGGGCGCCGACATTTCCAATTTGAGCGAGGAACAGGCCAGCCACGCCGCCATCGAATCCATCCGTGCGCTGTCGACCGAGGTCGGAATTCCGCGCGGATTCGCCGAACTCGGCGTCACCGAAGCCGACCTTGCCGACTTCGTGCCCAAGGCGCTGCAAGATCCTTGTGCCGGCGGCAATCCGGTGACGGTCACCGCGGCCGACGTGCTGCGGCTTTATCGCGAGGCGATGTAGACCGGGCCGAGGCTGATTACGGCATCCGCCTCCCGCATGCGGCTTCGACGATGTCGTACCAGTCGCGGCGGGTGAGCGTGAGTTTGAGGCCATCGAGGCATTCGCGGGCGCGGGCGCTATTGGTGGTACCAAGGATCGGCGTCACCGAGGCCGGATGCGTCGACAAAAACGCGATCGCGAGCGCATTGACCGGGACACCGAATTTTGCGGCGAGGGTTGCGAGCGTTGCGCGCACCTTGGCAAGTTCCATCGGCCCGCCGTCGCCGAGACCGCCACGCGCCAGCGGCGACCACGCCGCCACCGCGAGGTTCTTTTTCATCGCCTGATCGAGCGTGCCGTCGAACAGCGGTGTCACATGACCGGCCGAGAACTCGATCTGGTGGGCGCGGATCGGAGCCTTCAGATACCGCGTCAGTGCCTCGACCTCCGCCACGGTGTAATTCGACACGCCGACCGAGGCGATCTTGCCCGCCGTCACCAGATCATCGAGCGCACCGGCGACATCGGCCGGATGGGCGAGCAAATCGGGGCGATGGATGTAGAATAGATCGATGCGCGACATGTTCAGGCGCTTCAAAGACGCCTCGCAGGCGGCTTTCAGATAAGCGGGCGAGGAATTGTAGGGCGCGCCCGGCTCGCATCCGGCCTTGGTCGCGATTACCGCGCCGTCGAGCAACCGCGGCGCTTTCGCCCGCACCGCGCCGAGCAACTTTTCGGCCCCGCCGAACCCGCTGGCGCCACCATAGACATCAGCGGTGTCGAGATGGTCGATGCCATTCTCGCGCACCAGTGCGATCATGGCGATGGCTTCGTCCACTTGGTTTTCGGTGAAGCGCCAAAAGCCATACGCGAGCCGCTTTTTGCCCCGCTCGGAAAGTCCCAACATTGCCTGCTCCACTCGTTTTTATCGCCGGATTCAAAAGGTAAGCGCTGTAGTAAGCGTTGTCATGGGAGGGTGCTATAGCTAGTATCCGCACCGTTTCAAAGCAACAGAACATCGCGGGAGGAACCGTGCGCGACCCTTTCTGCAACTGGCTGCTCGCGGCCGGATTGAGTGTACTTGCGGTCTCATCGGTCGCGGCCGCTCCCGATAAATTATCGGCCGAAATTCAAGGCAAAAAAACGGCGATCCTATCCTACGTCGCCCAGTTACCGGCACAGAAGCGAACGTTAGCTGGGGTTCAGGTGAACGAGTACGAAGTCTACATCGATTGCACCTCGGCCGACCGTCTCGCCGAACAGACCGGCAAACATCCGGCTTTGCTCGGCCTCGAATTGATGAACGCCATCGCCTATCCGCCGTATTCGTCCTATCTGATCGATCGCGCCCTGACGCAAACCGCCGCGGGCGGGCTGGTGACGATGGCGTGGCACGAACGCAATCCCGTCGAGGTTTGCCAGCGCGGCGAGTATTACGAATGTGCCAAGAAGGCGATGACGCCGGAAACGCTGCGCGCCGTGCTGACGCCGGGCACCAAGGAACACAAGCTGTGGCTCGCCGATGTGCAGGCGATGGCCAAGACGCTGCACAAATTGCGCGACGCGGGTGTGGTGGTGCTCTTCCGCCCTTATCACGAAATGAACGGCGGCTGGTTCTGGTGGGGCAAGCAGGATGCGTACGGCGATCTGTGGGACGCGCTTTATGACGAACTGGTGGGGCGCGAGAAGCTCGACAATTTGATCTGGATCTGGTCAGTCGATCGCGACGGCGCCGACACCGCGAAATTCTTCCCCAAGCGCCACAAGCCCGACATCGTCGGTACCGATATGTACGAGAATGACGCCAACACGGCGAAATTCGCGGCAGCAAAAACGAACCTGACCAAGCTCGGCGGCGCAGCGCCGTTCGCGATCACCGAAACCGGACAGGCGCCGGGCGCCAAAGTGCTGGACGAGACGAACCCCGCCTGGGTGCTCTTGTGGGGTGATCATCTTAACGTCAATTGGACCTGGAACGGCGATTGCCCATGGTGCAACAAACCCGAACAGGTCAGCGCCTTCATCAAGCTGCCGCGTATCTTGACGCTCGATGAACTGCCGGCGGCGCTGAAGACAACCATCGCCAAGCACGTCACCAATCCCCACCCCTTGCACCACGCCAACCCGGTTTGCCCCGCAAAACTGCGCTAGGAATCTGCCGATGTTTGAAGTCCGCGAATTTTCTGCCCGCCTCGAAGAACTGTCAAAGGCGCATCAGGCACTGATCACCCGCCCCAACCATCCGGCCGAGACCCACAACGGCATCTACCGGCGCTGGGTCCATCCGATCCTGACGGCGGAGCATGCGCCACTGTTCTGGCGCTATGACCTCAACCCCAAGACCAATCCGTTTTTGCTGGAACGGCTCGGCATCAACGCCGCCTTCAATTCCGGCGCGATTCTGAAGGACGGCAAATATCTTTTGGTCGTGCGCGTCGAAGGGGCTGACCGCAAATCGTTCTTCGCAATCGCCGAAAGCCCGAACGGGGTCGACAATTTCAAGTTCTGGGATTACCCGGTGGCGCTGCCCGAGACCGAAGAGCCGGACACCAACGTCTACGACATGCGGCTGACGGCGCATCAAGACGGCTGGATTTATGGGCTGTTCTGCACCGAACGCAAAGACCTTTCCCAGCCCAATGACGCAAGCGCGGCGACGGCCCAATGCGGCATCGCGCGGACCAAAGATCTCGTCACCTGGGAGCGGCTGCCCGATCTCGTCACCCATTCCGGCCAGCAGCGCAACGTCGTGCTGCACCCCGAGTTCGTGGACGGAAAGTACGCGCTCTACACCCGCCCGCAGGACGGTTTCATTGCGGTCGGCTCAGGCGGCGGCATCGGTTGGGGCCTTACGGATACGATGGACCCGGCGGTGATCGAGCGTGAAGTCGTCATCGACAAGAAGGTTTATCATACCATCAAAGAGGTGAAAAACGGCCAGGGCCCGGCGCCGATCAAGACGGCACACGGCTGGCTCAATCTCGCCCACGGCGTGCGCAACACGGCGGCGGGCCTGCGCTATGTGCTCTACATGTTCATGACGGCGCTGGAAGAACCCTGGCGCCTGACCCATGCACCGAGCGGTTATTTCATCGCTCCCGAAGGCGCCGAACGGATCGGCGACGTGTCGAACGTGGCGTTCTCGAACGGCTGGATCGCCAATACGAAGGGTGAGGTGTTCATCTATTACGCCTCCTCCGACACGCGCATGCATGTGGCCACCTCGACGGTAGAACGGCTGGTGGATTACGTGATGAACACGCCGTCCGATCCGCTCACCTCGGCGGGATGCGTCAAGCAGCGCAGCGAATTGATTGCCAGGAATTTGGCGCTGAAATAACTCAGCGCCATTTCAAGCCGCCGCTCCCGATCCAATAGATGACGCGGGCGGCGGCACCGAACGCCAAACTGAAAAACAGAATGGCACCGCCAAGTATGTAGGGTATGACACCCGGCGGTGGCGCCTCGAATTGATGTTGGGCGAACAGCATTGCGATCGCCAGGGCGGCGACCAGCGGCAGCGACGCCAGAAATGCCAGGATCAAAAACGAACCCTTGAATTCTTCGCTGTGATAGAAGCGATAGAACACGAACAGATGGGTCGTCTTGAGGACGACACATAGCAGCACCATAGCAACGGCCGCTAGCAGGTCATCCTCGACCGGCAAGCCCTCCACAACCGAATAATAGACGGCATAGGCGGCGGCGAAGGCACCAATCACAACCGCGGTCGCGTGCGGCCAGCGCGTTATCAAGCCCCAGAAGAAAATCGCGTGTTCGCGTAGGTCCATGCCTGCCCTCCAAGGGACATCGTGCGACCGCCGGGAACAAAAGAAAAGGGGCAGTCGCCTTGCCACGACCGCCCCAGAAGACACTTCGGGAAGATTCTAGTAGTGGAAGCGTATCCCAAAGAAGTACCGGGTGCCGCTGTCGTCATAGGTATACGGCTGGTTCGGGAACTGCAGATAGGTGTGATAGGCCTCGTCCGTCAGGTTCTGTGCCGACACGACGAAGCTCAGGTTGTCGTTGACGTTGTACGTGACCTGACCGTCGAGCTCGCCATACGGAGCTGTGAAGACACCGAAGACCTTTTGGGTGCTCGTGGTGGTATCGGTGACCGAGAAGGTCGAGTAGCCGAGACCCTGGTTCACGGCCTTCGAGCGCCACGAATACGACATACGCGTGTCGAAGCCGTATTTTTCAAAATAGACCGTGGCCGTGGCCGAGTGCTTGGCCACACCCGGGATCGGGAGGTGATCGGTGAACGCCGTGACCTGATCCGACGTGGACTGGGTGTTCGTGTAGTTGGCCGCGAACCCGAAGCCGTTGTCGAAGGCATACTGACCGGCCAGTTCCAAGCCGTAGATCGAGCCATGACCGGCGTTGACCGGCATCGAGATCGTACCAGCCGTGCCGCCGAAGTCATCCATGACGGTGGTGGTCACGTTCTGGGTTTCGACGAAGTTGTCGACTTGCTTATAGAAGGTGCTGACGCTGGCGAGGCCACCGGGTGCGAAATAGTCTTCCCACGCCAGGTTGAACTGCGTCGCGCGATACGGATCGAGATCCGGATTGCCCGACGAGCCGGAAGCAAACTTGAAGCCGTCTTGCGCGCCGGTGTTCACATTCGTCCGACCACCGGTCTCACGCGTGAAGTTGTAGCTATTACCAACACCGAGCGAGAACAGATCCTGCGGCGACATCACGCGCGCGGCGCTGAAACGAACGATCTCCTCGTCCGTGATGTTGAGCGACAGATTGATCGATGGCAGCACGTCCACCGTGTGCTTGTGGTGGGTCACCGCAACGTTGTTGTTGTTGACGCCGTTCCACGAAGCTGTGCCGTAGGACGTCGGCACCGCCGCCGCCTGAGCGTTGTGCACCGTGAGGTCGGTCAGAACCACACGAACGCCGAAGTTGGCATGGAACCGGTTGTCCTTACCGCCCAGGTCCGTCATCAGGTAGTAGGCCTGCTTGAACTCATGCACGTTGAACGAACTCAACGTGTCGATGAACAGCTTCTCTGTGTTGTTGGCCGTCGATGACGAATTATGCGAGTTGTTCCAGACTGCCTCGAGGAAGGTCGACGGATCGGTCATGCCGCCCGCTACCGGATCCTTCACGATGATGTTGCCGAGTGCGAAGTTCTTGACGGTCTTCGCCAGCGCCGGATTGGTCACGGCCGTATCCCACGGGATCGCGGTGTCGTAGCCCGGATCCATGTAATACAGGTACGTGCCGTTGCCCGAGGAATAACAGCAGTCGCTGTTGCTGGTGGAGTTGTCAGTGCTGGTTGGAACCGAACCGCGGTCGATCAAGTAGCGGCCGAAGTTCTGCCAGACGTCGCGCTGCGCGAAGCGGAAACCGCCCGTGATGCTGCCTTCGACGCTGGCGAGGAACGACGGCTTATAGACCAAGGCGCCCCGCATGGCGTCCTGGGACTGCTTCGTCGTATTCGCCCACGCCCACGCGGACTTGAACAGCACGTAGTTTGGGTTCGAGAGCACGTCGGCATAAGGCGCCAAAGCGGTCGCGGACGGCAGACCATCGTCACCGCCATTGGCCCACGTAACCTGGTACGCCGGGTTGCCGGTGGTGCAGGTGGCGCCGAAGTTGTTGCAGCCCGGCGCTGTCGGCGCAAGCGAAGCCGATGTGCCGGTCGCCGAATAATAGCCGTGCTCGACGTCCTGTTGCGCCGCCTGCATGTTCGAAGACGCGCGCGCCCAAGAGACATCAAGGGTCGCCGTGATCGGGCCGCCATCGTCAAAAGCGGTATGCCACTGGAGATTGTTCGCGTCGGACGTGGTCCTTTGGTACAGGGTCGCCGTTTCCGCGCCCGTCAGCCAGAACGTCGCATTTTCCACGACGCCGTTGCTGTCGATTGAGTAGGACTTATCGGCATTGATGCCGGGAAGACCCGTGCTCGAACCCGAACCGTTGAAGCCGACCTTGTCCGAATAGGTCGTGTTCTTGTTAGAGATGTGCGAGTAGAACCAATTGATGCTCGACGTGATGGAATTCGAGACGTTCCAGTTCGCACCGAGGGTCGCACCGATTGTCTTCTGCTTGTCGTAGATGTCGCTGAAATAGCCGTATTCCGGGACGATGTACGACTTCGACAGTGTCGTGGCAGAGGCCGACGTGAGCGTGCCGGTACCGGTGTAGCCGGTCTCGCCGGAAGTGGCGATCAACCACGGCGAGCGGTTGTAGGCTTCGTATTCCTTGGTGTGGGTGTCTTCGGAGTCATACGAGACGCTGCCGGTGATCGCGAACGTGCTGTTGGGCTTGTAGGATGCCACCAGCGTTGCGTTCGGCGTCGTGTTGGCCAAGGACGCAAAGCTCGTCGATGTGCCGCGCAGGTTGGCGGTAACGGACACGCCGTCCGGCGATAGCAGCGCGTCGCGGGTCCTGAGGTCCACGATGCCGCCCAGGCCACCTTCGGTCAGGGCCGCATTTGGGCTCTTGTAGACGTCGACGCGGCCGAGTTCTTCGCTCGGAATGCCTTCGAGCGAATTGTACTGCGAGTTGGCGCCGGCGCCGCCGCCCGAGCCTTCGCCCGAGACGTAGAATTCCTTGCCCGTCAGGATGATGTCGCCATTCAGGGTGGTGAGGTTCTGGCGCAGACCGTTGATCAGCACCTGGGTGCCACGACCTTGGCTGCGGTCGATCTGCACGCCAGGCAGGCGCTGCAGCGATTCCGCAATGTTCTGATCAGGCATCTTGCCGACATCTTCGGCCGTGACCGACTCCATGATCAGGTTCGACTTCTGCTTCGCTTCGAGCGCATTCGCCAGCGAAGCGCGGAAGCCGGTCACGGTGATGGTTTCGATCGTGTCCGAGCTTTGAGCTTGAGCGGCTCCGGTCATGCCGATGAGCAGCGCGGCAACTGCCGTTTGGGTACAATACTGGTATCTGGATTTCATGGTTGGACGTCCCCTTCTGAACAAATCGTTCTTAGCAATGCAGGGCTTTGCCCTCGTCACTGCTGGATGAAGACAGGTTAGCTCGATAAGTAAGCGCTTTCTATCCGCGCAACTGAGGGGGTGGAAAAATCAGACGGGGTGTGTTGACAAAAGCACTCTTCTAAAAATTGTGAACGTTATCATTTATATTTATCAATATGTTGTCATTATTATTGTAGCTATTCTAATAATAGCGCCCGAATGGTAAGCGCTTTCAGTCAATCTGTCTCATCCCAGCGCCACCCATTTATCAGATGAATCGCGGTTTCTCTCGCGTGCTCAATGGATTATCAATAATATGATGAATTGGTAGGCGGTTGCGTCCACTGTAAGCAGAACGTCACAAACCGAGCGCTTTGCTAGAAATGCTTCCGGCAGGCGATGCCTAACCCCGTGACCATCCGTCGCCGGGGACTCCAAGCCTTCCGCGACAGCTGCGTGCCGGTGCCTCAGACTTCCGTCCGCACGATTCGAACATAGTCCGCATACGAACCATTATCTAAACGGGGGTGACAAAATCGCCCTCTGTGCTTAGGAATGGACGGCAATCCGGTGGTAAAGACGATGAGACAGGATCTACACGACGCGACGGCGCAATTCACGGACTGGCTGTATACGCGCGCGCTGCCGCTATGGTGGCAGACCGGCGCCGATCATGGCCAGGGCGGGTTCCATGAACTGATCGCCGAAGACGGCCGCGCCGCCGGCACCTTCCGCCGCGCCCGCGTCCAAGGGCGCCAGAGCTATGTCTTTGCGCAGGCCGGCGCGATGGGCTGGAACGGCCCCTGGCGCGAAGCCGCCCCGCACGGCATCGCTTATCTCAATAAGGCCTACCGCCAGCCGGACGGCCAGTTCTGCACCCTGGTCTCGGAACACGGCGACGTGCTCAACACCGCGACGATGCTCTACGACCAAGCTTTTGCCCTGATGGCAATGGCGACGATCGTTAAGGTGATGCCGGAACAGAGCGACCTGAAAGCGGCGGCCCATGCCCTGTTCGACCGCATCGTCGCCACCCGCAAGCATCCGGCCGGCGGCTTTGCCGAAACCGGCGATAAGCCGTTCATCTCCAACCCGCACATGCACCTGTTGGAATCCCTTCTGGCGTGGTGCGAGGTCGAGCCCGACGGCATCTGGGGCCAATACGCCGATCACGTCGCGAACCTCGCCCGGACCAAATTTATCGACCAGCAGGGCGGCTATTTGCGCGAATATTTCGACGCCGCCTGGGCTCCGGCCTCCGGCCCCGACGGTCATGTGGTCGAGCCGGGCCATCAATTCGAATGGGCCTGGCTGCTGATGCGCTGGGGCAAGGTTCGGGGCCATCCCGAAGTGCGGGCCGAGGCGCGGCGGCTGTTCGCGCACGGCTTGAAGGGCATCGATTCCAAGCGCGACGCCGCCATCCACGCCATGAACGACCGTTTCGAGGTCACGGTGCCCACGGCGCGGCTGTGGGCCCAGACCGAGCGCATCAAGGCGGCCCTCAGCCTGGCCACAACCGGCGAGGAAGAATTGATCGGGGAAGCACTGAAGGGGGCGGCCTGCCTCTGGCGCTATCTCGATACGCCGGTGAAGGGCCTGTGGTGGGACCGTTTCGAGCCCGACGGCCACTTCGTTAGGGAGCCAGCTCCGGCCTCGTCGCTCTATCACATCATCTGCTGCATCGCCTGCATGCAGGAGGCGGCAGAGACGCTCCGTCCTCTTTGACCACGCGACTGCCAAGGATAAAGTCCGCGCCAGCCAGCGGACTGAGTCTGGCATGTTGTGGAAAGCCAAGCCAATGACGGCGCGCGGGGATACGATTCGGGGCAAACAGCGCCAGGACGTCGAAAAGGACTTCATCGGACCGCGCCTGGTCGAGATCATCGACCACAATCATTCGCTGGCGAAACTCAACGCCGCCACCGACTGGCGCCTGCTCGAAGGCCGTCTCAGCCCAGCCGCTGGTGCGGCGCCGGGCCGCCCCTCGCAATCACGCCTGTTGGTGGGTCTTGCCATCCTGCGCCAGCTTTACGACCTCACCGACGAGGCGCTGTTCGACCGCTGGCTGGAGAACCCTTACTTCCAGCTCCTGTGCGGCGAGAGCTATTTCCAGCACACCCTGCCGTTTGAACGCGCCGGCCTGACCGCCAGTCTTCGGCGCATCAGCGCCGACAAGCTGCGCACCCTGATGCGGGCTGGGCTGGCCAACGCGGTGGATCTGGAGCTGGGCGAAATGCCGGAACTGGCGCGGCTCGGCGTCGATCCCAAAACCTTGGGGCGCTCGAACCGGCGACGCGACACAGGCGGCGACAAGCCGGTTAGCATCTACGACGTCGCCAAACGGGCCGGCGTTTCGATCAAGACCGTGTCGCTGGTGGTCAACCGCCAGCCCAACGTCTCGCTGCAGACGCGCACCGCCGTACTCGCCGCTATCGATGCCCTGGCTTATAAGCCCAACGTCTTCGCGCGCGGGCTGGCCAGCGAGCGCTCTTATCTGATCGGCCTGTTACACGACGTGGCACCAGGCTCTTATATCGCCGACCTCCAGCTTGGTGCGCTCGCCCGCTGCCGTGAAGAGGGTTATCATCTGATCGTCGAACTGTTGAACCCGCTGCAAGACCACGACGTCGCCAGCCGCGTGCGCTCTTTGGTGAGCGAATCGGTGCTGCATGGCGTGATTCTCACCCCGCCCTTGTGTGACGACCGCACCATCATGCAGGAGCTTTCCGCCGCGAAGACTCCGTTCGTGCGCGTCGCCCCCGGTAACAAGATGCCCGGCACCTCGGTGGTCAACATCGACGAGTTCAAGGCGGCCTACGAGATGACCGCCTATCTCGTCGGACTCGGCCATCGCCGCATCGGCTTCGTCAAAGGCAAACCCGATCATGGCGCGGCGCGGCTGCGCTTCGACGGCTATCGTTCGGCCCTCGCCGACGCCGGCTTGTCGTTCCAGGAAGAGTTCTGCGCCCAAGGCTTTTTCACCTATCAGTCGGGCCTCGAAGCGGGCGAGAAAATCCTCGCCGCCAAGATCCGGCCGACCGCAATCTTCGCCGGCAACGACGACATGGCGGCCGGCGTTCTGGCGGTGTCGCAGAAATTCAATTTGTCGATTCCAAACGATCTGTCGGTTGCCGGCTTCGACGATTCGATCGTGGCGCAAGTGGTGTGGCCGCGGCTGACGACCTGCCGCCAACCGCTGAAAGAAATGGCGGCGGCGGCCGTCTCGGTGCTGACGCAAAAGCGCAACCACGACCGCCCGCAGGAACGTTTGTTGGCGCACGAACTTGTCGTACGGGAATCTACCGCGCCGTTTCCGGGTTGAGTTTTCCACCGGTTTCGACGGGCGCGCCGTCCCGGCATTTCCGTCCATTTGCAATTTGCAAAATCCCCGATCGTCTTCAAGACAGACAAGGGGTTAGCCGGTTCGGCGCGTGTGCCGCTTTGGCGTAGAACGCGTTTCTGTACCGCCGCTGAACATAGCAAATGCGCCACGCAGAGGCTTTCGACGTGCGACAGCCTGATTCCACATGGTGTATCGCTTAATAAAATGTTAAGGATAATGCAAAGAATTCCGCAGCCTTAGGGCATTGGGGATAATTGGGGTGACTGGGGTAGGACGTTCCGATCGCGCTTCGCGATCCGGTGCAAGCGGTAGCACAAGCAAGAAGTCCGCGCTTGTCCGCAGACTTCGCAACGCGACCGTGGCGCTCGTCATGGCGGCGGCCTTCATGGTCGTTTTCGCTCCCACGACATTTGCCGATTATGCCGACGGCGGACGCACCGAACAGGCGATGACGCTGCCTGATGCCGTGAAGGTATGGCGTCAGGAGGCTTGGCAGCGCGACGATTTCCTGGCGCAGGTGCGCCTCGGCGACCTCTATTCCGGAAGCCAATCCATTGCGCCCGGCGAAAGCAAGAACCCGAGCTTCGCCGATCCGGTGGAAGCGTATGTTTGGTACTTCATGGCGCTGCGTCCATTCCGCGACTACCGCGCGGACGACAATTCGAATGCAGCCGATACAATCTACAGTGTGCGCAACAACGCACTCAACAACGCTGAACATATCTACAATTCGATGACCTTCGAACAGCGTCTCGATGCCCGCGCCCGCATTCTCTACATTCTGTCGAGCCGCGGCGCGGAAGGGTTCCTGACGCTTGGGCGGATTCATTCCAGCGATGTCTACCCTGCGCCGCCGTCACAAAAACCATTCATCTTGGTGTGCAGACAATCGTTCTGGGCCCGGAACAGTTGGGACTATTGGTTCCCTCGCTTGATCCGGTGGATTGTTTCGTCGGTCTGGTCCCCGGCCCATGACCGGATGCCGTACTGGAACTGGGTTCGTGTCGAGGCGGTGGATTGGAAACACGTCTACACAGATAGGGCCTGCGACGGCATGCCGGTTCCGCCGGAGCCCCAAGAAAACGTCGCGCAGGGCTGGGGCGGTAATGGCATGGGCGCCGCCAACCAAGGCTGGGGCGGCAATGGCGCGATCGCCGGCAACCAGGCTGGAGCCGGCAACGGGGTGGTTGCCCTCAACGGTGACGGGGCGGGGAGACAAATGGCCGGCGCCGCGATTGGAGCGAGCCCAAACGTGCAAATCGCCGGTCAAGGAGGCAACGGTGTAGCCCTGATCAATGCCGGCGGCGGAAACAACGGCGGCGGTTTCGGCGGTGGCGGCTATTACGGCATGCGGTCCGTCTCCTCGGTGTTTGTCGCCAACGACGCCGAAGCGCTGACCTATTTTCTGATCGCGCAAAGCCTCGGCCATCCGCTGGCCGGAGCCTATGTCGCCAACGAGCGCGGGGCCATCCGCTACAACAATGGTGACCCAGGCCGTATCATCGCCGACGCCGAAAAGCGCGCCCGCTTCTGGATGGCGCCATACGAGTACTATCCCGGCACGACCTCGACCGGCGATCTGCACAGCGACGAAAGCCTGCTCTCGTTCGAGCAGCGCGCGGCACTGGCGCGCTTCCGCGAGATTCCGCTGCCGGCGATTGTCGCAGCACTCGATTTCCGCGGCTACCGGATGAACCCGCGCCTGTGCGGTCCACTACCGGTTTGCCTGCACAATGCCGTCACCCAATTCCAGACCGCGCTCAAATGGGACCCCACCGGCTGGCTATCGCCGATCCAGATGGTGCGGCTGATCCAGATGACCGCTGTCGACGGCGACGCCATCGCGCAGGACCGGCTCGGCATCATGTATGCCAAAGGCATCGGTGTGCCGCAGAACTTCGTTAAGGCGGAGAAGTGGTTCATCAAATCCGCCAACCAGCGCTATCCCGACGCTCTGTTCAATCTCTCCGTGCTCTATCGCGTCGGACCCAACGGCATCGACCCGGACGAGAACAAGTCTAACAGCTACCGCCAGATTGCGGAGAGAGCCGGCTATGCCCAGGCACGCTGCGAGCTGCTGTACCTAATGGCTGATGCCACCGGACATGACCGTCCCGAGGGGGCCAGGAGATGATCATGACACCAACACCGCAGCGCGTGACGCGATGGAGCCGTTTGGGTCTGGCGGCGCTGCCGCTGGTTCTGTTCGCTCTGCCGGCGGCGGGCGATCCGTACGACAACCTGCCGCCTTACACCTATCCGAGCGAAGCGGCGGCACAGTGGTATCCCTATGATCCGGTGCCGGAGATTGATTCCTCCTGGTGCAATTATCGCGCCTGCGCGCCCCGCCGGGTATTCCACGAACGTCAGCGGCCGGAAGGAATGCCGGGACTCTCCGGTCACCAGACATTGCTGGTCGATTGCGGCCGCGGCGGCCCGCGCGGACGTGATGGGCACGGCCGCGAAGACCGTGGCCGTGGCCAACACCATTCCGGCTCGCATGGTCACGGCGAGCACGTTTTTTCCTCGATCAACGAAGCGGCGGACTTCGCGCCGCCCAATTCCACCATCCTGATCATTCCGCCGGGCCAAGGCATGACCTGCGTCGAGTCCGTCGAGGTACGCAAACCCTTGACCATCGCCACCTATGGCGGATCGGGCAAGGCGGTGATCCAGGCCCCGCCGGGACAGCCATGCCTGACGGCGCACATTCCGCTCGGCGACGAGCTGGTGCTCGACGGCGTGCGCTTCATCGCGCGCTCGCGCCAGACCCCGTGCGTGGCGGTGGAAGCCGGCCGCGTCGTGATGCGCAACTCCTCAGTGGATTCGCGCGGCACCGAATGGGGCTTCGACGTGCATGAATCCGGCGAATTGGTGCTGGAAGGCAGCAAAATCGAAACCGACGCCTCGGCGGTGCATGCGCGCCGCGCCACCGTCACGCTGAAGAACGTCGACATCGACATCGGCGGCCGCGGCGGCGCCACGCTTCTGAACCTCGGCCGCACCGATTGCATCGACCGCGACGGCGGCACCATCCACGGCTCGGTCGGCCTGGCGCTCGAATGCAGCGAAGGCACAGTGGAAGGCGGTTCCATCATCGGCGGCGCGGTGGGCATTCTGGCGTCCTCCGGCACGCGGGGCCTTCGGATCGCCGACGTCAAGGTGACCAAATCCGATACCGGCATTTTGCTGCTGCCCGGGCAACTCGGCAGCGTAACGATCGAGCGGGCGGCCGTCGCCAAGACACGCAACGGCATCATCGTGGCACCGGGTGCGGAGTCGCAGATCACCGGCTCGGTGATTACCGACAGCCGCGACACCGGCATCGCCGCCTTCGGCACCAGCACGCTGATCGCATCGAACAAGATCATCAATGCCGACGACGGCATCCGCATCATGGCGAGCGAGTCCTTCCCGCCGCCGTTCTTCCCCGAATTCTCCGCCATTGCCGTGTTCGACGGCGACGACGGCGGGCCGGTGGTCGAGAACAACCTCGTGGCCAATGTGCGCCATGCGGCGGTGCGGATCGATGCGCGCGCAGGCGGACGCCAGCATCGTCTCGACGGCAAGCTGATCGGTAACACGCTGTACGCAATGGGCCATGCGGTCTGCATCGACGACGACTACAACGACGATCCGGTGCGCGTGCGCGCCAACACCTGCAATCGCGAGCGATTCTTCTGGCCGTTCTGAGTGTGACGGCGCCGCACGACGGCCGAATAGCGGGGGACGTGCGAAGCGTCAGCGAGACGAAAGGGGACCGCACCGCTGTCCCTGCCGGCTCGTCATTCCCCCCTCCGTCGCCTTGCGGCGCCCCCGCTATCTCTCCGGTAGTGCAACACATCGGCCCGTGCACCGCAGGGGAGAAAAGGACAAGGCGCCGCCTTCGCTTTCTGCTCCGGCGGGTTGCGTGAACGGGAAAATGCCAGGCGCTACCGGCACTTAAAATCAACTCACAGTGCCGCCCAACCGCTTTTTGGGGCCCGAAACTGCCCAAATTCGAGGCGAGCCCGACGAAAGTTCTGTAACCCTGGCGGCAGCGCATGCGTGAGACCGCTTGCGGATCAGCTTTGAGTTTAGGCATGATGCAAGTTGACGCACTGGTCCGGCAGCCGGACGGACCGGCGCGCTCTTGGATCATTTCCGGCTGGTGCGGCATCGGCATACACATGGCAAACTTCGACAATGGCGACAGGTCTCTCGCTCAAGCTTCAGTGAAGGGTACGGTCAAGTGGTTCAACGCGACCAAAGGATACGGTTTCATCACACTTGAAAACGGCGGCGATGCCTTCTGTCACGCCTCCGCGCTAACCGCGCTCGGCACACCAGATCTCCCGCAAGGCGCAACGATCGTCTGCGATCTGCAGGAATCGCCGCGCGGACTTCAGGTCGTCACCGTGCATTCGGTCGACACGTCGACGGCGGAGGCCGTTCCCTCTTCGCGCGGACCGCGCCGAGACAGCGGCGCGCGCGGCGGCTTCGGCGGTGGCGGTTATGGCGGCGGCGACGACCGCTTTGGCGGCGGTGGTTATGGCGGCGACGACCGCTTCAGCGGCAACTATGGTGGCGGCGGCGACCGCTTCGGTGGTGGTGGCAGCTATGGCGGCGGCGGGTATAGCCGCGATCGCGATGCCGGCCCGAGCGGCCCTATGGTCGAAGGCAAGGTGAAGTTCTTCAACGACCAGAAGGGCTTTGGCTTCGTGATGCCCGACGACGGCAGCGGCGATGTCTATGTCCATGCCAGCGCGCTGCGCCGGTCAGGGATCGCCGCGCTCGAACCCGAGCAGCGCATCCGCTTCTCGACCCGGCAGGGCATGAAGGGCGTCGAAGTCGATCGCGTAGAAGTGATTTGACGCTCGCCCAAGCCCGTTAAGGGTTCAACCCGCTGTTTTCCGCGGGTTTTGTCACTAGTTGCGAGGTCCGCGGGCAGCGCGGGCCTCGGTTGCGTGCGCATTTGCGCGTATCGGTCTTGAACACCCCGAAATCTGCCATATCTACCTCCGAGTTCTATCGCGCCAATATCGTCGGGGAGCGCCGTGGCTGAATTCAAACAATTTGTCGATCGTCTCTATGCGCGCGTGATGCCGGGTTTCTGGCTTTGCATGAAGCCGAAATTCCAATGGGCATTGGGCATCGCCATTTGCGTCGCGCTGTATTTGGCGACCGGTCTGTTCCGGTACGTGCTGCCGCATTCGGGCGCGGCGCAGGCCGACATCACCATCGCCCAGACCCCGACTGTACGCGTGGCGCGACTGGTGGCGACACCGCATGAGGCGCTGATCACCGTGCGCGGGCGCACCGAGGCGCTGCATCAAGTCGACGTCCGCGCCGAAGTCGATGGTGTCGTTGCGGTGCTGCATTTCGAAAAGGGCGACCGGGTCAAGGCCGGACAGGTGCTGTGCGAGCTCAAGGTCAACGACCGCGGCGCTAAGGCGATGCAAGCCGAAGCACAAGTCGCCCAAGCCCAGAAGGAACTCGAAGTGGCGCGCGAGCTTTTCAAAGAAGGCTTCCGCTCCAAAACCCAGATGGCCCAGGCCCAATCGGCCTATGAAGTCGCGCGCGCCGGTGCTTCGACAATGAATATCCAACTTGCTGACACCAAGATCAAAGCGCCCTTCGGCGGCGTGGTCGACGAGCGCTATGCCAATCTCGGCGACTACATGCAGGTCGGCAACAAATGCGCCATGGTCGTCGCGCCTGAGCCGTTCCTGGCGGTCGGCACGGTGAGCGAGGACGTGGTCGGTCAGGTCGCGCCCGGCAACAAGGTACGTGTCAAGCTGGTCACCGGCGAGACGGTCGAAGGCACGGTGCGGTTCGTCGCCACCCATGCCGATGCCACCACCCGCACCTTCCGCATTGAAGTCGAAATCCCCAATCCCGACGCCAAGCTGAAAAGCGGCGTCTCCGCCGACATCATGATCATCCCCAACCGATTGATCCCGGCGCACAAGATCTCGTCCGGTATCCTGGTGCTCGAAGACACCGGCGTGGTCGGCGTGCGCGTGGTGCAGAAGGGTATCGCCAGATTCGTTCCGGTGCAGGTGATCTCCGACGGTCCCGACGGGATGTGGATTGCCGGTCTGCCACCGGTCGTCGACGTGATCGTGGTCGGTCAGGAATTCGTCGGCAACGGCCAGCGCGTCAAGGCCGTGTACGAACCCAAGCCGGGCAAGGCGTCATGACCAAGATTGTCGCTTGGGCGGTCGAGAATACCAAGCTGATCGGCGCCCTGATCCTGGTCGTGATTTTCGGTGGCCTCTACGCCATCACCACCATTCCAAAGGAATCCGACCCCGACGTTCCAATCCCCTACATCGGCGTTTACGTCACCTATTCCGGCGTCAGCCCGGAAGACAGCGAGCGGCTGATCCTGAGGCCGTTGGAAACGGCGCTGCGGTCGGTGCAGGGCATCCGCCATGCCCGCGCCTGGGCCTATCAAGGCGGCGTCAGCATGAGCCTCGAGTTCATGGCCGACACCAAGATGGCCAAGGCGCTCGCCGACGTCCGCGCCCAGGTCGACTCCACCCGCGCGCGCCTGCCGAAAGAGGCGGACGCGCCGGTCATCCGCGAGGCCTCCATCAGCGACAATCCGGTGATCACGGTGGCGCTGTCGGGCAATCTGCCGGAACGCGCCCTGCTGCACATCACCAAATCGCTGCGCGACGACATCCGCATGATCCCGTCGGTGCTGGAAGCCGAAATCAACGGCGCCCGCGACGAGCTTCTCGAAATCACCATCGATCCGGCCAAGCTTGAGACCTATGGCATCACCCAAACCGAGATCTACACCGCGGTCACTTCGAACAACACGCTGATCGCAGCCGGCACGATCGAAACCGGCAAAGGCAGCTTCCAGGTCAAAGTACCGGGTGTCATCGCCACCGCGCAGGACGTGCTTAATCTTCCGATCCGCGCCACGGCGGATTCGACCATTCGCTTGCGCGACGTGGCGCAGGTGCGGCGGACCTTCGTCGATCCCTACAGCTTCGCCCGCATGAACGGCCAGCCGACCATGGCCATCGATGTGAAGAAGCGCGTCGGCACCAATCTGATCGACACCAACGAGAAGGTGAAAGCGGCGGTCGAGAAAGCCGAGAAGACCTGGCCGTCGGGAGTGCACGCCACCTTCATGTTCGACCAGTCGACCTTCATCAACGACCAGCTCGGCAGCCTGTTCGACTCCATCCTGCTCGCCATTCTTCTGGTGATGGTGATCATCGTGGCGGCGCTGGGCCTGAGATCGGGACTACTGGTCGGGGTTGCGATCCCGACCTCATTCCTGATGGCGTTCCTGGTGCTGAACGGCGTCGGCTACACGCTGAATTTCATGATCATGTTCGCCATGCTGCTCGCTGTCGGTATCTTGGTGGACGGTGCGATCATCGTGGTCGAATACGCCGACCGCAAAATGACCGAGGGCCATCCGCCGCGCGAAGCCTTTGCGGAAGCGGCGTTGCGCATGTTCTGGCCGGTGGTCAGCGCCACCGCAACCATGATCGGTGCCTTTGCTCCGATGCTGCTCTGGCCGGGCATCGTCGGCTCGTTCATGAGCTACTTCCCGATCACGCTGATCGCAGTGCTCTCGTCCTCGATGATCGTGGCGCTGATCTTCCTGCCGGTGATGGGCGGCTGGTTCGGCAAAACGCCGCCGCACGACGCGCAACACGAACGCGCCATCGCAGCGTCGGAAACTGGCGACTGGCACGATATCCCCGGCATCACCGGCTGGTATGCGCACCTCGCCGAAAAGCTGACGCGCCATCCCGGCCGGGTGGTGGCCGGTGCGCTCGGCATCGTCGCCGCCGTGCTGACATTGTTCGTCCTGTTCAACAAGGGCACCGAGTTCTTCGTCACCACCGATCCCGACATGGCGAGCATCTATGTCTCGGCCCGCGGCAATCTTTCGGCGGCGGAGAAGCGCGACCTGATTCTGAGTGTCGAACGCCGCATCGAAGGCATCGAGGGGATCAAATACTTCTACGCCACCACCGGCAGCGGCGGACAGGGCGCCGCCGTTGACGTCATCGGCCGCATCACGGTCGAGATGAAGCCGATCGAGGAACGCACCCGCACCGGCAAAGCCATCCTGGAGGAGGTGCGCCAGCGCACCGAAGGCCTGGCGGGCATCCGCGTCGAAGTACACGAACCGCAGTCCGGACCGTCGGATTCAAAGGACGTGGTGGTCGATGTGACGTCGGAGGATTTCGGCGCCCTGACGCAGGTCGTGGATACCGTCCGCCGCCACATGGACGCGGCGCCGGAACTGCGCGACGTCGAAGACACAAGGGCGCTGCCCGGCATCGAATGGAACCTGCAGATCGACCGCGAACTGGCGAGCCGCTTCGGCGTCAACACCTATGAAGTCGGTACCGCGGTGCAGCTCGTCACCAACGGCATCTACGTCGCCCGCTACCGCCCCGACGACACCGACGACGAAGTCGACATCCGCGTGCGCTACCCCAGTGGCGATCGCGGCGTCGCGGCGCTTGACGATTTGCGTATCCCGACCAGCACGGGCGCCATCGTGCCGCTGTCGAGTTTCGTCAAGGTGGTGCCCGGCCAGAAGACCAACTCGATCGAGCACTCGGACGGCCGGCGCGTCTATCACATCCGCGCCAACATGAAGCCCAACACCGTGCTGCCCAACGCCGAAATGGCGAAGATCAAGACGTGGATCGCCGCGCAGAACTTCCCCTCGAACGTTCACGTCGCCTTCAAGGGCTCGACCGAGGACCAGGATGAATCGATGGCGTTCCTCAGCATCGCCGCCATCATGGCGCTCGGCTTGATCGCCATCGTGCTGCTGGCCATGTTCAACAGCGTCTATCACACCATGCTGATCCTGGTGGCGGTGATCCTGGCCATGATCGGCGCGCTGCTGGGCATGGTGGTGATGGGCCAGACCTTCTCGGTGATCATGACCGGCACCGGCCTCCTCGCGCTGGCTGGCGTGGTGGTGAACCACAACATCGTGTTGATCGACACCTTTCACCGGCATCTGAAATCCGGCATGGAGCCGATCGAGGCGGTGGTACGCTCATCCGCCCAACGCCTGCGCCCGGTGTTCTTGACCACCATCACCGCCATCGGCGGCCTGATCCCGATGATGTATGCCGTGGAAATCGACTTCTGGAAACGCTCGGTCACCATCGGCAGCGTCAATGCGATGATGTGGATTCAGATCTCCACCGCCATCATCTTCGGCCTCGCCTTCTCGAAGATGATCACGCTGGGCCTGATCCCGGCGATGCTGGCCCTGCCCTATCGCGTACGCGAAAAACACGGCAGCTTCGGTCACCTATATGCCGATTGGGGACGGGCCATTATCCATACCGTCTCGCGGCTCTTCGACCGCAACCGGTTCGGCCGGCGGGGATAGCCGCGCCCGTTTTGGTGGACCCTGAACGCCGCTGCTAGACGCCGCACCTCTCGCGTATTGGTTGCACACTGCGGACGCGGTAGCCTTAGGCGCGTGCGAGGGGGCAAGTCATCATGAGACGGATCCTGCGGTTTACGGCACCGGTGCTGTTCTTCATCGGCAGCATTCTGGGAGCGGCCGCCGGCAGCGTCACCATCGCGCCGCCGACGAGCTGGCCGAAGACCGACGTTCCCACTGATCCTTCGATCACTTTCGGTACGCTGCCCAACGGCATGCGCTATCTCATTAAGCTCAACACCCATCCCGAACACGGTGTGTCGTTCTTCCTGCGTATTGCCACCGGCTCGTTCGACGAAACCGCCAAAAACACAGGCATTTCGCATTTCATCGAGCACATGAGCTTCCGTGGCACGACCCATATTCCGGACGGCGAAGCCTTCAAGCGGCTGGCGCAGATCGGCGTCGGCCTCGGCACCGACTCCAATGCCTTCACCATGGCCGACTCCACGGTCTATACTTTCGATTTCCCCGGTAACGATCCGAAAACCCTCGACACCGCCCTGACGCTGACGCGCGACATCGCCAGCGAGGTGCAGTTCGATCCCAAAGCGGTCGATTCCGAACGCCAAGTGGTGCTGGCGGAATACCGCCTGCGCGATACCGCCCTGTTGCGCATGGCGCGGGCCGGCCTCGCCGCGATGTATGGCGAGCGTCTGGCCGACGCCTATATGCCGATCGGCAGCCAGGCCGCGATCACGGCGGCGACGGCGGACGATCTGAAAGCCTATTACCGCGCTCATTACCGGCCCGAACAAGCGGTGCTGATCGTCGTCGGTGATGTCGATGCCAAGGCACTCGAAACCGCGATCAAAGCGCGCTTCGCCGATTGGAAAGCGGGCGTGCCGGCACCAGCCGCCCCAAGTTTCACTACGCCCGATCCGCCCAAGACCGTGGCGGTCAAGCTGTTCACCGAGAACGGCGCCAATTCCGCCGTGCAGATGAGCTGGATTTCGCCGTTCGATCCGACGCCGGAAACACGCGCCCGCGACGCGCACGAAACGATCCGCAATATCGCTTTCCTCGTTTTGAACCTGCGCTTGCACGCGCTGGCGACCTCGGCCGATCCGCCCTTCCTTAACGCGGGCGCTGGCGCCGCCAACAGTTTTCGCACCGCCTTCGTCACCTCGCTCGGCGCCTCGGTTGGCAGCGGCGATCCCAAACGCGCCATCAAGGCCCTCAGGCAGACGCTAATGGCTGTTCTGCACGACGGCGTTGGCCAGGACGAAGTCGATCGCGCCATCGCGCAGCAGCGCACCAACCTCGCCGCCACAGTGACCGCAGCGCCGAGCCGCAAGAACAATCAGCTCACCGGTGAATACAGCGGCGCCATCGGCAAAAACGACATCATCGACGGGCCGGAGAACTGGACGCCGACCTTTGACGCGGCCGTGAAAGGTCTGACGGCGGCGCGCGTGACCGCCGAATTGCGCGAGCTGTTCCTGAAAGACGCGCCGCTGATCATCGTCGCCAGTCCGACACCAGTCACCGGCGGCACCGACGCACTCCTCGCCGCCTATAGCGACGCCGGTACGGCGCCAGCGCCAGCCGCAGCAGTGTCGAGCGCGCCGGTGGTCTGGCCCTATACCGATTTCGGTCCGGCCGGCACGGTTGCAACCCAGAAAACTATCGACGATCTCGGTGCCACGGTGGCGCAGTTTGCCAACGGCGTACGCGTCATACTCAAGCCGACAAAGTTCCAGGAAGGGCAAGTGCAGATCCTGGTGCGCATCGGCCACGGCCGCTACGGCTTATCCAGCGCCAAGACCACGCCGCACTGGGCGATTGCCGGCAGCTGGGGGCTCGGCGGCGTCAAGCGCATCGCCTCGGCCGACCTACCGCAGGCCCTGAGCGGCAAGCAATGGAGTGCGGTACCGGACATGGGCGAAAACGCTTTCCAGGTGACCGGGCAAACACGGACCACCGATCTCGAAACCGAACTGCAATTCATCGCGGCCTTTATCACTGATCCTGCCTGGCGGCCGGAAGGTCTGGCACAGTTCAAGTCCGCCAGCGAAGCGGGGCTGGCGCAGGCGCTGACCATGCCCGACAACGTCTACGGCCTGCATTACTGGGAGTACGTCCACAACAACGACAAGCGCTGGGCGCCGCCCACGATCGACGAGATCAAATCCGTTGATCTCGAAACCGTGAAGGGATTGATCGCCGCCGATCTCGCTGGCGGTCCGGTGGAAATCGTCATGGTCGGCGACTTCGCGGTCGACGATGTGCTGAACAAGCTGAAGCGGACCTTCGGCACACTCGCCAAGCGCCAGGTCGATACCAAGCCTTTCGCCGCTCATGAAGAAATGCCGAAAGGCGGCGGCGCTCCCTTGGTGCTGCACCACAAGGGCACCTCGCAGGAAGCCGTTGCCATGCTCGGCTGGAAAACCACCGGCATGTTCCCCGATCCCCAAGCCACGCGCGTCCTACGCGTTCTGGAAGCGGCAATGCGTACGCGCTTGTTCGACGAGTTGAGGACCAAGGAAGGCATCACCTACAGCCCGCAGACCACCACGGCCAATTCGTGGACGACGCCGGGCTGGGGCATCCTGTCGGCCATGGCGGTGGTGCCCGCGACCAAACTCACCGACTTCTATGCCGCGGCCAAGAAGGTAGCGGCCGATCTCGCCGCAAAGGAACTTTCCGCCGAGGAATTCGAACACGCCCGCGAGCCGCTGGTTACCGACGCCGAACATGCCGCGCAAAACAACGGCTATTGGCTGCACGCGCTGGCGGGCAGTCAGGTAGACCCGCGCGCCTTAGACTTGGTGCGGGTCAGCGTCTCGGGCCTCAAAGCCGTAACGGCGGCCGACGTGCAGAAAGCAGCCCAGAAATTCTTCACAAACGAACGCAACATCCGGCTGATCGTCGTGCCAGACGGGTTTGTGGTTCCAGCGGCGTTGCCCTAAGACGCAGAATGAACCGGACCTATTCTCCCGGCAGAGGATTGGTCCGCGCCGCGCCCGGCGTCACCAGCGGATCGGCTTCGATCTTTTTGATGCGCTCGCGGGCGGCGTCAGCCTTCTTCTGCCGGTTCCACATCGCGGCATAGGCGCCTTTCTTGGCGACCAGTTCGTCGTGGCGGCCGCGTTCGACAATCTCGCCTTTTTCCAGCACGAGAATTTCGTCGGCATCGACCACGGTGGAAAGGCGGTGGGCGATGACCAGCGTGGTGCGGTTCTTCGACACCTCTTGTAGCGCACTTTGGATTTCGCGCTCCGTGTGGGTGTCGAGGGCGGAGGTGGCTTCGTCGAGCAAAAGAATCGGCGGATTTTTGAGGATGGTGCGGGCGATAGCGACGCGCTGCTTCTCGCCGCCGGAGAGCTTCAGTCCGCGCTCACCGACCATGGATTCGTACCCGAGCGGCAGTTCGCGGATGAATTTGTCGATCTGGGCATTACGGGCGGCTTCCTTGACCTCGCTATCCAGAGCGCCGATGCGGCCATAAGCGATGTTGTAGCGCACCGTGTCGTTGAACAGCACCGTGTCCTGCGGCACGATGCCAATGGTGGCGCGGAGCGAGGCTTGGGTCACGTCGCGGATGTCCTGGCCGTCGATGGTGACGCGGCCCGACGCGATGTCGTAAAAGCGAAAGAGAATGCGGCTGATGGTGGACTTGCCGGCCCCCGACGGCCCGACGACGGCGACTGTCTTTCCCGCCGGGACGGCGAAGCTGATGCCCTTCAATACCGTCCGCGCCGGATCATACGCGAACACGACATTCTCGAAGCGGATCTCGCCGCCCATCACTTTCAGCGGCGGCGCGCCGGGCTTGTCTTGCACCTCTTCGCGGCTGCCGAGAAGGCGGAACATCGCGTCCATATCGACCAGGGCCTGGACGATTTCGCGGTAAACGGTACCAAGCAAATTCAGTGGCACGTAAAGCTGCAGCAGGATGGCGTTGGCGGTGGCAAAATCGCCGAGCGTATAGGTTCCCGCCTTGACGCCGATGGCAGCCAGCACCAGCACAACACCCATGCCGACATTGATGATCAAGGCTTGGCCAGTGTTGAGAACACTGAGCGAGGTCTGCGACTGGATGGAAGCGCCGGTGAACTTCGCCATCGAAATGTCGAACCGGGCGGTCTCGTGCTTCTCGGCGTTGAAGTACTTTACCGTTTCATAATTGAGCAGACTGTCGACCGTCTTGGTGTTGGCGTCCTGGTCCGATTGGTTCATGTCGCGGCGGAATTGGATGCGCCAGCGGGTGATCGCAAAGGTGAACCAGACATACAGCGCCACCGTGATCAGCATCACCACCACGCTGGGGAAACTGAGCGTGTAATACATCTCAACGCTGAAAACGATCAGCACGAAGGCGGTGGGGAAAATGCTGAAAATGGCGAAGGACAGCAGCGTATCGATGCCCTTGGTGCCGCGTTCGATGACGCGGCTGAGGCCGCCGGTCTTACGTTCGAGATGAAAGCGCAGCGATAGCGAATGCAGATGGGCGAAGGTCTTCACCCCCACTTCGCGCATGGCGTGGTACTGCACCTTGGCGAAAACGCCATCGCGCAGCTGTGCCATCGCCTGCATCAGGATGCGCCCGACGCTGTAAGACACGATCCAGACGATGGTGATGCCAAGCAGGATGTTGAAGTAAGGCTTGACCGCGAGGCGATTGGTAGCCCAGCCCATGAACAAGGGATAAGCACCGGTTGCGGCGACGGCAAGCAGCAGGCAGCCGAGCGAGGCGAACACGCGCCATTTGAGGTCGGGGCGGCCCTTCGGCCACAGATACGGCAGCAGTGCCCACAGCGGACGCAAGGTCGGTACGCCCTCGCCTTCTTCCAGCAGCGATCTCGCCATTCTACGTCCCCGTCAATGCGGCTGTCTAAGCCCACTTAGGTAAGGTGTCGGTAGCGAGTCTTCAATCCCGAAACGTCAGGTTTTGACCGGGCGGCGTACCCGCCCGTCGAGCGCCACCAGCACCAGCGCCACCCAAACGCAGCCGAACGCCACCGCATCGGCCTTGGTGAAGGGCTCGCCGAGCGCAAACACGGCGATCACCAGCGAAATCGACGGCGACAGATATTGCAGGAATCCGAGCATCGACAGCGAGACACGGCGCGCGGCGGCGGCAAACAGGATCAGCGGCAGCGCGGTGAGCGGCCCGCCAAGGATGAGCAGAATGTCCGTACCCGGATGGGCCGGGGTGAAGGCCCCGGTGCCTTGCCAGCCCCAATACGCCAGAATGCCGGCAGTGAAGGGCAGCAGCAGGCAAGTCTCGATGGTGAAACCGTCAAGCGCCGCGACCGGCGTCAGCTTGCGGATGTAGCCGTAAATCGCGAACGACAGCGCCAGACCGAGGGCGATGAGCGGGAAGTGACCGAGCGTCAACGCCTTGAACAGCACCGCCACACCGGCGAGACCGATCGCGGCCAAACGCAATGCCGACAGCTTTTCGCCGAGCAGCGCCACGCCGATGGCGACGCAGATCAGCGGATTGATGTAATAGCCGAGCGAAGCTTCCACCAACTCCGCCTTGGCGATGGCGTAGATGTAGAGTGTCCAGTTAAAAGCAATGAAGACGCTGGAAAGCGTCAGCGCAAGGATGACCCTACGGTTTCGCACCGCGGCCCAGACTTCGCGGCGGCGCCCTAACAGAAGGGTCGCAATCACGCCAACAACAGCCGACCATACCATGCGATGGTACGACAGTTCGAACGGCGGCACCGCTCCAAGCATGTGCCAATACAGCGGCAGCACGCCCCACAAGCCGTATGAGGCGACCGCATAAAGCATGCCCGCCTTTTCCTGCGGCGGTGATTTTTCGGGCTCGGACATGGGGCTTACGGTTTCGCCCCGTCGCGCAGGAGTTTCAGATAGATGGCATCGATCAGCGCCTCGAATGAGGCATCGACGATGTTTTCGGAAACACCCACCGTGGAAAACCGCGTGCCATGGCCGTCTTTCGATTCCACCATGACGCGGGTTATCGCCTCGGTACCGGCCGTCAGGATACGGACCTTGTAATCGGTCAGCTTGAGATCCAACAAATAGCCGGAATACTTGCCGAGGTCTTTGCGCAACGCGCTCGACAGCGCATCCACCGGGCCATGACCGATAGCGACGTTGTAGTAGGTTTCGCCGTCGACGTGCACCCGTACGGTCGCTTCCGACACCGTGACCAGATCACCGACCGCATTGTGGCGCTTCTCGACGATGACGCGGAAACTGTCGACGGTGAAAAATTCCGGCACTTCGCCAAGCGCACGGCGGGCGAGCAGCTCGAACGAGGCTTCGGCACCGTCATAGGTGTAGCCGTTGAACTCGCGCTGCTTGATGTCTTCCAGCAGCTTCGACAGACGCGGGTCTTTGGCATCGACATCGATCCCGGCGAGCGCCAGCCGCGCCAAGAGATTGGAGCGCCCCGCCTGATCGGAGACCAGAATCTTGCGCGCATTGCCGACGCTTTCCGGCGGTACATGCTCGTAAGTGCGCGTGTCCTTCAGCATGGCCGACGAATGCAAGCCGCCTTTGTGGGCAAACGCCGAAGGACCGACATAAGGCGCATGCCGCGCCGGGGCGCGATTGAGAATTTCGTCCAGCATGCGCGAGGCGCGGGTCAGAGTCTTGAGCTGCTCCGCACTGATGCCGGTTTCAACCGTGGACGCAAACGGCTCTTTCAGCATCAGGCTCGGGATGATCGAACACAGATTGGCATTGCCGCAACGCTCGCCGAGACCATTCAGCGTGCCTTGCACCTGACGGACACCGGCTTCCACCGCCGCCAGCGAATTGGCAACGGCCTGTTCGGTGTCGTTGTGGGCATGAATGCCGAGCCGGATGCCGGGCAGTTCGACCAGTACTTCGGAGACGATCTCATGCACTTCGCTCGGCATCGAGCCGCCATTGGTGTCGCACAGCACGACCCATTCGGCCCCGGCTTCATGCGCCGCTTTGATGCACTCGAGCGCATATTCCGGATTGGCCTTGTAGCCGTCGAAAAAATGCTCGGCATCGAACAACGCTTCGCGCCCTGACGCCTTCACGGCCGCGATGGATTCGCTGATGGATTCGAGATTTTCGCTCCTCGGAATGCCGAGCGCGACATCGACCTGAAAATCCCAGCTCTTGCCGACCAGACACACCGCTTCCGCTGACGAGTTCACCACCGCGGCAAAACCGGGATCGTTGGAGACGCTGCGCCCGGCGCGCTTGGTCATGCCGAAAGCGGCGAAACGGGCCCGGGTCAGGGCCGGGCGTTCGGCGAAGAACTCGGTATCGCCGGGATTGGCGCCGGGCCAACCGCCTTCGACGTAATCGATCCCAAGCGCATCGAGCGCGAGCGCAATCTGGCGCTTGTCTTCCACCGAAAAATCGACGCCTTGAGTCTGGGCGCCGTCACGCAAGGTGACGTCGTAGAGGGTGAGGCGATCTTTGGTCATGACACCACCTCATTTGTCATCCCCGGCCGAGCGGCGCCAAGCCGCGAGGGGAAGGGGACCCAGGTCGTAACGACGTCACGGCGCCAAACAATTACTTCGATTTTTTCACGCGGAGACGCGGAGACGCGGAGAGATGCCCTTCTGATGCTCACAAACCGGCGCAGGCAAAGCGATGCAGTCCTCCGCGCCTCCGCGTCTCCGCGTGGACATTGTTCGCGCACGCAGACCTGGGTCCCCTTCCCCTCGCACCACATGCTTCGCATGCGCTGTTCGGCCGGGGATGACAGTTGAGTGAAGCGGTTCATTTCTTCACCTCCCAGGTGGTGCCGGTGGGGCCGTCCATCAGCACGATGCCCTTTGCCAGAAGGTCGTCGCGGATGCGGTCGCTTTCGGCAAAGTTCTTGGCTTTGCGCGCGGCGGTGCGGGCAGCGATAAAAGCTGAAATCGCCTCTTCTGGGAGGGATGCTTTGGGGCGAATTCTGTCTAGCGCATCCGTAACCTCGTCGCGCAAAAGGCCGAAAAACCTCAGCGCATCTGAGAACTCAACTACTGTGTTTGCAGCCCCAATCGAACGATGATGAAAAGCAGAATTTCGGAGCTTATGTATTTCCGCAATAGCCTTTGGCGTATTGAGGTCATCACTCAATGCTTCGAGAAGCGGCGGATAGATGGGACGCTTTGAAACTTCATGTGGTGCCGCACCTAATACGCTCATAGGAACGGCAGCCAACAACCACTCTTCAAGAATCCTTCGCGATTCCTTGAGACCCGCTAGCGTCCAATCGATTGGCTGGCGATAATGCGTGCGCAACATATTCAGCCGCAGCACTTCGCCCGGCCAATCCTTCAACAACGCGTTGATGGTGATGAAGTTGCCGAGGCTTTTCGACATCTTCTCGCCTTCGACCTGGAGGAAGCCGTTATGCATCCAGATGTTGGCGAGCGGCGCACCGTGGTGGCAACCTTCGCTCTGCGCGATTTCGTTTTCGTGATGCGGGAACATCAGATCGACACCGCCGCCGTGAATATCGAAAGTCTCGCCGAGGAGCGCCCCACCCATCACCGAGCATTCGATATGCCAGCCGGGACGGCCGCGGCCCCAAGGCGACTCCCAGCCCGGCGTCAACGCGTCGGACGGCTTCCACAACACGAAGTCCATCGGGTTTTTCTTGTAGGGCGCCACTTCGACCCGCGCACCGGCCATCATCTCATCGAGCGAACGGCGCGACAGCTTGCCGTAATCGGGCTTGGACGACACATCGTAAAGCACATGGCCTTCCGCCGCATAGGCGTGACCGGCGGCGATCAACGTGCCGATCATTTCGATCATGCCGGAAACGTATTCGGTGGCGCGCGGCGTATTCTTCTCGGGCAACGGCAGACAGCCGAGCGCGGCGACGTCGTCGAAATATTGCTGGGTGGTCAAGCCGGTGATCTCCACCCGCGCCTGTTCGACCGTGATGCCTTTCTTCGCCGCCGTCTCGGCGGCGCGCGCGTTGATCTTGTCGTCAATGTCCGTGATGTTGCGGACATAGGTGACGTGATCCGGCCCGTAAACATGGCGGAGCAAGCGGTACAGCACGTCGAACACGATCACCGGCCGCGCATTGCCGATATGGGCGAAGTCGTAAACCGTCGGCCCGCAGACATACATGCGGACGTTGTTCTTATCGAGTGGGACAAGCTCGTCTTTTTGGCGGGTGAGCGTGTTGTGGAGGCGAATGGACATCTTCGTGGCTTTCGGTCGGGAAATTCGAAATTCAACCCTTCATGTCATGGCCCGCAACTGCGGGCCATCCAGTTGGCCCCAGCACGGTACTGCAGGGGATATTCCGGAATCGGAGGGGCCTCTGCGGCGATACCTGGGTAGCCCGCATTCGCGGGCTATGACAATCGGGGATTTTGGGCGGGCAAAAGGGGAGTGTCGCGGTTGCTAGCCGCAAATTCGGATAATCGTGATGGCGGAAAATTTCACGCCGTTTCCCCTTTAAGGCGGGCCAGCGCCCGCGATCGACCCATGAGCGGTAGCAGCTTTTTCAGCTCCGGTCCATGGTCCAGGCCCGTGAGAGCCAGCCGCAGGGGATGGTAAAGCTCCTTGCCCTTCCGGCCCGAGGCGGCGGCGACCGTCTTGGTGAAGACATTCCAGGTGGTTTCGTCCCACGGCTCGGGCGGCAGCGCGGCAGCGGCCTCAGCAATAAAATTGTTATCCTCGATCACTGGCGTGACGGGGCCGACAACCAGCGGCCACAGGCTAGTGACCTCCGAAAAGCGCGTGAGATTGGCTTTCACGGTCTCCCAGAATGCTTCGCCGCCGACGCCCGCCGCCGCCAGCCGGTCCGCCACCGCGTCGTAGGGCAGAAGGTGCAGCAGCTTGGCATTGAGGTTGGAAAGCTCGGCCGGATCGAAATGGGCGGGGGCGCGGCCGATCTTGGCCAGGTCGAACTCGGCAACCAGCGCGTCGAGGCTGGGCTGGGCGGTGATGGGGTCGGAAGTGCCGGTCTTGGCGAGATAGCTGACGGCGGTCATCGGCTCGATGCCGTCTTCGCGCAAGAGCTTGAGCGAAAGCGACCCCAGCCGCTTCGACAACGCCTCGCCGCCCGCGCCAATAAGAAGCGGATGATGGCCGAAGGCGGGCACGGTACCTGCGAGCGCTTCGAACAACTCGATCTGCACCGCCGTATTGGTGACGTGATCCTCGCCGCGGATGATGTGGGTGATGCCAAAATCGACATCATCGACCACTGACGGCAACGTGTAGAGGAAGCGCCCGTCTTCGCGGATCAGCACCGGGTCGGAAAGATGGGCAGTGTCGATTTCGACCTCGCCGCGGATAAGGTCCTTCCAGGCGACCTTTTTCTGCGACAGCTTGAACCGCCAATGCGGGTGTTTGCCTTCGGCTTCGAGTTTGGCGCGATCTTCCGCCGTGAGGGCCAGTGCGGCACGATCGTAAACCGGCGGCTTGCCGCTCGCGATCTGGCGCTGGCGGCGGCGGTCGAGTTCGAGCTGGGATTCGTAACAGGGGTACAGGCGGCCGATGTTTTTCAGAAGATTGGCGGCGGCCTGATGCTGGGGCGCGCGCTCGGACTGGCGGGCGAACAGATCGTGCGTGACGCCGAGCCAAGCCAGATGCTCGATGATGCCGTCTTCATATTCCTTCTTGGAGCGCTCGTGATCGGTGTCGTCGATGCGCAGCAGCAACTTGCCGCCGGTCTTGCGGGCGAACAGGAAATTGACGATGGCCGTGCGGGCATTGCCGACATGCAGCAAACCGGTAGGCGACGGAGCAAAGCGGACGACGGTCATCGTGCATCCCTAAACGCGTTGGTGATCGGATAACGCCGGTCGCGGCCAAAGTTGCGGGGGCCGATTTTGACTCCCGGCGGGGCTTGGCGGCGCTTGTATTCGGACAAATACAGCAGATGTTCAACCCGCTTGACGGTGGCCGGTTGATAGCCTTTGGCGACCACTTCTTCGAACGATAATTCCTGTTCGACCAGGCACGACAAAATGCCGTCGAGAATTTCGTACGGCGGCAGACTGTCTTGGTCGGTCTGATTGGCGCGCAGCTCCGCGGTCGGCGGTTTGGTGATGATGCGTTCCGGGATCACCCGGCCTGCCGGGCCCAAGGCGCCGGACGGCATGTTCGCGTTGCGCCAATGGCTGAGGCGGAACACCTCCATCTTGTAGATGTCCTTCAGCACATTGTAGCCGCCGCACATGTCGCCATAGAGGGTGGCGTAGCCGACGCTCATCTCGCTTTTGTTGCCGGTGGTGAGCACCATCGGGCCGAATTTGTTGGAGATCGCCATCAGGATCAGGCCGCGAATGCGCGACTGGATGTTTTCTTCGGTGGTATCGGCCTTGCGGCCCGCAAACACCGGCGCCAGCGTGGTGCCGAACGCGTCCACCGCTTGTTCGATACCGATCGTTTCATAAGCGACGCCAAGCAGCTTGGCGCAGTCTTCGGCATCGTCGAGGCTGTCTTGCGCGGTATAGCGCGATGGCATCATCACGCAGCGGACGCGCTCGGGGCCTAAGGCATCCACCGCAACAGCGGCAGATAACGCGCTGTCGATGCCGCCGGAGAGGCCGAGCACCACGCCAGGGAAGCGGTTCTTGTTCACGTAATCGCGCAAGCCCAGCATCATGGCGTGATAGACCGATTGCGAACGCTTTTCGGTCGGCGCGATGTCGCCGGAGGCGCAGGTCCAGACGCCGCCTTGGCGCTGCCAATCGGTGACGACGACCTTTTCGGCCCACGGCGGCAACAGCCACGCCAGCGTTCCGTCCGCGTTCACCACCATCGAAGCGCCATCGAACACCACTTCGTCCTGGCCGCCGACCATGTTGAGATACGCCATCGGGCGGCCGGTCTCGGCGACTCGCGCTTTCACCAGATTGAGGCGAACATCTTCCTTGCCGGCCTCATAAGGCGAACCATTGGGGACCAAGAGGATTTCGGCGCCCTGCCCCACCATGTGCGCGATGATCGCGTCATTCGACCAGATGTCTTCGCAGATCGGCACACCGATTTTCACACCGCGCACAGTGAGCGGGCCAGTTAGCGGCCCGGCGGAAAACACCCGCTTCTCATCAAACACGCCGTAATTGGGCAGGTCCCGTTTCAGGCTGCGGGCGACGATCTTGCCGCCATCGAGCAGCGCCACGGCGTTGTAAAGCTTGCCGTCCTCGCGCCAGGGCGTGCCGATCAGAACTGCCGGGCCGCTGACGGTATCGGCCGCCAAGGCTTCCACCGCCGCCAGCGCGTCGTCGACAAAGGCGCGCTTGAGGATCAGATCCTCCGGCGGATAGCCGGTGATGAACAGCTCGGGGAACAGGATGACATCGGCACCCGCCGCCGCCACGCGCGCGGCGAGGGCCTTGGCGAGGTTGCCGGCGAGATCGCCCATGGTCGGGTTGAGCTGGGCGAGCGCAATGCGGAGTCGGTCGGTCACGGCAGGGTATTTAGTACACTTTTGAGCATAAATGAAGTGGCAGCAGCGCGACAAAGCCCTCGCACCGCTTGGATGGCCGGGTCAAGCCCGGCCATGGACAAAATGGGCGGACCGGAAGGCCCGCCCATGAGACAGCAGCAAGAAGCCGAATCAGTTCGCGGCGGCGACGGCCATGGCGCTGCGACGGACACGCGTGCGCGTGGAGCGTTCCCAGGCCTCATCGACCAGGAGCGCGGTGGCCAGCGCATTGCGCGCCTCAATCGCACGCACCAGCGGCGGATTGCCTGTCCGCACGGACTCGACAAAAGACGTCACCGACTCGCCCAGCGGATCGCCGATTTCAAGCGCGTTGAGCGCCCGCGGCGTTGTGTTGGTGACCGTGCGCGTGAGGAAATCGATCTCGACGATACCGTCGGAATAGACCGCCCTCATGCCGCGGCTGCGCGCTTCGGCAACACGGCTGGTCTCAAGCCGCGCCACGGCGCCGTTCTCGAACATGATCGCCGCCTTGACGTCGTCGGCGAGCAGCGACTTCACGCAAGCCCCGCGCGCCTGAACGCTGCGGACCTTGCCCGGGATCAATTGATGGACCAAGTCGAGGTCGTGGATCATGAGGTCGAGCACGCAGGAAACGTCGGCGCCACGGCCCGTCCACGGACCCTTGCGCCAGCACGACATTTCCAGCGGAACCTCGGTGTAATCGAGCAAACCGGTATGCGCGAACACGAAGCGTTCCTGGTGGCCCACGGTCAACACCTTGCCGGTCTTCTCGGCCAGGGTGACAAGGTCATCGGCTTCTTCGATCGACGTCGCGATCGGCTTTTCGACCATCACATTCGCACCGGCATTGAGGAACGCACGGACGATGGTGGAATGCGTCGTGGCCGGCGAGCACACGCTCACCAAATCCACTTTGCCCAAAAGCTCGCGCCAATCGGCAATGCCGGGCACGCCATGCGTGGCGGGCGCAGCGCGACGCACCTCTGGTGACGGGTCGGCAATGGCGACCAGCTCGACACCCTTAATGCCACGATACTTGGTGGCATGGTGGCGGCCGAACGCTCCCGCTCCAACGACGGCTGCTTTCAAGGGACCATTCTCACGCACGATACGGATGGGCGACACAGGAATTCCCCCGTGATGACAGACACATACTGCCCGTGCGCCGGATTTGTGCGAGTCATAATATGTTTCGTCTTGTTACACCCTGGCCGGATTGTTGGTTTCCAGCTGCTAACGACCCTTCATTTCCATGCTTAACGCGCCGTCCATAATCTGGCGGAAACCATAACCGGCGGAGGGCTAGGAGGTGAGGATACACCAAACGCGGGTGTACTAGACCCTACGCCAGGGATCTATATCCGACCAAATAAAGGGGAATTGACCGCGGCCTATTTCATCAGATAAGCGCTGCCGCCGGAATGCTCCGGCGGCACGCACGCGGATGGCCGGCGTGACGGTGTTATTTGACGCCTTTGGCAACCAGATGGCTGCGATAGCGCATGTCGGCGCCAAGGATGTGAGCGGTCAGCCAGTTCTTGAGGAAACTCATCACCGGGATCGTCATCGCACTGGGACCGATGGTTTCGTATTCGCGCCGGATGCTCTGGATCTGCCGCGCCAATTCCGCATGTTCGTTGCGGTGGGACGGACCGTCGGGATAACCCGAGCGCGCCAGCAGGTCCTCTTCGTATTTGAAATGCATCGCTGTGGACGCAATGAGGGTTTTGAGCACCTCGCCGAGGGCCATCTTGTCCTTGCCCGACATCATCCCGTCGTGAAGTTGATTGAGCAGACCCAGCATTTTCTTGTGCTGGTCGTCCAAACTCGGCACACCGACGCTGAGTGCGTCACTCCACTTCACCAGCGACATGTTGTTCCCTCCCCGTACAACACACCTCTCGGACCGGCTTCCGCCGGTTTTCGCAGCACCGGCAAGCATTCCGAACTCTGCTTAAGGTTGTAGCATAGCCAAACTAACGAACCCCTAAATGCTACGGGTTTACACGGGAGTAACCGGGCTCTTGCCGAAATACGGGCTATTTCTCGCCGCCGCAGGCCAGTAAAGCCGCCAGCGCGGCGAACACGCTGTAGGCAAACACCAGCGGCGCCAGGCCGATCACCATCGCCCCCGGCAGACCCGCGGTGACGCTGCAGGACATCAGGGCCAGCGGTGAACCAACGAACAGACATTGGACGCCCGCAACGGCGATGATTCCTAGGACAGCCGCCAGTCCCATTGGGCTGAGGCTTTGGGGATGGAGTAAGCGGTCGATGCGGATGGCATCGGCGGTCTGCTTCAGGCGCGATATCGCCGACGCCGCAAACACCAGCGCCAACATCCAAGCGAAGGACGATGCAAACACCCGCCCGCCGTCGAGGCCGCAATCGCCGAGGCGGCTCACCACCACGGCATGACCCGGCACGGCGAAGTAAAGCGCCCGCTCGAACGCATCGGTGACCGGACCGGAGAGATGGTGCGGGGCATACCAGACCTGATTGGCAAAGCTGAGGCCCGCAAACACGACGAAGACCAGATCATTGAACCACGGCATGGGATGCGGCGGCTGATCGACCTTGAAGATTGGGTTGGCACGCTGATGGAACACGTCTTGCGATACGCCGTAGCCGCCGACGAACAACAAGCCCATGGCCGCGAACAACGCCAAAGCGACCAAAACCGGCGAAGCGGCCACCCAAAGATCGCCGCCGTTCAGAAGGGCCAACCGCAGCGCATGCGCGCCAGCGAACAAGCAGGTCACAACCCAGGCTTTGGCCAACAGCCGTGAAACGCCCATGGAGTCCCCTACCCGCCCGAACTATACCGAAAAACCGGCGTCTTTCATGCGCTCCGCCCGGATGCTTTCAGCGAGCAGGAACGCCAGCTCGATCGACTGACTGGCGTTGAGGCGCGGATCACAATGGGTGTGATAGCGCTTCTCCAGATCCTCTTCGGAGATTTCCTGCGCCCCACCGAGGCATTCGGTGACGTTCTGACCGGTCATTTCAAAATGCACACCGCCGGCATGGGTACCCTCGGCGCGGTGCACATCGAAGAAGGCGCGAGTTTCGGCCAGGATGCGGTCAAACGGCCTCGTCTTGTAGCCGGTGCCCGACTTGACGGTGTTGCCGTGCATCGGATCGCAGCTCCACACCACCTTAAAGCCCTCGCGCTTGATGACGCGGATCAGGCGCGGCAGGGTTTCTTCCACCTTGTCGGCGCCGAACCGGCAGATCAGAGTGATGCGGCCCGGCAAATTGTCGGGATTGAGCGTCTCGCACAGCCGCGCCAACCCGTCATTGGTGATCGACGGGCCGCATTTGAAACCGAGCGGATTCTTGATGCCGCGGCAGAATTCGACATGGGCACCGTCGAGTTGGCGGGTGCGGTCGCCGATCCACACCATGTGGGCCGAGGTGTCGTACCAATCGCCCGAGGTGGAATCGACGCGGGTCAGCGCCTGCTCGTAGCCGAGGAACAGCGCCTCGTGGCTGGTGTAGAAATCGGTGGCGCGCAGCTGCGGTACGCTTTCCGGCGTGATGCCGCACGCCCGCATGAAATCGAGCGCTTCCGAAACCCGCTGCGCCAGGCCGCGGAATTGTTCACCGGCCGGCGACTTGTCGATGAAGCCGAGCATCCAACGGTTGACGTTGTGCAAATCGGCGTAACCGCCGCTGGTAAAGGCCCGTAAGAGATTCAGCGTCGCCGCCGACTGGCCATAGCCCTCCATCAGCCGCGCCGGATCGGGAATGCGCGCTTCGGGCGTGAACTCGATGCCGTTGATGTTGTCGCCGCGATAGGACGGCAGGCTGACGTCACCACGCGTTTCGAAATCGTCGGAGCGCGGCTTGGCGAATTGACCAGCGATGCGGCCCACCTTCACCACCGGCACGGCACCGCCGAAGGTCAGCACCACCGCCATTTGGAGCAGCACCCGCAAGGTGTCGCGGATGTTGTCGGCGTGGAATTCGGCAAAGCTTTCGGCGCAGTCGCCGCCCTGGAGCAGAAACGCCTTGCCCTCGGACACTTGCGCCAAGTTGGACATAAGATTGCGCGCCTCGCCGGCAAACACCAGCGGCGGGTGGGTGCGCAGCCGGTTTTCCACCGCCGCCAGCGCCTCGGTATCAGGGTAGGTGGGGAGTTGGAGAATCGGCTTCGAACGCCAGCTTTCAGGGGACCAGGCCACGGGGAACTCCTTTGTGGCAGCGGGTATAGGGGAACCCGGCAGGCTTTTCCAGCCGAGCGCTGGCGGAGGGGAAATGGGGCGCCAGACGGGATCGTGATTGGCCCCGGGACCGGACTTGGGCAATGATTGCGCCCTCGGTAGCACCGATTCCGGCGCGCCTCCAAAAGGGACGGGGTCCCATGAAAAAGACTCTTCTTTTGCTCGCCGCCATGGCCCTTCTCGCCGCTTGTGCCGCCCCCCCGCCGCCCGCACCACCACCACCTCCTCCGCCCCCCGCGCCCGCAATCGCCCATTTCGAGCAGTTCGCTTATCAGGGCCAGGATGCGGTTTATGACGCGAAGAAAGCGGGACCGAAGGACTATTTGAACCCGATCCTGCCGGGCTATTACCCCGACCCCAGCATCCTGCGCGTCGGCGAGGATTATTACCTCGTCAATTCGAGCTTCACGCATTTCCCCGGCCTGCCAGTCTGGCACTCGAAGGATCTGGTGCACTGGACACAAATCGGCAACGCCGTGAACCGGCCGAGCCAGGCTGATTTTGGTAAGCTGGAGATTTCGCGCGGACTGTTTGCGCCCGCGATCAATTATCACGACGGTACGTTCTATATCATCAACACTTGCGTCGATTGCGTTGAGGATGCCAAGGAGAATTTCCTCATCACCGCCAAGGACCCGGCGGGCCCGTGGTCGGAGCCGGTGGTGCTCGGCTTCGAGGGCATCGATCCTTCGATCACGTTCGAAAACAACGGCAAGGCCTACATCGTCAACAACGGCCCGCCCGACGGCGCACCGCTCTACAACGGCCACCGCGCCATCTGGATGCAGGAATACGACATCGCCACGCAGAAGATGGTGGGACCGCGCAAGGTGATCGTCAACGGCGGTTCCAATATCAAGACGAAGCCGATCTGGGTCGAGGGCCCGCACCTCTTCCACGTCAAAGGCTGGTACTATCTGATGGCCGCGGAAGGCGGTACCTCGGAACAGCATTCGGAAGTGATTTTCCGCTCCAAGAAGCTGTGGGGACCCTATGTCTCCTATAAGGGCAATCCGATCCTCACCCAGCGCGATCTTGCGCCCGGCCGCGCCTTCCCGGTGACCTCCACCGGCCATGCCGATCTGGTCAAGACTCAAAAAGGCCAGTGGTATGCGGTGTTCCTCGGCACACGGCCCTATGCAGACGATTTCTATAACACCGGACGTGAGACCTTCATGCTGCCGGTAACCTGGAAGAACGGCTGGCCGGTCATTTTGAAAAAAGGCGCACCGGTGCCGTTCGTGGTCAAACGCCCGAACTTGCCGCAAGAACCCCTCCCACAGCCGCATGCCGGAAACTTCGAGACGGCAGAAGCCTTCGCTGCCCCGCTCGGCCTCGACTGGGTGACGGTGCGCACGCCGCGCGAGGTTTGGTACACGGTCGACAGCGGCGCGCTGAATGTGCAATCGCGACCAGTGGCGATCGGCTCTGACGGCCAACCCTCGTTTATCGGCAAGCGGCTGCAACATGCCAATGCAACGGTGACCAGCACTTTGCGGTTCGATCCCAAGATCGACGGCGAGCGCGCTGGGCTGGTGGCGTTCCAGAATTCGAAGGCGTTCTATTTCTTCGGACTGGTGCACGACGGCGGCAAAAACGCCGTGTGCGTGACGCGGCGCGCGGGCGATGGCGATCCCGACAATGGCACCACGCTTTCCTGCGCTCCGGCACCGGACGGCGCGCTTACACTTCAGATCGCCGTCAAGTCCGGCAAGATCGATTTCGCCTTCGGCACGCCGGGCACGCTCACGACGCTGGTCAAAGACGCGGACGCCACCGTGCTCTCCACCAAGAAAGCGGGCGGCTTCGTCGGCACGATCGTCGGGCCGTATGCCTACACGCCGAAATAAGGATTACTTCGGGTTCGGCGTGATCTTGATCTCGATGCGGCGGTTCTTGGCATCCGCCGCATTGGCAACGCGCAAATTCACCGCGCCGAGGCCGCTAGCGGTAATCCGCCCGCCCGCGATGCCGTAATGAGCAAGCCCATCGGCAACGGCTTTGGCCCGCTTTTGCGAAACGGCGATCGCCGCATCCGGACTGGCCCCGGCATCGCTGTAACCGTTGACCTCGATCATGGTGTGATCGTAATGGCCCAGCACCATGACCATGGCGCGCAGAAAAGCATCGCCCCAATCGGAGATGTCGCCCTTATCGAACAACCGGTCGCTTTGCAGCATCACCGCCAAGCCATCGCCGCGGCGCGACACCAAGACGTTCTGGCCGCGTAGATAGTCGCGCAAATCGGCTTCCTGGGCATCCATATAGGTCGCGACCATCGGTTTGGTCAGCGGGCCAGCCGAATGGATCGGCGGCAACGGCGGCTGCTCGGCGCGATGCGGCACCGGTGGCGTACCCGGCACCGTAGGTGCAGGCGGCGGCACGGTTTGCGGCGTCTGACAGCCCGCCAGAACCAAAAGCGCCACAACGGCAAGAATCTTCTTCTGCATGAAGCACCGGGAAAAATACCAATGGCGGAAGCATTGCATTTCTTCTTTCGCCGCGGCAAGGCAAGACCGGCCTCACCGGCTTGAAAAACTGCGCAGTGGCTTCATCGCCACGCGCCCATATCGCTCCAATTTGCCCCATTTCTGGGGGACGGGAGCGTACATGAAACTAGTACTCATATTCGCCGCAACCGCGCGCACTCGGAAATTTCCTCCATCTTGACAGCGGCATACCTGCCGCTTAATCGTATATTATTAGATTATATATTATTGGTCTATATGGGCGTCGACAAAAGAGGCGTTGGCATATGGCAGCGAAAGCTCCCCCCCGATCCGAACGGCCCAGCCGGGAATCGCCATCGCTGACCAGCGCCGGATTCCTGCTGCATATGGCGCAAAGCCGGCTCCGCGACGGCGTAGCGACGGCCATCGCGGGCAGCGGTCTCAATCCCGGGCATTTGGCCATTTTGGGCGTGCTGTCCGACAAAGGGCCGCTGAGTCAGCGCCTGCTAGGCGACGCGGCCCAGATCGAAAAATCGTCGCTGGTGCTGTTTCTCGACGCGCTCGAAGCCGAAGATTGGGTCATTCGCGCGGCCGATCCCGAAGACCGCCGGGCGCATCTGGTCAAGCTGACATCTAAGGGTAAGGCCAAATTCGCGGCCCTCGGCCCGCGCTTGCAGAAAACCCAGGACGCTTTTCTGGCGCCGCTCACCAAAACCGAACGGACGCTGCTTTTCGAAATGCTGGCGCGACTGGCAAAGGGCTGAACACGTCCTGCCTCATTGAGGACATTCTCCATGAAACGCTTATGGCCTGTGATCACGCTCTACCTACTGTCGCCGCTGATCGCCGAATATCTTTCCGGCAGTATGTCGATGGCGCAGATCGGCCAATTGCTCATCTTGCTGCCGCTCTATGGCAGCGGTGCGGTGCTGGTGCGCGAGGTGGCGCGCCGCAGTGGCCGCGGTTGGCTGGCGATGCCGTTCCTGGCGCTCGCTTACGGCATTGTAGAAGAAGGCCTCATCTTGCAATCGCTGTTCAACCCGAATTTTCTCGGGCTTCGCCTGCTCGATTTCGGTTATCTGCCGCACCTCGGCATGAGCGCGGTGTGGACGGTCTATGTCCTCGGCATTCATATCGTGTGGAGCATTCTGGTGCCGGTGGCGCTGACCGAGGCGCTGTTCGCGTCGCGCCGCACCGAGCCATGGCTTGGTAACATCGGACTGGGCGTGGTGGCGCTGATCTACGTCGTCATCGCGGTGCTGATAACTTTTAGCATGGCCAAGCAGGGACATTTCTGGGCCGCGCCCGTGCAACTTGGTGCTGCCGCGCTGGCAGCCGTCGTCGCGGTGGGGCTCGCCTTTGTACTTCCCGCCGGAGAAAAGAAACCAGCCGGGCGCGCACTGCCACCCTGGAGCATCGCCATCATCGCGTTCGTCGCCGGATCGGCGTTCATGATCTGCTATGGCCAAGGCGCTTTCGTTTGGCATTGGCCGTGGCAAAGCGTGGCTGGCGGCATGCTGGCGATGTTGATCGTCATGCTGGGCTGTGGTCTTGCGGCGCAACGCAGCGCCGGATGGACCAACCGGCATCGCTTCGCCGCCACCGCCGGCGGCTTGCTAGTCTATACTTGGTACGGCTTCCTCACCGACGCATCGCTGCACGGAACAACAATGCTCCGCGCCCACGCCGCACTGGCGGTCGCACTGTTGACGGTGCTGGCCATCGCTGGCAAGCGCGCGATGAAGCGCGAATGCGTTGCAGGTTCGCAAGACGGATAATGGCGGGCGTTAATGAGTCTGTATTACCTGGGACGCGAAATTGATAAATTAACGCGAGGGGAGAACGAAGAACGCGAAGACGTGCGGGATGCGGGGATGATGCAATGTATCTGATGTACGTTGATGAAAGTGGAGACACCGGCGTCGTCAATTCACCTACGTCCTACTTTGGCTTATCGGGACTTGTGATTCACGAAAGCCAATGGCGTAATTTCGTGTCGCAACTTGTTGGCTTTCGAAAGACGTTGAAGGCCGTTTAAGGATTCACGGGATAGCCTCTTTATCCAAGCATGTGATGTCTCTGCGTATTTCTTACATCAACTCTACCGGCCCAATTCGTTTGTACGAAAACAGACCGCACAAAAGTATCTGCATCGCCTCGCGCCCATACTGAACAGGCGCGCGAGCTTGGGTAACCAATTGGGAATTGTGGAGCTCTAACGAAAAGGGGGAGGGGTTTACCCCTCCCCGGTGCGATCCTACCCCTCGGTTGAGCCGAGTCTCAGATCACGTTTTCAGTATATTGCATTAGGTTGCAAAAACAAGACAATTTGTCCCTACAACCTAACACGCTGCATTGCTGAAGCTCCTTACATCCCCAACACCTTCTCGGCGCTTTCGAAGGTGAGGTGCTGGGCGCGAGCCACCGCTTCATACGTCAGTGCGCCGCGATAGACATTCAACCCCGCGCGCAGATGCGGATCGGCTTTCATCGCCTTTTCCGCGCCCCTGTTGGCCAGCGCCAGGGTGAACGGCAGCGTCGCGTTGCCCAGGGCGAAAGTGGAGGTCCGCGCCACCGCGCCCGGCATATTGGCGACGCAGTAATGCACCACGTCGTGCACCAGATAGGTCGGATCGGTATGCGTGGTGGCATGGCTGGTTTCGGCGCAACCGCCCTGGTCAATGGCGACGTCGACGATCACCGCGCCCTTCTTCATCTCGCCCACCATCTTCTCGGTGATCAGCTTGGGCGCTTCGGCGCCGGGCAGGAGCACGCCGCCGATAACGAGGTCGGCGGTGACGATCTCGCTCTCGATGGTATCCATGGTGGAATACAGGGTGTGCAGGCGCGAGCCAAACTGCTCGTCAATGTCTTTCAGGCGATTCAGCGACACGTCGAGTAGGATGACGTGGGCCTCCAGCCCCATCGCCATGCGCGCCGCGTTGGTGCCGACCACGCCGCCGCCGAGCACAACGACCTTCGCCGCCGGAACGCCGGGCACGCCGCCGAGCAAGACGCCACGTCCGCCCTGGGCGCGCTCCAGGCAATGGGCACCGGCCTGAATCGACATACGGCCGGCCACTTCGCTCATCGGGGCAAGGAGCGGCAGGCCGCCGTGCGGGTCGGTGACGGTTTCGTAGGCGATGCCGACGGCTCCGGAAGCGAGCAGACCCTTGGTCTGCTCCGGATCGGGCGCCAGATGCAGATAGGTGAACAGCGTCTGCCCCTTCTTCAGCATCGCGATTTCGACCGGCTGCGGTTCCTTGACCTTCACGATCATCTCAGCGATGTCGAAGACCTCCGCTGCGGTGGGAAGGATCTTGGCACCAGCCTTCACATAGAGCTCGTCGGTGAGATCGATGGCGTCGCCCGCCTTGGTCTCGACAAACACCTCATGCCCGCGGGCGGTGAGCTCCCGTACCGCGGCCGGCGTCAGGCCGACGCGATATTCGTGATTCTTGATTTCCTTTGGAACACCGACGCGCATCTTACGTCCCTCAGCACGATCTTCGCCCAAAGGCTACCAGCGCGAGGCGAAGGATCAATCGACATCAACGCATTCCGGAACCCCGCGTGGCGCATCGCGTTAGGCGCTTGCGGGTTACGATGCGTTACGGACCGATTGTGTCAACAAATGACGAGGGCCCGACGCGTCGTTGCCGGGCCCTCGATTCACGCATTACAGAAAAGTGTTAGCGTTGCTTGGGATCGTTCGGAGCGCTGCTGCTGCTATGGCTGCTGCCCTTGTCGCCCTTGCCACCTGGGCCACCTTGCTGGCCACCCTGACCGTTGGGGCCGTGGTTGCCACCCTGGACACCCGCTTGACTGCCGCCTTGCGGGCCGCGGCCCGGCTGGCCGCCCTGGACGTTGGCACCATGGTTGCCACCCTGGGCACCTGCTTGACCGCCACCTTGCGGGCCGCTGCCCGGCTGGCCACCCTGGACGCTGCCGCCATGGTTACCACCCTGGGCACCCGCTTGACCGCCACCTTGCGGGCCGGGCTGGCCGCCATGGACGTTGGCACCATGATTGCCACCCTGGTTGTTGCCGAAGGGCCAACCGCCTTGACCACCGTGGTTGCCACCCTGGTTGCCGCCATTGTTCCAGTTATGGCCGCCAGGACCACCCTGGAATCCACCGGGGCCACCACGGTCACCATGATCACCAGGACCGCCGCGACCGCGATCCCAATTGCGATCGCCATGCTCGCGGTGCCACCGCTGGCGCCAATCGTCGCGAATGCGGAAGCCGTTGTTCTCATAGAAGTCGAAGCCTAACGGATCGCGGAAGCGGTTCGAACAGACCCCACGCGGGCGCTGGCCGCGCCACTGATCCGGGCGCCAATCGCCGTGGAGCCAATAATACGTGCGCCCGTGCATCCGCCGGTAATAGACCGGACCGCGATACCATTCGCCGCCAAAGAACACCGGGCAGTCGTAAATCGGCATGTCCCAGTAACCGTCGGGGCAACCGTAGCTGTCGCAATAGCCGCCCGTGTTATAGCTGAAACTAACCCCGCCATGACCAAATCCGATATTGAAACTATCGGCGCGTGCCGGCGAACCGATTGCACTTGCCGCCACCATAACCGCCACCGCGACGGTCGTTTTCCAGAGAGTCCCCATTTGCCTAGTCCCTTTCGGCGTTTGTCCACTGAATCACGCAACTGGTCGTAAGTTTACACGATCTGGCGCTCAGTGGTGACCACCTTGTCCGCCACCTTGTCCGCCGCCGCCGCCACCACCACCGTGACCGCCGCCGCCCCGGCCGCCACCATAGCTGCCGCCGTGGCCACCGCCACCTTGACCGCCGCCCCAGCCATGGTTGCCACCACCCTGCTGGTAAGAGCCGCCACCCTGATTGCCGCCGCCGTTCCAGCCGCGGTTGCCGCCACCCTGCTGATAGTAATTGCCGCCACCGTAGCCGCCACGATGGCCGCCGTAACCGTAACCGCCGCGATAGCCATCGCGCCCACGCCAGCCATCTCTGCCATGCCAGCCGCCGCGATCCGACCAGCGGATCGAAGGCCGCCCGCCGCGCCACTCGTCGCGCCGCCAGCCGCCGTTCAGCCAATACATCCGCTGGCCGCCGTACCAGCGGTAATAGATTGGGCCGCGATACCAGTTACCGCCCCAATACACCGGCTCGAAATAGACCGGGTAATCGCAATAATCCTGCGGCAGGCCCCACGGCGGGGCGACATCGTAGTAGTCGTAGTAGTCGCACGAATCGTTGAAGTACCCGCCGTCATATCCGAATGAAAAGCCGATACCCACATCGGCCCGTGCCGGCGATGACGCGAACAACGCCGCGCCCGCCAGAAGCATTGCACTGAACGCTGCCCTGCCAAACCGTTTCATAGTTGATCTCCCAAGATGAAACGCCGTGCTCCGGCTGCTGATATTCAAACCTGGCGCAAGTCTGGTACGCACCGGCTGAACCGGACATGAACAGTTTCGTTAGATTGGCGTCAGGTCGCTGCCGCAGGTCCGCCATAATCGATCCGCCAAGCTCGCGGGATCGTGCTAGAACCGGCATAAAGGAGACGGCAAATGCGCATCGAACACGACGGCAAGCGGCCGAAAATCGCTGGCAGCGCCCGCATCGCGCCCACCGCAGTGATCGCTGGTGACGTGACCATCGGCGAAAACTGTTCAATCGGATTCGGCGCCGTGTTGACGGCGGAAAGCGGTCCGATTCGGCTTGGCGACAACGTGATCGTCATGGACACCGCGGTGCTGCGCGGCGTGAAAAGCGCGCCACTTACCATCGGCAACAACGTGCTGATCGGTCCACACGCGACTCTCACCGGCTGCACAGTGGAAGACGAGGTGTTCATCGCTACTGGTGTCACCGTGTTCAACCAGGCAGTGCTGAAGAAACGCGCCGAAGTACAAATCAACGCCATCGTGCATATCAAGACCGTGCTCGCCGAAGACGCCGTCGTGCCGCTCGGCTGGATTGCGGTCGGCGATCCGGCGACGATTCTGCCGCCCGAGCGCCACGACGAGATCTGGGCGATCCAAAAGACGCTCGACTTCCCCAAGGCGGTGTTCGGTGTGGACCGCCCGCCCGAAGGACAATCCTTGATGCCCACAGTCATGCCGCGTTACGCTCGCGCCTTGCTGCGTTGGCACGCAGCAGATATCGAGTTGGAATGAAGACGTTCTATTCTCCGGTCCATCTGGACCATGATCCCGAGGTTCAGTTCGAAGGCGGCCAGCTTCTGCCGGCGGTGGAAATTCCCGTGCGCGCCGAAAAAGTACGCGTCGCGCTGCAAGCCCGCCACATCGGGCCGATCGTGCCGCCCACGGCCTTCGCTGACGACACCATTCTGGCGGTGCACGATGCCGGTCTGGTGACCTTTCTGACCGAAGCCTGGGAGGCGTGGACCAAGCGCTACGGCAAGAACGCGGGCGTGGCGATCCCGTCGAGCTGGCCGTCGCATGATATGCACGCCGATCGTTTAGGCTGGCGGCGCAAAGCCGATATCGAAGCGCGGCTGGGGTCCTACGCTTCCTCGACCGATACGCCGATCGCCCGTGGCACCTGGGCGGCGGTGCGCGAAGCGGTGAACGTGGTCTTGTCGGCCGCAGCTGCGCTCAAAGATGGCGAGAAATCGGTCTTCGCCCTGACGCGGCCGCCCGGTCATCACGCCTCGGCCGACGTGTTCGGCGGCTTCTGTTATCTCAACAACGCGGCAATCGCGGCCGCGTGGCTGGTCCAAGCGGGGCTGAAGCCCGCCATCCTCGATGTCGATTACCATCACGGCAACGGCACCCAATCGATCTTCTACCAGCGCTCCGACGTCTTCTTCTGCTCGCTCCACGCCGATCCCAATTTCGCCTATCCCCATTACATCGGGTTCGCCGACGAGCGCGGCGAAGGTGACGGCGAAGGCTTCAATCTTAACCTGCCGCTGCCCCTCGGCACCGACTGGGCGCGCTACGACGAGGCACTCAAATTCGCCATCGGCGCCATCAAGCACATCGGACCAGACGTGGTGATCGTCAGCCTCGGCCTCGACACCTATTTCGAGGACCCCATCGCCGGCATGAAGCTGAAGGCGGACGATTACCTTAAGATGGGTGCGCGCCTTGCCGACCTGCACAAGCCGGTGCTGTTCGTGTTCGAAGGCGGCTACTGTTTCGACGCGCTCGGCGAACTGGCGGCCAATGTGCTGGAATCCTTCCAGGGGGCGGCATGAGCGATACCAACAAGCCTTCCTTGGCCGAACGGCAGTTTTCACCGCGCGCCGCGGCCTACGTGGCGAGCGCCGTGCATGCGACCGGCGAAGACCTCGACGAATTGAAAGCCTTCGTGGCGGGCCGCGGCTTCGCGACGGCGCTTGATCTTGGCTGCGGCGGCGGCCATGTCAGTTTCACGGTGGCGCCGCATGTGGGCACGGTGGTGGCTTACGATCTTTCCAGCGCCATGCTGGCGGCGGTAACGCAGGAAGCGGCGGCACGCGGCATCGCTAATCTCGCGACGCGGCAAGGCCAAGCGGAAAGCCTGCCCTTTGACGACGCGACCTTTGATTTCGTGGCGACGCGCTATTCGGCGCATCACTGGCTCGATGTGCCCGCGGCGCTGCGCGAAGCGTACCGGGTGCTGAAGCCGGGCGCGCCGCTCATAGTGATGGACGTGGTGGCGCCGGATGCACCGCTCACCGACACCTTCTTCCAGACGCTGGAAATGCTGCGCGACCCCAGCCACGTGCGCGATTACGCCGTGCGCGAATGGCTCGCCATGCTGACGGCGGCGGGCTTTGCCTGCGGCGAGCCCACGCGGCGGCGGATTCACATCGACTTTGTGAGCTGGATACAGCGGATGCAGACGCCGAAGGTTTTGGCCGACGCCATCTTGGCACTGATGGCAAAAATGCCGGACGCGGTGCGAAAGTATTTCGCGCTCGAAGCCGACGGCTCGTTCCTGATGGATACCGCCAGCGTGGTGGCGACCAAGCGCTGAGGGCGGCGCATTCAAAGCGCGCCCCACCACGTGCTAGGCCGCGGTTCCGTATTCGACGTGGAAGGCATCGTATGGCGCAAAAACGACGAGGCGCCCACCTTCGCCTTTCTTCAGTTCAACAAATCCATACCGCTCCATAGTATGAAGTGTTCTGGATAGGTTGCTTTCCTCTCGCTCAGATAGCTTTGCCAGTTCGGCAAGCGATGTTGGTTTTGCCTTTTGGATGATCTCCAAAAGTAGTTTGTTTTTTGTCGAAAGAACCTGCGCAAACGACTCAATCGAGGTGAACCACACTTTCGGGTCATCCTGATGCGGCTTTCGTTCTCCCCGCGCAACAGCCATGGTGCGGGCCTTCATCTCTTCGCGAGAAGCAATGCCAATTTTCAAGACGTTCATAGTCATCACACTCCTTTCGCTGCAAGAATTTGGTCTACGGCCTCCCAGAAATCGTGCATCAGCCCCTCCGCATCCACGTAGGGGTAGGATTCAACATCTTTCCCCATATGCACATGGTCATTGGCCGAAACAACCTTGGGACGGGCAAACCCCTTCTTGCGAACGGGATGCGCGTTATCGAAACAGACAAGCCTCTCATCGTCGGATGAAAACAGACAAAGGCTGTAGTCAATCCCATGAGGCTTTGCCTCACTCGGCTCGACCTTGTGTGCAACGATTTTCACCCAATAACCTCCTCCCATTTCCATGACCTCTCCGTTGAGGTCGAGAAGACGCTCGAGGCTTCCATTCGGTGCATACTTATCACCTGATGATAACTTCGTCAAGGCATGCTCCAAAAAACTATGCTTTCCAAAGCGTTAATTAGATGCAGGCGGTCCAAATCACCGTCCGCTCAATGGTTTGGGCTAAATACAAATCACTGTGAATTTTATGTCTGGTTGCGACACTGCGGGATACGCAACAGCGCCCAATGGCGCGACACGTTTGCGCGCCTAATTCTTATTGACAGTCTCAGAATGTGTTGGGTTGGAAACTGTCGGCGACGCGCCAACCCAAAAGGGCGAGCCGACCGGCCCGCCCTTTTCCGTATTGTCGTCGGTGTTACTTAGCGGCCGAGATCGATCACCGCACGGCGGTTCTGCGGCTCACGCACGCCGGGACCGGTCGCAACGAGCGGATCATGGAAGCCCTTGCCGGAGATGCCGATCGCCCCACCGTCGAGGCCTTCCTGCACCATTTCATCTTTCACGGCCTCGGCGCGTTGCAGCGACAGCGCCATGTTGTACTTGTCGGAGCCGACCGTATCGGTGTGGCCCACGATCTGTACTTTCACAAAGCCGTTGGTCTTGGCGATCTTCACCGCTTCAGCAATAACGGCCTGGGCCGCTGCCGTCAGGTCCGCCTTGTTGAAGTCGAAGAAGACGATGTAGGTCGTCACCGGCGGCGGTGCGACGGGCATCGGCGGGGGCGGCGGCGGCGCACTGGCAACCGGCGGCGGGGGCGGCGGCGCCGCGTCCCGCTGATCGAAGTACCAGCGCAAGCTCAGCATCACATTGTGGGACGCCAGATTCACCTTGTGTCCGGGGTCGAAGTTCTCAAGCCCGCTGGTCGTGATATAGCGATAGTCGAGCTGCAAATCCGTTTCGCGGCTCAGCTTGTAGGTCACACCAGCGATACCCTGCCAGGTAAGGCCGGCCGATCTGATCTTGGAGCTGACCAAGTCCAGCGCGGTCCAGTTCCAACCGCCACCGGCACCGACGGTGAAATACCACCGCTCGCTGACCGGCACGTCATACAAGAGGTTTCCCATCGCCGTGAATTCGGTAACGTCGACACTGGTGAGCGATGACTTGACGCCGCTCAGATTCAGCGACCCGACCTTCGGATCGGTGTAGCCGGCCTCGGCTTCGAAGCGGAAGTGATTGTCCCAGGCGTAACCGATCGTGCCGATACCGCGCCAAGAGTTTTTGAGGCTTGCGCCATCGGCGAGATACGGCACGTTATTGGCGGTTACGGTTCCAGTGGTTGGAAATTTGACGGCCTGCGGCATGCTCAAACCGGCACCAATTCCAACGTACCAGCCGGTATCAGCGGCAAAAGCCGAACTCGTCAATGCGAACACTGCCACGCCCGCAAGCGCAAAACTACGAAGTCTCATTTGGTTCCCTCAGTTGTTAGGTATGGTCAACCCGAAGCTTGAAAGAGGCCGACGGACGACGGCGAGCAGTCGCGCGTTGCGCCGCTCGTTTCGCAAGTCGATTTCAAGTTTTGGCTGGCCAGGCGGGTATCGAACGCCGCCACGTTCATACGAACAGCCCTAAGATAGGCTGAGACCGGTGCCGCGCGTAGGATCGGAATGTACTCAGAGAGCGCAGCGTATTTCTACTCTGCCTCCCCCGTGCGAACACTGCGATGCCGCGTCCGCTTTTGCTAACTGGGAATGGCGAGAGGGACGCGGCCCTGGCAGTAGGGTGGCGGCTGGGGCAAAAAAGTGGGGGCGATTGTTTCTGCTGCCTGCGGCGGTGGAAAAAGGGGCCCATCACCTGCGGCAAGCTGTCCTTTTTCGTTGACGAATCCCAGACTCGGACCTATATCCCCCATCAACGGTTGGCACTCCGAACGTGAGAGTGCTGCCAGGCTTGGCCGACGAGGCCAGGAAACAACCTAAGTGTCTTATATCGTTCAACATTTAATTGAGGAGGCAATCCCCAATGGCATTTCGTCCGTTAGGTGACCGCGTCGTCGTACGTCGCGTCAAAGAAGATCAGAAGACAGCCGGCGGCATCATCATCCCCGATACCGTCCAAGAGAAGCCGCAGGAAGGCGAAGTCATCGCCGTTGGCCCTGGCGCCCTCGACGACAACGGCAAGCGCGTTCCCCCCGAAGTCAAGGCCGGTGAAATCGTGCTGTTCGGCAAGTGGAGCGGCACCGAGGTCAAGATCGATGGCGACGAACTCCTGATCATGAAGGAGTCCGACATCATGGGCATCGTCGAGAAGAAGAAGAAATAAGCGAAGTACGAATGGGGAAAACCTGCATCCCGCTTTTTCTTCCCTACTCGCTCTGATCCAATTCCGAATTCTGGAGAAAAGATACAATGGCTGCGAAAGACGTAAAATTCGGCGCCGACGCCCGTGAGCGGATGCTCCGTGGTGTCGACATTCTCGCCGACGCCGTGCAAGTCACCCTCGGCCCCAAGGGCCGCAATGTCGTGATCGACAAGAGCTTCGGCGCGCCGCGCTCGACCAAGGACGGCGTCACCGTCGCCAAAGAAGTCGAGCTTGCCGACAAGTTCGAGAACATGGGCGCCCAGATGGTGCGCGAAGTGGCTTCCAAGACCAATGACGCGGCCGGCGACGGCACCACCACGGCCACGGTTCTGGCCCGCTCGATCGTGCGCGAAGGCGCCAAGTCGGTCGCCGCCGGCATGAACCCGATGGATCTGAAGCGCGGTATCGAGAAGGCCGTGGAAGCGGTCGTCACGGACCTCAAGAAGCGCTCCAAGAAGATCAAGTCGAACGACGAAATCGCCCAGGTCGGCACCATTTCGGCCAATGGCGACGTTGCCGTCGGCAAGATGATCGCCGAAGCGATGGCCAAGGTCGGCAACGAAGGCGTCATCACGGTTGAAGAAGCCAAGAGCCAGGACACCGAGCTGGAAGTCGTCGAAGGCATGCAGTTCGACCGCGGCTATATCAGCCCCTATTTCGTCACCAACGCCGAGAAGATGGTGGCCGAGCTTGAGGAACCCTACATCCTCATCCACGAGAAGAAGCTGAGCACGCTGAAGGACCTGCTGCCGATCCTGGAATCGATCGTGCAGTCGGGCCGTCCGCTCCTCATCATTGCCGAAGAAGTCGAAGGCGAAGCCCTGGCCACCTTGGTGGTCAACAAGCTGCGCGGCGGCCTCAAGGTTGCGGCCGTCAAGGCGCCGGGCTTCGGCGATCGCCGCAAGGCCATGCTGGAAGACATCGCCATCGTCACCGGTGGCCAGGTCATCAGCGAAGACCTCGGCATCAAGCTTGAGAACGTCAAGCTGACCATGCTCGGCACTGCCAAGCGCGTGAAGATCACCAAGGACGACACCACGATCATCGACGGCGCCGGCCAGAAGAAAGACATCCAGGCCCGCGTTGCTCAGATCAAGCAGCAGATCGAAGAGACCACTTCCGATTACGACAAAGAGAAGCTGCAGGAACGTCTGGCCAAGCTGGCGGGCGGCGTGGCCGTCATCCGCGTCGGCGGCGCCACCGAAGTGGAAGTGAAAGAGAAAAAGGATCGCGTTGACGACGCGCTCAATGCCACCAAGGCAGCCGTGGAAGAAGGTATCGTCCCCGGCGGCGGTGCGGCCCTGCTCTACACCACCAAGGCGCTCGCCGCCCTCGTTGGTGAGAACGACGACCAGAACGTCGGCATCGCGATCGTGCGCAAGGCGATCCAGTCGCCGATCCGCCAGATCGTCGAGAACGCTGGCGTGGAAGCCTCCATCGTCGTCGGCAAGCTGCTCGACCAGAAAAACGCCAACTACGGCTACAACGCGCAGACCGAACAGTATGTCGATCTGATCGAAGCCGGCATCGTTGACCCGACCAAGGTCGTGCGCATCGCGATCCAGAACGCTGCCTCGGTGGCCGCGCTGCTGGTCACCACCGAAGCCATGATCGCCGACCGTCCGAAGAAAGAAGCAGCCCCGGCAATGCCCGGCGGCGGCATGGGCGGCATGGGCGATATGGATTATTGATCCCCAACAACCTCCCCCTCGCGGGGAGGTCGGAGCGGCGCAAGCCGCTCCGGGTGGGGGGCGGTTTTCAAGATCGCACCAAAGTCAAATACGGAAAGCCCCGGTGGAAACGCCGGGGCTTTTTTGTTCCAATGCAAACGCGATACCGTAGCATGTTGAGACTCAGGACCGAGGCCAACTGATGCGCATCACCAAGCTGCGAATCCAAAACTACAAAAGCTTTTCCGATTCCGGCTGGATCGAACTCAACGACGGATTCAACGTCTTAGTCGGCAAGAACAGCTCCGGGAAAACTGCACTCCTGGAGGCCTTCCGTTTCAACAATACGCCGAATCTTCCGCACCGGAACATCCGCCAACACCGAGGCGAAGCATCGCCGCCAAATAGTCAATTTGATTTTGAGTTTGTACCATCAAAAGGCGAGCTATTTGGAGCGCTCTCACGGCAAAGGGCGTCTCTTCAACTTCCCGTTCAACCGGGCGTCCAAGCGCAGGAATTTGCTAAGAGTTTTTTTGAAACCGGCAAACCAACATTTAGGCTTCGATTCTATGCCAACGGAGTCCAATCTCTGCAATACCCTTCCCACGCCATGTTCGAACTTCCGGCTAGACAAAAAAATTTCACGCAAATAACGCTCAGCGACAACAACAGATCATACAGCGCTAGCGGCCTAGCCAATGGTGAGCAGGATACCGCGTGGCAACTTGTGACATATCTGCTGCCGGATAAGGTCTATGCGTTCAAAGCTGAGAGATTCAACATCAGTCGACTTAACTTCACCGAACAACACATCCTTGAAAACAATGCAGCAAACCTCCCACTCGTCCTATTTTCACTAATAGGAAATCCTGAGCTTTATGCGCAATACGTTCGCCATGTGAATGAGATTTTTCCATACATCAAATATGTGGCAGTCGTCGGGCAAGGAAACCAAGTTGGAATCCAGCTTTGGCCGGTCGATACCGCAACAAAACGCGAAGACTTGCGGATTCCACTAGCGGAAAGTGGCACCGGCGTTGGCCAAGCGTTAGCCATTCTCTATGTCGCCATGACAACTGATAGAGGCGTCATTGCTATTGATGAACCAAACTCCTTCCTGCACCCGGGCGCGGCGAAGAAATTGATTGAGATATTGGCGCAGTATAAGCACCAGTATCTTCTGTCTACCCATTCTCCCGAAATCATCGCTGCGGCGGATCCCGATGCTGTTTTTATTGTTCGCCTAGTGGAAGGTGAGAGCGTCGTTGAGAAGCTTGAAAGAAAAACGATCTCGAGTCAGCGCCGCGTGCTTGCTGAAATTGGCGTGTCCGCGGCCGATGTGTTTGGGATGGAACGCATCGTCTGGGTCGAAGGCCCGACCGAGGAGAAGTGCTTTCCACTTATCCTGCAAAGAGAAAGAGGAACGGTAAAGGCGGATGTTGATTTCGTAGCGGTCAGAAGTGTTGACGAAATCGTCAGAAAAGCCGGAACCGACGAAGTTGTTCTAGATATTTACAAAAAGCTGACCGACGCCAATGCGATTTTGCCAAACTCGCTTCACTTTTCATTCGATCGAGAGAAGAGATCAGAAGCCTACATTGCCAGCGTCGAAACAGAAACAAAGGGGACCGTTAAATTTCTACCGGCGCGATGTTACGAATGTTTTCTAGTGCATCCGCACGCCCTCACCGCGATTATATGTTCTGAGGCAAAGTCCTTGGGGCTTGGTGAAACTTCAGAAGCTCTGATTATTGATTGGCTGGATAAAAACGCCGAAACTTTTTCCGGTTCAGAAAAGTGGATGGGGGCTTACCGCACTGGCGAGTGGTGGCGGACAGTCGATGCACCTCGCCTTCTGACATCATTGTTTAGCAATCTAATTCAAACAGATTATGGAAAAATCAGGCACGGCAGAGCACTAACAGAATGGATTCTAGAGAACGATCCGGATCATTTCGCTGAATTGACAAAGTACGTGCTCTCATTGGTAGAAAAATAGGCGCTAGAGAAATGGGGGGGAAAAACGATGGAACACAAGAGCATCGTACGCTGCGCGCATCGACCAGATCAGGGCGGACCTTCAGACGGGGCTGGACGACATCGCTGCGGGGCGGACGGCGCCGTTTGACGTCGAAAAGGTCATGAAGCGCGGACGAGAACTGCTGAAGCAGCGGCGGGCAAAGAAGTGAGCCCCGTTCCGGCCTACGGCTGGACTTTCTCCGCGACATTCCTACCCCGCCAGCGACCCGCGCAAAAAGTCCTTCACCCGCCTCGCATCCTTTGCCGCCAGTTTGCCGATCCGGCGCAGGATGCGGGTGGCATCGACGGTGGCGATCTTGGCGGGGCGGACGACGGAGGGCGCAGGAAGTCCCGCCAGCTTCAAATCGGAAATCGCGACGTCGCCATCCCAGGCGGGATTGTCGGCGCTGGTGATCATCATCAGCCAGACCAGCCCGTAGCTTTTTTGCAGCGCGGGTGCGCTGACCACCAAAGCCGGGCGGCGCTTTTCCGCCAGACGGTCGGCATAAGGAAATGGCACGACGACGATGTCGAAGGATGCGTAGTCCATGTCAAAGGCCACGATAGGCTTTTTCGTCGGCCTTGCCCGCCCATTCGCCGAAGGTGGCAAACGGATCGTCTTCCGCCTCCGTGCGCGCCTTTTCGATCACCACGCGCTTGCCGTCGAACACATAGCGCAAGAGATCGCCGGGCTTCAGCCCCAGCTTCTCGCGCACCGCCTTGGGGATGACGGTTTGCGACTTCGAGGTGATCTTCGACAACGGCGCAGTCATGGTCGGCCTCGCAGTGCGACGGTAAGAATGTAAGACGTCTTACCAGCGAGTGCAACGCAGCCCCCTTTCGTCCGGCGCCGCTGCGCGCCACCGGCCACTTCCCCCGCAAGCGGGGGCAGAAAGGGAGGCGCCGAACCGGACCGAATTCGAAATTGCCTGCTGCTACCAAGTATGATATAGTATGATCATGTCTGAGATCGAACGCTTGACCATTACCCTGCCCGCCGAGATGGCGGCCTCCGTGCGGGAGGCTGTCGATGAGGGCAATTATGCCTCGTCGAGCGAAGTGATCCGCGAAGCGCTGCGCGATTGGAAGATGAAGCGCGCGGTGCAAATGCAGGAGTTGGCTGCGCTGCGGGCGGACCTTCAGAAGGGGCTAGACGACATCGCCGCGGGACGGACGGAACCGTTTGACGCCGAAGAAATCATGAAGCGCGGGCGGGAACTGCTGAAGCAGCGGCGGGCAAAGAAGTAAGCCACCCTTTCGTTTACCATCCATCGCCGTTATCGTAGGGCCATTGCGGGGCCAGTCATGCCGACGATCTCGTTCTTCTATGGCATCGTGATCCGGATGTATTTTCGCGACCACGCGCCGCCGCATTTCCACGCCGTCTACGGCGAGCACGAAGCGTTCGTCGCTATCGAAACCGGGGAAATTCTGGCCGGGCACTTGCCAAAAATCGCCACGCGGCTGGTCAAGGAATGGGTGCTTGCGCGTCGGCCGGAGTTGCGGGAAAATTGGACGCGCTCACAAATGAGCCTACCCCTCGAACGCATCCCGGGTTTGCAGGATGACTGAACTGACGCTGATCAAAGTGACAAAAGTCGAAGCCGAGGGCGGCCATCGGTTGCGCCTCAGCTTTTCGGACGGCCGTTTCGGCGAGCGTGATTTCGCCGACATCGTCGCTGCGGGCGGGCCAATGCTCGAACCGCTCTGCGATCCCGCCTATTTCGCCCGTGTCTTCATCGAATTCGGCGCCCCCACTTGGCCGAACGGCTACGACCTCGCGCCGAACGCCCTGTATGCCGAAATGGCCGACGCAGGATTGCTCCGCGACGCCGCGGTGGTGTGAGCTAACGGGCGCGCCCATCGTCTTCCCCGCGCCACCCTTTACCAATTCTGTTCATGTACATGAACAACACTTGCGATTGCACCTCGCCCTTAATAGCGTAGCGATTGTCGCACCCTCTTGAAATCGTAAGCGCTGCATCCCATCTCGATCCCGTGTTGTTGATGGAGTGCTGCCCAAGCAAAGACGCGCGATTCCCCAACGCATTGGGGGCCGCGGCCGAGAAGTGAATTATGTGCGCAACGTCATATCGGTGAAGGATGCCGCGCGCGCATCCGTGGGATGATGGACAGGATTATGGGCCGAGGCGCTCGGCCGGTTCGCCGTATGCCATCGCCCAGGTAGCCGAGGGAGGAAGCGGCGGTGCCGTCGTTGCGCTCGAAGGAGCGTGCCGTGCGCCAAGGCTTTTGAAAGAGGCGGCGCCGGAAGACGGAACCGCCTTTTTGCGTATTTAAAGGGACGCGTTATTCGGTCGGCGGTTGGTCGGCGCCCGGCGGTGGTTTGTGGTAGGGCTCGACGGTCCCCTTCAGTTTGATCGTCATCGGGTTGCCATGGCGGTCGACGCTTTTGCCGGCGACGACCCGGATCCAGCCTTCGCTGACGCAATACTCTTCGACGTTGGTCTTCTCAGCGCCGTTGAACTTGATGCCGACGCCCGCTTCGAGCAGCGCCTCGTTGTAAAACGGGCTTTTGGGATTGGCGCTAAGGTGATCGGGCAGATCGGTCATAAAACGGGCCCCTTCGGGATTTCAGGGGCGGGTTGATAGGCTATTCCTGCCCCTGAGCCAAGCACCCGCCGCCGCGGTGCCGTCAGGGGTAATCCTGCCGGGTCGGACGGATCACGATATCGCCGACATGGACATGCGGCGGGCGGCTGATGACGTAATGGATCGCATCGGCGATGTCGGCGCCGATAAGCAATGGCCCCAGCCGCGTCTTGAAGCCATCGACCATCTCGGTCGAGTAGCCGGCGCCATCCTGGAAGCCGGAGAGCACGAAGCCCGGCTCTACCAGCGTCACCCGCACACCCTTGGGTCCGATTTCGCGCCGCAGCGCCTCGACCAGCGAATGCACCGCATGCTTGGTGGCACCGTAAAGCCCGCTGAACGGCGAGATATTACGGCCGACCACGGAACCGAGCACGACGATGTCTTGCGCGCTCTTGGGAAAGCCCTTTTCCTGCCGCGGCACCATGCGGGTCGCCGCCGCCCGCATCAAACCGAGCGCGCCCAACACATTGAGCTCAAAAATCTCGGCCATCCGGGTGGTGTCGCCGGTCGCAACCGAGCCGCCGAGGCCGCGCCCCGCGTTGGCCACCACGATGTCGGCAGGGCCAAACGCCGCTTCGGCGCTGGTAAACATCTCCTCGATCACCTCCGGCTTGGCCGCATCGCCCGCCACGCCGCGGAACAACGGCCAAAGGTCATTCTCCAGGCTGACGAGCTTTTCGGCCGTGCGCCCATTGCCGACGACCGCGATTCCCTCCGCGGCAAAGCGGCGGACGGTCGCCTCGCCGATGCCCGAGGTGGCACCCGTAACGATAGCAATACGCGAATATTTGGCGGACATAACCACGCTCTCCAGCAGCAAAGACAGCCGGGGCGGTGTATCGCGCCCGCCGGAATTTGGCCACGGAAAAATCAGGCGGCGTGGGACAGGCGCGTGGGCCTTTCCTGCGTTCCCGTCACGTCAAATTGCGCGACACCGCTTTCCAGCTCGCGGGCGTGGCTGGCCATGCCGTCACTAGCGGCGCAGCTTTCTTCGGCCATCGCGGCATTCTGCTGGGTCGTTTGGTCCATCTGCTGAATAGCGCTGTCGATCTCCTTCAGTGCGGTGGCCTGCTCGTTCTGCGCCGCTGAAATGCTGGTGACGAGATCATAAACCTCGCCGATCTCGCTGACGATCCGTCCGAACGCGACGCCGCTGTCTTCCACCAGCTTCACGCCGGTTTCGACTTGCTCTTCGCTGCGGGTGATGATCTGGCGAATCTGCTTGGCGGCCTCGCCGGAGCGTTGCGCCAGCGAGCGCACTTCGCTCGCCACCACAGCAAAACCGCGACCGGCGTCACCGGCGCGCGCCGCTTCCACACCGGCATTGAGGGCCAGCAGATTGGTCTGGAATGCGATCTCGTTAATGACGCCGATGATCTGGGTGATCTCACCGGACGACTGCGCGATGGCACGGATCGCTTCCACCGCATTCTTGGCAATCTCGCTGCCGGCGCTCGCGTCGGTTTTGGCGGTCGCGGCGGCGCTGTTGGCCTGGTTGGCGCCAGCGGCGGAGCGGGTCACCGCCTGGCTGAGTTCGTTAACGGCCGCCGACGTCTGTTCGATCGCGGCCGCTTCGCGTTCGGTGCGTTGGGCCATTTGTTGGGCAGCGCTGTGAATCTCGCCTGAGGCGCCCGCGATATCGCCGGCCCGCTGATTGATGTCGCCCATCGCAGCGTCGAGCAGTTCAGCAGCGCGATTGAAATTCTCCTTGAGGAGCCGGTACTCCGCGGGAACATCTTTCCGCAGCCGATAGGAGAGATCGCGCTTCGCCAGCGCGTCCAGCGCTTCGCCGAAGGTCGACACCACATGCTCGATATTAGCGGCGCGCTGGGCCCGGCGCTCCTCCACCGATTGGTTGAACATCTCGATGACCCGCGCCAGCTCGCCGAATTCGTCGGAGCGGTCGGTATAGGGTACATCCTTGGTGTAGCGGCCTGCCCGCGCCTCCTCCATCAAATGCGACAAGGGGTGAAACGGCGCGAACAGACGCGAGAACACGAACCAGCCGATGCCGCCGCAAAGAAGCGCGAGCACCAGTCCGGCGATGACCGCCGCTTCGACGGCGTTGGCGAACTGGCGATTGAACTCCGACGCTTTGAACCCGACGAACAGAATGCCGACGGTCTGACCGGCCACGTCTTTGATCGGCTTGTAGGCGGTGACATAATTCGCGCCGAGGATCTTGGCGGCGCCGAGATACTCTTTGCCGCCGCTCAGTACCGCGTCGTAGACCGGTCC